>Ga0070741_10001126_pt1 | contig 85129 bp, 86 predicted proteins | sample Coa_R1_4_FD_66440 | JGI IMG/M metagenome (GOLD analysis project Ga0070741, IMG submission 66440) | Surface soil microbial communities from Centralia Pennsylvania, which are recovering from an underground coalmine fire - Coalmine... | ecosystem: Environmental > Terrestrial > Soil > Unclassified ... | reverse complement strand
GCCGCGTCATTCACAGCTTGCTGGAGACTGCCGGCAGCAAGTCTGAGTTCGGCACGCCAAAAGCGGTGGAAATCACTCGCCGTCGCGCAGGGCAGAAAGAATGGGTCTTCGCGCTCAACCATTCCAATGACGCGCAGAAGGTCACGCTGCCCGGCGCATTTGCCTCGGTGATGACCAAAAGGAGTGTTGAGCGCGAGTTGGAGTTGAAGCCGTACGAAGTCGCGGTGCTGCAGCGAAGTTAGCAGTGCGTCAAGGCGAGATTCCGTGGCTTAGAATCAAGTTTGCTGCTCACCATCGAAAAACTCGTCTATGGCGGGGACGGTCTGTCGCACTTGCCCGCAGACGATAGCGGCCGTGGCAAGGCCGTCTTCCTTCCGTTCGTTCTGGCTGGAGAAAGAGTCGAAGCTTCGGTTACCGAGCAGAAGCGCGGATTCGTCCGAGCGCAAGCTGCAAGGGTTATCGGGGCATCTCCGCAGCGGGTCATACCTCGCTGCCCCTATTTCGGCACATGCGGAGGTTGCCATTACCAGCATGCCGGTTACGAGCACCAACTGGAGATCAAGCGCGGGATTCTGCGAGAGACTTTGCGCCGCACGGCCAAGCTCGAATTATCCAGCGAGATCCAGGTGCACGCCTCGCCTCCCTGGAATTACCGCAACCGCTCGCGCTTGCAGGTGCAAAGCAATCCCGAATTTGTGGCCGGGTACTTCAAGATGCGCTCGCACGAACTGCTCGCGGTGGAAGAATGTCCCATCAGTTCGCCCTTGATCAACCGGGGCATTGCGGCTCTGTGGCGGAGTGGAAGGGCTGGAGAAGTGCCGGCGGGCATTCGCGAAGTGGAATTCCTGGCCAACGGGGATGATTTGCAGATGCTGGTGCAGGTCTCCTGCTCTGCGGAGGCGCGACGTGCGGCGGTGCGGAGCTGGAGTGAGCAATTTCAGGGGAGCATGCCCGGCGTTTCGGGCATCGTGGCCTTTCGAGAGGCGGAGTCGCGCGGCGAGCGGACGACGGAGCGGTTTCTGACGGTTGGAAGTGATCACTTGATGTATCAAACCGGGCGCGCCGCTTACCGGGTCAGCGCCGGTTCGTTCTTTCAGGTGAACCGATACTTGACTGATGAACTGGTAAGCCTGGTGGCGGGGGGCCAATCGGGGGAGGTGGCGTTGGATTTGTACTCTGGTGTCGGGCTATTTTCCACAGCCCTGGCTGGTGACTTTCATCACATCTTTTCTGTTGAGTCGTCACAGACTTCCTCAACCGACCTGTCCTACAATTTGCCTTCGAACGGAGAAGCGGTTCAGGCCTCAGCGGAGCAGTACCTGGCCCGTTTGGAAAGCAAGGGGCGAGTCGGGAAGGGCGAATTCCTCCCCCATAGCACTCATAAGCCCGACCTTGCGGTGGTTGACCCGCCTCGAAGTGGCCTGGGAGAACGCGTGGCGCGGAAGTTGGCGAACTTGGGCGCGCCACGCGTTATTTATGTGTCATGCGATCCGGCGACTCTGGCCCGCGACCTGGTGGTTCTGCTGGGAGCGGGCTACCGCATGGACCAGGTACATCTGGTGGATCTGTTTCCGCAGACATACCACCTGGAAACCGTGGTTCACCTGGTGCGCTAGTGGCGCCTGTGCTATCGCCGTGCTGACCGGTTCCGGCTATCTTCCGTTTCAGAGGGACTCAAGATGCAGCCCTCGACTCCGGTCGCACCAGTTCCTGCCTACATTCTGAAATCTCCGCGCCAGCCGATACTGTGGGCGGCTGTGGCCTACGGCGGGGGCATCCTGGTTGGAGTGCATGCATGGCGCCCGGCGATGTGGTGGGTGATCGGGGGGATGGCGTTCATCCTTGCCGCAGCGTATTTCGCCCGCCGCCGGGCCGGTCTTGCATGGCTGCTCGCACTGGGCGTTTTCTTTCCTGGCGGCGCATTTCACGTACAAGTTCGGTCGGGTGGCAGCCGGCTTGAGACCGGCATTCAGGCCTTTGCGGACCGATCGCCGCTTTCAATCACGGCTCACGTGATCAAGGACGGCAAGTTGCGGCAAGGTGACTCTGACGAGGTTCTGCAGACGGTGGATATCGAGACCGAGGAAGTCAGAACCGAAGCCGGCCTGGCAGTGGAGGTTCATTCCCGCATTCGCCTGGGAATCTATGGCCCTCGTGGGGAAGCGGCAAGCGAAGAAACGGCAGCGCAGACTGGGGTCAACAAGAATGCCTCGATGCGGACATTGCGATACGGGGAGCGGATACGGGTGACTGCCCGGCTGCGGAGGCCGCGGAATTTCCGCAATCCGGGAGCGTTTGATTATGAGGGCTACCTCGCCGAGCGCGGAATCGCTGCCGTGGGTTCGGCCCGGATAGAAGATGTGGAGAACTTGCCCGGCTTCACCGGGAACCGCGCGCAGTTCTGGCGAAACCGATTGCACGGGCAGGTGATCGCCAAGGTGCATGAGCTTTGGCGCCCGCGGGAGGCGGCCCTGATCGACGCCATGATCATCGGCGAGGATGCATTTATTGACCGCGACACACGCACCGACTTCCAGCGCTCGGGCACGTATCACGTGCTGGTCGTCTCCGGGATGAATGTGAGCATTCTGGCATACGTGACGTTCTGGACGCTGCGGCGCCTGCGCGCACCCGAGATCACGGCGACGCTGCTGACCATCGCTTTCTGCGCCGGGTATGCAGTGGTTACAGATGTGGGGGCGCCAGTGTGGCGGGCCACATTGATGTGCGCCGCGTATTTGCTTACGCGGCTGCTGTATCGCGGGCGCGCCATGCTCAATAGCGCGGGGGCGGCGGCGCTGGCCCTGCTGATCTATGATCCGCGGCAGATTCTCACAGCCAGCTTTCAGATGACATTCCTGTGCGTACTGGTCATCGCGGGCGTAGGAATCCCCATGCTGCAGCGCACTTCGCAGCTGTACAAACCAGCTTTGAGGAACTGGGATTCCAATGATTACGCCGCCAAGCTGGCTCCGAAAGTGGGACAGTTCCGGGTGGAGTTGGAATGGATATCCGGGCGCCTTGCAGTATTTCTTGGGGAATCCTGGTCGCGTCGAATCGTGTGCAGCGCGGTTTCATTAGTATTTGCCGCCTGGGAACTGGTTCTCATCTCCGCGGTCATGCAGATGGGGCTGGCGTTGCCGATGGCGTTTTATTTTCATCGCGCTACGACGCTGGGCTTGCCGGCGAACCTGATGGTGGTGCCGCTCACGCAACTTATGATGCCTGCCGCCATTACGGCACTGGGCGTTGGATACATCTGGCCGTGGCTGGCGAAAGCGCCGGCGATGGTGACGGCCCTTGCGGTGCACGGCATTACGGGTACGGTGCGTGGCATGGGTTCGCTGCAAAGCGCCGATTTCCGGGTCGCCGTGCCGAGCCTGCTCATGATCTTGTTGGCAGCCGGTGCGTTGATCGCGGCCATGTGGGGAGCGCACCGCCACAAGACGCTTGCGTTGGAAGGTCTGGCCGCCATGCTGGCGGCGTCGCTGGCGCTTGCCTTCCGGGCACCATCGCCGCAGATCCGGCCGGGCGTACTGGAGATCACATCGATCGATGTCGGCGAGGGAGACTCGACCCTGCTCATCACTCCGCAAGGGCGGACTCTGCTGATCGATGCTGGAGGTCCTATTGGCCCGGCCGCGTCACAATTCGATTTCGGTGAAGATGTGGTTTCGCCGTATCTGTGGAGCCGCGGGATCTCGCGCCTGGACGCAGTAGCATTCACCCATGCCCATTCCGACCATATTGGAGGGATCGGCGCCGTACTGAGGAATTTCAGGCCGAAAGAGCTTTGGGTGGGTCTGGAGCCGCCGAGCGCGATCCTGAGCAATGTGCTGGCAACCGCGCAAGCGCTCGAAATCAAAGTCGTCCGGCGATGGGAAGGAGACCGTTTCGAATTCGGCGGAGCCCAGTTCGATGTGCTCTACCCGGCGCGCGACGCGGTTATGACAGACAGGCCGCGCAACAACGATTCAATGGTTCTGCGCGCCGGCTATGGTCAGACTTCCGCGCTGCTGGAGGGAGACGCCGAAAAGCGCGTCGAACGATACGTGGCGGCGAGGCATCCTGCCAGGGCAAGCCTGCTCAAGGTCGGGCATCACGGAAGCAGCAATGCGAGCACGGCAGAATTAATCGAGGCGGTGCAGCCGCAATTTGCGGTGATCTCGGTCGGAGCAGCGAATTCGTTCGGCCTGCCGCGCCTGGAAACGCTATCGCGGCTGGCCGCCGCCGGCGCCCGGGTGTACCGGACGGATCTGGATGGAGCGGTGACGTTCTACCTGGATGGACAGTCGGTCACGGCTTCTGCGGGTCTTCCATAACTTCGATGTCCGCGGTGTCGTCATTGGGCAAGGACGGCCGTTCCGCGATGAGCTTTTGCGCCGCGACGGCATCCTCTTCCCGCACCAGGATAATCATGCCACCCAGCCCCGGGAAGGTATCCTGCACCAGCGAGGCTGAAGTGAGATCGCTGTCAATGCCGGCCGACTCGAGCAGACCTTTGACGACCAGCGCTTCCGATTCTTCTTCGGAGTCGAATACTTTAACGAGCTTCTCATTGGGATCAGGACGGGGTTCGGGCATGAAACTCTCCATTCTGGGCTGAGGCTGCTGGGGCAGCCGAGTCCGCACGGTCCAAGCGATTTTACTCCCGCTGCGTTGTACCGGTGCGGAACCGCGTGGGATGCAGGTTCCGGCGGGAAGGTTGCGGCGGGCATCATGCCCACGAACGGCGATAACCACAAACAACACCTTCGGGTAGTTGCATTCTCAAAAACATGAGGCAGAATGGCGGTAACTGGCGGCGCAACGCGCGACCCTGCCGCGTCATCCAACTTGTGGGCCGGAATTACTGTGGGACGAGCAAAGGGGACACCATGAACTTGCCTCAGCAAGCCGTGAAAACAGCCACTTTCCCGTTGGCCGAGCAGGAAGCGCATCGGGAACGGGAAGAGGAATCCAAGAAGATCCGCCGCTTGCAGGTAATGATCAGCATGGTGATGTCGGTCATCGGGCAGGATCCCAATCTGACCGTCGAAGAGGCGTCCGAACTGGCGGCGGGAGCGAAGCGGGCCGCGTTAGCGATGTTCCCGGACAAGGAACTGGCCTATGATCTGCTGTACAAGCCGCGCCTGCAGAGATTAATTCGGGAGCGCTTCCGGCTACAGTAGGTCCTCACTCATCCGCCACCGGGTTGCTCAGAGTTCCCACGCCTTGCACGGTGACTTCCACGTTGTCGCCCGCTTTGAGAGGCCCTACCCCGGAGGGCGTACCGCTGGGAATCAAGTCTCCGGGAAATAAAGTCATGGCCTGGGCGATGTGGCGGATTACTACGTCGAGCGGGAAGATAAAGTCGCGGGTGTTGCCCTGCTGGCGTACTTCTCCGTTCACCCGGGTTTCGACGTCGATTCCAGCCCAGGGATCAGCTTCGGTAGTCACGATGGGTCCCACGGGGCAGAAGGTGTCGAAGCCTTTAGCTCGCGACCACTGCCCATCCGAGACTTGCAGATCGCGCGCGGTAACGTCGTTGACACAGGTGTAGCCGAGAATGTACTGGCGGATGTCGGCGTCGGCGGGGGGTTGGTAACAGGTCTTGCCAATGACGACGCCCAGCTCTCCTTCATGATCTACGCGCTCAGAGATCTTCGGGCGCCGCACAACTCCGCCCGGTGATAGCAGCGCCGAAGTGGCTTTGAGAAAAAGCAGGGGCTCCCTGGGAATCTCGTGGCCCAATTCCTGCGCGTGCTCGCGATAGTTGCGGCCAATGCAGACGATCTTGGAAGGCCGCACCGGAGGCAGCAGGACGGCCTGTTCCAGGGGGATCGGTTCAATTCTGCGAGTGCGCAGGCTTTCCATGTCGCCCTCGGATTCTTCCGGAGGGGTAAGCAGGATGCGAACGATTGCGTCGCGCCCGGCGAGGGATTCGACCAGGCCATAGTGAACTTGCCCATCCAGTTGGAACCGGCAGTATTTCATCGCTTTCTATATAACCACAACCGGCGCAGATGGCGCAGAACTGGACGGGTTCACCGGTGACACGTGGAAACGGCTTAGGGGACGGATTCAGTGGCTTCCTGAGACCTGGCGCTCTGGTTGCCGCGGATATCGATGGAGGCGATCGAATAGAAATAGCGCTTGCCCGGAGATACCTGGGTATCGCGATACGCGGGCGTTTTCAGGGCTTCTGAGTTCAACTGGACCGGTTCGGCTCCTTCTTCGTGGCGATAAACGAGATATCCCGCGAGATCGGCATCGCTCACGGGAGCCCACACCAGGTCAATAAATGGACTCTGGCCCGGGCCGGAGAAAACGGCCTGCAGTCCGGAGGGCACGGCGGGCGGGAAAACGTCGTGCGCGAAGACTTTCACGGAGGGGGTGTCATCGCCTTCGACTTGAGCGTCAGTGCCGTTGGGTTGAGGCACGACGGTCACAGTCTCGGCATAATACTCGTAGGTTTTTTCCCACGCGATTCCTGAATCTGTGAGGCTCGGCGGGCCGTTGACCAGCAGTTCTCCAACAACAATTTGCTGTGGGCTGCCTTGCTCGCGCCGGCAAACGCGGACCAGGAAGTGCATGATTTGCTGCTGCTCCGGAACTGCCATCCCCGTCCAATTCAAAACGACGCCCTGGCTGGTGACCTTGGCCTCAAAACCCTGCGGGGGAGGCAGCACGGGAGCCAGCAGGACCTGCACGCGGTTGGAAAGACCCGCGCCGCGACCGGCACGATTGAGGACCTCGACGGCGTAAGTCACAAAGCCGGATGGAGATGATTTCATAATTTCCGGGGAGAGCGTGTCAACGTAGGACGCCGCAACTTTCTGCCCGGACGCCTGATTTCCGGGTGAGCCTGGAGGGGTTTTCCCTACGGGGGTTCCGCACTCGTTGAAATCGGCGGTGGTGCTGCGGCAAATCCGGGTGGAGGTTGCGCCTCGAGTCCTTTGCCGGTCGGTGGTGGTATTGGGAACAGTCCAGGTCAGCGTGACTCGGTCTCCCTTGCGGGTGGCCCGCAGGTCCTGCGGAGGTTTCGGCAGATCCAGCGAAGGGGGCTGCGGCGGCGCGATGGAGGCGCAGCCTGTGAACGTCAGAGTTGCGCCAAGGGCGAGCAGCACCGGGAGAGGGAAGCGTTTCATGCGGGCGGGTCCAGAGTACCAGAAGGTATTCGAAGAGCGGACAGAGGGAAAGCCCTGGGGAAGCTTTGATTCAATTCGTAGGAACACAAGGTCCCTCGACTGCGCAGAATTGCCGGAAGACGGCAATTCTGCTTCGCTCGGGATGACAAGGAAGAGCTTCGCTCGGGATGACATGTAAGAGCTTAATCGGAGCTTCCCTAAGCCACTAGTTCCTGCACGGCCTCGCGAAATACCTTCGTGTGCTTGTCCACATCCTCGGCCTCGGTCTGAGGACACATGAGGGCCATGTTGTGGAAGGGGGTGAGCAGGATTCCGCGATTCATGGCGAAGAGGTGCATGAACCGCTCCAGTTCGAAATCCATCGCGTCATGGGCCTGGGTTCCGGTGGCAGGCTCCGGCCCGAACATATATTCGGCGCGGCAGCCGAGGCGCGTGACGTGCCAGGGCAACTGGGCCTGGGCAATCGCTTTGGCAACGCCGTCGGTCCAGCGCTGGGCCATCGGGATCATGCGATCGAAGGCTTCCCTGGTGAGGACTTTGGTCAAGGTTGCCCGCATGGCGGCGAGGGAGAGGGCGTTTCCGGCGAGGGTGCCGCCGATGCCGCCTACATCGCAGTTTTCGAGTTCCTGCCGGGCAGCAATGCGATCGGCAACATCCTGGGAAAAACCGTAGGCGGCGCCCGGAATGCCGGCTCCGATCGCCTTGCCGAAGACAATCACATCGGGGTCAAGATTTTCGGCGCGAGTATAGCCGCCCGGGCCGGCGCAGATGGTGTGAGTTTCGTCAATGATGAGAAGAGCGCCGTGCTTGCGGGTGAGGTCGCGCAGAGCTTTGTGATATCCGGGCTGCGGATGGACGATGCCCACGTTGGTCATGGCGGGTTCGGCGAGTACACAGGCTATATCTCCGGCCGCTAGAGCCTTCTCCAGCGCCGGAATGTCGTTGAACTCGACAACCGTTGTCGTGAGCGCCGGGTTGACCGGGGGACCAATGTTTCCCGGCCGTGGACCGGCGGTCCCATCCGCGGCAAGAGTGATGAAGGATTCGTCGACGGTCCCGTGGTAGCACCAGTTGAAGACCAGGATCTTGGGCCGGCCGGTAATCTGGCGGCAGAGGCGAATGGTGAAGCGGTTGGCGTCGGTTGCGGTCAGAGCGAATTGCCAGTAGGGAAGCCGGAAGCGCTGTTGCAGTTCCTCGGCGACCGCAATCGAATCTTCGCCGGGGAGCATCAAGGTGATGCCGCGCCGCATCTGCTCTTCGGCGGCCTTTACCGTGGCAAAGGGAGAGTGACCGGTCATCGCGCCCGTGTCGCCCAGGCAGAAATCGGTGTAGCGATGGCCATCAACATCGAAGAAATGGGCGCCCTGAGCCTCGCGCACGAAGGGCGGGAACGCGCCCGCCCACTTCACCATCCAGTTCATAGGCACGCCGGCCAGCAGGGACTTGCGGGCGCGCTCAAACAAGGCTTTGGATTTCGGGCGCTCGTCGACAAACTTCTTCTGTTCCCGTTGCATGAGGGACTGCAAACGTCTGCGATCGATGGTTTTCATAGGTCGAGATGGGAAGCAAGAAAGATAAACCAGAGAGGGCGCAGAGGAACAGGGAAATTGCTCCGTGTTCCCGAGGGCCTGCCGCGGCGAGGATGATTTACAGGATGTAGCGCGACAGGTCCTGATCTTTGACGATGTCGTTGAGCATCTTGCGCACGTATTCGGCGTCGATGGTAACGTGCTGGCCTTTTTTTTCAGGAGCGTCGAAGCTCAGCTCGTCGAGCACGCGCTCCATGATGGTATGCAGGCGGCGTGCGCCGATGTTTTCCGTGCTCTCGTTGACGCGAAAGGCGAAGTGGGCAATCTCGTCGAGCGCGTCCGCGGTAAATTCCAGTTTCACGCCCTCGGTCTCGAGCAGGGCGGTGTACTGTTTCACGAGCGAGGATTTGGGCTCGGTGAGAACGCGGACAAAATCTTCCATGGTGAGCGACTGCAATTCGACCCGGATAGGGAAGCGGCCCTGCAATTCAGGTATAAGGTCGCTGGGCTTGGAAACGTGGAAGGCTCCGGCAGCGATGAAGAGGATGTGGTCGGTGCGAACCATGCCGTAGCGGGTGTTGACGGTCGTGCCTTCGATGATGGGAAGGATGTCGCGCTGCACGCCTTCTCGGGACACGTCGGGGCCGTGGCCGCCCTCCCGGCCGGCAATCTTGTCGATTTCGTCGAGGAAGACAATCCCGGAGTTTTCCACACGATCGATCGCGGTGCGAGTGACGTGATCCATGTCGATGAGGCGTTGCTCTTCTTCCTGGATAAGGTATTCAAAGGCCTCATTGACCTTCATCTTGCGCTTCTTGGTGCGCTGCCCGAAGATGTTCGGCAACATGTCCTTGATGTTGACGTCCATCTCCTCGACTCCCTGATTGGTGAGAATTTCGAAAGAAGGGAAATTCTTCTCGCGGACGTCGATTTCCACGGTGCGGTCGTCGAGCTTGCCTTCGCGCAGCTGCTGGCGGAGCTTTTCTCGAGTCCGGCCGGAAGATTCGACCATCGCCGTACTGCCGTCAATGACCACGCCGCCCGAGTGGGTGGAGGGAGTGGGGGGCGGCGAGGGCGGCAACAAAATGTCGAGCAGGCGTTCCTCGGCGTTCAGTTCGGCCTTGTCGGCGACATCCTCAAGCTTCTCCTCGCGCACATTGTCGATGGCAATCTCGACCAGGTCGCGGACCATGGATTCGACATCGCGGCCCACGTAGCCCACTTCAGTGAACTTGGATGCCTCGACTTTCAGGAAGGGGGAATTGGCGAGCTTGGCCAGGCGGCGGGCGATTTCGGTCTTTCCCACTCCTGTCGGGCCGATCATGATGATGTTCTTGGGGATCACCTCTTCCGCGAGTTCGGCGGACAGCTTCTGGCGCCGGGTGCGGTTGCGAAGGGCAATAGCCACGGCACGCTTGGCGTCTTTCTGGCCGATGACGTACTTATCGAGTTCGCCGACAATCTCGCGCGGCGTCAGTTCATCCAGCGCGAGCTGTTCTTCTTCAGCAGAGGAGGGTAGGTAAATCGCCATAAATAAAATCGAACCTTAGCTCTCGTGACACTTGCGGCGCGGCTTGAAGGTGCTGGTCAGCGCCATCCTCAGGTACGGATTCTTCAACAGCCCGCTAGAGCTCCTCAATCGTGACTCTATCGTTTGTATAGATGCAGATCTTGCCCGCAATCTTCATCGCTTCTTCGGCAATCTGGCGGGCTGAGAGCTGAGTGTGCTCCGCCAACGCCTGGGCGGCCGCGAGGGCGTAGGGGCCGCCGCTGCCGATGGCGGCGATGCCTGTATCGGGCTCGATCACGTCCCCCTGCCCGCTGAGCAAGAAAGTCTGCTCCTTGTCGCTGACCAAAAGCAGGGCCTCAAGATGCCTCAGGAATTTATCGGTTCGCCAGTCTTTGGCTAATTCGACGGCGGCGCGGCCCAGATTGCCATGATATTGCTCCAGCTTGGCTTCGAAGCGGCTGAACAGAGTGAAGGCATCGGCGGTGGAGCCCGCAAATCCCGCTACGATCTTGTCGTTGTAAAGCCGCCGGATCTTCCGGGCGGAATGCTTGATCACCGATTCGCCGAGCGTGACCTGGCCGTCGCCGGCAAGGACCACGGTTCCATTGCGGCGAACCGACAAAACTGTCGTCGACCGGATCAGCCTCTTCTTAGCCATGAGTGCAATTCTCGATTATAGCAAGCGCAGGGCTGGCGCTCCGGAACAGTCATAAGTCCGGCGGTAGCTTTGTAGAGCGCTTCAGTAACCTGGGAGCGGATTACGGGTGTGACATTTACCGTGGGGGTAGGGGCAGGTACTTTGTAGTTCATGCGCCAGTCTGCCGCCGTTTTATGCCACGATGATCGATCGTTACGGACGCTGGAAGGAACGCTCGAACACTTGGGAATTGAGTTCACAAATTGCAGGTCCGAGCAGCACGCGCTGGAATCCATCATGAGCGGCAATTGTTCGGCGCTGATTGTTGACTTCGACCTGCCCGGCGCCCGCGAAGTCATGCGCATGGCAGACCTTCTACCCGAGTCCCAGAAGCCCAACCTGGTTGCGGTGGCAAGCCGGGCGTGGCCGGGTACGGGGGAGGCGTTTCAGTCGGGAGCGGGGCGCATCCTGTACAAGCCAGTCGACCCGGAACTGGTGCGCGAATCGCTGAAGCCGAAAAGGGGATCCAAAAGCAACCGCCGGCGGTCAGCGCGCTACGAGGTAAAGACGCTGGTGTATCTGGAACTGGAGAGCGGGACGGTGCCGGCGGTCAGTATCGATATTGGCGAGCACGGGCTGGCCATCCAGGCGAGCGACGCTCTGCCCATGGGGACGGACCTGCCCTTCCGCTGCGTGCTGCCGGGCACACGGGTGACGCTGCACGGCCACGCCGACGTGATCTGGGCCAGCGACCAGGGGCGGGCAGGATTGTTCTTCTCCAAACTGGCTCCGGCTGCCCGAAAGCAGCTCAGGAACTGGCTGCATAAACGGAGCAAGCAGAAGGATAAGAACGATGTCAGCGGCCTGATGCCTCCTGAGGACGCGCAGGTCTGCTTCGCGGCAACCGAGGACGAGGCTTAATCCCTAAAACCACCACGACCAGAGCCAGTCCACAAAAGTGTGCGTGATTGCGGACGCAGGAACACGTCTGTGCTCGCGCCAGGCCCGGCCGTAGAAGACTCCCGCAATGGTTGCCAGCACAACGTAGCGCCAGTTGAAGTGCGCGGATCGCTTGTTGAAGTGCGAAAGCCCGAAAAGAAGGGACGCGATGAGCAGGGCCGGTTTGCGGCCAACCCGCCGCTCGAGAAGATTCTGCACCCAGGCGCGAAAGAAGAGTTCTTCCAGCACCGCGATGAACACAAAAATCCCAACCCAGCTAAGCACAGCTTGGCCGACGCCGGGGACGTTCGCATGGGGATGGATGAATCCGAGAGCAAGGCCGATCCCGATGGCTACGGGGGCGAAAAACACGAACTCCCGGAGCCCGATTCTCCAGTCGCTCCAGCGGAAATGAAAGTCGAATCCGGAACCGCTGAGACGGCGGGTGCCGGCAAACGCGTATAACCCGGCATCGAGCAACACCAGGTTGCCGAGGCCGCGAAGCCCATCCGGCCAGGCCGGATCGAAACAGCGAAGATCAACGGCCAGGCCGAGCGTGAGCAAAATCAGCGCATCGCGCCAGTTACCGCGCTGCTCCGGATCGCAGGCTGCCGCTTGCATCATCAAGGCCGCCATCATGACCGGCAGCAAAAGGTATAAGGCCAGCCACTCCCAGCGAAAGTTGTGATTCAGAAGGGAAAGAACCAGGTAGGGAAGCGCAAGCAGGCCGGGAACGAGCGGACGCAACCTGGGCGGCCATTGCGAGATGCGGGCGGTGACGCGATCGCCGGCAAGGCCGAATGCCAGCGCCGGTACAAGTTCCAGGGCGAGAAGCCCAACCACTGCCGGCGTCGCGTTCAGCATCCGCTCCCTCGTAAGCAGAAAGATTTCGGGCAGGCGGAAAATGGAGCTGCAGGAATCATCGCGCCCGCAGCAGCAGAACAGGCACGCTGATCCGGTGCTGGACGCGGGTGGCGGTGGTTCCCAGGAACATGTCGGCGAGAAAGCGGTGGCCGTGGGTACTCATGGCCACGAGGTCGCATCCCTTCTGCCGGACCCACTTGATGATTTCATCGGCGGGTTCGCCGAAAGCCAGTTCGGCGTCGGCAGGTATGCCGGCGGAATTGAATTCTTCGCGCACCTGGTCAAGATAAGCGGAATCCTCGGCGATTTCGGGACTGACCGCGTCCGGCCCATAGGTGCGGGCGGCCCATCCATCGGCCACATGAAGCAAGACCAGGCGGCTGTGGGCCAATTTGGCGAGTGGCTTCACGTGCTCGATGATGGCGCGATCGCTCGGCGTGCCATCCAGCGTCACCAGAATCGTCTCGTACATGGGCGTGTCCTGTGGTGGTTCGAGATATGTTCTTACCCGCCGCTGATCAGATGCCAGGCGGTCTTGAGAGAGTCCGGCAGGCCGTAAATGTCCATGGAAGTGATCAGAATAGCACTGGCCCAACCTGCCACCAGCAGGAAGCGCCCGCTTTTCCACACTCCCATGCGCGCGCGGGAACTTGTGAAGTGCAGAAGTGGAAACATGGCGAAGGGAAGCTGCAACGCGAGCACGACCTGGCTCAAGGTCAGCAAGTCGGTGACGCTGTTATCTCCGCGCAGGCCGATGATGAGGACTGCGGGCAAGATGGCGAGAGTGCGGGTGATCAGCCTGCGCACCCAAGGTTTAATGCGCCAGTGCATGAAGCCTTCCATAACCACCTGGCCCGCCAGGGTTCCGGTGATGGTGCTGCTCTGGCCGGCGGCCAGCAGGGCGACCGCAAAAAGCGTGCTGGCCACGGCAGTTCCCAACAGTGGAGCGAGAGTGAGATAGGCGACGCGAATCCAGTCGCTGCCGGCGCTGAAGGTGATTACCTTCCCGCCGGAAACCACGATGCTCTGTTTGCCGAAAAAAACCATGGCCGCCAACACCAGAATTGCCGCATTCACGAAGAACGCCACGGTGAGCGCGACCGTCGAGTCGATGGTATTGAACTGAAGTGCGCGGCGGACCGAAGCGTGGTCCTTCTGCAATTGCCGGCTCTGCACCAGGGCCGAGTGCAGGTAAAGATTGTGGGGCATTACCGTTGCGCCAATGATGCCAATGGCCACATAAAGCATTCCGGCTTGCCGAAAGTGCGGGGTGACGAGCGCTTTGCCGATGTCAAGAAACTCGGGGCGGGTCTGGGGAAGCACGAAAATTTCAATGAAGTAGCAGACGGCAATGGTTGCCACCAGTACCAGGACCACGCCCTCGATGGTGCGCATGCCGAAGCGCTGCAAACCGAGAAGCAGGAGCACGTCGAGTCCTGTGATGATCACGGCCCAGAGCAGCGGGATGTGAAAGAGCAGATTGAGAGCGACGGCGCTGCCCAGCACCTCGGCCAGATCGCAGGCGCCGATGGCAATTTCGCTGAGCATCCAGTTGGGCCAGCGGGTCCAGGAGGGATACCAGTCACGGCAACACTGAGCCAGGTCTTTCCCGGTGACCACTCCCAGCCGGGCGGAAGTGACCTGCATGAAGATGGCCATGAGGCTGGCCAGGCCGACGACCCAGAGGAGGTTGTAGCGGAACTGCGCTCCGCCCTGGAGATCGGTGCCCCAGTTTCCCGGATCCATGTAACCGACGCTGACCAGAATGGCCGGCCCCACGAAGGCGCGCCACTGCTCCCAGAATCCGGCCTGATGATGCGGAACCTGGACTGATCCGTGCACGTTCTCCAGAGAGAGATGACCGACAGGGGGAGAGGCACGCCGGAGGGCCGAGTCAAGGGACTCAGCGGCGGCGACAGGTTCGGAGCGATCTTCGGCGCTCATCTGCAGGACTCCAACGGGTACTCGCGCGCGGCAGGGTTCCGAGTCCGGAAGCGGCCCCCATTCCCAGCTTAGCGCAAGTATACAACAGCCAATAAACCATAGTTAACTATGTTGACTCTTCCGGCAAGGTTCCCAGGCGCAGTTGCCACAGTGCGATGATCCCGAGCACCATGAGGTTGGGGAACAGCAGGGGTGCCATGGGAGGAGCGCCGTTGATGAAGTTATCAAACGGCCGGAGGGAGGGGCCGCGCAGATTGCCGGCGGCGTGCAGCACAAATCCCCACAAGCCCACGGCGGCTTCTAGCAGCAAGAGGGTGGCGCACAGATCGATAAACTGGCGGGAAACCTTCATGATAAGGGGCACCGCCATGAAGCCGATGGCGAGCGCGCTGGCAAAAACAGGTACCCACTCCAAAGGATTGAAGAATCCGTTGCCCGCATGATCGGCAAGGCTGAAAATGAAGTTTCCGACAAAGCCGCCCAGCGTCAGGGAGAGCACCCAGTGGGCCCATTCGAGCGTCTCGGGATCCACCATGCGGTTGAGGATCAGCAGGAATCCCAGCCCGGTGTAAGCCAGCGGGGCGGCGAAGGGAGCGGAGTACGTCAGGCTGCGCAGGGTGCGCTCGTAGAAGAAATGGCTTTCCAGATGAAAAATAACGCCAGCAAGGCCGACCAGGACCGCGACCCATCCCACCAGATAGCCAAGGTCTTTCCAGACCGCAGGCCAGCGGTAGCGCACAGCTAACGCGAAGATCAGCACCAGCGGCGCGCAAGCGGAGAAGAAGAGAGGAATATATTCCGCGCGATGGCGAAACTGGTTGACTGAATGCGCCAGATAAATGTCGAAGGTCAGGAATCCGACATTGAGGATGACGAACATTTCCACCCAGATCTGCGGGCGGGCCCACCAGCGTTCACTTAGTCTTGCCATGCTCTCTCCTGAGCGCGGCGGCCATGGACTGAAGTTCGACGGACTTTTGCAGCATGGGATAGTTCCCGTGCCACTGCACGAAGTCGGCGCCTCCCATGAACGCTCCGTGTTTGCTGGTGCGCCCGTCGTAATGCCAGAGATCGAAGTAAATGAAATCGATAGGTTGCGAGAAGGGAGGACCGGTAAGCGTCCCATCTTTTCGCAAGCCGTTCACCAGATCTTGGGCTGAGCGCACGCGCCCATTAGTGAAAGCGACTACCTGCTCCGCCTGCTGGTAAACGCGCTCGATCAGGGCGGGGGTATGGCACTGCATGCAGATCTGCTTCATTTTTGCCTGAGCGGCGGCATAGTTCGGGCGCTTGTCTGAGATTGCGTTCGCCAGATAGTAAGACAGGCGCTCCGAAGGATCGTGGGTGACGCCCAGTCCGTTGAGGCCGCTCATGTGACAGGTCGCGCAGGTGGGCACGAACATGTCGCGGGTGGTCAGGCTTTTGGGCGGGACATCCAGGTGGAGCAACCGTTCCTGCGCCTGGAACATCACGCCATGTTTGGATTCCTCATAAATCTCGATTTGCGAATGGTCGGGTCCCATGTGGCACTGGGCACAGGTGCTGGGGAGGCGGGCAATGCGAACTGAACTGGTATGGCGGGTATGGCATGCGGTGCAGTTGCCGATGGTGCCGTCGGAGTTGGGCCGGCCCACGCTGTGACACTGTTCGCAGCCGCTGGTCATGGCCGAGCCGCCTTCGAGCTGAACGAAGGGATGCGGCGGCCGGCGCGTGCCACCGGGCTGATAGGTTTCCGAGAAATTCACCTGCTCGGGGCTCAGGCCCTTTTCCCCATAAACAGCAGCCCAAGACGGAGCGGCATGACGGCTATGGAGAAATTGCTGATAAATGCCCTCGTGGCAGCTGCGGCAATTCCCGGCGGTCAGCTTGGTAGAGATGACGAAGCCATGATGATCTTTCTTCTCCTGGCCGGGGGCAGGCTGATGGCATTCAAGGCAGTTCACTCCTTTGCGGGCGTGGGCGCTCATCTCGTACTCGTGTACTACGGAATACTGCGTGCGGGCGTGGCACTCGGCACATTTTCCAGTGGCGCGAACGAGGTCGGGACTGGGCTGCTCGGTCTCTACTTTCGGCCTGGCGCGGTTAATGAGGAATGCCGCCAGTATCAGAGCGAAGGCAATTACTACTGCGATGAATACAGAACGAAAAGACATTGCGTCCTCTTAGCCAATCTGCCCGGGATGCGGGCTCATTGCTGAAAGAGCTCATTGTATCGGAATAAGATGTGTGTCTCCCGGAATGGAAGACAGTGCTGGAGCGATTGCGGTCTGGCAGGCGATCGAGGATCTAATGATGCAGAAGCCAAAGCGCGGCCATGGCTCCCACGCGCACGGCCACGATGATTGCCGCGAGGCCGAGGGCAATCCGGAAGAGGATGCGCTCAAAACGGTTTAACTGCCACTGGGAAGCGGGCATAGTCAAATCCGTCGTCCACCTCCAAGGTTAGAGGGCGGAGGGGAAAAAGGCAGTGATTGTAATCACGCTGGGGCGCATTTGCTGGCCCGCGGAAGTCTAAAAAGAATCTTAAAAAAAGAATCAATGTCTGGCGCGCGGAGCGGCTGCGAGCCACACGCGCTCGGAAGCGGCGGGTCCCAAAGAAAACCGTCCCGCGGGACTGGAAATGGTTACAGTGAGATCGTAGTTCCGCTCGATCAGGCGCAACCTGGCTCCGGGCCGAATGCCGCGATGCTCGAGGAATTCCAGCAGGCCGCGATCGCGCTCATAGATACCACTGACCGTGTAGTTGGTATCCAAGGCCGCGTGCGCGAGCAGGATCAATCCGCGGCGCCGCCGGCTGGCGGGACTCTCCATCTCACTGAGGTTGCCGTGTGGGCACGCGCCGCCAGAGCCCAACTTCGCCAGCAGTTTGGCCTCGAAATCCGGAGAGACGGCATGTTCCAGGCGCTCGGCCTCATCGTGGACCTTCCACCACTCCATGCCGAACATCTCCGACAGCATGCGCTCTATCAGGTGGTGACGAAGGGTCAACTTGCGCGCGATCCTGCGCCCGGCCGGGGTAAGGCGAACTTCTCCGGTATTTTCCACGCGCACCAGCCGATCTTTCTTCAAGCGGCGCAAAGCCATGGTCACCGCCGGAGGGGAGACCTTAAGCCATTGGGCCAGGCGGGCCGAGATTACCGTCTCGCCTTCGGTCTCGGCTTCGAGGATGGACTTGAGATAGTCCTCCTTGGAAACGGTGATCATGCCGCCGATTATACGACGGGCGGTTAATCATGGTTAACGTGGAGGGTGCATGTGGCAAAAAAGAAAAGGACAGTCCGGAGCCCCCGCGACTGTCCTCAAGCCCTCCCGGTTAGAAGGGCAAGGTGATGACCCTAAGGTACCGCCGGGATGTTGCAATTGGATTGCAGAATGATGAACATCGGATGAATTCCCGCGAGACGGCGCTGCTATAGTATTCGCGTGCGTCACTCGGTTGTAGACATCTTTACCCGTGCCGAGGATTGGATGCCTTCCACAACTATGCGTAAGACAGAGCAGTCACGACGCCTGCAGCAGCGCGCCGAAAGCATGATCCCCGGGGGCGTGAACTCCCCGGTGCGGGCGTTTCGTTCGGTCGGGGGAGATCCGCCATTCATTGTTCGCGGCAAAGGATCGCACGTCTGGGACGCGGACGAAAACGAATACATCGACTACATCGGATCGTGGGGGCCCCTCATCCTGGGCCATGCCGAGCCCAACGTGCTGGACGCCATCGTGAGCGCGGCCTGCAACGGCACGAGCTTTGGCGCTTCGACGCCTTCCGAAGCCGATCTGGCGGAACTGGTGCTGGCGGCATTTCCCAGCGTGCAGAAGGTGCGCTTCGTCAGTTCCGGGACGGAGGCCACCATGTCGGCCATCCGCCTGGCGCGGGCCTATACCAAGCGCAAATACATCATCAAGTTCGAGGGCTGCTATCACGGGCACGCCGACCCCTTACTGGTCAAAGCGGGTTCGGGAGTGGCGACGCTGGGGATTCCTGGATCGGCGGGGGTTCCCGAAGAATTCATCATGTTCACGGTGGCTTTGCCATTCAACAATTTGTCGGTCGTCGAGCAGGCGTTTCATAAATACAAGCATCAGATTGCGTGCGTAATCGTGGAACCTGTGGTGGGCAACATGGGATGCGTCCCCGCGGCTGATGATTACCTGGTCGGCCTGCGCCTGATTACCGAGCGCGAGCGTTCCGTACTGATCTTCGACGAAGTGATGACCGGGTTCCGGGTGGCATTTGGAGGGGCGCAGGAGCTCTACAACATCAAGCCCGATCTAACGACTATGGGAAAGATCATCGGGGGAGGACTGCCCGTGGGGGCGTACGGCGGCGCCCGGGAGATCATGGACCTGGTTGCACCGCTGGGACCCATGTACCAGGCGGGCACGCTGTCGGGGAACCCGCTGGCCATGGCCGCAGGTTGCGCCATGTTGAAGCAGTTGCGCGATCGTAAGACGGAGATCTACCCAAGGTTGGAGAAACTCAGCGGCGAATTGGTGGAAGGAGTGGCCGCGGCGGCCAAGGAGGCAGGGGTCGCGCTCAGTCATAACCGCGTGGGATCGATGTTTACCTGGTTCTTTCAGCAAGGGCAGGTTACAGACTGGGACTCTGCGGCGAAATCGGACACGGAAGGGTTTGGCAAATTCTTCCGCGAAATGCTCGATCGCGGTGTGTATCTTCCGCCGTCGCAGTACGAAGCGGCATTCCTGGGCGCAGCCCACAGCGAAGAAGACGTGCAGCGGACGGTTGCCGCGGCGAAGCTGTCGTTCGCGGCGATGCGGAAGTGATCCTAATTCCGGGTTCACGCCCCGCGCTGTCAGGATGGGCCCGATCCGCAACTGTTACTTTTCCGGGTGGCCGGCAAGCATTTGCGGGATGGTTACGAATTCAAATCCTTCCGACTGGTAGCGCGCAATGATCTGGTCCGTGGCCAGCACTGTCTGCGCCCGGTCAGCGCCCATTTGCCTGTGACCGCCATCGTGGAGGAGGATGAGGTCGCCGCCGCGCATTTGCCGCGCGACCTTTCCTTCGATGACAGAAGAAGGTGGTGCGTTCCAGTCGTGACCAGTCACGTTCCACATGACCGGCACCAGTCCCAATTGGCGAGCGATGCGCAGGGTGGCGGGGCGGCGTCCGCCAAACGGAGGACGGAAGAGATTCGAATGCTCGCCAATTGTGTCGAGCAAGGCTAGGCGGCACTGCTGCAATTCCTCGCGGGTTTCGGAAGCGCTTTTGAAGATGAGCAGCGGGTGGGTGAAGGTGTGGTTCCCCACGATGTGTCCAGCCTTGACCACTTCGCGGGCAATCTCAGGCTTCTGACGCACGTAGCGTCCGATGAAAAAAAAGGTGGCACGCACCTGATGCCTGTCCAGCACCTCCAACAAGCGCATGGTATGGGGATCGTTGGGGCCATCATCGAAGGTGAGCGCGATCTGCCTCGAACCGGCGGGGAGACTGGTGAAGGTGCGCCCGTAGCACTGCGCAGTCGGCGCCATGGACTGGTAACCGGCCGCACCGATTGCTGCCGCGGTTACGGCTCCGGTAAGAACGCTTCCGAGCATGGCAGCGATTCTAAAGGATCGGGGATTTCAGATTTCGGGATTTCGATGCGCGAGAAAAATCGCGAATTCGAATCTAGAAATCTCCCAACTTTTTCCACTGCTGTTAACTGATCGCGCAATTGCCTGTGGGAAGCATCCGGGATATCCTGCCACTTCCGAGTACGACGCCCTGACCCATGGCCAATCTTTTTGAACTGCCCCGCTACATCGCTGTGGAAGGTCCAATCCGAGTCGGCAAGAGCACCCTGGCGCAAATACTGGCGGAGCGCCTGAACGCGCAGCGGGTCATGGAGCCCGAATCGAACCCGTTCCTGACTCCCTTCTACGAGGGAGAGCGGGGGGCGGCATTCCAGGCGCAGTTCACGTACCTGGTGCGGCGATTCGAACAGTTGCGGGCCCTCGATCTCGGTCCGCGCTCGCAACGCACGGTGGTGGCCGATTTCATCTTCGAAAAAGACAAACTGTTCGCCTGCCTGAATCTCACCGACCAGGAGCTGGACACGTATAACCGCTATTACAACCATTTCCGCGAGCAGTTACCCACGCCGGATCTTGTGATCTATCTGCAGGCGACCCCCGAGGTGTTAAGAAAGCGCCTTAAGAAAAAAAATGCTCCGGGAGAGCGAGCGTTAAGCGAGGAGTACCTGGGAGAGGTAGTGAAAGCATACGAGCATTTCTTCTTTCACTACACTTCGTCAGACCTGCTGATCGTGAATACCTCGGAAATCGACTTCGTCGACCGGAACGAGGACTTGCAGGAACTGCTGCGGAAGGTGACGGAGCCAATCAAGGGGACGCAATACTTCCTGCCGCTGGGCGGGCAGGAAGCGGCCAGCGCGTAGGGGCTCACAGCGATCCACGTTGCTTCCGACGTCCAAGGCGGAAAAGCCTAAAGAACGCGGCGTAAACGGGTAAAATGCAGGCTCCAAGCTATTGAGGCGGATCCGTTGCCGAGATTTCAGGGGCCCTATCTTTCCGCTGGCCGCAGCGGTTCATTGCAGCTAAAATAAGTCCAGCGTCATCCAAAGCTGTAGACGCCACGATGCGTGCACAGGCTCTATCCGCCCGAGGCGGAGGGGCACTGGAGGACATCATGAGTTTGACTCCGATCGGCGAGCCTCGCCGGAAGGTTACGACCGCAACCCTGCGGGACCTGAAGCTTCACCACGAAGCCATTACCTGCCTGACTGCTTATGATTACGCCACTTCGCGCCTGGTGGACGAAGCGGGCGTCGAGATGATCCTGGTCGGCGATTCGCTGGCCCAGACCATGCTGGGGTACGAGAACACGCTTTCGGTGACCATGGACGAAATGCTGCACCACGTGAAGGCCGTGCGGCGGGGTGTGAAGAACGCTCTGCTGGTTGCGGACATGCCGTACGGTTCGTACCAGGTGGATGCCAAGGACGCGCTGCTCAACGCTACGCGCTTCGTGAAGGAGGGCGGCGCGGAAGTGGTCAAGATCGAAGGCGGGGAGAAACGCGCAGATCTCATTCGCCAGATCATTGACGCCGAGATTCCCGTGGCCGGGCACATCGGCCTGACGCCGCAATCGGTGAACGTGATGGGCGGCTACAAGGTGCAAGGTAAGAATCTTAGCGGGATCGAGCAACTCATGCATGATGCCCTTGCTCTAGACCGCGCGGGGGTGGCTTGCCTCTACCTGGAAGGGATTCCCCGGGAGGTGGCGGCAATGATTACGGCGGAGGTCAGTACGCCAACCATCGGGATCGGCGCTGGCCCGGAGTGCGACGGCCAGGTGCTGGTGTTTCACGACATCCTGAACCTGACGTTTGGAGCGCCGGCCAAATTCGTGCGGCGGTACGGCGATGGGGCAGCGCTGATCAGCAACGCGGTGCAGGCGTTCCGCGCCGATGTGCGCTCGCATCAGTATCCCTCTGACCAGGAGTCGTATCACCTGCCGCAAGATACCAAGGCCGGACTGGAAACGGTCCTGGATCGCAAACGGGCGATGCGGCGGTAATTTGCGCCCGCGAAGCACGGCGGAGAAGGAACAATTCACGGAACAGGGTCCTCTTGTTCAGCGTATATGACAGGTAGGGTAGCTTCGCCTTCGAAACTGCACGGGGCCACGCTGCCCTGGGAGTGCTAGGCTATACGAGGGAGGTCGCCATGATGCTCGCGCATTTCATCTTTTTCCCGTTCTTCGGCTTCGGATTCGTGATGTATTTCCTGCCGTCGATCATTGCGCTGGCCCGCAGCAAACGCGATACGCTTGCCATTTTCCTGGTAAATTTTCTGCTGGGCTGGAGCGTGATCGGCTGGGTCGTCGCCCTGATTTGGGCAGCGAAAAGCGACGTTCCCGCGGTGGCGAGGTAATTGGGGCCGGTGATTCCCTTGCGCACGCGCCTGGGCGTCTTGATATTGAGCACGGCCGCCCTGCTGGCCTGTTCGCAGGAGCAAACACCTGCAGCGCCCGATCCGCAAACTCTGCTGCAGGCGATCCCCGCGGCGAACTCAGCGGAATATGACCGGATCCGCGACATGAAGACCTGGCGCAATCCTTATCTCATCGTGCGAAGTGATGGGGTGGCGCTCTACGACGTAGCCGATAATGCGGAGATCCGGTTCAAGCCGGAAGAACTGCTGCCCGCCTTGGCGAAACTGCCCGCCTCCGATTGGCCATACGGGCGAGTAGTCGCGGCGACCGAGACGAAGAGCCGCGATTCGGACCAGGACGCGGTCGCAATCCGGCGAAATAAAGGGATCATCGGGGGCCTGCTCGAAGGGGCGCACATCGCGGTGAAATGGGTGCCGACGGCGTGAACTGTTTGAACCTAGCCGGTGGAGACAGCCGCCTGCGCCCGGTTGAGCTCAGCACGGCTGGCCTGCCCAGTAAGCGCATCTCTTGAGGATCTGCACCAGCATCGACGAAATGCGCGCCGCCACGCGTGCCGCCCGGGGTGCAGGCATGCGGATAGGGCTGGTGCCGACCATGGGAGCCCTTCACGAAGGGCACCTCTCCCTGGTGCGAGCCGCTCGCGCGGTGACCGGCCTTGTGACGGCGTCGATCTTTGTCAATCCAACCCAGTTCGGTCCGAACGAAGATCTTGCGAAATACCCGCGCTCATTCCATCGGGATTGCGAGTTGCTTCAGAGAGAGGGCGTGGAACTGGTCTTCGCGCCCTCCACCGAAGAGATGTATCCCGCAGGCGCGGTGACCTGGGTGACGGTGGAAGAGCTGAGCAACAAACTTGACGGGCGCTCGCGCCCGGGGCATTTCCGGGGGGTGACGACTGTGGTTTCCAAGCTGTTTCACATCGTCGAGCCCGATGCCGCATTCTTTGGGCAAAAGGATGCCGCCCAGGTTGCCATCATCCGCCGCATGGTGCGGGACCTGAATCTGCCGGTTGAGATCGTCGTCTGCCCGATCGTGCGCGAGCCCGACGGCCTGGCCATGAGTTCACGAAATGCTTATCTGGATCCCGAGGGAAGGAAGAAAGCCCTGGTCCTCCATCGTGCGCTGACGCGGGTTCAACAACTGGTGGAGCAGGGAGAGATTTCCGCGGAGAAGCTGAGAATGGCAGGACGGAACGAGTTTGCCGGCGCGCCGTCGGTCCGCCTGGACTACTTCGAGATTGTGAATCCCGACACCCTGGATCCAATCCAAGACATCAGCAAAGGTGCGCTGGCCGCAGTGGCTGCTTATGTGGGAGGCACGCGACTGATCGACAATCTTCTGATCCAGCGCTGAGCAGACCGGGGACACATATGGAACACAGTCTGGAGCACACTATCTCGCTTCTGGCGCGCACTCCAGCGGCGCTCAACGCGCTGGTGCGCGATCTGCCCGAGGAGTGGACGCGGCGCAACGAGGGCGGGAACACGTTCAATGTTTTTGACGTGATCGGCCATCTCATCCATGGAGAACGCACCGATTGGATGCAGCGGGCAAAGAGGATCCTGGAATTCGGAGAGAGCCGGGCCTTTGATCCCTTTGACCGCCGCGCGGAGGAGGGAGAGAGCCGGGGCAAGCCGCTAGGTGAGCTGCTGGATCAATTCGCCCAGCTGCGGGCAGAAAATCTGGCGGAGTTACGCGCCCTGAACCTGACCGCTGGGGACCTCGCCCGGCGAGGGTTGCATCCCGCGCTGGGAACGGTCAGCCTCTCGCAGCTCTTGGCGACGTGGGCGGCGCATGATTTAACTCATCTGCACCAGATCTCCAGAATCATGGCTCATCAATACCGGGAAGCGGTAGGACCGTGGAGCGCCTACCTGGGCGTGATGCAGTGCGCAGGACACAGTGCGTAACTCGTACTGCGCAGCTTAATCGCGGAGGTCTACTGGCCGGCAACAGCGACGATGTTGGGAGAGGCCTCGATTCGCTCGCGGATGAGGTGCTCGACCTGATTCCAGATGTGCGGATCGCACTGGCTTTGCATGTGGCTGGGAGTGAAGGTGCGGTCAAACCACGAAGTGCCTTCACATCGCACCGGCTCCTGCCGGTAATCGAAGCGATAGTTACCCAGGATCCGGGTCTTGGAAACATCCTCGGCCTTGATCTCGGAACGGCCGTGTACGAGGCCATGCGGCTGATAGAAATTCACGGCTGCCGCTACGTTATCCGGGATGACGCCATCCCGTTGCCAGATCTTGGCCACGCTATCAACCTGAACGGTCAGTAGAACGGGGATTGCGAGTCGATCCAGTTCACGGGCCAGCAGCACTACGGCGGAGCCTCCCCAGCTGTGGCCGAACAAGATGACATGCGCCCGGGACCTCTCGTCGGCGCTGAGGGACCCGTCGTGATTGCTGTCGAGCAGGTGGAGAATGGTCCGGTAGGCCTGTTTACGGTGGCGATTCTCAAAGACCTGGACATAAACGCCGCTGGCAGCATCGCGGCGCAGGCGATCGGCCACCTGAACAGGGCCGTGGCGCGGATTGTCATGGCGCACAAATCCGCCCGCGAACCCCACCAGAATGTAGTTGATATTGGTGGGAGGAGGACTACCCACTGCGCCCTCAGCGGCAAAGCCGGGCAGAGCCAGCAGAGCGCATAGAAACCCACCCGCCATCAGCCTCGGATATCGTGCACGGAGGGTCACGCCGCTCTCCAATCGGTTGAGATGACACAGGCCAGGAAAGGGATGCGGCAAATTTCTGCCGCTTTGTGCCTGCCGCTTTCCCATGCTGATTCGGCGAAACGCTTGCCTGACAGGGTTTTCGGCCTCTTCCGATCCGCAGGACAGTCTACACCTGCTGTCAACCGGCAAACGGAATGCCAAGATTGCAGTTTCAGGAAGGGCTCCCAAATCGGGCATCAAACGGTCCCCTGCGTCAAAGCTTTGAGGGTCGCTTCAACCCAGAGACGAATCGATTCCCGTGCAGGAGGTAGCGCAAGGGTTGATCGGTGGCTTTGACGATTCCGATTCGAGGGGTGAGCACAATCCCTCGGGGCGAGAATCCGTCGTCCCCAATCCAAAGGCTGCTAGCCGGTGAGGTCAGATCGCAGCCGTTGTCGCGCGCCCGAGTGATGGCGAAGGCCTGGCAGAGTCTTCCCGGGCCGCTGGTGAGTTTGCGCCAATCCTGTGGCCCTTGCAGTTCGATTCCGCGGAATTGAGCCATTCTTTCGACCCCGGAGAGCGGTTCGGCGGCGCGGAACAGGACGCAGCCTGCGCGTCCCTCCGGCTCGCAGGAGACATTCAGGCAATAGTGACTTCCATAGATAAAGTAAACGTAAGCGTGGCCGGGCGGCCCAAACAGGACTGCGTTGCGGAGAGTCTTACCCGCGGCGGCGTGGGCTGCGGGGTCTTGCTCACCAAGGTAGGCTTCCACTTCCACAATCCTCGCGGCAAGAATCGGACCACCGTGCTCTCGCCGCACCAGGACCTTGCCCAGAAGTTCGCGCGCGACACGTCGGGGACGGCGCGCGAAAAAGGCACGATCTAGAGGAGAGGCGGGCGCCATCATGAGAGTGTAAGCGGGTCTTGGGCCCTGGGTCTTGGGTCTTTGGGCTTGGATGATACTCGTGCGGCGCGGACGACTGCTTACACTTCCATACCGACTCGGACCGGAAAAGGCGAAGTCGAGTCCTAGCTTCCGTTCTCAGTGCCAAGTGGGCTTCGGAGCGGCATTCTTCGCGAAAATCTTTCATTCGAAAGCCCAAGACCCAAGACCCAAGGCCCAAAGCCCGACCCAAATCGTTGCCCTCCTCCCAGATGGGCTAAGCCGAGACCTTGCCGGATTCCTTCAAGTAGGCCAGCACTTCCTCGGCGTGGCCGTCGGGCTTGACATTCTCAAAAATGTGCTGAATCTTGCCGTCCGGGCCGATGACAAAGGTTGTGCGCGCCACGCCCCAAACCTTCTTGCCATACATATTCTTTTCTTTCATCACTCCGAATGCTTCGGCGACTTTTTTATCGGCATCGGCCAGCAGAGTGAACGGCAGACTTTCGGCTTCCTGGAATTTCTTCTGTGCCTTGGGCGTATCCGGGGATATGCCAAGCAGCGTCGCGCCGGTCTTCTGCATCTTTTTGTATGTGTCGCGGAACCCGCGAGCTTCAACGGTTCAACCGGGGGTGCTGGCGCGAGGGTAAAAGAATAAAATCACCGTGCTGCCCCGCAGATCCTTAAGCGTGACTTCTTTTCCGTTCTGGTCCTGCAGAGTGAAGTCAGGGGCCTTATCATTGATTTTCATGCAGATGTCTCCGAAACGACGGACGTGGCGCACCGGGCTTGTAACCGCTGGGAACTCCGGCGGCGCAACGTTCTCCAGAATTTTACACCGTGCCTCTGTCCTGCTGCCGCTGCTGGCGTGTCTTGCGATCTTGCCCTCGACTGCCTATGCTCAGGAAGAACGGCCGCAGATCACACCGGAGGAGCGCAAGGCTCCCCGGAAAAAGGATGCGGGCCCGCGCGCGGTGGCAGTGCTTCAGTTGGCTCCCAACGGCAAGGCGTCATTAGTCCCCATCGCCATTCTGATTAATGGCAAGTTCTGGGATGCAAGCGCATACAAAGCAGATCCCGTTCCAATGGCGCTGGATCCCGGCAACGTGTATGAGGTGGAACAGGCGGGCAGTCCCCTGGGCCTGTTTACGGTCAACAACGCGCTGCACAGCAACGCTCAGAATACGGCGGCACCGTGGCTGGGCACGGGGCAGTGGCGTCCGGCAGGCACCGAGGAACCCACGAAGGTGGCCCACACCGATCCGACTCCCGTCGGAATCGATAACGCAGATGGGCCGCCGCGCCTGACTCACGACACGACCAAGAAAGAACCGGTCCCTGCGGGAGATCGGGGTACGGCTGCCTCGACGCCATCTCCGGCTTCAAAGCCCAGTCCAAGCTCGAGCTCAGGCGATGAGCCGCCGCGCCTTAGCAAGCCGAGCGGACCCGCAACCCCGCCGACAGATTCACCTGCGGGAAAGCAACCGGACGGCTCGACGCCTTCGCCCGGGGGCGATTCGAGGGGAAAAGACGCCAAGCCCGGGCAGGAGAGCGTGCCTGCATCCGACAGCGGGACGAGCGAAGCGAACCGTCCGAGGCTGCGACGGGGAAAGCCGGCAGAGTCCTTTGGGGATGACGATGTTCCCGGTTACAGCAAGCCTGGAGCCGCTTCTGGGGAGGCATCCCGCAGCGGCAAAATCAAAGAGGCTTCCGCCGCCAGTTCTGATATCAAGTTGATCCCCGCGATCTCCGATGCCGGAGGCCCTCCGCCGCACTCCTTTAAATTTGAATGGCTCAAAGGGGAAGAGGAAGATCGTCGAAAGCAGATGATGGATTTGGCCAAGGAGCAACTCCGCGCCTATCTTGCGGCGCACGCTAAAACTCCGGCAGCGCAGAAAGCGGTGCGAACCGCGGCAGGGCGGAAGGTCACGTCCCCCGAGCCCATCATCGAAAATGCGCAAATGACCGCCTACGATCTGTGGAACTCAAATCAGCCAATTATCATTTTCACAGCCGGCGCGCACCTGCCGCCTCCGCCCGCCGGCGCGGCCCATCCCGAGGTGCAGTCGGAGCTCGAATACTCGATTTGCCTGGGAGCCTATCCCGATACCTACAACAATCTGCACAAGCTGTACTCGGCGATAACCGACCGGTTTCATCTGGACGTGACTCCGCGTCTCGAGCTGGTTGACGCGGTGGACGCGGACGGGGACGGCCGCGGCGAGTTGCTTTTTCGCCAGACCTCCGACCTGGGCATGGGATGGATCATCTACCGGGCTACCGGGGACAAGTTCTGGAAGATATTCGACAGCCTGAATCCCGAATAACTCCAAACTTCCTTTTCTCGTCAGACACCCCAGCCGCCTTTCCGTTAGAATCGCTCTGCCCAAAGGGGGATGACTATGCGCAAGCTGTCGCTGTGGGTTGTGACGTTGCTGTTTGGTCTTCTGCCGGCAATGGCCCAGGAACAGGATTTCAGCAAGGTACAGATTAAAGTCACCAAGGTTGCGGGAAGTGTGTACATGCTGGAAGGCGCTGGGGGAAATATCGGGGCCTCGGTTGGAGAAGACGGCATTGTGGTAGTCGACGATCAGTACGCGCCGCTCGCCGACAGAATCCAGGCGGCGCTCAAAGGGATCACCGACAAACCGGTACGCTTCATCATCAACACGCACTATCATGGGGATCACACCGGGGGAAATGCATACTTTCAGAAACAGGCGCCCATCATCGCTCACGATAATGTGCGCAAGCGGCTGGAAGCGGGTGGAACGGCGGGGAATGGCGGATCGGTGCGCATGGAGCACAAGCCGGATCCGAAAGAAGCCTTGCCGATCATCACCTTCGATCACGATGTGACGGTTCACCTGAACGGAGAGGATATCCGCGCTCTGTATTTTCCCGCGGGCCACACCGACGGCGACTCGATCATTTTTTTCCCCAAGTCCAACGTAGTTCACATGGGCGACGACTTCGTTACATACGGGTTTCCGTTCATCGACGTAGATGGCGGGGGCAGCATCAACGGAATGATCGAGGGAGTCGAAAAGGTAATTGCTCAAGTGCCGCCGGACGTGAAGATCATCCCCGGACACGGGCCGGTTTCGAGCGTGGACGATGTCCGCAAATACCTGGACATGCTGAAGGGCACGCGAGAGGTGGTGGCCAAAGCGCTGCAACAGGGCCAGACGCTGGATCAGATGAAGCAGGCAAAGCTGCTGGATCCCTGGAAAAAGTACTCGGGCGACTTCATCAAAGAAGATGCATTCCTGGAGACGCTCTACAATTCCCTGAGCGGGCAGAAGAACGGGAAGCTCATCAAGCACAACTGAGGGCAGATTGAGATTGCAGGATTAAGAATTCAGAATTAAGAATTCAGAATTAAGAATTAAGAATTAAGAATTAAGAATTAAGAATTATGTTGCAGATTTCGGAATGATGTTGCAGGGCTTTTTACAATCTACAATCTTAAATCTGCAATCTGAAATCTTCGTCTAATCTGCAATCTAAATCTGGTCTGGCTCGCTTACCTTCCCTGCATCACCAATTGGCCGTTCTCCACCCTGAGTCCGGCGACGCCGTCAGGAAGTTTCAGACGGTCGCGCTGTTCGGCCAGCTTCTTCTGCAGGGCAGGATTCACCAGCGAGACCGGCACAGTCAGATCCCCGACCTTAAATTCGGTAGGCTCAAAACTGGCGTACCCGTCCTTATCGCCGAGATGACCGGAGATCGTGATCCAAACATCCTTGCCCGCGATTTCGGTGAGGAACTGCCCGTGGACAACATCCCCATCGAAGGTGACCTGCTGATCTTTAATGGCGGGGGCGCCGCTGCCGAGATTGGAATCGGGGGTCAACTCGCCCACGTTGCCGAGGGATTGGGCGAGAACGGCGCCGACTTCATCGGAAGTGATGTGGACTTCAGGCTTGGGCCGATCGTCCAGAGGCGCGCCTACAGGTGTTCCCGGCAAGGCCACCCCAGTGCTCGGGATGGAGGCGTTAGCCTGCAAAACGGCGGTCTGGAAATCCGCCATTTTTTGATCGAAAGATTGGGCGTTCAGCGCAATGGCGGCGGGAGGCTGCGGCTGGGCTACCGGCGCAGGCTTCTTGAGCACCAGGACGATGGCCACCAATGCGGCTAAGAGGGTGGCAATGCTGATAATGCGATCGATTTTCAATTTCATGCGGAATCCGGGTCCGTCAGCCCTGGGCTGAACGAGCCAAAACTCATGCTATTAGGGGAACAAACGGAAGATTAGATAACAGAAGTGCCTGTCTGCCAGTGTAAAACTGGTTACTCCAGTTTCCTGGCGAGCAATTCATTCACCATCTGAGGACTCGCCTGGCCTTTGGAGGCCCGCATGACCTGGCCGACGAAGAAGCCGAGCATCGTCTTTTTCCCCGCGCGATACTGCTCCAGTTGTTTGGGATTGGACGCCAGAACCTCGTCGATGATCCGCTCCAGCGCCGAGGTATCGGTGGATTGCTGCGGCCGCCCTTCTTCTTCGTAGATGACGGGGAAGTCTTTGCCTCGCTCGAAGCAGAGGTCATAGAGATCTTTCAGCATTTTCCCGGAGATGGCGCCGGTTTCCACCAGATCTGCGGAAGCGGCCACGCCCTGCATGGAGATGGGCGACTGCCCAATGTCGCTGCCTTGGGCCTTCAGCCGTCCCATGAGTTCGCTCTGCACCAGATTGGCAACCCGCTTGGGATTCTTCGCCGCCTTGGCAGCCTGCTCAAATTGATCGGCCAGCGGCTTGGAAAAGGTTAGGACCTGCGCGTCATATTCAGTGATGCCGTATTCCCTGACCAGGCGGGCGCGGCGGGCCTCGGGCAATTCCGGCAACGCGCGCGCAATTTCGGCCTTCCACGTTTCATCCACCACCAGGGGGAGCAGATCCGGCTCGGGAAAATAGCGATAGTCATGGGCCTGCTCCTTGGAGCGCATGCCGTAGGTCTTGCCTTCGTTGGCGTTGTAAAGCCGTGTCTCCTGGATGATGTTTCCGCCCGACTCGACGACCTCGATCTGCCGCCCGATCTCATATTCCAGCGCCTCGCGAATGAAGCGGAAGGAGTTCACATTCTTTATCTCGGTCTTGGTGCCGAATTCCTTCTGTCCGCGGGGCCGCACGCTGACGTTCGCGTCGCAGCGCAGCGAGCCCTCCTCCATATTGCAATCGCTGACGCCGGTATAAAGGATGATCTCTTTCAGCCGCGTCAGATAGGCATACGCCTCCTCAGGCGTGCGGATGTCGGGCTCGCTGACAATCTCAATCAAAGGCACGCCGGTGCGATTCAGGTCGATCGCGGTCTTCTCGGCGGACTCGGAGAAGCCTTCGTGCAGGCTCTTGCCGGCGTCCTCTTCCAGGTGCACGCGAGTGATGCCTATATGCTTTTTTCGCCCGTCCGCCGGCACCTCGATGTAGCCCGACTCGGCCAGCGGCTTGTCATACTGCGAGATCTGGTATCCCTTGGGCAGATCGGGATAAAAGTAATTTTTTCGGGCGAAGATCGAAGTGGGGTTGATCCGGCAATTCAAGGCCATAGCCGCGAGGGTGGCGAACTCGCCCGCCTTTTTGTTGAGCACGGGGAGCGCCCCCGGCATGCCCAGGCAGACCGGGCAAACATTGGTGTTGGGCGGCGCTCCGAAGCGCGTGGAACACGAGCAAAAAAGTTTGGTCACGGTCAGGAGCTGGACGTGCACCTCTAGCCCGATCACCGGCTCGAATTTGGGATGGGCGGCGATGGATCTTTCTGCAGTCGTGGCCATAGGAAATTGGATTCGGCGGCTTTCGAGTCGGATAACTTGTGATCTGAATGAAGAGTCAGAATTACAAAATTACCAGATTCCGAATTAGCAAACTCAAGGATTCGCCGGCGCATTCAAATATTTGTCGACAAGGATTTCGAAGAACATCAGTTCATCTCCCTTGGAGTCGGCTACTCCGGTGACATCGATGTTAGCCCCGCGCAACGGCGAATCGATGCCGCCCACGTCAAAGAACATGAATCCCGACTGAGTGGTATGCGGCTCGACAGCGCGGGCCGCGAACTGCGTGGCCGCGATCTCGTCCATATCTTTCTTGCTCGGTATGCCCTTCACCTTGCTGGGCAGGGGAAGCGGACTGGGGCGAGTGTTCATGCTGGGGTTCGAGAGCCTGCGGTAAAGATCATCGGTATCGATGGGGGTCAGCTTGGAGTGGTTCGCAGTGAGCAAAGTAATGCGCATCTTAGCGATCGAAATGGGTTGGTCGCCGTCGTTGGTCACGATGAAAAAGACCGGCAGGTATCCGTAGCCGGCAAAGTTGATGGAAAAGATCTTCGCCTTTTCCGGGGTGTCATAGGGATCCGCGGCGATGGCGACCTGCTCGTCGCGATGGAAATCGTGCGCTGGATAGTTGATCGCCGGCTTCGCCACCGGTTTTACGAAGCTTTTTCCCGCGAACCCGGCGGGCACCAGCGCTAATACGCAAAAGAAGACCAGCCAGCGCCTGCCCGGCCGCACTGCAATCATCGGCATTCCGCAATTATAGAGGGGCATGGCGCGGACTGCGCGGTTTAGAATGACTCAACTTGAGCTACCTTCTTTACAGCCTGGCCCTGGCGTGCGCCATGTTGTTGAGCCTGCCCTACTGGGTCTTCCAGATGGCTCGCCATGGCAAGTACTGGCGGAGTTTCGCCGAGCGCATGGGAAAAGTGCCGTCAGGGCTGGCCTCGGTTGCATCCTCCGCCAGGGTGATATGGATCCACGCGGTGTCGGTGGGAGAAGTGCTGGCAGTCGCGGGAGTGGTGGGGGAGATGCGTCGAGCCGCTCCCCAATACCGCATCGTGGTGTCGTCCACTACCGACGCGGGCCACGCGCTGGCGCAAAAACACTTCGGAGCCGAGAACGTCTTTTATTTTCCGATCGATTTCGCGCTTGCCATCCGGCCGTACCTGCGGGTGTTGCGCCCGGAGCTTGTCGTGCTGGCCGAAACCGAATTCTGGCCGAATTTTCTGCGGCTGGCGCACGCCAGCGGAGCTCGAATCGCGGTCGTCAACGCCCGCGTCTCGGATCGTTCGTGGCCCAACTATCTGCGCTTCGCCTGGGCCTTGCGGAAGATGCTGCGGCAGATCGACCTTTTTCTGACACAAACGCAGCAGGACAGCGAGCGGTTGCAGTGCATCGGGGCGGATCCTGGCCGGGTGCGAGTCACGGGCAATCTGAAGTTTGATGTGATCCCGCCTGCGCCTCCTGCGGTGGTCGGAGCGCTGCGGGGCGCGCTCGCCGCGGAAGGCGCCGGTCCGGTTCTGGTCTGCGGCAGCACGGTCGAAGACGAGGAACCGCCCCTGCTCAAAGCATTCGAGAACATCCTGGTGAAACACCCACGCGCGGTGATGATCCTGGCTCCCCGCCATCCCGAGCGCTTCGACACTGTCGCCGCGTTGATTGAGCAGATGGGCATCCCTTTGCGCCGGCGCTCGCGTTGGGCAGGCGAGCCGCTCGCCGCCGGAGTTTTTCTGGTCGACACGATTGGAGAACTGGCGGCGCTGTACGGCCTGGCAGATGTGGCATTCGTCGGCGGAAGCCTGGTTCCGCGCGGGGGGCATAACATCATCGAGCCCGCGCAACACGGAGTGGCGGTCGTTACCGGCAATCACACAGAAAACTTCCGCGACATTGTCGGGCTCTTTCAAAGCCGCGATGCCGTGCGCATCGTAGGCCTGGCGGAATTGCCGCTCACGCTGATGCAGCTGCTGGAGAATGAGGAGGAGCGCCTGGTCTTGGGACGCCGCGCGCAGGAGACCATCCAGTCACAGATGGGGGCGACGGCGCGCACGGTGGAAGCGCTACAAGCGTTGCTGACGCCGGCTGCCGAGCCGGCGCCTGCCTCGGCCCGGGCTGCACATAAACCTTGAAGCCACTTTCCAGCATCTACGGCGGCATCGTGGCAACACGCAACGCGCTCTACCAGCGCAGGCTGTTGCCGGCGCATACACTGACGGGGCCCGTGGTCAGCGTCGGGAATCTGTCTGCGGGCGGCTCGGGGAAGACTCCCTTCATATTGCTGCTGGGAGAATTGCTGAAGGCACGTGGGGTGAAATTCGACGTGCTCTCGCGCGGCTATGGGCGAAAGAGCCGAGGCGTTCTCGAGGTCGACCCCGCAGGGCTGCCGCAGCAATTCGGCGACGAGCCGCTGCTGATTGCGCGCAAGTTGCAGGTGCCAGTGATTGTCGGAGAAGATCGCCACCGCGCTGGCATCTTGGCGGAATCCCGCTTTGGCCCGCAGTTGCACCTGCTGGACGATGGTTTCCAGCATCGTTCACTGGCCCGCGATTTCGACATCGTGCTGGTGACGCCGCAAGATGCGAAAGACCGGCTGCTGCCGGCGGGACGCCTGCGCGAGCCGCTGGCGTCGCTGCGCCGGGCGGATGTCGTTGTGCTCGCCAGCGGGGCTTCGGCGGAATCGTTCTCCCTGGCGGATGCGCAAGTCTGGCGGGTGCGCCGGGGAATTATTCCGCAAAACGTTCCTCCACGGCCGGTGGTGTTTTGCGGAATTGCGCGCCCCCAAAACTTCGTTCTGCAGCTGCGCTCCGCCAATATCGAGCCGGCAGCCGAAGCGTTTTACCGCGATCACCATGCCTACACTCAGAAAGATATCCGCGAGCTGATCGAGTTGAAGCGCCGCAGCGAAGCCGGAGGCTTTGTCACCACGGAGAAGGATGCCATCAACCTGGGACCGTATATGCAGGCGCTGGACCCACTCTCGGTGGTCCCAGTGAAGATGGAGCTGGCCGATGGAGCTAACGCGCTAGATGCCATGCTGCGCAAGATCGGCGAACGAAAGGGTAGAATTCGGTAGCGCGGTAACTGGCGCTGAGCGAAATCTATGGCTGAGGCGGGGACGTGCGGACCGCACAGCATGCCGCACAGCGTCGCCGATGCCATGACCAAGCATCCCAAAGAAGCCGAGCGGCTCAAAAGAATTGTCGAGGATTTTCCCAACATTACCGTGACTGTGTTGGGCGACCTGGTGGCGGACGAGTTTGTGTTCGGGGAGATCTCGCGGGTCTCGCGGGAAGCCCCGGTGCTCATCCTGAAGCATCGCGAGCGGACGGTGGTTCCGGGCGGCGCGGCGAATGCCGCCAATAATCTGGCCGATCTCGGAGTCAACGTTCTTCCCGTGGGCATCGTGGGAGAAGATGAGCCGGGCAGATTGCTGCTGCGGTACTTCCGCCACAAGAAGATTCCGGTCAGCGGGGTCTTGAGAGACGGAGCTTATACGACGGTCACCAAGACGCGCATCCTCGCGGGCATGGCCCACACCGCGCGGCAACAGGTGGTGCGGGTAGACCGCGAACCGCAGGACGTGCCGAACGCGCACCTCACCCGCGAACTTTACCTGGCCGCACGGAACTATGCGCATGCTTCCGACGCCCTGCTGGTTTCCGACTACGGGTACGGCGCGGCTACGCCTGCCATCGTCGACACTCTGCGCAAGAAGGGGCGGGTGGGAGAGGTTCCCATCATTGTGGATTCGCGTTACCGCATGCTGCAATACTCCGGGGTGACCGCCGCTACTCCCAATGAGCCCGAGGTGGAGGAGGCGCTGGGGATCCGCATCGGCGAGAGCTGGGAGAAGTTGCTGGCTGCTGGCGAAGAGATCATCGCGCGCATGAAGCTGCAGTCCCTGGTAATCACGCGCGGCCGCCATGGTATGGTCGCCTTCAACCACAAGCACAAGCCGGTGGACATTCCAATTTTCGGCTCGGACCAGGTGGCAGATGTGACCGGGGCGGGCGACACGGTCATTGCGGCATTCACCGCCGCGTTGGCTGCGGGCGCAACTACCGAAGAGGCTGCGCAGGTGGCAAATTATGCCGGCGGAATCGTGGTCATGAAGCGCGGAACTGCCACGGTTTCACGGGATGAGTTACTGCAGGCCATCGAACACACTCCGCCTGCGACGCGACCGCATTGAGCGAACAAGGCAAAATCCTGAGCAGAGAGGAACTTCGCCAGCGGGTGGAGCGGTGGCGGAGCGCGGGGGAGCGCGTCACCCTGGCCAACGGCAACTTCGATCTGCTGCACGTCGGGCACGTGCGCTATCTGCACGCGGCCAAAGGTTTGGGCGGAAAGCTGGTGGTGGCCATCAATTCCGATGAATCGGTGCGCGCGCTGAAAGGTGAAGGCCGCCCGATCATGCCCGAGAGCGAGCGCGCCGAAATCGTGGCCGCCCTGGCCGATGTCGACGCCGTCGTGATTTTCCCCGAGCGCGACGTGCGCGCCATCATTCGCGAGATTCGCCCCGACATCCAGGCCAAGGGAACCGATTACACGGCTGACTCGGTGCCGGAGCGTGATACGGTCGCGGAATATGGCGGACGTGTCGCCATCGTCGGAGATCCCAAGGATCACTCCACCAGCGAGATTATTCGTTCACGCCTTTCTCCGAGGAAATCTTGATCGCAGCCCAGGCCGGAATCGATATGGAGCGTTTCCTGATCGTGCGCCTCAGCGCCATGGGCGACGTGATTCATGCGCTCCCAGCGGTGCAGGTTCTGCGCGACGCATTTCCGAATGCCATGATTGGCTGGCTGATCGAGGAACGCTGGACCGAACTGTTGTGCGCTCCCGGCGCGCCGCGCCGCGGCCCGCGGTCCTCTGGGCGGCCGCTGGTCGATTGGGTCCACGTCGTAAGATTGAACGGATGGCGAAAGTCGCTGTTGCAGATGCCGACCATCGAGCAGATCGCGCGCGTTTGGAACGATGTGCGCAGCGTGCGCTACCAGGTGGCACTCGATCTGCAGGGAGCGATCCGCTCGGCGGTACTGGCGCGCTGGTCGGGCGCACCCGTCATTTACGGGGCAAGGCAGACGCGGGAATCGCCGGCAACGCTGTTGTATACGCGGCAGGAGATCGCCCGGGGCGCGCACGTGATCGAGCAGAACGTGTGTCTTGCCCAATTGCTCACCGGAGGGCGCTTGCCTCCGGGACCTGTGGAGTTTCCTCGCGACCTGGAGGCGGAGCAGAGAATCCAGCAGCGGCTGGACGAGGCGGGAGTGCGGGAGTTCGCCATCATGAACCCGGGCGCAGGCTGGGGTGCGAAACGCTGGCCTGCCGAACGCTATGGAGAGGTAGCACGCGCGCTCGGGCGTTGCGGCCTGCAGTCGGTTGTGAATTATGGGCCAGGCGAAGACCGGTTAGCACGCGACGCGGAAACGGCGAGCCGGGGTGTGGCGAAGGCTCTCGCCTTGTCGATCACCGAATTGATCGCGCTCACCCGTCGAGCGAAACTGTTCATCGGTGGCGATACCGGGCCATTGCACCTGGCGTCGGCGATGCAGGTTCCGGTGGTGGCAATCTTCGGGCCGACTGATCCCGCGCGCAACGGGCCCTACGGCACGCGGGGCGTGGTGTTGCGCAATCCGGCCAGCCCAACGTCGCACGCGCGAAGGGCGCAGCCTGATGAGGGAATGCTGGAAATCAGCGTGGACGCCGTGCTCGATGCCGCCCGGCGCCTCCTCCTCACTTCCAGCGAGGCGGCTTATGGCTGAATGGTCCCGCGTCGCCCGCCGCATCCGCGTGCCGCTGGGGTTCGCCTTTGCCATCCTCTATTTTTGGCTGGCGCGACCAACGTGGCGCTTCCTGGCGCTCGGCGCGATCCTCATTGTTCCGGGCCTGGTGATTCGCGCCCTGGCATCGGGCCACGTGCGCAAGAATGAAGCTTTGGCCACTTCGGGTCCGTATGCGTACACGCGAAACCCGTTATATCTGGGTTCGCTGCTGATAGGAATTGGCTTCGCCGTGGCCGCGCGCAGCTGGTGGGTGGGCGGCGTACTGGTTGTGATGTTCTTAGCCATTTATATGCCGGTGATAAGCAGCGAAGAAGATTTTTTGCGGGAGAAGTTCCCCGAGTTCAGCGGCTATGCGCGTCGCGTGCCGCGGATGCTCCCGAGAATTACGCCGGGTATTCGCGGAGAGGACGAAGGATTCTCCCCGGGTCTATATCTCAAACACCGCGAGTACAACGCGCTGCTGGGCAGCCTTGCGCTGATGGCTGCGCTCATCCTCAAGATGAAGCTGGTGCGATGATCACAGCCCCGGAACCAACGGCCATCACACCGTAGTGATCGAGAGGAATGCTGGTGAGGTTACTTCATCGCCAGCAACTGCCGGGCTTGGCTCAACTCGGGTCGTGTCGAATCTCCGCCTTCACACGACTTCAGTAGAGCAGCATAATATGCGTTCGCATCGCTTTGCTTGCCGGCGGCCTGCGCCGCGCGGGCGGCGCCATAAAGCGAATTAAACCGGTTGGTATTGATCTTGAGGGCCGTTTGATACTCAGCCAGCGCTTCCTGGGGGCGATTGGCCTCCAAAAGAAGATCTGCCAACAGTTCATCGGCCGGCAATCCGCCGGTATTGCTCATGCCGTCGTCTTCTTTGTCCGCCAGTAGTTTCAACGTGCTGACCGCCTGGTCGTCTTTGCCTTCAGCGTGAAGAATCCACGCTTGCGCTTCGGCGGTGTGCTTGTCGAGGAAGTCGGCTTCCGAGGTTTTCTTCTTTGCGCGAAGTGTTTTGGCGATGGACTTGATTTGCTCAATCTCCTGGCGCGCTTGATCCAGTTGGCCGGAGCGCGCCGCACCCAGCGCGCGCGCTAAATGCGTCACCGAGCTGTACTCGGGATCGGCGGAAACGGGGGCCAGGGAAGCTGCTTTCTTCCAGTCGTGAAGTTCCAGGGCGTAGCTGGCTGCGAAGCGCGCTTCAGAGGAGAGGCGGACGTCGAACTCCATCCCGTACATGTTAGGAATGGCCGGCATGGCCTTGACTTCGTCAATCAGCTTCTGTGCTTCGCCTTCGCGTCCGCTCTGCAGATAGGCGTAGACGAGAAAGTCCATGGCGTGGAATTGATGGCCTTCGCCGCCCATGCCCATAGCAGCGGTCTTGCGGGTGGCGGCGACGGAAGCCAGGTTCGAGTTGATGTCATCCTGCCAGAGTCCCACGCGCGCAAAGATGTGGGAGGGCATGTGCAGGGCGTGAGGGGCCGCCGGGGCGATCTGCGCATAACGCCGCGCGGCGGGAACTCCCAGTTCCGCCAACCGCGGCGTATCGTAGGCGTGGATCAGGTAGTGCGCCACGCCGGGATGGTCCGGTTCAATGGCAAACAATTTCTCCAGGACCGCCGCTGCCTCCCTACGGTGATCCATGTTCTCCCCGAAGGCAAGCAGCGAAAGCGCGTAGAACGCCGCCGCCTCGTGGTCGTCGGGGCCGTCTTCATAGGCCTTTTTCATGGCAAGGGAATAGGCCTTGGCCCGGTCATCGAAAGTCCGCTTTCTGGATCCGGAATAAAAAGCTTTTGTGGCCGCTATGTAGTCTCTTTCGCGGGCAGTGGCATGGCGTGAATGCTTCTCTGCGGTCTTGGATTCCTGCAGACCTCGAGCGATGACCTTGTCATCGGGCTGATTCCACAGCTGATGCCACAGGCTCATCGCGACTCCCCAGTGAGCCATGGCGCACTTAGGGTCGCGTTTCACGATGTCGAGGAATTCCTTCTCCGCCTCTTCGTACCAGAACGAATGCAGCAGGGCGACGCCGCGCTGGAACGGCGATTGCACCGAGGTCTCGCATGAGACCGGAAAATGAACGGTTCCCAGTTGCGCCTCGGTGAGATCCTCATGATGGTGATGATCTTTGTCGTCGTCGGCGGGAGCGGCAGAGCAGAGCAGGCTGACAGCCAGCAGAAGTATCGTGATCTTTTTCATTTGTCGTTCTTACCCGCAGGGTCAGCGAATTTTAGTCTGTCTCGAGTGGACGGTCAAAGCCCGCGGGACACCGCTGTCGCGAAGTTCCTGTGCGATACTGAATTCATGCAGTCCCCGCTTCAATCTGCCGGCGCCGCGACCGATCCAAAGTCCGTGAAGGTGAATATCACTTCCGGCGCGGGGATGGATATCGAATGGAATGACGGCCACGTTTCGCACTACAGCTTCGTGTATCTGCGAGACGCCTGCCCCTGCGCGATGTGCGAAGACGAGCGCGGAAAGGCAGGACGGCGCCCCGGCGACCCTGTAGCGGCTCCCCCCGGCGCCCTGCTGATTTTCAAACCCGCTGCCAAGCCCCTGACCGCCGAGGGGGTGGGGAAGTACGCGATCAAGTTCTCCTGGAACGACAATCACGATCTCGGAATCTATTCATGGAAGTTCCTGCGAGAGGTCTGCCCTTGCGAGCAGTGTAAAAGATCCCGCGCCGCGCAGTAGTCAGGGGGATGCCGGGCCAGGGAACCGAAGAGGCGGTTCGCGCGTCAAAGAAGTTGGGACTCAGCCTGAACGCTTGATCGCCGTTCGAAAAGCTGGATAATTCCTTTGGAGCCCATGAGTTCGGACAAAGCAACCCCCGCGCTGCAGTCGGTCGTCAACGACTTGCTGGCGGAACTTCACGCCAAGGCCGCATGTGACAAGATCGGTATAACGCGGGAAACTTTCGGGGAAATTTTGCTCGAGGTGGGGTCGAAGTACGCAGCGTCGGCGCCGCCGGATGGGGTCCGCAGTTTTTTACTAAGCCTGCGAGTCGAAGAACTAGGGTTGGCGCGCGCCTGCGCCGCCGGGAACAACGCAGCCTGGGAAATTTTCCTCACCCGTTTTCGGGAAAAGCTCTATCTTTCCGCGCTGCGCATTGCGCGCGAGGACTCCGCCGCCCGCGATCTCGCCGACACTCTCTATGCCGACCTGTATGGCACCAACGCGCGGGAAGGGCAGCGTGTGTCCAAACTGGCTTCCTATACCGGCCGCGGATCCCTCGAAGGATGGCTTCGCACGGTTCTCGCCCAGGAATACGTGAACCGCTACCGCCGCACCAAGCGCCTGGTGAGCCTGGATGAAGAATCGGAGGATGGAGTCCAGTTTCGCGCCCCGGAATCGGAGGCGGGTCCCCCGGCGGACAGCCGTCTAGCGCAAGCCACGGACGAGGTGTTGGCCGCGCTTTCTGCCGAGGATCGCACCGTCCTGAGCGGGTATTATCTTGACGGTCGCACTCTGGCTGAAATCGCCCGTATGCTGGGCGTGCATGAGTCCACCATATCCCGCAAGCTGGATAAGCTGGCCAAGTCGTTGCGGAAGCAGATTCTGACAGCGCTGACCCGCCGGGGCATGTCCCGTCGCCAGGCCGAAGAGGCTCTGGAAGTTGACGTTCGCGACCTGCAGGTGGATATTCGCCGCAGCCTGGCGCAAGAACCGCCCGCGTCTGCGTTCTCAGAGAAGAGAGTGGAGGCCAGGATCCGGGAAGGTGAAGGATAAGTGTGGTTTACAGAACCATAAAGGAAGGCGTGGAATCTGAGATGCCCAAGGTTCCAAAAATCGTGCGCGAGCGGCTGCAGGCGCCGGGCGCGGCAGCGGATTCCCATCCCGATCCGGATGTGCTTACGTCTTTTGCCGAGCAGTCTCTGGCCACCCGAGAACGCGCTGCGGTACTCGAGCATCTCTCGCGCTGCGGCGAGTGCCGCGAAGTTCTGGCGCTCGCTCTTCCAGCTACCGAGCCCGTTCAAGCTGGGGCGCACCGGGCTACGGGATCATGGGGCTCCTGGCCGGCAATTCGTTGGGCTTTCGCGTCTGCCGGACTCGTTGCCATCGCCCTTTTCGGCTTTGTTCAGTATGGACACCACAGCGAGGCCGTGCGGATGGCGAAAAACGCTCCGCCGGCGGCCACAGTCCAGGCCGGCAAAGAAAACGAGCGGGGGGCAGAAGGGCGCAGCGAAGATCAGTTCAAAGCCAAGACGGACCAATCCTCCCAGATCGCCGCCGCAGCTCCGGGTGGATCAGGCATGTTGGACATGGACCGGCGCGAGCCCGGCTCCGCGCCCGCCCATGCCGAAGTAGCCAAAAATTACAGCAGCCCTGCGGTTCGCGGAACCCTCGCTCACGGTCCCAGGCAGACAGGTCAATGGCAGCAGCAGAATTCCAACGTGCTGCAGGCGCCAAATGCGCCCCGACCCTCGCCGGAGACGAAGCAGATAGTTTCCCTGCCGGATTCCAACACCCGCGTACCCGCGGCCAGGGAGATGGTCCAAGTTCAATCTGTACCGGAGGCCGGCCCTACGTCATCCGCGGGGGCCGTGATTGCCGGCAATGCGCCGCAACCGTTGCGGGAAGCCGGTTCCGACACTGGAGTAAGTCGAGCCAAGACGGCTTCTGAGACTCCTTCAGCATTGTCGAAGACTGAGCAGACTTCCATGCCAATGCAAGGACGCTCGTACCAGGCTCTCGCTGGCACGGTACCGATCTGGACCATTACCTCTGGCCGCCTCCAGCGTTCTTTCGACCGGGGAAGTAGTTGGCAGGATGTGGATGTGTTTTCTGGAGGCGGAACGAGCCTGGAACTGGCAGTTGCTTCCCGGAAGTCCAGAAAAGATTCCTCTAAAGCGGAGAACAAAGAGGCCATCGTCCGGGTCTTCAGAACCGTGGCAGCGAACGGAGTTGACGTATGGGCGGGCGGCGAGGGAGCCATGCTCTATCATTCGCAAGATGCGGGCGCCCACTGGACCCAGGTAATCCCGTCCGCAGATACCGTCACCTTGACCGGAGACGTGGTGCGCCTGGAATTTCCGGATGCACAGAGAGGCAAGGTTTCAACCTCCACGGGCGAGGTCTGGACGACCACCGACAGCGGGCAGACCTGGCGAAAGCAGTAGCGGGCTAAGTCTATTACTAAAGTGATGTTTACAGGTATATGAGAGGACTCTAAGATCCCAATGGTTGGCAGTTCTGGGGGAGGGCTGCCGAGGCGTCCTGGACTGAAAAGTCGAGGGCGCTTTCTTCGTTTGCAGTTAATGTGCTCCCCGGCACGCCCCGCAATAGCCGCCGATCTCGAGTCGTGAAATCAATACCCGGAAGCGGCAGTCCCTTTCCACCTGTTGCTTGAGCTTCTCGAATTCATCACTCACGAATTCGGCGATCTTGCCGCAGCGCAAGCAGGCCATGTGGATATGATCCCGGCCCAGTTTGCGTTCGTAGTAATGACCCTCTCCCTTGAGGTGCATCAAGTCGAGCTCGTCGATCAGTCCCTGGCGTTTCAGCAAACGCAGGGTGCGGTACACGGTACTGCGGTCGACGCTGGGATCGAGTTTCTTCGCCTTTCGCAGGATCTGGCTGGCGTCCAGGTGCTTGCTTGCGGTTTCCATGACGCTCAAGATGGCGCGTCGCTGCTGGGTCATACGGATCCCGCGCTCGGCGCAGTGCGCCTGTAGACGGCCGGGTGCTTCAGTCTGGGGAAGAGGCATAGATCAGGGCCCTCCTGTTGCAACTCGTCGCATTCAAGATGCGACACATTCTGCCGGCGGTGACTGGACATTCAGCTTGGGGCGCGGCATGATGGGAATGTTATTTCAGTTGCGACTGAGTTGCAACTAACAATTATGCGCATTCATCCTTCTGCTTCTGCGCTCCCGCTTACCGCAGTCGTCCTGGCCATTGCGCTGCTGGGAATGGGTGTTCCCGCCCGCGCCCAGGAGAACTACTTCGTCACCTACTCCCACCAGCTCGAGGAGCCCGGCAATCTGGAAATCGCAGCAAAGAGCATCACGGGCTCGCCGCGCTTCGGCAATCCGTTTGTTGCCACTGCGCTTGAATTTGAGTACGGCATCAACGGTTGGTGGACGGCGGAGCTTTATCTCGACGGCCAGACCACCGCCAGCGAGAGCACGGTGTTCACGGGCTTCCGCATCGAGAACCGGATCCGGCCTTTGATGCGGGAGCACTGGATCAATCCCGTACTCTACTTCGAGTTCGAAAATCTTAACGAGGCCGACAAAGCTCTGCTCGAAGTGGTCGGTCACGATACCAACGCCGATTTCCTCCCGCGCAACAGCCGCGCCGAGAAAAAACGCGAGGTCGAACTCAAGCTCATTCTGTCCAGCAACTTCAAAGGTTGGAATGTGGCGGAGAACTTCACTGCCGAAAAGAACCTTGGCCCTTTCTCCTGGGAATTCGGCTACGCGCTAGGCGCGAGCCGCCCGCTCGCTCTCAAGGTGAGTCCGAAGCCCTGCAAGTTCTGCCGGGAGAACTTTGCGCTGGGCGCGGAGATGTATGGGGGATTGGGAGAGCGTTACAGCTTTGGCCTGGCCGAGACTTCGCACTATCTGGGGCCCGTAATCAGCTGGGACATTCCGCGCGGTCCCTCATTCCGCCTGTCGCCTAATTTCGGCCTGAACCACAACAGCAATGGATTACTCTTCCGCTTCATGATGTCGTACGAGATCGACGACTTCTTTGCCCGCCTGCGAGGTGAACCATGAAGCTACACCGATATGCGGCTGGACTGCTGGTCCTGGCTGGAATGGCCTTCGCCGGCGCTGGGGACGGGGGATGGATGAAAAAGGTTCCCGCGAAAGATCGGGTTCGGCCCAATCCTCTGGCCGATGACCCCGGCGCGACCGCAGCGGGCGGAAAAGTATACGCGCAACACTGTTCCGCCTGTCACGGCGACAATGCAGAAGGAAAGGTGGGGGGCAAACACTATCGCCCGAATCTGCATTCCCATCGCGTGAAGCAGGCCACTCCCGGGGAGCTATTCTGGATTCTAACGAATGGAAGCCTGCGCAATGGGATGCCCTCTTGGAGCAGGTTCCCCGAACTCGAGCGCTGGCAAGTGGTTACCTACCTCAAATCGCTGCCCTAGAGGTCGCTGGCGAAAACCGGGCGAAAAGCTGGGATGCGACTTTCGCCACGCCCCGGCATCTAATTCCAGTGTTACGATATAGAGTTAGGCTCCCTTAGCGGGACGCACTCATTCAGGTCGCCCCCGGCAACGCCAGCTCGATGCAGCGTCGGCCGCAAGCGCGACGTTTACAACGAGGAGAGAAGATGGCAGGCAACGGTATCGTCGAAGTTACGGATGCAAATTTCGATCAGGATGTATTGAAATCAGACAAGCCCGTGCTGGTGGACTTTTGGGCAACCTGGTGCGGCCCTTGCCGCGCAATCGCCCCCATCGTGGAGGAACTCGCCAGCGAGTTCCAGGGCAAAATCAAGATCGGCAAGATGGATGTGGACTCCAACCAGGCTACGCCGATGCGTTACAAGGTAACCGGCATTCCTACCCTGCTGGTTTTTAAAGGCGGACAGGTGGTGGAACAGTTGGTCGGCTACAAGCCGAAGGACGCGATTACCCAGGTGCTGAACAAGCACGTCGGATAATTTTTGTCTCGTGTCGCTATTGGATGCTCGGGATAGTCCCCGGGCATTGCTGTTTACCTCTGCAAGCACCACGTTCGGATTTGGCGGAGAGCTTCCGGACGGAACACGCTAATACTTCCGCAACACTCCAATGACTCTGCCCTGCACATCCACCGAAGCCGCGGGCACAATGATGGGCTTCATGTTCATGTTGGAAGGCTGCAGGCGGATCTTGTCTCCCTCGCGGTAAAAGCGCTTCAAGGTTGCGTCGGCAGAATCCACGAGCGCGACCACGATATCTCCGTTATGCGCGGTCCGCGCCTTCTCGACCAGCACATAATCGCCATCGAGGATCGCCTCGTCCTGCATGGAGTCTCCTCGCACCTCGAGTACGAAGACTTCCTTAGAGCGGACAAAATCCGCGAGGGAAATAGTCTCCGGGTTTTCCACGGCCTCGATCGGCTGGCCGGCGGCGATCCGGCCGAGCAGCGGCAGCACCACGCCCGTGTTCACGCTCATCGACTGCTTCAGCTTGCCCTTCGGCGGCAGCAAGTCAATGGAGCGGCTTCGGTTATAGTCGCGCGTCAGCAGCCCTTTCTTCTCCAGGTTGGAAATGTGCTTGTGTACGGTCGCCAAGGAGTTTAATTTGAGCCCCTGTCCAATCTCCTCAAAAGAAGGCGAATAGCCGTTCTCGTTAACGAATCGCGAGATGAAGTCATACACTTCGCGCTGCCTGCGTGTGATGGCCATGCGGACATTATTGGCGAAGATAAAGCGAAAAGCAAGAGAAATAGAAACACGGAGGACTCGAGCAGGCCATGCCCGCAACGGCCGCCGAAAAAATAACCAGGATCCGGACCGGCGCAATTTACTGCATCCGGGAGACGAAAGAAGGAATCCTGTAAACACTCCTATGAATCCCAGCGTGACTGCTTTTCGCGAACCAACGGATCTTGAGAAATTTTTCAACCGTGCGCTGGGAATCCTGATTGGGTGGGGACTCGGTCCTGGTCATATTTACCTTGTCGAAGTCCGCGGACGCAAGACCGGCAAACTCTACACTACACCTGTCAATCCACTGGATTTCAACGGCAAGCGCTACTTGGTCGCGCCGCGCGGGCGCACGCAATGGGTGCGGAATGCGGAAGCCGCGGGGCAAGTCATTTTGCGACGGGGAGGGAATCGTCAGCAACTTCGAGTCAGGGCCCTTCCCGAGAGCGAGAAGCCGCCGATTCTGAAGTCGTATCTGGATCACTACAGACGTGAAGTGCAGCGCTATTTCCCTGTTGCTGCCGAATCTCCGCTGGAAGCCTTCGTGGCCATTTCCTCCGGCTACCCGGTGTTCGAGTTATTGTCAAATTAAACCGAAGTGCAACGCGGCATTGTGAGGCTGTAATCGCCAGCCTTTTGGGGCTTTGGCAGTCAGGCTTTCTTGATCTTGCGCGGCTTGGGTTCGTCCTTCGCGGACTTCGCCGGAATTTCGAATCCGATGCGGCGGTGGCTGGCCGGGAGCGGGGCGAGGAGTTCGCGAATTGCTTCCACAAGATCCTGAAGCTCTTCATCATGGCTGTCGAGGCGTTCTTCAAGTTCAGACAGCTTTGATACCACGTGCTGATTGACCGCCAAGGCCTGGCGCATCTGCACGAAGGCGCGCACCACGAAGGTGCTCATCTCGATGGCGCGCCGCGAGTTCAAAACGCTGGCGGCCATGATGGCTCCGTGTTCAGTGAAGCGTGCGGCCGATAGCGCCGCCCGCCATGGTCAGAACTTGAGGTCGCAAATTGCGACCTCAAGTTTTTGTATTCCTCGCGGGTGACGGTGAAGAGAAAATCGGGCGGGAAACGCCGAGGATTGCGTTTGATCTGCTCGTTGAGACGCTTGACTGGAACCCCGTAGAGTTCAGCCAAATCTTTATCCAGAATGACTTTCTGATTTCGCAAAATCAGAATCTTTGCTGTAACTCTTTTGGTGAGGACGATTGCGGTAGTTTTCATAATCACCCAAAGTTGAGGTCGCAATTTGCGACCTCAAGATTCGAAGGACAGTGCATCATAGCAAGGCGGGAGCGCTCTGGATAGAAGAGCGGCGGTGATGAAAGCGGTGAATTCCCAAAGCAGGAAATGGGGGACTAGAGCTGTTTATGGTTCCACTGACCTGCTTCGCGCCGGGAATGGTTAGACGCGACCAAAAGGCGGGTGCGCAAAGCTCAAGTTTCCCCACGTTTTGCCGATAATCCCCTACGGAGGCCTACATGATCACTCCCATCAATACAAATCATCCTCCCGCTCTCCATCAGGTTTCGCATCCACCGGCTGAGCCGAGGCCCGACCCTCAGGCGCAGACTCCGCCGGTGCAAAAGAGCGGTGCTCTGTCGCACGACCAGGTCACGCTTCGAAGTGCCGGCCAAACCGACCAAGACTCGCAGCGCAAATAGGAGCGCAAGCAAGAGGAACAGTTCGCGCGGTCGGTCCTTGGAGCGCAGATTCCTGAAGCTGGCGCTCCATTAGCGGAAACTGAGTTTCTGTGGCGATGTGTTGGGATAGTGTCCCCGCCCCGATTGCGGCCTGGACTCTAGGAGCCGGCGCCGGCCGCCATCGAGTTCTCGTCATTTGTTTCTTCCTCTTCACCGGCATTGGCGGCCACGTCCTGGACGAATTCGCGACGGCGTTCCGGGCCTTTGCGCTCGACCACGCGCACACGGCGGGCGGGCATGGTGCTGGGTTCGAGGCTGACGATGCGGCCTTCGCGGACTACGATCTGCGCCCGGAACCAGTCGGTGCGGAACATGCGTCCGGCGGCGTAGAAGGTCATCGAGGCGGCCAGCGGGCCTTCAAATTCGTAGCCGGTGCAGGCCACGATGCGCTTGCCCATCTCCTGCGACCAGGTCATGCCGCCGACCAGCGGGTCGTTGAGGCGGCAGCGCTCGAAGGGCATGGCGTGGCTCAGCTTGCGCAACTGGAGCAGTTGCAGCAGGACCGAGGTCTTCGCCAGGTTCGTGACGATAACGCGGGCTTCTTCGTTGGAAACGCGCTCCATTTTGATGTGAAGATCGGGGGTCCATTCCCGTTCGAATTCTTCGCGGGCAAGGGCGAGCCCTTTGTCGGTGGCCTCGACGTAGCGCAGAGTAGCCCGGGCCAGGACCACACTGAAAAACGTGGTCACGATGGTGGCGATCACGGGGATGTAGCTGATAAGGGTTCCCCAAGGGACACGAAACGAGTTCACCATCTGCAGCGTATGCATGAGACCAGGAAACTCCTGCGGACGCATTTGGGGAGGGCGGCCGACGGGAATGAGTGTAGCGAGATGCGGGTTGCCGCTCCAGATGCAGTTGGGGATGGCGCGGAGCGGCTACGGTGTTGGGACTTTCGTAACCGCCCAAAAGACACTCGCCAACGAGTAGGAAGGACCGCGGAGCAATTTCCCTGGGCGCCCCCGGTGTTCTCTAGCGTGAATGCTGAAGCCTACTCCAGGACGTTGTCATCGAGCTTCTTTCTGCCCCAGTCCGCTGCGGCCTGGACGAAGGCCAGAACTACCGGATGCGGATTCTTCGCGGTAGAAGACAGTTGGGGCTGAAAAAGCGTGGCCACGTAGAACCGGTGCGAGGGAGATTCGATGGCACGGATTTCGCCCTGCGGTCCGCGGGCCACGACGGGGAAGCCGGCTTCCATGGTGGTCCATTCGAATTCGGGATTGATTTCGAAGTTGCAGAAGAACTCTTCGGTAACGTTCTCTGCGTCTTTGCCGTAAAACGATTGCAGGTAGGAGCCGGGTCGCAGGCGAATTTCGGGGACAGCGCCGGAGAGCTTCGGCGCATTGCTTCTACGATCGGGAACCGCGCAGGCGACAGGATAGATGATCAGGTTTTTGGAACCGGAATGATTCTCGGCGCTGTCGGCGTCTGCAATGTTCAGCACATTCCGGGCAAATTCGATGAAGGCGTATTGGAATCCCGCGCAAGTGCCCAGGTAGGGCCAATCGCGTCGCCGCGCGAACTCGATTCCCTTCAGAATGCCGTCGAAGCTTTTGAAAGGACTGCCGGGCGCACCCCAAAGTCCGTCGAAGGATTCCAATATTTTTTCAGCGTCAGGGTTGGTCAGGGAAGGAGTGGGAATCCACTCTGATTCGACTTCGGTTCCGAGTTTGCGCGCTGCATGCTGCAGGGCGTCGTTGGTGGCGAGATGCGAACGGAATTCGGCATTGAAATCGCCCAGAATTCCGATGCGCACGGCTTCGCTCACGGGCTTGATTGTACTAGAGGGGATGCGGAGGACTTGTTGGGCAAATGCTTACCGCGGGGTTAGCACCGTGGTGCCTTGGCGAGTAACCAGGCGCTGGTCACCAGCGGATGACCTTCGCGGCATTGAGTAATACGTAGAGGCTCAACAGAGCGAGGGCCGGGCCTCCCCAGATCATGAGGACGCATTTCCACTGGAGGGAGCGCGCGACTTCCCGCTGGCTTCGCCAGGAGATCAGGAAGGTCGGGTTGCTTTCGCCTTTCATCAGGAGGACTGGGGGATGGGGATCGAAGGCGTCCGAGGTAGTAGCATTCGCGGTCGGCGGATTTGCGACGGTCTGGACAGTGACTGCTGAGTCAGCGGACAGTCCGGCCACAGACCACGCGGCCGGGCTGGTGATGCCGGCTTTGACCAGGGCGGCGGCAACTTTTTGTTGCTGCGTCATTTCGGAAGTCTTCAGGGTTGCGGAGTCGGATGAAAGACGGATTAACTCTTGTTGGCTCGAGGCCAACGCAGCGGCCGGGGCGGCATTTAGGGGCAGTTCACCGGACTCGTGCACCCAGGTGACGGAGAATCCCTGGGGAGAGAACGACGTCAGCGGCTCGGGATCGCGAATCGCCTGAGGTTTTATTTCAAAGTCGCGATTTTCTGTGATCGTGCCGAGGATGAAGAGAGCATTCTTCGGCTTGATGCTAAACTCTTCCACCTTAATTTTGTTGTTAGTAATTACTCCGTGGCGAGCCAGGAAGGTGCGCACGTTTTCGGGTGCCGGATGCGCGGTGGTGAACAAGGAGTCGCAGAATTCCTGTTCGAAGTCACGGTGCAGGTCGAGGTCGGCTCCGCGCGGGTTGACGAGCATGCGGCCGGTGTTGTCGTCGACGAGAAAAGGGACATACATGCATTCGCTGGCGATTTTGCACCATTGTTTGTTCTTGCCGCTTTGCTTCCATTCCCAGACCAGCGTGCGGTAGTAGTAACACTGGCGCGCAGTAATGGGGGCGAGCAGCGTGTAGGGGCCTGTGGCCAAACCGGAAATCTCGGCCATGCCGAGGGAAGCGCTGCGGATTTTGGAGAAGGGCGTGTCGAGGATCAGCCGGCGTTGCTGGAGCAGGCGGAATCCGTAGAGGAAGAGCGCGATGCCTGAGCCGAAGCCGATACCGCACCAAATGAGCAATCCAGTGGGATCGGATGAGCGGAGGATGAGGGCGGTTAAGGGCACGGATTGAGAGAGGAACAGTTGGTCCTGCGGTCAGGCTAGCGGAGGGCGTTGGAGAGCGCAGCTTACGTTGGTAACGGCCGTTCTACTGTGCGGAGCAACGCGGGAAACGCCAGAATCGGGGTCAGATAGCGGGAAAGGGCGGAGAGTGCAGACAGAAACGTTCTTTGGCAGCTACGCCCTCATTACTTTTTGGAATGCCGCTTGGAACTTCGACATCTCTTCCTGGGTGCCCACTGTAATCCGAACCCAGGTCGGCATGATGGGCCATATGCGTCCGATCATTACGTTTTCTTTCGCCATCGCGTCGCGGACTTCCTGGCCAGGGCGTTTGACATCCACCATGAAGCAGTTGGATTCGGAGGGAATGTAGGAGAGGCCGCTTCGCTCCAGCCACTGGAAGGTTTGCTGGCGAATGGTAGCGTTAATGCGGCGGCGTTCGGTGATCAGGGAAGTGTCTTTCAAGCTGGCTAGCGCGGCCACGACAGCGGTGACTGGCATGAAGTTTAAGCCGCCGCGCTGGAGCACTCTCTTGGCCAGATCGGGGCGGGCAATCAGGAATCCGCAGCGGATGCCTGCCATGCCGTAAACCTTTGAGAAGGTGCGCAGCACGATTACGTCTTTGCCGGCTTTCACCAGGTCGAGCGCCGAAGGCGCAGCGTCGGTGAAGTGGATATAGGCCTCGTCGACGAGCACGACCGAGTCTTGCGGCTTGTTCGCAACGAGGTGTTCGATATCGGAACGCGGGGTGAGAGTTCCCGTGGGATTGTTGGGATTGCAGATGTAGAAGAGGCCAGCGGCGGGCCCGGCCGCGAGCATGGCTTTGACATCATGAGCATAGGTCCGTGTTAGAGGGACCTTCACCACCTGGGCGCCGTTGTTTTGAGCGGTCATCATGCCGAGTTCAAAGCCGGGGTCGGCAGTGACATAGCTTCTCTGCGGACCGGTGAAGGCCAGCACGCTGAGCGCGAGGGGAGGAGTGGAGCCCACAGTTGCAGTGACGTATTCCGGATTAAGGCCCTCGCTTTGCGCGAAACTCTGCACGAGTTCGTCGGTGAGATTGTCCAGGTAGCGGCCGCCTTGCGGGAGGATGGCAGCCATGGCTTCGCGGGCGGATTGTGAGGGGCCGAGAGGGTTCTCGTTGGAATCTATCATGACCGCGCCAGGCGACGGAGGCCGGTGGCGCGAGGCTGCCGCCAACATGGGCTCGCTCATGAATGGGAAGGTGGCGGCGGCCGAGGCGGCGGCAGACAGATGCAGAAAAGAGCGGCGGGAAAAGCGTGGCATGCGAAGCCTCCGTCTGGGGAGTTTGAGGCAGGGCGGAGTGAATGTCAAAAGCAAAAGTCGCGCGGGCGAGAGGGACCGTCCCCGTTTGTCATCCGGCTTCAGAAGACCTACTCTTCGCTTTTACCGGCGTAATATCCCGAGCGGGCCTGAATTTTATAGCCTTGTTTGTTTTTGATTTCGATTTTGCGGTAAGTGCCGTCCTTCTTCGTGTTGGTCGGGGTGTAGCCGATGTTGTACTGGCTGCGGAGTTCGGCGGCGATCTGGTCAAAGGCCTCCCGGAGTTTGTCGAACTTGTTGCCGACATTTATGACGCGGCCTCCGGTTTGCTCGGTGAGCTTGCGCATGTCGCCTTCGCCGGAGTAGCCAAACCCCCCATAGAATCCACGATCGGCGCAGAGCAGAACGTAGACGATGGCGTCAGCCTTTTGGGCGGCTTCGATCGCATCCTGAAGCTTGAGCCGGCTGCCTTCATCCTGACCATCGGTAAGCAGGATCATCGCCTTGCGTCCGACTTCTTTTGACAGCATGTCGTGCGATGAAAGGTAGACCGCGTCGTAAAGAAGTGTCCCAGGGGAATTGCCGCGTTGTGGGACCGGTCCGCCGCCCATGCCGGGAATGCCCCCACTGGCATAGTCCACGTTTACCTTGGCTTTGTTGAGAGCGGCCTGCAGGCGGCGCGTGTCGCGGGTAAAGTCCTGGAGCAGGTCAACCGTGATATCGAAGCTGATGACGAAGGCTTCGTCCTTGTCGGTCAGGATTTGCTTGAGGAATGCGCCCCCGACCTCCTTTTCCATGTCAATCACGTTGCGCTGGCTGCCGCTGGAATCGATCATCATGCCAATGGTGAGCGGCAGGTTGGATTCGGCAGTGAAGTACTTGATGGTCTGGGGCTTGCCGTCTTCCGCGATGTCGAAGTCATTCCTGGTGAGGTTGGGAATCAGGGCGCCGTGCTTGTCCTTCACATTGAAGAAAAGCTGGACTACGTTGACGTTGACTTTGAGGGTGGTGGTGGGTTCCTGGGAGTCGTCAGATTTCTGGCCGGCAGGCTGTTGGGGTTGCGCCACAGCGACTTGCTGGGCCGATAAAAGGGACGTTGCCGTCAAGATGGCGGTCGCAAGGATGGGTAGAAATCGGAACTGGGACGGCAAGAACTTTGGCATCCGGGATTCTCAGGCCTTCTTTTGTTAGTCTAACCCTGAAGGATTAGATGCACCAAACTGGGTTGGATTGGCATCCCAGAAGGCAGTGGGCGGGTTTTTTTAAGGCGAGGGAGCTCATGAGCGGGCAGAGTGGAGTCCAAAAATCGAGCAGGTGGGCAAGAACCGGGCTCGTTGCCGGCGCAATCGCTTTAGCTTTGGCGCTTCCGACATCCCAGGCACAGTCCAGTGCGGGACAGAACCCCGCTCAGCAGCCTTCCAGCACGCAGCCCCCGTCCGACATCCCGGACGCACCCTCCACTGTACAGCCACCGCCGGAAAAGGCCGGGCCCCCGGCAGTTCCGGAAGATGCAAGCGGGCAATCGTCGAGTACTTCGACGCCACAGGGGCAGGAGAAGCCTGCGCCGCCCCCGATGCCGCCAGTCCAGACCATCCCTGAGGGGAGCATGCCCGAGAGCACAGGGCAAGCCGCTCCGGGGCCCAGGAATCAGATCAATCCCGACGAAGGTCTTTATAAGTTCGTGGTCACGACCAATTTTGTGCAGATCCCGGTGATGGTGAAGGACGGCCAGGGCCGGCGCGTGGATGGTCTGCTGCCGAAAGACTTCACGGTTCTGGAGAATGGGAAAAAACAGACTCTGACCTATTTCACCAGCGATCCCTTCCAGTTGTCGGTTGCCGTGGTACTGGATCTTGGGATGGCTGACGTCGCGGTGCAGAAGGTGAATCAGACATATTCGGCACTGGTAGGAGCGTTCAGCCCGTACGACGAGTTTGCGCTTTATACCTACAGCAGCACGGTCACCAGGGTAACCGACTTTACCGGCCGGCCTGAAAAGCTCACCGCCGCGCTGGATGCGATGAAGTTAGTGCACGGCGGGAGTTACGGTCCTCCGGTCATGGGTGGTCCCCTCGCCCCTGGGCCGCCGATGGCGAATGGAGTTCCGATTGGATCGCAGGGGCCGCCTCCGGTCTACACCCCGGCAAAAGAGGCGCACGTATTGAACGACGCGATTCTCCGGGCAGCTCTGGATTTGAGCAAACGCGACCGCACCCGGCGCAAGGTGATTTTTGTCATCAGCGACGGACGCGAGCGCGGCAGCCAGGCCAGCTACAAGGATGTGCTGAAATTACTGGAGACGCATGGGATCCAGGTCAAGGCAGTTGTGCTGGACCAGGGCGCATTGCCCGGATTCAAGCAGGTGGAGAAGCTCCATCACGTGTTCCGGCAGGGCTATGCCGACATTCTGCCGAAGTATACGAATGCAACCGGGGGCGGGGATATTTTCACGGAATTGACCCGCAACTCCATCGAAGAGGCTTACGCGCAGATCACCTCGGAAGCTCGAAACCAGTACACCTTGGGATATACGCCGAAGGCGTCCGGCGGAAGTTCGGCTTTCCGGAACATCGAAGTTCTGGTGGCTAGGAGGGGCCTGAATATCTATACCAAGGCGGGATACTATCCGGTGCCGTCGGCGCGGTAATCCTGGGGGCGCCTTTGATTCGACGGCGAGTCGAAATCCCTACCCTCTCTGCGCGAAGAATGCGCAGAGTGGGTAGGGCACCGAGGGTGGTGGGGGTCACCTGAGTAACCTGCGTTGGATACCCTTCGTGTGATATAAAGACCGCGAGCCTGCAAAAGAGAAGTGGTGCGCGCGGCAAACCCGGGATGGGGTGCCGCATTTTCGAGGAAAGCCTTGAGTTTCATCAACTTCGCAGCCCGCGAGATCAACTGCAAAATCGTGTACTACGGTGCCGGATTGGGCGGCAAAACCACCAATTTGCAGGTGATCTATCAGAAGACGGCGGACCAGCAGAAGGGCAAGATGATCTCGCTGGCAACCGAGACGGAGCGTACTTTATTCTTCGATTTTCTGCCCCTGGACCTGGGATCGGTGCGCGGCTTCAAGACTCGGATTCACCTCTATACCGTGCCCGGACAGGTGTTTTATGATGCCAGCCGGAAGCTGATCCTGCGCGGCGTCGATGGGATCGTGTTTGTGGCCGATTCGCAGGAACAGCGGATGGATGCCAATGTCGAGGCGCTCGAAAATCTTATGTCGAACCTGAAAGAGCATGGGTACGACTTCAACAAGATTCCCTACGTGCTGCAGTTGAACAAGCGGGACCTGCCGAATATTCTGCCCGCAGATATGCTCGCGACCGAACTGCGGAAAAAGAATGAGCCTATTGTTGAGGCGGTCGCGTTTCAGGGGGTTGGCGTGTTCGAAACTCTGAAAGAGATTGCCAAGCAGGTGCTTACCGAATTGAAGGCGGGCTCGTAAGTGCCGAGTTCCGACCTTCTGCCTTAGCGTTCAACAGGATTTACAGGGCGCGCGATCTGAGGTCATTCGACCTTTTCATTCCAGTCAACCACTCTTCTTTCCCGGCTGCTCTTGTGAGCCAGCAGTAGGGCGCGCTCGGTGCGGAGCGCCTGTTCCGGCGTGACGTCGAGGGTAGCGCCGTTTTCGATGACGTCTCTGACGTTTGCATAGAAACCGCGGTAGTCACCGCGCTCCGTCTTGATTTTCCTGGTTTCACCATTGACCAGGCTCAGCGTTCCCCATTGATTCTCGGGATCCTCGCCCCAGTGTTCTCCCCAGTCCAGTCCGTCGGGGCAGTTGGGGCTGCGGAGGATTTCTTCCTGCGGATCCATGCCGTATTTGACGAATGATCCTGCCGTGCCATGCACTAACAGATGGTGGCTCGGCTTGTAGGCGATGATGCGGGCGTGCAGCAGGACCCGGGTGTGGGGGTATTCCATATAAACGTCGAAGGCGTCATCGACGGAGGAATCCTGGCGCTGCCAGAAGGCGGAAGCCCAAATTGATTTCGGCTCGCCGAACAGGACCAGAGCGCCGTCAATGAGGTGCGGGCCGAGATCCCAGAGCACTCCGGCGGCGGGGAAGCCTGGTTGTTCCCGCCATGCATTGGGTTTTGCGCCCAGGCGAAAGCGGTCGAAGCGGGCTTCGTACTCCATCACGGCGCCGAGAACGCCGGACTGGACAAGTTTCTTCACCGTGATGAATGCCCCGTCCCATCGGCGGTCCTGGTATACCGTGAAGATCTTCTTACGCTGCGCAGCGAGACGCGCCAGTTCCTCCGCTTCCTTCATCGTCGGCGTGAGCGGCTTGTCTACCACTACGTGGCGGTTGGCCTCCAGAATAGCTTTCGCGTAGGAATAGTGGGAGTCGTTGGGAGTGGCAACCACGACCAGGTTGATGGTCTGGTCGGACAGCAACTCGTCGAGGTTGCGGGCGATGCGGACATCGGGATAGCGCTGCTTCGCATTGTTGGTGCGGCGTTCGAGAACGCAGGCGAGTTCCATGCCTTTTACGCCGCGGATCATGGGGGCATGGAAGGCCTGTCCCGCAAGTCCGAATCCGATCAAGCCGACTCTTACCATTGGTTCCTCTTTGTGCTTCTCGTGGATTCAGGTGTTTTTTAGACCACAGGCAATTTTAATCCGGGGTCCCCGCAATTCCTTGGGGGCGGCGCACCCTGCAGGCCGGTGGCTTTCACTTACTGGGCCGGCGCGTAGTAGCCGCGACGGGCGCGGACCCGGAAATTCTTGCGGTCGTTGGCAACGATCTCGATGGTGCGGTAGTGGCCGTCGGTCTTGAAATCCGCCGGCTTGTAGGAGACTGCATATTGACTGCGGAGTTCATCCTGAATTTCGGTGAAGGCGTTGGCCACGTCGCGGATCTGGAAGGGAAAGAACGCGCGTCCTCCGGTGGCGTCGGCGATGCGCTCGAGCACTTTGTCCCCCGCGCCCTTGGTGCCGCTCACGTTGGTGGAAATGGTGTAGACGATGGCCTCGGCGCGCTGCGCCATTTCGATGGCTTCCTCGCGCGTGACGTGGCTCTGGTTGTCATCGCCATCGCTCAGCAGGATGATGGCGCGGCGGACAGGAGTGTTCTTGGGAGCCTTCATCAATTTATCGCGGCAAGCGAAATACAGGGCGTCGTAGAGCGCGGTGCCTCCGCCGGGCCGCAACTCGTGAACTCCATGGGCCAGGCGCTCCGTGTTGTCCGTGAAATCCTGAGTGACTTCAGGAGTCACATCGAAGCCGACTACAAAGGCGCGATCCTTAGCGGGATGGATGGTCTGATTGAGGAACTCGATGGCGGATTCCTGCTCGAATTTGAAGCGGTCGCGGACGGAATTGCTGGCGTCGATCAACAATCCGACTTGCAGGGGAAGATTAGTTTCGGCGGCGAAGCTGCGGATTTCGGCGGGCGGCTTATTGTCGTCGACGATGGTGAAATCGTTCTTCTTCAGGTCCGTGACGCGATGACCGCGCTTGTCGGTTACGGTGAAGACGACATTGACTTCGTTGGTTCCAGTACGGATGGTGGGAAAGTGCTGGTCCACCGTATCGCCGGGGTTGGCGGCCGGGTCGTTTGACGTATCACTTGCGGGCGGCCGGTTGGCGTCCTGCGGTTGAGTTGCGGGCGGCTGCTGAGACGTACCGGATTCTGGATTGCTTGCGGAAGGATTGGATTGCGCCGTCGCGCAAATCGCGGACAGCGTCAGAACCAGAGCCCCGGCCCCGAGGGCCAGTTTCATGCCCAACGTTTGCATCTGCGGTTCTATTATAGCGCCGGGTATCGAGGCTGCGGGCGTTCAGCGATCGCCGGTTCCTCGCTTAGGATTGTATGGCAGTGGGGCGGTGCGATCTAAGCTGCCAGGTGTTGGTTCGTGTTCTACATCCGCCAAAAATGCCGTGAGAGCGGGCGGGAGCGGGGCTTTCAACGTCAGATTCTGGCCGGTGCGGGGATGCGAAAGGGATAGTTCGGCGGCGTGAAGGAAATTGCGGGAGAGGCCGGTTGCTCCTGCGCGGCCGGTACGGATTTCACGCGGCGCTCCGTAGATGGTATCGCCTACGACGGGGTGTCCCAGCGACGCCAGGTGGACTCGGATCTGGTGGGTCCTTCCCGTATCAATTCTTACTTCCAGCAGCGTGAATCGTCCCCAGGATGTGTCCAGGCGGCGTATGACTTTGTAATGCGAGACCGCTTCGCGCCCGCCTGAACCTCGCGTGGTCATGCGGGTGCGGCGAATGCGGTCGCGGCTGATGGCGGCGTTGATCGTGCCTGAATTTTTTTTCAGCGATCCGTGTACCAGGGCGAGGTACGTCTTCTTGACCTCGCGGCGGGCGAATTGAGCGGCCAGCTTGCGGTGCGCCTGATCGGTCTTTGCCACAACGATCAGGCCGCTGGTCTCCTTGTCGAGACGGTGGACGATGCCAGGCCGGCTTTCTCCGCCCAGTCTGGAAAGCTTTGCGAAATGGTGCAGGAGCGCGTTGACCAGAGTTCCACGATTACGCTGATCGTCGCTGGCTCCGGCGCCGGCGTGCACCATCATGCCCGCGGGCTTGTTGACGACGGCGAGATCGTCGTCTTCATAAACAATGTCTAGCGGAATGTCCTCGGGTACGGCGCGGAGCGGAGCCCGGGCGGCAGGACCGACGATGCTGACTTGCTCACCGCCCCGCAATTTAAGCGATGCTTTGGCGGCAATGCCGTTGATCAGAACCTTCTCCGACGAGATGAGCTCCTGGACGCGGGCGCGGCTGACGTTCTCGAGTTCGGTGGCAAGGAATTGGTCCAGGCGCTTCCCGGCGTGTTCTTGCGGAACCGTAATCGTAGTTGAGTCTGGTTCAGTCATGCCGAGCGATGAGAGAAGGATATCTCGAATGCAAGCTTCCGGGAGAACCGGTAGCTAAGCGCAGGCGACTGCCCGGGGGCCGTTCCTCATTCCCCCTCGGATTGGAATGGCCTCGCTGACGGAAATCGACGCTCAAGGGCCGTGAAACTGCATCTAAGAAACGCCTATGAATCGTGTGAAAGAGTTGTGTGCTTATCTCCTTTTCTGCGCGGCAGTGACCTTTTCCGCGCAACAAGCATGTGCGCAGGCCGACAATTCGGGGTTGCCGGATAGTCCATCACAATCTCAGCTGGAGCGGCACCGCGAGGACCCCGGAGCGCAGCGCGAAGTGTCGTGGCGTTCCCTGCCCAAAGACTTCCTGACCGATCAGAAGAACATCTGGTTGTTCCCGGTTCAGTTGGCCAAAGGGCGGCACTGGATTCCCACGCTGGCCATCGGCGCAACGACCGCCGGGCTGCTGGTTGCGGATCCGCATGCCATGCCGTATTTCCAGAGCCACGAAAGAAATCTGGACGACATCAATGACGTGTTCGATCCTATGATCACCACCGGCGAGGTGTTGGCGCTGCCCTTGACGTTGATGGTGGCAGGGTACGCGCGCCACGACAGGTATCAAGTGAATACCGCGCTGCTTGCCGCGGAAGCGTATGCCGATTCGGCGGTCGTGGATCTTGCATTCAAGGCAGTAACCCGGCGAAAAAGGCCAAGTGATGTGCCGCCGGGAGGATCGTACCACGATACGTTCTTCAGCGGAGGACAATCGCCGTTCAAAGGCAGTTCGTTCCCCTCGGGGCATGCGGCAGGAGTTTTCTCAATCGCCACCGTGGTTGCCAGCCGTTATCGCCATCACAAGTGGGTGCCCTGGGTGACATACGGCTTCGCCACAGCGATCAGTTTCTCGCGCGTTACCACCAGGGCCCATTTTCCTTCGGATGTATTTCTGGGAGCGGCGTTGGGATACACCATCACCAGATATCAGGTGTTAAGAGCGCGCGACAGCGACCGGCCGTAGGAAGCCCTGTCACCAGAAGTCAAAAGATCCACCCTCGGATACACGCGAGAAGGGCGGGCACCCTGGGTTAGCGCGCGCTTACGGGATTTGCCGGAATCGGTCTCGCGCCGGGGCGTAGCCACCAGATCAGGCCTCCGGCCAGGACAAGGCCGATGGCGATCAGCTGAGTGCCGGTCATGACGCCGCCGAAGACCGTTCCGCGGCCGGGGTCGTCGCGCAGGAACTCCAGGAAGAATCTCGCGATTCCGTAGATGAACATGAAGGCGCCGATTACCTGGCCATCGAAGCTGCGACGCTTCAGCAGCCACATCAGAACCAGGAAGTTGGCGAGTTCGACGGCGGACTCGAACAACTGCGTGGGCTCTAGGGGAATGTTCAGTGGCGTGCCCGTGATGGAGTTAGCCAGCGGGTTGCGGAAGACGACACCCCACCAGTGATGGGTCGGTTTGCCATAGCAACATCCGGCGGCGAAACATCCGATGCGGCCGATAGCGTGGCCCAGCGCGAGCCCAGGCGCGAAGGCATCACAGGTGCCGAGGGGAGGCATGTGGTGTTTCCAGACGTACCATGCGGCGGCCATGAAGGCGGCGAGCAGCCCTCCGGAGAACACTCCTCCGGCCTGGAGCGTATTGATGCTGAAGATTTCCGCGGGATGGGCGGAGTAATAAGCCCACTCGTTGATGACGTAGAGGACCTTGGCGCCCAGGATGCCGCAAAGGACTACGAGAATGCCAAGATTCCAGGCATGATCGCCGTTGTATCCGAGCCGCTCCGAGTTGCGGACACAGACCCAAAGGCCGAGCAGGACTCCTATCGAGACCAGGAATCCGTAGGTCGGCAGGAAGAACCTTCCAATATGAAAAAGTTGTGGGAACACTGGCTTATTAGATGCGCGAGCGATGTGAGCCGCTACTTCATCCAGTTTAGCAGTTCGCTCTGGGTGGATTTGCTGATTAGGGCGGTCGAAGTTCGGACAGCCCAACGGGCCTGCCCTGCGTGGTTCGTGGAGGTCTGAGAAGAAGCCGACCCACTAGGCCGTGTGACGGGGCCGAGAATGAACCCGTCGGTAGACGTTGGGCGCCCGCCGAGACCCTTTAGGCATCTGCGCATGGCGCAGCGTCGCTCACCGGATCCTAGTTCGAGTCGAGCTCCCGTTCATTCTGCATTGGTTCAAATATCGGTTACCCGCCATCACCAACACAGCAGGCCGGCTTTCAGATTGGATGCTAGGGGAAGTTCCCGCGACTTGGCAAGTGCCGGAAGGTAAAAAGATGGCAGGCGGGTTGCTCTGCAGGTTTGCGGGGCGGGACACTGTGGATGCGGCCGGAGCACGAAAATACTTGATTCTGCGTCGCAGTTATGCAAGGAGCCACCGCGGTCCGCCGAGGGGAACTTGCGGATTTCCCTATTTCGTTCCTTCAGCCCAGTAGCTGGTCCTGGATAGCACCACTTTATCTTTGCTGTTTTTCAGCCGTACGCCAATCTGGTGCAGGCCGGGATGCGGATTCCTGGGAGCAAAACTCAGCAGATAGCGGCTGTGCAGATGGTTGGTGAAGTCGTTCATGCGGACTTCAAACTTTTTGCGCGTGGCGAAAAGCTGGTACTCGCCTCCGGTAATTTGCGCGACGGTGCTGGGGACGTTCTTGCGCATCGCTTGCGCGGTGCGGTACGCGAGATCCATGAAATTTAAGCCCTCATGCATTTCGTTTTGGTTGGTGCCCCGGCCGGTATCAAGAATGTTTGACAGTCCCGGCGAGAACGCGAGGGCATACATCAGAGTATTAGATTGACCAATCACCGCAACCGCGTTCTCGACATTCGTATGGCTGCCGTGGTCTCGAGTTTCGCTGATCAACAGCAACACCCGAAGACGGTCCTCGGTCTCTTTCTGCAGCAGGCCCACGGAATAGTTCACCGCGTCGAGGATGGTGGCGCCCTCATTTCCGGGCTCCAAGTTTGTGAGATCGGCATTGATCAGGCTTTTGTTTGTCGAAAAATCTCTGATCAGGTTTACCTGGCTGTCAAATTCCACGATCGCCACTCGCGCAGTGCCCATGGCGAACAGCGGTTCGAGCATCGTCTTGAGCCCTAGCATGCGGGGAAATTCGTACGACGCACGACGGCCTTTTTGAATGGCAAGCACGAGCGAGACGGGCTGCCCTTCGGGCGCTTCGTCGAGTCGGGCGACCTGTTCGACTCCATCGTCTTCCACGACGAAGTCCCTGGCTGTGAGGCCATAAACAACTTTCCCCTGCGCATCTTTCACCAGAGTTGGAAGCAAAACGAGAGTGGATTGAGAACGGAGGGTAGTCTCCTGGGAGCATGCAGCCGCCGAGAGCAAAAGAACGATCAGGAGGAGAGTGCAGCGCGGCAGATTATCCTGCCTTGTGTTTATCCTGCAGGACTTCATCGAGCGCATCGGCTAATAGATGGGCGCGCTTCAGGTAGTCGGTTGCCCCGGTGTCCTGCTTTTTCTTGAGCAGGTGATATTCGTCGGCGACGTTGAGAGCGGCCAGTACTGCCAGGCGCACGGTGTCGATGGTATTGGTGGCTTCGGCCACGGCGCGAATTTTTGCGTCCACGTATTCCGCCAGTTTCAGGATGTATTCGGGGTCGGAGCCGCGCAGATTGTAGGCCTGATCAAAAATCTCAACCCGCACGCTGGAGTTCTGAGGGTCCCTTACCGGTTGGTCTTTTGTCGCAGTAGCCATTGCGTGGTCTCCGAGAGTGCTGTGGGCTTGACGTAGGGGCGCAAATTCTCAGCTGGCCTGTGCCAGGGACTCGATCTGGGCCAGCATCTTTTCTACCCGGCTGCGAATGTCTTCGCGCTCTTTCTTCAGTTGAACAGACTCGCGGCGCAAGCGAACCAGTTCCTCCTCGCGATCCTCCACCTGTTGCCGCAAGCGCTGCACATCGCGTTCCGCATTGGCCTGGGCCTGGCGCGCGGCCTTGAACATCTCTATAGTGCGATAAACTTTCTCCTCCAGCGCCTGGAAATCGTCGGCCGGAACCTGCTCGGATACCTGTTCCACTGCATTTGAGGGCATAAAATCCACGTTCCCCGAAAAGAATAGAAACTTTCCCGCAGTATACTCCACATTCCGGCGGAGAAATCGCGGGCGAATTCATTTTTGCCGGGTCACGTTGGCTATAATGCCTGCTGCAATCAGGAGGTCGGTTATGAAACTTGTCGCCTTTTTCGCCGCAGTGCTGCTGGCACTTTCTCTGCCCGGCGCAGCTAAAACCAAAGTGGGACTCAAGGATGCTCAGGGAAAAGATGTGGGCTCCGTGGTGATCTGGGATAAAGGCCCGGGGGTTGGCCTGGATCTCAACCTGCATGATCTTAGCCCGGGGGAGCACGCCATCCACTTCCACCAGGTCCCGAAATGCGAAGGTCCAGATTTCAAATCCGCGGGCGGGCACTTTAATCCCGAGGGCAAGAAGCACGGCCTGGAGAGCGCTGAGGGACACCACGTGGGCGACATGAAGAACTTTACCGTCGGCGCGGATGGCAAGGCGAAGCTGCGCATGGAAAATGCCGATGTCACGTTGAAGGACGGGCCACATTCATTGTTGAGCAATGGCGGCGCGGCAGTCGTGATCCATGCCAAAGCGGACGATTACAAGACGGACCCGGCGGGGAACGCGGGAGATCGCGTAGCCTGTGGGGTGATCGGCAAGTAGCGGAGGCTTATTTTTTCGGGCGCGCGGTGATGAGGCGGCGCGCGGCCTCATCCAGGGTTTCCGGACGCTTGCAGAAGGCGAAGCGCACCTGCTTCGCCCCGTCACGCGCGTCGCGGTAGAAACTGGAACCCGGCACGGTGGCGACGCCGATCTCCTGGACCAGATATCTGGCGAACGAGACATCGTCGCTGAAGCCGAATGCCGAAATGTCGGTCATCACGTAGTACGCCCCGCGAGGGCGGAAGCACCGGAACCCGGCGGCGGTGAGCGCGGGCAAAAGGTGGTCGCGGCGGACGAGGTATCCCTCCGCCAGTTTGTCGTAATAGGCAGCGGGGAGACTGAGAGCCGCGGCACCCGCCTCCTGCAGCGGGGCGGGCGCACCCACGGTGAGGAAATCGTGGACCTTGCGGATCGCGTTTGTGATCTTTTCCGGCGCGACGGCCCATCCCACGCGCCATCCGGTGACGCTGTAGGTTTTGGACATACCGTTGATCGTCACCGTGCGGTCGCGCATGCCGTCGAGGGACGCCATTGAAATGTGCCGGGTTCCGTCATAGAGGATGTGCTCGTAAATCTCGTCGGTAATGGCCAGCACGTCGAATTCGAGGCAGAGGTCGCGAATCAGCTCCAGTTCCGCGCGCGTAAAGACTTTCCCGGTGGGATTATTCGGGGTGTTGAGGATGATTGCCTTGGTGTGCTTATCGAAGGCGCGGCGAAGTTCTTTCTCGTCGAAGGTCCATTCGCCATTCTCTTCCTGCGGCGGGCGCAGTTTCACGAATTTGGGTCTAGCGCCGCTCAGCACCGAGTCGGGTCCGTAGTTCTCGTAGAACGGTTCGAAGATGACGACTTCGTCTCCAGCGTTGCAGACGGCGAGCAGAGTGGAAATCATGGCTTCGGTCGATCCGCAACAGACAGTTACCTCTTTTTCGGGATCGACGGCGACGTTTTGCCAAGTCTTCATTTGCCGGGCGATAGCGTTGCGCAGGTTCTTGGCGCCCCAGGTAATCGCGTACTGATTTATGTCGGCGGCCACCGCTTCCTGGGCGGCTTGCTTGATTTCGGCAGGGGCGGGAAAGTCGGGAAAACCCTGGGCGAGATTGACCGCTGAATGCAGCATGGCTTGGCGGGTCATCTCGCGAATGACCGATTCGGTGAAGTGCTCAACCTTGTCGCTCAGGAAGTGCTTCGCGGGGGTCTTACCCTGAAACGAAGTGCGGGACGCCATACGAGGCAGACTAGCACAGCCGGAGGAACCAAAACTCCCGCGTGCATGATGGAGAGCGCAGAGCGGGAATGGGCGAGCGACCGCGAAGTCGGGGCGGCTCAGGTGTGCATGCGGCGCTCGTGCGTATCGGCGTCCTTGCCTTGCAAGAGCTTATTGACGGCTATAATGCGCACGCGCTGGACCTTTTGGTGAATAGCCTCAAGCAGTTCCTGGAGAAGGTCTTCCACCTCGCCATCCTGGGTTTGGGGATTGCGACCGGCAGCCGCGATGCGGCCGCAGATTTGGCGGATCCGGTCGTCAAGCCGGCGGTTGTACATACGGGGGAGGGCGCTCGCTTAAAGATGCCGTAATTCTCTTAATTGTTGGATACCCTGCAAACTGTATATGGGGCATCATTGGAGGCGTCCCGCATCACGACGAGGATTCCTGGGATTCGGCCGAAACGTGGGGCTTTACGTTCCGAACCGCTGGGCAGCGCGGGCCTTAGCTTTGGCTGCTTCCTGTTCCCGGTTCTTCGGTGGGGCGGTTGTCTCTAGAGAATGAAGCAACCGCCGGGAGACGTCCGCCACTTCATCTACGGCCGTCAGAAAAAGGGCCTCATTCGATTTGGAGGGCTTGTGAAAGCCGGTGATCTTGCGGACAAACTGCAATGAGGCAGCTCGGACTTCCTCATCCGTGACTGGCGGATCAAAGTTAAAGAGGGTTTTAATGTTCCTGCACATCGGAGATCAACCTCGGAGTTTCCACGCACCGCTCAGCCGACGCGCGGGTCAACTGCTAGAATTCGCGAATCAGGTCGCGAGAATGTCGTCGAAATCTATTCTACCCGCGATGAAGGCTGCCGCAATCAGGCAAACACCGATGTAACTAGGGCAAGATTCTCGCGCGGCATGTTGGCGAACAATTATCGCGTTGTTTGCCGGATGCGGTCTTTCCAGCTTGAAGACCAGCGCGGAACGCATGTTATAATTCTTTATTCTCAGTCGCTTAGAGCACGGAGGACTGTATCGATAAACGTTTTATCCGCACGAACGATCGCATTCGAGCCCGCGAAATTCGCGTGATTGATGATGAGGGACAGCAACTCGGGATTATGCCCCCCTACGAAGCGATCCGAAAAGCCCGCGAAAAGAATTTAGACCTGGTAGAGATTTCGCCCACCGCGCAGCCTCCCGTTTGCCGCATCATGGATTACGGGAAGTATCTTTACCAGCAGGAAAAGAAAGAGCGCGAAGCCAAGAAGCACCAGAAGACGATCACCGTAAAAGAGGTCAAGTTCCGCATCAATGTGGACGACCACGATTACGAGACGAAAAAGAATCATGTGCTGCGCTTCCTGGATGAGGGCGACAAGGTAAAGGCGACCATCTTCTTCCGCGGGCGAGAGATGACCCGCACCGGACTGGGGCGCCAGATTCTGGAGCGGCTGATCAAGGACGTGGAGCCGCACAGCATCGTGGAGTTCCGGCCCCGGCAGGAAGGCAATACGCTGCACGCGATCCTGGCGCCGAAGAAGTCGGACAAGGAGCGCGAGAAAGAGAAGCAGAAGGCTGCTGCTGCGCGCAGTGCGCCGGCCCAGAGCGCTGCTGAGGCGCAGGTCGCCAAGCCCGCGTCGTAAGCGGCGCTGGCACGGATTACAACTTCATCGCAAGAGTCGCTGCAACAAGAGGCATTGAGCCAGTAGGGAAAATGCCTGTGCCGGTTTTGTCTACTTAGCTGGAAGCTAAGAGCTGGAAGCTTTTTTGAGGATCTATGCCGAAACTGAAAACGCACAAGGGCGCTGCCAAGCGCTTCAAGAAGACGGCGAAGGGAAAGGTGAAGCGGGGACATGCGAAACTGCGTCACATCCTGACGTCCAAAGATAAGAAAAATAAACGCAAGCTGGGAAAGTCCGCCCTGGTCAGTGATGGAGATCTGGCGAAGGTCTTGCGGATGATTCCGTACCAGTGAGAGGGATTGCAGATTGTAGATTTCAGATTTTAGATTGAAACAGGTTTTGAGCCGGTCTCAATCTGCCATCACACTCTGAAATCTGCAATGGCTTGGGCGTGTGAAGAGGCCATCGACCGCTGCCAAGGGCGAGTCGTCCTTACCTCCAGCCGCCATAAAACGAAACTCAAAAGGAGATCACCATGCCTCGTGTAAAGCGCGGAACCAAACGCCGCCAAAAACGCAAAAAGATACTGGACCGCGCCAGCGGATATTTCCTCACGAAATCGAAGCTGTACCGTTCGGCGAAAGAGTCCGTGGAACGCGGGCTGAAGTTTGCCTACGCCGGACGCAAGCAGCGCAAGCGACAGTTCCGCTCATTGTGGATTGTGCGCATCGGCGCGGCTGCCAAGCTGAACGGGATGAGCTACAACCAGTTCATCCACGGCCTGAAGAAGGCGGGCGTCGAGTTGGACCGCAAGATTCTGGCGGACCTGGCAGTGAATGATCCCTCGGGATTTGCCAGCCTGGCGACGCAGGCGAAGGGAGCGCTGGCGTAGCCGGTTATTTTTCGCCATCGCACGGAGCAGATTCAAACAACCAAAGTCAAAAGCCCCAGCCTGTCGCACAGAACGCGACAAGGATGGGGCGCCCGCATTTTGTGCAGCCCGCGGGTGCGGTCTTGCTCACATGACTAACCGAACGCAGGAGGACGCGGCGTATAGCGTCCCCACACTGACCGACTATTCGGCGGCGGCGCTGGAGAAGGCTGCTGCGGACTGCATTGCCGCGTGCCGTCGCGAAGCGGGAGAGGTGCGCAACGAGGCGGAATTGAAGGCGTTCCGGGACCGCTGGATGGCTCGCAAGAACGGCATTCTGACGCAGATCAACGATCTTTGGTTGAAGGGCTCCCCGAAGGAAGCGAAGCGTGAAGCAGGAATTCGCGTCAACGAGCTGAAGGGGCGGATCACCGAACTCGTCGAGGCTGCGCATGCGGGCAGCGGCGCTGATTCGCTAGCTTCCGAGGGCATCGATATCACCCTGCCGGGGCTGCGCCGGCCCATCGGGGCGGAGCATCCCGTCATCCGCACCATGAACGAGATTGTCAGCGTATTTCAGAAGCTGGGGTATTCCGTGGCCGAAGGGCCGGTAGTCGAGACGGATTATTACAATTTCGAAGCCCTGAATTTCCCTCCCAACCATCCGGCGCGGGATACGCAGGACACGCTCTTCATTGCCGGGCAGCAGTCGAAAGCGCAACGCGACCGTTTGTTGCTGCGGACGCATACTTCTCCCGTGCAGATTCGCACCATGGAGAAGATGCGGCCGCCGATCCGCATCGTGATTCCCGGGACGGTGCACCGCAACGACCCTCCTGACGCCAGCCACTCGCCCATGTTTCATCAGATCGAGGGGCTGGCCGTCGATACGAATATCACCTTTGGCGATTTGAAGGGCACGCTCGACCACGCCATGAAGGCGCTGTTCGGCTCCAGGGTGAAGACGCATTTCCGGCCTTCCTTCTTTCCGTTTACCGAGCCTAGCGCGGAGCTTTACGTGACCTGCTTCATTTGCGGCGGGAGCGGACGGCGCGGGGCTGATCCCTGCCGTCCGTGCAAGCAGACGGGGTGGATTGAAGTCCTCGGCTGCGGGATGGTGGATCCCAACGTATTCGAGTTTGTGAAAGACAATGGATACGATCCGAAAAAGGTTTCCGGCTTTGCGTTCGGGATGGGCGTGGACCGGTTGGCGCTGCTCAAGTATGGCGTCGATGACATTCAGTTGTTCTTCCAGGGGGACGTGCGGTTTCTGGAGCAGTTTGCGTAGGCAGCTATTAGCCCTTGGCTCCTAGCTAGAGGCTCAGAGCTCAATTTCATGAAACTCTCTGCACAATGGATTCGCGACTTCGTCGATCTCAGCGTCGACAACGATCGTCTCGCCGAAGATCTGACTAACGTCGGGATCTCGGTCGAAGGGATCAGCGGGAGCGGCGCGGAGACCGTGTTCGAGATGGAGATCGGGACGAATCGTCCCGATGCGATGAATCATTACGGGGTGGCGCGCGAGGCGGCGGCGATCTACGATTTGCCGCTAAGAGCTATTGAGCCGGCGTCGAGGCCAGCGGCTAAAGCCGCTCATCTGGAAGCCGCTGACGCGGCCCTGAAGGGCCGCTCTTCCACGGCTCGGGACGCTGCCGCTCGGGACGCTGTCGCTCGGGACGCTGCCGCTCGGGACGCTGCGGATCAACCTGCTCGGGAAGGATCGGTTCGGGGCGCAACTGCTTCGGTGGCGGCGGTTGGGGACGCGCCGTTTCCGGTCACTGTCGAAGAGACTCGGCTTTGTCCGCGGTTCTCGGCACGCGTCATTCGCGGGACCCACATTAAGCCTTCCCCGGCAAGGGTCGTGCACCGGCTCCAATTGCTCGACCAGCGGCCGATTTCAAACGCCGTCGACGCCACCAACTATGTTCTTTGGGAGATCGGGAAGCCGACTCACGTCTTCGACATGGACCTGCTGGAAGGCGGCAGGATCGTCGTGCGCAAGGCCCATGACGGCGAAACGCTGAAGACTCTCGATGGCGTCGAGCGCAAGCTCACCTCCGAGGATCTTGTGGTATGCGACGCGAAGAAACCGGTCGGACTCGCCGGAGTGATGGGCGGGTTCGACACGATGATCACGGAGCGGACGCGCAATATCGTCATCGAGTCGGCATGGTGGGATCCGGGGATTGTGCGCAAAATGTCCCGGCGCCACGGGCTGCACACCGACGCTTCTCACCGGTTCGAGCGCGGCGCGGATTTCGAATCCACCGTTCTGTCTTGCGATCTGGTTGCCAGGATGATTCTGGAATCCGGCGGCGGGGAACTGGTGGGCGAGGTGGTGGATGTGGTCTCGCAGCGCATGGATCAGGCTCCGGTGTTGCTGCGCGTCTCCGAAGTACAGCGCATTCTCGGAGGTCATCTCGATGCCGGACAGATCTTCCGCTTACTCAAGCGGCTGGGTTTTGTTCTCATTCCCGAGGGGCAGCAGGACGCTCAGTTCCGGGTCACTATTCCCAGCTGGCGCCTGGATGTGGAGCGCGAGATCGATGTGATTGAAGAGATTGCGCGGCTGCACGGGTATGACAAGTTCGAGAGCACGCTTCCGGCCTACAGCGGGGCGGTGGCCGAGTTGCCGCACGCGAGGGCGGATCGGACTCTCCGTAGCCGTGCTCTCGCCCTGGGCTATAACGAAGCGTTGTCGTTGACCTTCATCTCGCACGAAGACGCGGAAAAGTTTTCCTCCATGACGGGAGATTCGCCAGGAAAGATTCTGGAGCTGGAGAATCCGTTGAGCGAAGAGGCTTCCGTGATGCGCAGCTCGCTGGCGCCGGGGATGCTGAACATGCTGGCGTGGAACTTGAATCGCGATGTAGCCGACGCGCGGTTGTTTGAAATTGGCAGCGTGTATGGGCTGAAGGGCGGGGAGCGGGTCGAGCCCCGGCGCGCGTGTTTAGGCGCGACGGCATCGGCCGTACGCGAGGCGCTTCCCGCACGTGGGGTGCTCGACGGGAGCAAGGGAGAGCAAGCCGCTGCAGCCGAGGCATTCCGCGGGTTCAAAGGGGATGTCGAGAACCTGCTGGCCGCGTTTGCGGAAGACGTGGCTGACGTGACTTATGACCGCGAGACTGCGGAATACTTTCATCCCGGGCGGTCGGCGCGCGCTCTCCTGAACGGGGCCATGGTGGCGCAGTTTGGGCAGATTCATCCTGAGATCGCTGTGGCGCGGAAGCTGCGGCAGGAAGTGTTCCTGGCCGAGTTTGACCTGGAGCAGTTGTACAGGCTGGGCTTGCGCCCGGTACGCTTCGCGCCGCTCGGCAAGTTTCCCGCGGTCGAACGCGACTTCTCGTTTGTGTTTGGCGACGAGGTGAGTTTTGCAGAGATGCGCCGAGCGGTTGAGAAAGACCGGTCCGCAGAGCTGCGCGAGTTTCGTCCGGTGGAGATTTTTCGCGGTGGATCGATTCCCGCCGGGAAATATTCCGTACTGCTGCGCGCCCGCTACCAGTCGGCTGAGAGGACCTTGCGGGAGGATGAGGTGGCGCAGTGGTCCGGCAGGATTGTGGCCGCTCTTACCGCACTTGGCGGAGTGCAGCGGGCTTGAAGTCAAAGACCCCACCCTGTCGCTTTCGCGACATGGGTGGGCACCGTGATCTTCACGGTCTGTGTGATTGTTAAAGATTTCCGATCCGCCTCCGGCGACCTCCTCACTTTAGATTTCTGATGGCTTGCCGATGGAACGAAGGTGGGAAATTCTCCATCCGGCCAAGCTATGAGTCCGGCTCGGGCCTCGGGCGCAACGCCCATGCTTTACGTGGCGCGGCAGCCGATCTTTGATCGCAAGGAGCAGGTGTTCGGCTACGAACTCCTGTTTCGCGACGGGCTGGAGAATGTCTTTCACGGAGACGCGGATGAAGCCTCCCGGGCGACTCTGGACCGCTCCCTCCTCATGGGCCTGGATGTGTTGTGTGATGGGCGGCGCGCCTTTATCAACTGCACGCGCGAGACTCTGATTCGGGGGTTAGTTACGCTGCTGCCGCCGACCACAACCGTGGTTGAAATTCTGGAATCCGTGCCGCCCGATGCCGAGGTTTTAGCGGCGTGCCAAAGCCTGAAGGAAGCCGGCTACACGCTCGCCCTCGACGATTACGTGGCCAACGACCGCCGGGAGAAGATGGTGGAGATCGCCGACATCATCAAGGTCGAGATGCGGCTGACGACGGCAGGCCAGCGCGCCGGTCTGATCAAGCAGTTCGGTCCCAGGCGCTGCCGGATGCTGGCGGAGAAAGTGGAGACGCAAGCCGACTTTTTGCAGGCACGCGATCAAGGCTTCGTCTATTTCCAGGGTTATTTCTTCCGCCGCCCTGAAATGCTCAGCACACATGATGTCCCGGCCAATCGCTTGAACTATCTACGCATGCTGCAGGAGGTCTCCCGTCCTGAACTCGATCTGCCGCGGGTCGAGAAGCTGGTCAAGGCTGAAGCCTCGGTGTGTTACCGGTTGCTGCGCTACCTGAACTCGACGGCATTCGCGTTCCGCAACGAAATCCATTCTGTCCGTCATGCGCTGACGATTTTAGGGGAGCGCGATTTGTGCCGTTGGGTTCGGCTGGTGGCCGCAGTGGGAGCCGGGCAGGACAAGACCAGCGATCTCGTGTTATCCGCGCTGGTGCGGGGACGTTTTGGCGAGCTGCTCGCCCCGCGGGTTCCGCATGGTGAGTCGGATCTGTTTCTGCTGGGGCTGTTGTCATTGATGGATGCGATGCTGGAGATTCCCATGGAAGAGGTCCTGCGGCGGATCTCTCTGGATCATGCCACCCATGCGGTCTTGCTGGGCCAGCCGAGTCTTCTGAGCGCAGTCTTTCAGTTGATGCTGGCGGAGGAAAGGGGGGATTGGGAAGCGGCGGAGAAACTCAGCCATAGCCTGAACCTGGATCCCCAGGTCATCGCCGGGTACTACTGGGAAGCGCAGCAGTGGGCGCGGGAGCTTGCGGTGACCTAGCATGAAGACACCGGCGGGTTCTGTCGACCAGGGCGGGAACCTCCGGCCCATGGCCTCCTGTGCAAAAAGCCGCAGAGAGGGGGTCTTGCACGGGAGGGCGTGGCCTAGTAACATAAGATTGTTCTCATGAGGCCTCGTTCCCGCGCAGGCCTTCCGCGCCAGCCTTTCCGAAGCGGCGCCTTACGGATCCGATAAACGCAAATCGATTACTACGTATTAGGTTTTCATTCGCAAAGACGCGGTTCGTTTCAGAGTTGGGGTTCGTTCCACTGTGTGTCCAGTCTCAACCCGTAACTGTGTACAGGGCGGAAAGTGCGCGCGAGGCGGAGCTGTGCCCAAGACCCCGCCAGTGGGTCGGCGAGAATCTGTGAAAAATTTGCAATTAGCTGCAAGCGACTAGAGAGGACTATGAACGCAGGACCAGGAAAATCCTCCGGAGGCGGGGGAAGAAGGAGACGGCGAGGGCGCCGTCCACACAATCAGCGCGGCCAGCGGCCTGGGCAGGGCAGCAATCGCGAGAACCGGGACGGAATCTACACCGCTCCCATGGATCACAGCTACCGGGCCGTACTGGCCGGGGGCAACAACGGACATAAGGGCGGCGGGCGCCAGCGCCCGGGATTTGCCACCCAATATCCACAGCCTGAACCCGAGCCTGTACCGCAAGGCGGGGAAGCGCCCAACTCCCGCATCTTTGCCTTCATCGAAGACCTGTTCTTCATGGCGAAGATTCAGGAGACCGCGCGCAAGCTCAATGTGAAGGTGGAGTTCGTCAAGACCGACAAGGACTTGATGGACAAGATGCAGCAGAACGGGGAAGAGAAGCCGTCGCTGATCATCTTCGATCTGAACAATAATGGCGTGAAGCCCCTGACGCTGATTCCCAAGCTGAAAAGCAAGCTGAAGAGGGGCACCTCCATCATCGGATTCCTGTCACACGTGCAGGGAGATCTAAAGCAGAAGGCGCACGAAGTGGGATGCGACATGGTACTGCCGCGTTCGGCATTCTCCCAGAACCTGCCGCAGTTGCTGCGCCGGCATGGGGCTCCGGAAGAAGAACAAAATTCCACAGTTCAGTAACTCCGCGCAAACTCAGCGGGGTGCGATGCCTGATCCCTGCCTGGCCAACGATCCAAGAGTCCGTAGCCCGTCCTGCCCCCGCTGACGTTGCCTCGCGTTGGCGGCTTAGCCGGGAGGCCAGGAGAGCGGACGTCCTCCGAGAAGATGAACGTGCAAGTGAAAGACGGACTGGCCCGCTCCGGGCCCGACGTTCAGCACAGTCCGATAGCCAGCCTCGATGTTCCTCTGGCGCGCGATCTGCGCGGCCGCGAGGTGGCAGCGGCCAATGATCTCGGCGTCGCCTTCCTGCGCTTCTTTCAGCCCCGCGAAATGCCTTCGAGGAATGATCAGTACATGGGTGGGCGCTTGTGGATTGACGTCTTCAAAGGCGAACACATGGGCGTCTTCATGGACCTTTTTGGAGGGAACTTCACCGCGGATGATGCGGCAGAAAAGGCAATTCGTGCCGGGATCGGTCATGATCTGCCCAGTTTCTACCGCAAGGGACGTGCGGTCAAGGCCTGAACCGGGACCATTTAGCGCTCCTGGGCAGGCTGCGCAGCGTGGTCTCAATCCAGTCGAACTAAGAATACGGCGCCTTCGGGGGTCTTGGTTTCGGCGGCGAGCTTTTGCGCGCGTTCGTGATCATCATCGAGGACGCGCACTCGAATCCACCAATCTCCCGCGGGACTGGCGAAGCGCAGCACCTTCGCCGTGTGATAGCGGCGGGTGAGATTTTCGGCGAGCCTGCTGGCCACCTGTTCATCAGGGAATCCGCCGATCTGGACCGCCCACTTCCCCCGGGGCGTGGCGACGCTGGGCGACTGCATCAATTCCACTTTCACTTTGGCCACGCCAGGCTTTTTCACGTCCACCTTCTCCGCGGCGGCAAGGGAAAGATCGATGACGCGTCCGCGGATAAACGGTCCCCGGTCGGTGATGCGCACCAGGGCGCTGGAACCGGTCTTGACGTTGGTGACGCGCACGATGGAGCCCAGCGGGTAGGTGCGATGCGCGGCCGTCATGGCGTGCATGTTGTAAACCTCGCCATTCGATCCCCGGCGGTTGTGATAGGGAGGCCCATACCAACTGGCGAGGCCGATTTCGGTGGCGAGGGGGGTGGCAGTGGCCGGCAGGGTTGGCTCGGCGAGGCCGGCATCTTCTGCCGCGTGGGTGCTCTTTCCTTTTGTGCTCGGAACCTTGGCAGCGAGTTCGGGCGTGCTGGGAACGGTTTCAGCCTCCGGAGGGGGAGGCGGAGGGACGTCTACGTGGGCCGCCTTGGGATGGCCGCAGGCACTCAAAAAGAGAATCGAAATGAGTACGATAAACAGCATAGCGCTGAAAGGAAAGCGGCTGCCCGAAAGCCTGGCCCACGCAAAATTTATTTGGTCGGATGCTTCTCCATGTAGTCGGCAAATTCCGCCAGCTTCTGGGAGGCCACGCGCAGAGCCTTGGTGGAGTGGGAGCGCACGGCGGGCACCACCTCGTCGTTCAGGTACTTGATGAATTCCGGAATCTCCCTCTCCAGGCGTTCGGCGGCGTCGTTGATAGTTTTCCCGACGCGCGCCGAAGCGCCTTCCACCTTGCGGTTGAAGTCGTTCATGGTGCTCCTCGTGATGCTGTGGCGTGAATGAGTTCACGCGGGTGCTGCGGATGCCAGGCTCGGGTATTATTTCGTGCTCGGCCGACAAGGTCAATGGTTGAAGATAACTCGATGGTGCCGCGAGGTGGACAGCCCAACGGGCTGTCCCCAGGTGTCTGGATCCGACTTGGGAACTTTCGGCGAATGGTGGGATCAATCGATGCAAACGGAGATGCGCGCCTTCGTGCGATAGAATTCCGCCTTCATGAACTCGCCGCCTAATTCGACGGGTGCGCCACCGGCGGCAAACTTCCGCCGCTTGCTGCTGGCCTGGTACGACGCTCATGCCCGGCCTTTGCCCTGGCGCAAAGATTGCGATCCTTATCGGGTTTGGGTTTCTGAAATCATGCTGCAGCAAACCCGGGTTGCCGCGGTCATTGAGCACTATCACGCGTTCCTGCGGCGCTTCCCAACTGTCAAGAAACTGGCCGGAGCACGGCAAAGCTCGGTGCTGGCTGCCTGGAGCGGGCTGGGATATTACAGGCGTGCGCGCATGATGCATGCGGCGGCGAAAGTGATCTCGCGGGAGTTGCGCGGGAATTTTCCCGGTACGGCCGGCAACCTGCGATCCTTGCCCGGAATCGGGCGGTATACGGCGGCTGCGATTGCCAGCATTGCCTTTAACGAGCCGGTGGCGGTGGTGGATGGAAATGTGGAGCGGGTGCTGCAGCGCTTTTCGGGCAGACGGCTTGCGCCGGAGGAGATCTGGCAAACGGCTGAGGTCTTGCTAGACCGCGCGCGCCCCGGCGACTTCAATCAGGCCATGATGGAGTTGGGAGCCACCGTGTGCACTCCGCTTGCGCCGGCTTGCCTTGGATGTCCTGTGGCCGGTTTATGCGCCACCCGCGGCGAACTGCCAGCCATGCCCAAGCCGTCAAGGCAGAAGAAACGCGAGGTCCACTATGCACTGGATTGCCGCCAGCGGGCGGTGTACCTGGTGCAACGTCCACGGGACGCGCGGCTTATGGCCGGGATGTGGGAGTTGCCCGAGATCCCGGCGAGCCGCACCCGGGCTGCTCACTTTCGTCTGCGGCATTCCATTACGGTGACGGATTACACTGTGCTGGTGCGGCGTTCTGCGCCGGCTCCCGGCACTCCGGGCCGGTGGGTCCCCGTGGAGAAGTTGGGCAGCCTGCCCCTCACCGGACTGGCGCGAAAGATATTGCGTAAGGCTGACTTAATCTCCGCCAGCCGCGCGGCGGTTTAATCCCGTGGCTGGAATGAGTCATCTAATCCAAAGAGTGAAAGCATTGTTCGGAGGACGATCCATGAAGGTATTGCCTGCCGGTGCGAAGGCGCCCGAAATTGAACTGAAGGCGGCAGATGGGAGCAAGTTCTCGCTGCAGACGCAACTGGCGCGCGGGCCCGTTGTGCTGGTGTTCTTCAAAGTTTCCTGTCCCACCTGCCAGTACGCGCTTCCCATGTACGAGCGGCTCCACCAGGCATATGGCAGCCGTGGGGCCAGCCTGTTCGGGGTCTCCCAGAACGACGCGAAGGAGACGGCGGCATTCATCCAGGAGTTCCGGATCAGTTTTCCCGTCTTGCTCGATGATACCCGCTCCTATCCCGTCTCCAATGCCTACGGGCTCACCAATGTTCCGAGCATCTTCTGGATCGCCCAGGACCAGATGATCGAGGTTTCCAGCGTGGGCTGGTTGAAGAGCGATTTCGAGTCGATCAACCGCAAAATGGCAGAGGTGGGCAAAGTGTCGCCATCAGTCGTTTTCAAACCTGGCGAAGAAGTGCGGGATTTCCGCGCGGGTTGAGGGTCCAAAAATTAGGCGCCGGTCGGCGCTTACCCGAAAGCAAGGGGGACGCAGGGGGCCACCAGGAGCGCCCAGCCGGACAAGGCCGGTTGGAGCCTGTTCCGGCGGTGGCTGCACTCTCGTGCCCTATTTGTACATACTTCCTGTGGGTCTGGACGGGACCGTTCCATTACAATTCTTGCAGATCTTCATAAGAAAGCATTTTTGTTGGTACGCCGCTTCGTCGGGGGAGAAACCTATCTATGCAAGGGATGGCGAAGACAGTCTCAGTGTGCCTGGTCATGTGTTTGAGCCTGCCCGGGTGGGCGGAGGGAAACGGGGGAAGCGCCAAGGCACCTTCGGTGCGGTTGCCCGGGCCTGCCTACGTTGCGCTGGAGACCATCAATCCCGAACACATCCGGTGGCACGTCCGCTACCTGGCGCATGATCTGCTCGAAGGGCGCGGAGTGGGGCAGCGTGGCGGAGATCTGGCCGCGGAATACATTGCCACGCAGTTCGCCGAATATGGCCTCAAGCCCGCGGGGGATCATGGAACCTACATGCAGAAAGTCCCGCTGGTCGGAATCACCACCTTGCCCGAAACCCAATTCACCCTCGTTCCCAAGCGCGGCGAGGCCATGAATCTGAAGCCCCTGGACGAGTATGTTGCCTACGATCAGACGCAACAGCCGGAATCCTCTGTGGATGCCGAGATTGTATTCGTGGGATACGGCATCGAGGCTCCGGAATACAACTGGGACGACTATAAAGGCGCCGATGTTCGAGGCAAGGTTTTATTAATGCTGGTCAACGAGCCGCCCTCGGATGATCCCAAGTTTTTCAAGGGCAAGGCGCTCACCTATTACGGGCGGTGGACCTACAAGTACGAAGAGGCGGCCCGCAAAGGCGCGGTCGGCGTGCTGCTGGTGCATCACACCCAGATGGCGAGCTATCCCTGGGAAGTGGTGCGGAACTCGAACTCCGGCGAGCGGTCGGCATTAAAGCTCGAAGGCCCTGCGCTGAAGGTTGCCTCCTGGATCCAATTGGACGTTGCCGGGCGGCTGGCGTCCGCTTCGGGCGCGACTGTGGAGAAACTGATGAGTTCGGCGCAGTCCCGGGACTTTCATCCCGTGAACCTCGGAGCACGGCTCAAGGCTCACATGGTGAGCAAGGTGCGGAATTTTGAATCGAACAATGTGGTGGCCATTTTGCCCGGCTCGGACCGCAAGCTTTCCGGCGAGGCCGTGTTGTATACGGCGCATTACGATCACTTCGGGGTCCGCGCGGACATGCCGGGAGACAACATCTTCAACGGGGCGGATGACAACGCAACCGGGTGCGGCATTCTGCTCGAACTGGCGCGGGCATTTGGGACGGCTTCGATCCGGCCGCGACGCTCCGTTCTGTTCGCGGCGGTCACCGCCGAAGAGCAGGGACTGCTGGGGTCCGAATATTTGGGCCAGCATCCTCCGATTCCAGCCGGGAAAATCTCGCTCGACTTGAACTATGACGACGTGAAGCCGCTGGGCGCGCCGGAAGAAGTCCAGGTATCCGGGGCGGAGCGCACCAGTTTCTACTCGAACGTTGAGGCTACGGCCAAAGAATTCCGGCTGGCCATTCGTCCGGATGCGCGCCCCGAGGCCGGACATTTTTACCGTTCCGATCATTTCAGCCTGGCCCGCGTCGGCATTCCATCGTTTTCGATCAACGAAGGGGCAAAGTTCAAGGGGCATCCGGAATCCTGGGGACTGGACAAAGAGCGCGAGTACGTCGAAAAGCATTATCACCAGCCCAGCGACGAGTATCGCCCCGAGATGGACTTTGTGGGTGACTCAGCAATGGCGCGTTTCGGGTTTGCGCTGGGCTGGGAAGCTGCGAGCGCACCGAAACTGATGGGATGGCAAAAGGGAGATGAGTTCGAGGCCGCGCGGCTGAAGAGTACGGGTCAGTAGGCTGGCTTCTCCGATTCATCCGTTGCCGGGCTGACCGGGAGCGGTACCGCTCCTAACGCGTCCATGCCGTTGAAATTCTCGTCCACCCGCACCCAGCCAACTTTTTCGTCGGAGATCTTGATTTTCACCCACCACTCGTTGACTCCATATTCGCCGACAACTGCCGCGCAGTCTCTAGAGCAGCCGCTTCCGTCTTTCTCGGTGATGAAGCTGCAGTCTTCCTCTTTATGCCATGCGCCTTTTGCCCAGATATTGGCAAACCCCTCTCCGATGGTCATATAGCGAAGTAAGACATCCCCAGATTTCAGGCCGAGGCGGGGAATCTCGCGTCTTACCAGGATGCGATCAGGTTTGAGGGTGACGTGCACACCGGTGAGACCCAGCACTTCCTGCCCGGGTTTGATCCTATCGATTTGCCTGCGATCGCTCCTCCAGGACGAATAAACCGCTGATTCCTTTATCACCTTCCATTTGCCGAACGTGCAGCCTTCGAATGGACAGGCGTTTTCGTCTATCACAGGAAGACTGGGCTCTGCGGCGTCCGATTGTCCAGCGGCAAGGACTGCTGACGGGAGTTGTGCCGCGGCAGCGAGCGTCGCAACTGCCAGCGTGGAGAGAATCAGGACGGCAACCCGATGGCTGATCATCGTCCGCGGATGATACAGCGATCTGCCCAGCCGAGAATGTTACGCAAGTGTTTTGCACGAGCTATGGCCGCGGCCTGTCGTTAGCGGCGTCACGCGACCCCACTTGCCAGGCCCGGCGGTGGGGTTGGGTCAACCTTTTCTCGCACCCATAACCTAGGTAACTTTAGGCGTCTCGCGCCCCATGCTAGCCTCGATATGTAGTTTGTAAATCAGCAACTTCCGAAAAGATTCCTGCTAAGGATGCCGAAAATCCCCATCTTTCGCCTGGGCGGCAGGCCGGAGAAACCGGCGCTGCCCCAGTTGACTGCCTCCACCCCATCGATGTTCCTGGAAGGAATTTCAGTAGGCGTCGACAACCTGCGCCACGACGTGGTACTCAGCCCCAGGTTTACGGAACTGGCACGCGCTCACATCATGCGGCTGCTCACCCGGCATGGGGAACTCGATGGAGGGATCAGGCCGGACACACCGGGGGGGCAGGGACCTTCATGGATGCGCAGCCAGGCGCAGGCCACGCGACCGAAGCAGGATGCCGGGGAGTGGAAGGCGGCATTGACCGAATTACTGGTCGGCTCCCTGAATCGGGCGAAAAAAGAGTCCAAGCTATCGATTGACTTGCTGGCGCGGCTGGCGGTGACCAAGTTCCTGCGCACGGAGATGAACCAGCAGTTTGCGCAGGTGGTGGAACGCTGCCGGGTGCAACTCAAGAATCTCGACAACGCGCGCCAGCAGAGCGCTCACGAATACCGCGAGCGCATTGCGGGCTTTCAGGTGCGCAAGAAGATCATTCTGCGCAAAACCGGACAGGACATCTTCGAAACCCTGCGCGAAGTGGAAAAGAGCACGCTGGCGCGCACCCGCCGCTCGTTATTTGGTCAGGAAACAAGCACCGGGCCATGGTTCAGTTATCCCCTGTTCATGAATCGTCTGCTGTTTTCCGAAGATGGGCGTGACGATTACCTGTGTGCGGAATATTACGTGATGCTGGGCAATTGGGATCGCGACCCCGACCGCTATGGGAGGCTGCGCGAGATTGCTTCCGGGTTCCTGCGCTCCCTCTATGGCGAAGAGGTGAGTGCAGAAACCATAGATTCCTGGATGAACGTGCCCGATAACGCGCGGGAACTGGTGGGCACAGGGACGCCGGAGGATTCCGGCGAGGGGTTGGCGCAGCAGGAACGGCTCGCAACCTGGGTTCGCCTGCTGGAGGACGAGCGGGTAATGGAGAATGTGATTGCCTCCTATCACGTGGTGCCGCTTCTTGGTGAATACGCTCCCCTGATCAATCCTCAACAACTCAAGAATGCCCTGGTGGACCGTCCCGAGTGCGACCGCGTGGAGCGCATGATTCACGAGCACGGCAAGCTCTCCCCGAATAGCCTGTACGGTGGGGTGGCCAAGGTGGCAGGCTGCCGCGGCGCGGAGCGGGCGAAGGTAGCAGCTCGCTTTCTGGGCGATTTCTTCCATTATCATCGCGACCTTCGCCGGTTGGAGGTGCTGAACGCGGCGCTGGATTCGATCAACCTCGTAACTAACGAACGTCTGCAGGAACTCTCGCGGGTGAACGGCACCCTGTACCAGTTTTTGCTGCCGGAAGAAAAAGGACAGTCGGATTCCGAGCAGGTTTTGCGCCATGTAGTGCTGAAGGCCGACGTGCGCGACTCGACCCGTCTCACGCGGATGATGATGGAAAAGGGGCTGAATCCGGCGTCCTATTTCAGCCTGAATTTTTATGGTCCAGTGAACCAGTTGTTGCAGAAGTACGGCGCGCAGAAGGTGTTCCTCGAAGGCGATGCCATCATCCTGGCGATTCTGGAACGGGAGGGCGAGCCCAGCCTGGCGGTAAGCCGCATGGCCGTCCTGGCGCGCGAAATTATCGAACTGGTGCGCGGGTATAACGAACTGATGCAGCGTTCGGGCCTGCCGCAACTGGAACTCGGGATCGGTATTACGCTGCAGGACTCGGCCCCGCTTTACCTGATGGACGGAGAGCATCAGATCATGATCTCTGAGGCGCTGAATGAAAGCGACCGCCTCTCGGCCTGTAACAAGCGAGCTCGCAAGGTGATGGAACCCCAGGCCGGTCCCTTTCACGTCTATGCATTCCAGGCGGCGGAAGTGGATGACAACGGCAACCCCGAAGAAGTGACCCTTAGCTTCAATCTCAGCGGCATTCGCATGAACGAGGCGGCATTCCGCAAGTTACAGCAGGAGATCAGCCTGGAACCTTTGAAGGTGAAGCTGCCTCCTTCGATTGCTTCATCCGACAAGGGAGAATACCGGCTGTACAGCGCGACGGTTCCTGTGGATCGGGATATCTTCCGCAAGATCGTGGTGCGGGAGAGTCGCATTCCCCGGATCGACTCGGCGGACTTCGCCGTCAAGGGCTGGACCGAGCGGCGGTACTACGAGATTTGTACCGACCCGGCGATCTATGCTGCGCTTGAGAAACGCAAGGCGACCAGCGGCTGACCGGTTTTTGCATCGCGCGGATCCGCCAACCCGTTAGAAATTCGCCCGCGTCGGGCGAAAGGGAATCTGGAACGTCGCTTCGACGTCGACAGGGGAACCATCCTTGGTGGCGGGTTGAAATTTCCACTGTGCCACCGCATCTGCGGCGAAACGGTCGAGGCGCTCGTCTACTCCGCGAAGCACCCGCACGTCCCCGACACTTCCGTCAGCATGAATTACGGCATACAGAATTACCGTTCCGGCCACGTTCTGCCGCATCAGCTGCAGCGGGTAGGCCGGGTCCACTTTCCTGATGGCCATGGGCTGGGAGAGATTCGCAGGCGGGGCTCCGCCTGCGCGGCTGGGCTCACGATTCTTTTCCGCAAAGCGAATGATCCAGCTCCCGCCGGCGGAATTGAGATTTGGCATATTCAGGGTGAGCGAGTAGAACCTGCGTCCGGCAAAGACCGTCCTCTCTGCTTCGGAAAGCCTGGCCGCGCTTTCCCCAGGCGGGGCGGAGGTAGTGCTCAAAGTCGGCGGCCGAGCGCTCGCCAGCAGCCTGGGGTTCACGGATGCGGCACTCTTGCCTGACTCCGTGCTGCCTGCCACCGGAGAGGTTGTTTCCGCGATCTTTCCCACGTAGAGGCCGGAGGGGAGGTCACTCTTTTTCTCGCCACTGCGATTTGTGCCGGTCCCGCTTCCCGTGGCGCCCCCCGCGCCGGGAGTACCGGACGCTCCCGCGTGGCCCTCCGGAGTAGCGGTGAACGTCCCCCGGCGGTTGCCGGCGGGAGATTCTGGGGGAGCGGCCACAGCCGGGTGGAGGTTCAAGGCAATGACTCGTCCTCGCGACCCAAGGGCAGCCGACGAACTTGTACCGGAAACAGACGGAGGCGGAGCCACTACCGCCGTACCGGCTGCTGTGAACTTTCCGGCGGGAGGAATGCGTTGCGCGGCGACCGGCAACTGCGGCGCCGGAGCGATCACGGCGCTCGGGGCAATATCCATTGCACCCCAGGAACGCGCCGGGGCTGATTGAACACTGGGTGGGGGCGCAATGAGAGCGGGCTGGAAATCCTGAAAGGCGGCGGTTGAGTCGGAAGCGCGCAGGTCGGGTGGAGGCACCACAACCGCGCTTGGCAGTGCTGGCGTACGGCGCTGGGGATTAACCTGGGCCGCATCCGGCGGCGGGCTTACCACAGCATTCTGTACCGGCGGCATCCGCCTGATCTCGGCGGCGGGCGTTAAGGGAGCATCGGGAATATCCAGCCGCGGCCGCGCCTCGTCCGCCCATGCGACCATGTTTGGCAGTGCAATGTCGCGCTTCAGCTTGATCTTTTGCGGGCTGACGACGGTTTGCCCACGGTTGTCCGCTTCTGGAGGGACCGAAATAATCGGCTGGCGAGAGAATTCTGGATCGGCCTTCTGGAGCTGCGCGGAAGGGGGCTGGCCTGTATCGAGCGGGGGAAGAGCATCCAAAGCGTTGTAATAGATCACCTGCGAATGCTCGAAAGTCGGATTCGCAACGGCGCGTGGTTGCATGGCCAACAACCGCGCCAACCCCACCAGGAGTACGCCGCCCATGACGTGGTACACCGCGGATTCCAGAAACCGCCGCCACGGAAGGCTGCGCTCGACGAATACGTCACGCCAGAACTCGCCCGGCGGGCTGTCCAGTGAAAGCAAGGGAGGTTTCCGGGGAGTCAGCAGCGCGCCGAGATTGCCGAAGAACACGCGGGGCCGCGAAGGCAATTCCACCAGAAACCGTGGAACTGCATGAGCCGCCGTCAGTTCGGCCGTGGGCTGGATTGCCGGCATTCTTCTTATACTAGACTCCCAGGCGAGACCGGGCATAGCCGGAAGGGCAGCCGGAGTGCGAGTTGTCGATGCTGCGCGAAGTGGATTCCCGCCTTCTACCCGTTTCTCGCTGCCGCCGGGGTTCGCACAAGAAAGCATTTATAATCTTTGGTTCAGCTCATCGCTGTCATTCTCACTGTAAGGACAAACCTTGCTTGATTTCTTAGGAGATTTACGCCGCACGCAGATGTGCGGAACGCTGCGGCCGTCCGATGCCGGGAAGAAGGCCGTGCTTATGGGTTGGGTGAACCGGCGGCGCGACCTGGGCAACATTATCTTTATCGATCTGCGCGACCGTAGTGGCGTGACCCAGGTCGTGTTCAACCGAGAACGGAATGCGGCGGCTCATGATCGCGCCGGGGAACTTCGCAATGAGTATGTGATTGCGGCGATCGGCACCGTGAAGCTGAGGGATGCCGATACCGTCAACAAAAATATTCCGACCGGCGAAGTCGAACTGCTGGTGGACGAGATTCGCGTCCTGAACGAATCCAAGCTGCCGCCATTTCTTCCCTCGGACACCGCGCTGACCAATGAAGAGACGCGCCTCAAGTATCGCTACATCGATTTACGGCGCGAGCAGATGCAGTTCAATATCGAGACGCGGCACAAAGTCGCGAAAGCAATCCGGGATTACCTGTCTTCCCAGGGATTTTTCGAGATCGAAACGCCCTTTATGACTCGGTCCACGCCCGAGGGCGCGCGCGATTACCTCGTGCCCAGCCGGGTGCAGCCCGGAACTTTTTATGCCTTGCCGCAATCGCCGCAGTTGTTCAAGCAGATCCTCATGATTTCCGGATGCGACAGGTATTTCCAGATTGTGCGCTGCTTTCGCGACGAGGACCTGCGCGCCGACCGGCAGCCCGAGTTTACTCAAATCGATCTGGAGATGTCGTATCCGCAGGCGGAGCGGGTGTGGGAGGTGGTGGAGGGATTCCTGACGGCGGCTTTTGCCGCGACCGGGGAAAAGATTGCGACTCCGTTCCCGCGAATGGATTACGACGAGGCCATCCGCCTGTATGGAATCGACAAGCCCGATTTGCGCCTGCCTCCGTTTACCGATGTTCGCGACTGTTTCACGGAGGAGAACCTGCAGGAGTTAGCCATCAATGGCAACCTGCCGGTGATTGCCCTCCGCACGCCCAAGGTCGGCGAGCTGTCGCGCAAAGAACGCGACGACATCAAGCCGATGTTTCATTCCAAAGGCGGGGCCCGGGTTTACGAAGACTTCAAGCGCATTGGCAACAAATATCCGGCGGCCGCCGATGCGATCGCGAAGAAGACGGTGATGGAAGAGGGGGATCTGATCGTGCTGGTGGCGGGATCGGCGCAGGCCGGGCCGCAGACCGCCATGCCTGCCCATCGCAAGGTGACGCCGGCTGAGTTGGCTATTTATGCCTCCGCAGGGCTGCTTCGGCTCGCCTTGGCCCAGAAGTATGCCGACCGGCACGGGATTTTCAAGAAGACCGGCGATCCGGCAAAGGATTACCGCTTCCTCTGGGTCACGAACTTTCCCATGTTCGAGTGGGATGAAGGTGAGAAACAGTGGATGGCCGCGCACCATCCCTTTACCTCGCCGCATGAGCAGGACATGAGCTTGCTCGAGCAGGGAGTCGAGTCGGTGAACGATCCGCAGTCGACCCTCAGTTCGGTGCGGGC
>Ga0070741_10001125_pt1 | contig 85157 bp, 80 predicted proteins | sample Coa_R1_4_FD_66440 | JGI IMG/M metagenome (GOLD analysis project Ga0070741, IMG submission 66440) | Surface soil microbial communities from Centralia Pennsylvania, which are recovering from an underground coalmine fire - Coalmine... | ecosystem: Environmental > Terrestrial > Soil > Unclassified ... | reverse complement strand
CCCCTTGTCAGACCCCCCGTTCTTCTCCTTTGTCGCCCCTTGCTGGGCAAGCGCCCGGGAGCCCGCGTGCAGGCGGGCGATCGGCAGCGGGGAAGCGCGCTCGCCTGGGAGGAGCGATCGCAGACGCGTCAGCGGGACAAGAGAAAAGGCAAGGCCGCCCAGCGCGGCGATCCGCGAGGAGGGACGCGGCTCCATGGAGCGCGCGCTGGGCGGCGATGAGGAAGAAAGGGGGGCGCCCCCGGAGGAGCGCCCTGGGGCGGCTCACGCCTTGCGCTTCAGGCGCGGGTAGACGGCCTGGCCCACGACCACGACGCCCAGGAAGATCGTCGTCCAGAGGAAGACGCTGGGGGGCGAGGGCTCGGAGAGCGTGATCGTGCGCGTGCTGAAGTGCGCGAGCGTCACGATGGCCTGGAGGCCGGCCTGGCCCTCGGTCGTGATGAGGTAGTACTTGTCCGCGTTGGGCGTCAGCGCGTCCTGGTAGCTCTTGGCCTGGCTGAGCTCGTGGCCGTCCACCATGAGCTTCGCGTTGCCCTGGATGAGGCTGCTCACGGTGTTGCGGTCCAGGCTGAGGATCACCGACTTGCCGGTGTGCGTGGCGGAGTCCACCACGACCTGCACCTGGTCCGTCGTCGCGACCTGCGTCACCGCGAGCACGTCCGCGTAGTAGTTCACGGCCGCGCTGGTGGTGGCGTGGGTGGTCGCGCTCGTGGAGACGATGACCTGGCCGAGGAGCTTGCCGGAGGCGATGGCCTGCGCCTGCGCCTCCTTCTGCGCCTCGTTGAGCTCGCTCTCGAAGCCGCTGAACGCCTTGAACATCACCGTGGCGCCCGCGTGGAGGGAGGCGTCCACCTGGCCGCCCGCGTCCCCCGCGCCGCTGAGGGCGCCATCGCCGATGGCGACGAGCGCGCCCGAGAAGTCGGGCGCGCTGAGCATGACGACCTGCGGGCTCACCTGCGTGGGCTGCACGTTGCTGGCGAGGTCGAAGACGACGTTGGTGTCCGCCGCGGCGGTGGCCTTGAGGACGGCGCCGGAGACGTCGTAGGCCTCCAGGCTCCCCTCGGGGCCGACCCACTTGATGCTGCTGGGGCTGCTGCCCGAGCCGCCCGAGAAGGCGGTGTCGCCCAGGCGCACGGCGTCGAAGACCTTCGTCGTCGTGCCCGCGGCCGCGTCGGCGGTGGCCTTCGCGGCGACGGTGTAGTCCAGGACGAGGCCCGCCTCGGGCTTCGCGACGAGGCTCACGATCCGGCCGGACTCCGCGCCGCCGTAGCCGGGCGCGAACTGCCCGAAGACGTCCAGCGCGGCGGCCTCGCGGCTCGCCTGGTCGAGGTTGCTCTTGGCGACGATGCTGGCCGCCTCGCCCGCGGCGAGGTCGGGCACCAGCACGATGACCTGCGTGAGGCCCTGGCTCGTGCCGACCCAGTACTCGGCCTGGCCGCCCGCGTTGGCGGCGGCGTCGGCGAGGAGGGAGGCCGCGCTGTCCACCGCGACGGCCGCCTTGCCGTTCACGCTGACCGCGACGTCCGCGGCGCTGCGCGCGGCGAGGGTCGCCTGGTCCGCGACGAGGGCGAAGGCGGTGGCCTTGGCGCTGGCGGCCGCGCTGTTCACGGCGTCCAGGGTGACGACGCCGCGGTGCGTGGCCTGCGCGCCCTGGCGCACGGCCATGTGGATGTCCTTGTGGTAGTCGACCTTGGCGGAGGCGATGGCGTTGGCCACGAAGCCGACGCTGGCCTCGCTGGCGAGCGCGCCGTTGGCGATGGCCTTCGCGATCAGCTCCGCGCTGGCCTTGGCCTGCGCCTCGACGGTGCTGCGGAAGACGAGCTTCTCGCCCTGCGCGACGTGGGCCTTGACCTCCTGCGTCTTGCTGAGGTCGAACTGGCTGTGCTCGGCCGCGGTGCCGTCCACCTTGGTGAGCATCACGTAGCCGACCTTGCCCGCGGGGCCGTCAAGCTCCACGACGTTCGCGGCGTCCGCGAGGGCGTGGGCGCTGATCTCGTTGTTGAGGTGGAAGTCCTCGGTGGTGGCGACGTCCGCCGTGGTCTCGATGGCGCCGTAGACCGAGTCCGTGAAGGTGGTCGTGGCGGCGACCTGGCCCGCGACGGTGGTCGTCATCTGGACGGCCGCGCCCGCGGTGGCGGAGGCGCTGTTCTGCGCGTAGGCGCTGGTCTCCAGCTGCGCCTTGGAGGTGAACTGCGCGGCGGCGTCGGCGGCGATGTCGCCCGCCACCTCTATCTTGGTGAAGATCTCCTCCGCGCTGCGCACGTCGGTGAAGTGGCGCACGCTGGTGTCGCCCTTCGCCTCGCTGGCGAAGAACTCGCTGAAGGAGCCGATGACCTGGCCCGAGCCCGAGGCGCTGGTCTCCAGGTCGCCCAGGAGCGAGAAGCCGCCCTGGATCTGCTCGGTCAAGGCGCTCGCGGCGTCAAGCTCCGCCAGCGTGCTGGCGGCGGCCTGGCCCGAGGCGAGCGCGGCGATGGTCACCTGCGTCGCGGCGTTGAGCTTGGCCGCGACGTTGGTCACGACGAGGACGCGGCCGTCCACGGCCCACGCCCAGTAGGAGTCCGCGTGCGTCGCGACGTCCGCGGCGGCGGCCACGCGCTGCGCGAGGGCGCCATCCACGTACACGGCAACCTGGTCCGCGGTCTGCGCGGGGACGTCCACGTAGTCGAGGTCGTAGGCAAGGACCTCGGCGCGCGCGCACGCCTGGCCGGACGCGCTGCCCGAAGCGCTTCCGGCGGCGTTGGGCGCGCTGCCCGCGAGGCCGCCCGCCGAGTCCGCCGCCGCGCACGCGCTGGCGGTCGCGGTGGTCTTCAGCATGGTCGTGACGCGGGTGGACTCCTTGACCTCGGTGCGCGCCGACGCGAAGGCGTGGTACTGCGCCTGCGCGATGAGCTGCGCGCCGCTGGAGAACTCGGTGGTGGCCTCGCCCACGAGCTTGCCCGAGGCCATGAGGCTCACGACCGCGGAGTTGTAGGCCGAGGCGCCCTGGTCGAGGGCGGCGCCCAGGCGGCTCGCGTAGGAGGCGTCCGCGCGGAAGACCAGCTCGGCGCCCTGCTTGAGGGTCGCCTGGGCCTTGTGCTGGCCCTGGAGCGCGAGGCCGGAGCCGTCCTTGGCGGTGTCGTTCTGGTCCGCGCGCAGGAGCACGATGGCGCCCTGCACGCCGTTGGCGCCCTCGCCCGCGACGCGCCACACGTTGGAGGCGTCCGCGTCGGGGGTGATGAGCACGCCATCGGGCGTGTGGAAGGTGACGATCTGGTCGTGGGAGCCGGTCGCCGTCATGGTGAGCAGGCTGTTCACGTTGTCCGTGAGCGTGACCAGGAGGTCGCTGCCCTGCATGGCGAGGGACGAGGTGCCCACGCCCTGGAGCTGGCTCGTGGGCTGGAAGCCCTGGATGTCGATGGCGCTGAAGACGTCCTTCGCGCCAGAACCATCGGGGCTCGCGACCGCGAACTGCTGGAGGACGCCCTGGCCGTTGGCGGCCGCGGAGCCCTCCGCGAGGAGGCTCGACACGAGGGAGCCCTGGGCCATGCCCTGGCCAGCGCCCGCGGGCGTCACGTCGAAGGTGCCCACGGACCGGCCGGCTCCTCCCCCGAGGCCGGGGGCGTGGGGCGCCGCCTGCACGAGGGGCGCCCCCAGCGGGGCGACGAGGGTGGCAAGGGTCAGCAGGGTCAGGATGCGAACGTGGCGGGCTTTGGCGTCCATGGGGTTCCTCCCCGCTCCCCCTCGGGTCGCCCGGGTCTCATCCCGGTCGCGGATTCGGGCCTCGGGGACTCCGGCCAACCGGCCGACGGGCCCTTCCCCCTGACGGGTTTGGGAAAGCGGTCAAGGCTCGCACGGCAACGCTTATCGCCCCCCTCGGGCTCGGTCTCGTCGGGGAAGCTTCAGCATGAGCCTTAGATTCGCCTGTCTCTTTCTTGTCCTCGCCGTCTTCGCGGCGGGCTGCACGTCGACCGAGCCCGCCACCACGAAGCCCACCGAGGCGACCGCCCAAGCCGCAGGCGGGGGGGAGATCACGCAGGCCTCCGTGTCCAACGGCAACGGCCAGGGCGGCGGCCAGGTGCGCGACGTCGCGCCCACCCTGCCCGCCTTCGCCATCGGCACCGCCAGCGTCGACAACAGCGGCGGCAACAACCTCACCTTCACCGGCACCGCCTCGGACGCCAACGGCGAGCAGGACCTCCAGTTCCTCTACGTCAAGGGCACGACCTACAGCGCGGCGTCCGGCTTCCAGTTCCTCGGCACCAACCACACCATCACCTCCGCGGAGCGCAACCAGACCTCGGAGCCCGCGTCCTTCGCGTCCGACGGCTACAAGGTGTGGGACTGCAACGGCCGCGACGGCGTCCTCTGCTGGAAGTACAACCTTCCCGTGGCCCAGTTCGCCCAGGCCGGCACGTACACCTTCAACGCGACGACGGGCAAGGCGTCCTCCTTCGCCTCCTCGCTGGTCTCGCAGATGCTCACGGGCACCGTGACCTCCTTCAGCCAGATCGACTTCTCGCCCTACCCCGTGGACTCCACGGGCGCGGTGCAGACGGGCGCCAACTGGGGCTCCTGGACGGCCAACCCCGGCGACGCCAACGTCACCGCGGGCAACTACCTGAAGCTCACCAACAACGGCGACGTGGCCGGCGCCCGCGTGCAGATCAGCTTCTCGGGCACCGCCTTCGTGGGCACCACCGACTCCAGCTACACCGTGCCCTTCGCCAGCAACGTCCAGTTCGCCTCGTGCGACGCGGCGGCCGGCACGGCCCCCAGCGCGTGCACGTTCAGCGCGTGGAGCGCCCCCAACGCGGGCGCGGTCACGGTGCAGTTCGCGGGCAAGGGGCACGTCCTCTACGTGCAGTACCGCGTCGTCAGCCTGCCCAGCCCGCTCATGGCGCAGAGCTACGGCGCGACCTTCACCGCGACCGAGCTGTGAGGTGCCCGTGATGCGCGCCGCCCTTGGCCTCCTGGTCCTGGCGCTCCTTGCGCCCCTCGCCGCCGCGTCGAGCTTCACGCTCCTCGCGGACCGGCACGCGGACCAGGACGCCTCGGGCGGCGTGACCGTGTTCACCATGCCGGTGCAGGTGAACCAGGGCGGCTTCGTGTACGCCAAGGTCCTCGCCACCGAGGGCAACGCGGTCAACGACGGCTATCACGCCAACGGCAGCGTCGAGGCCCACACGGGCTGGCGCGTCGCGTTCGCGTGGATCTACGCCAACGGCACGCGGCAGGAGCTGGGCGAGTTCGTGGACGGAACGCCCAGCGCGCTGGCCGCCGTCTCGCCCGAGTCGGACCAGCTCGTCATGACCGTGCGCTGGCCCTCCGACGCGCAGACCGTGGGCGGCCCCGCGCAGCAGGTGTGGGTCGCCCTCGCGTACCGGCAGGCCCCCTCGGGCACGGACCCGGGCGCGACCTCCGGCGTGCAGATGGACGAGGCGCGCGCCATCTCGCTGACGCTCCACTTCGGGCCCGGCGTCGCCATGGAGCCCTCGGGGACGACCGCGAGCCCCACGCCGGGCCCCTCGCCCACGCCCCCCTCCACGGTGCCCTCCGCGCCCCCGGCGACGCCCACCGCCGCGACGCCGCAGGCCTCCCCCGGCGGGGGCGGCGAGCCCGTCGTCCCCTCCGTGGGGCCCATCGAGTCCTCCGCGCCCGCGACGCGCATCGTGGTCGTGGCGCCGCCGCTCCCCTCGTGGTTCCTGGGCGCGGTCGTCTTCCTCGGCGTCGTCAGCGTCGTCAGCCTCTCCCTCCTGGCCGTGGGCGTCTGGCTCCTGGCGCGGCGCCGCCGCGAGGCGCCCGTCCTGCGCCGCGTGACGCGCATTCCCGTGCGCCTCCGCGAGGAGACGCCCGCCTCGCCTCCGGTCCGGGGGGAGCGCTGACGCGCCCGGGGCCCCGCCTCGCCGCGTGGCTCCTGGTCGCGCTGCTCCTGGCCGGATGCACCTCCCCGGGCGGCACGCTGCGCCTGGCCAGCGACGACGAGAACGCCACGCCCACGCCTGAGGAGACCGCTCCGACCCCCTCCACGCCCGTCGACCTGCCCTACTCGGGCGTCGCGGGCGGCGAAGCCGCGGAGGCCCCCACGCCCGAGGCGCCGACGCCCACGGAGCCGACCCCCGAGGCGAGCCCGGAGCCGGCCATCGAGGCCTCCCCCGAACCCGTCGCGAACGCGACCCCCGCCGCCAACGCGACCCCCCCGGCCGACGAGGCGCCCCCGGTCAACGAGTCGACCTCCGCGAACGAGACCGCGCCCGCGAACCAGACCGAGGCGCCCCCCGCCAACGAGACGCCCCCCACGCCGACCCCGCCGACCCCCTCCACGCCCGTCCTGGCCACGCTGGCGTTCTCGGGCGTGAGCGCGGGCGCGCAGCGCATCGAGGCGGGCGGCGCCGGGGTCATCGTGCGCGGCCTCGTCCTGGCGCCCGATCCGGCGCATCTCGCCTCGGTGGGCGTCCGCGCGAGCCTCGCGGGCGCGCCGGACCTCGTCGCGCTGCACCTCGTCTCCAACGCGGACCGCAAGCGCCCCCAGGAGCCCGGCTCGTTCGACGCGGACGGCTGCCGCGCGTGGCGCGCGGGCGAAGGGAGCCTCGGCTTCGCGTGCCGGCTCGTCCCGCCCCGCGGCGCGCCCTCCGGGCGGTACGCGCTCGTCGCCCTCGCCAGCGACGACGCGGGAGGCTCCGCCGTCTCCGACGCGCTGCCGCTGGGCATCGCGCCGCTGCGCCTCGTGCAGGTGGCGGGCGCTCCCGTCGACGCGGACGGGAACGCGACGGGCGTCGCGTGGGGCGGCTGGGCCGCCCGGCCCGGCGCGCGCGGCGTGCCGGCGGCGAACTACGTCCGCATCGTGAACGCGGGCGACGACGACAACGCCACGGCCATCGTGGACTTCGGCACCGGCGGGTTCCGCGGCGCGCTGGACCCGCGCTTCTCCATCCCCACCGTGGGCAACCTGGAGTTCGCCTGGTGGGAGGCCAAGGGCGCCAACGCGCAGGCCGAGAAGCCTCGCCACGGCCAGTTCACCTGGCACGAGCCCACGGCCGGAGGCGCCTCCGAGCGTGTGCAGTTCACGTCCAAGGGCTCCGTCATCTTCCTCGTCTACCGCATCAAGGCCATGCCCGACGTGCTGCCCGTGCAGGCCTACGGCGCGTCGTACGTGGTGACGGAGGGCTGAGCGTGCGCCTCGCCGCGCTCCTCGTGGTGGGCACGATCCTGGCCGGATGCAGCGCGACGCGCGAGCCCTCCGCGCCCGAGCTTCCCGCCCTCCTGGGCCGCGCGTCCGCGGGGGGCGGCGCCATCACCGACGCGCCCGGATATTTCGCCTCGTTCTCCTCCGACGCATCGCAGGGCGACGTCGGCGGCGCCACCGTCGTCACGGTGAGCGGCTCCATCCAGGACAACAACAGCGAGAGCGACGTCGCCTGGATCCGCGGCTGGCTCAACGGCAGCACGCCCCAGTCCGTCAACCACACCGTGACCTCGGCCGAGCGCGCCGCCCTCGCCGAGCCCGCGGCCTTCGGCGCGGACGGCTTCAAGGTCTGGACGGGCGCCAGCGACGTGGACGGCCTGCTCCTGTTCCGCTGGCGCGTGGCCATCCCCCTGGGCGCCGCGCCCGGCCTCTACGCGCTCGCGGCCAGCGAGGGCAACCCGGGAGTCCCCGCGTGGTCCCCCGAGCGCCCCCTCACGCTCCAGAAGGCCAGCGAGGTCACCGTCGCCGCGCAGCCCGTCAACTGGACCGGCGCGGCGCAGAACGCCTCGTGGGGCGCGTGGAGCGCGTCCCCCGGCGCGGCCAACGTCACGTCCAGCAACTACCTCAAGCTCGTCAACACGGGGCAGCTTGCGCGGCCGCGCGTCGTCGTGGACTTCAACGAGCTCTCCTTCGCCGGCACGGTCGACCCCGCGTACACCGTGCCCATCAACGGGGCCGTCGACTTCGCCTGGTGGGAGGACACCAACCCCACGGGCAGCGCGCCCTCCCGCGGAACCTACAACTGGACGGCGAGCGCGGATGGCAGCGTCACGCTCCAGTTCTCCGCCAAGGGCGACGTCGTCTACCTGACGTACCGCGTCCGCTCGCTCCCCGCCGTGCTGCGCGACCAGCCCTACGCCGCGACGTTCACCGTGACCGACGTGGGCGGCGACGACGGGGCGAGCGCGCAGCCCGACCTCGTCGTCGAGTCCGTGGGCACGCCCACGGGCGCCCTGCCGGGCAGCGTGGTCACGTTCACTGCCACCATCCGCAACGTGGGCCTCGCCACCGCCCCCGCCGCGCTGATCCCCGTCCGGATGACGCTGGACGGGAGCGCATTCCTCACCGCGACGTACAACGCGACCGGGCCCCTCGCGCCAGGCGCGCGCATCACCGTGACCAGCGCCCCGTGGAGCGCCACCAAGGGGAGCCACACCCTCAACGTCACCGTCGATCCCCTCAACGCCACGGCCGAGAGCGTGGAGTCCAACAACGCGCTCGCCGCGGGCTTCACCGTGGCCGCCGGGCCCGCGGACCCGGGCTTCCCCTACGAGGACGCGGCGTGCGACACGCAGTACGAGTCCGGCGTCGACGTCGCGATCTCCCTCTCCAACGTCCGCGACGGCACCTACGACGCGTCCAGCCGCTGCCTCGTGATCCCGCCCAGCGTAGGTGATATCAGCACGAACAAGGTGGTCAGCTACAAGTCCGCCGCGGGCGTCACGGTCCAGGTGAACGTCACCTCGACCGCCAACGCCCTCACCCTCGACGCGGGCGCCGGCTTCGTCCGGGCGCCAGGCGTCGCGCTGGCCAGCAAGGGGCTCCTCACGGTCAAGAGCACGGGCGCGGACGTCGACGTCTCGGGCGCCACCATGACCAGCAGCACGGACGCCGTGAGCGTCACCACCGCCGGGGGCGGGGCCCTCGACGCCACGGGCGCCCGCGTCAGCGCCGCCAAGGGCGTGACCCTCAAGGCGGCCGGAGCCCCCCTTGCGGCGCCCGGCCTCGCCGCGGCGGCGGGCCAAGGCATCGCCCTCACCTCGCGCGGAAGCCTGGACCTCCGCTTCGCCTACCTCAACGCGACCGCGAGCATCACGCTGGGCACGACCATCGCCGCGCAGCAGGTCCTCGTCGACGCGGCCGAGCTCCACGACGTGGACGACCGCGCCGCCCTCACGCCCAGCGGCGACGTCGTGGTGGGCTCGCCGGCCTACGGCAGCGTGGGCTGAGCCAACCCGGCTGTGCGGACCTGGGGCGGGTCCGGAACCCTCTTATGCCCCAGGCTCGGAGCCTTCGTCGTGCTGAGGAACGCCCTGGTCGTGGACGACTCGCCCACGATCCGTCTCGCCCTGCGGAGCATGCTCCAGCGCGCGGGCATCCCCGAAGGGGGCATCGTGGACGCCGACACCGGAGAGATGGCGGTCCGCCTCTTCGGAGAGCGCAACCCCGACGTCGTCTTCCTGGACATCGAGATGCCGGGTCTCGACGGCGAGGCGGTCGCCACGGAGCTGCTCCGCGTGAGGCCCACCGCGAAGCTCATCCTCACCACGGGCCTGGAGCGCAACGATCCCCGCGTGAGGCGTCTCGTCTCGCTGGGCGCCTTCGACGTGGTGGAGAAGCCGCTGCGCCGCGAGCGGATCGAGGACGTGCTGCGGCTCCTGGACGAGAGCGAGCGCGAGGCGGGGCGCATCCGGTAGCTCAGATGTCCACGATGACGCGCACCTCGGCGCGCCCAGGCTCGTCGCGGATCTCCATGTCGTGGAACGTGATGGCCTTCACCTCGTGGACGTGGCCGTGCCGCGCGGCGTCGTAGGCCTCCCCCTCGACCTCCGCCACCAGGCGGTCCTTCCCCTCGAAGCGCACGCGCACCGCGGTGGCGACGTAGAGGCGCGTCTGGAGCATGTCCAGCATCTCGTCCAGGAGGCGGAAGAGGAGGCGCTCGCGGCTCTCGCCCTCCACCTCGATGCGCGCCGCGCCCACGGCCTTCGCCTGCGACACGTCCACCACGTTGGCGACGAGCCCCAGCGCGGCCTGCGCGAAGGCCTCCTCCAGCGTGGGGCCCCAGGCGCGGATGCCCACGTCGGCGGTGTGCTCGAAGTAGCCGAACCCGCGGTCCACGGGCGCGCCAGGGCGGGGTGGGGCTTCAGGCTTCGCGTCGTCCACCTCTGCTCGACCCTCGGCTCGCGCTCCTCGATGCAACCCGAACCAACGAACCACCGGACCAGAGCAAACCTGTGGTTCGGTGGTTCGTTGGTTCGGGTTGCATCGTGTAGCTTGACCAGGCCGCAATCAGGATAGGCGAGCCAGCAGCGCATCCAACGGCAGCGCCTCGGCGGGCTCGCGCAGGGTGATATCAGCTTCGCGCACCTGCTCGGGGCGCGTCGAGCGCGGGTTCGGCACGGCGACGACGAGGAAGCCCGCCGCCTTGGCGCTGGCGACGCCGCGGGGCGAGTCCTCGAAGGCGAGCGCGTCGCGGGGCGCGACGTTCATGCGCGACGCGGCGACCCGGTAGGGCTCGGGGTCGGGCTTGGGCCGCTCGACGTCCTCGCCCGTGACGATGGCGGTGAAGAAGCGCGTGGCGCCCAGGGACTCCAGCGTGGCGAGCGCGTCCTCGCGGTGGCCGCTGGTCACGAGCGCGACGGGCCCGAGGGCGCGGCACGCGGCGAGGAGGTCCAGGGCGCCCGGGCGCGGCCGCGCGGGCTCGTCGTCCAGCGCCTGGAGGAACGCCGCGTGGCGCAGCGCCAGCAGCTCGTCCAGGCTGTGCGCGACGCCGCTGGCGACGCGATAGGCCTCCACGAGGTCGCGCGTGCGCTTGCCGGTCGCGTCGTGGAAGACGTCGCGCACGCCCGCCGCCTCGACGCCCGTGAGGTCCAGCATCGCGCGCGTGGCGGCGACGTGCTGCGCCTCGCAGTCGGTGAGCGTCTCGTCGAGGTCGAAGGCGAAGGCGCGCACGGGCTCGCGCATGGCTTGTGGAGCGTGCGCTCCCGCTTGGCGTTTGCCTTCGGTCAAGGAGAACATCAAGGCGTCAAGGCCGCACCCGAGGGCTCTCCTGCGGGGCGGGCCCGTCGGGGACGAGGCTGCGCACGGGCTCGCGGCGCGCGCGGAGGCGCTTCGCCATGGCGGCCGCGAGGAGGGAGGCGGTGAGGAAGACGGCGGCGAGGCCCAGGGCCCACGCCAGGAGGTTCCCCACGTCGAGGGGCACGAGGCCGAGGAACTGCGCCCACGAGACGCCCACGCCGCCCAGGCCCAGGCCGGTGGCGGTCCACGCCACCGGGCGGCGCTTCTCGATGCGGCCCGCGCGCTTGTCGGCGTCCTGCGCCGCGCTCATGACGCCCGCCACGCCCGAGGTCACGTCGAGCCCCGCGCCGGCGAGCTTGGCCAGCTGGCCCAGGCGGCTCGCGCGCTCCTCCTCTTCCTTCTTGTGGCGCTCGCGGGCCTTCCAGAACTCCTTGAGGTCGCGGAGGATCTGCCAGAGGCCGTAGCCCGTGGCGACGCTGGCCACGGTGACGACGGCGCCCGACGCGGTGAGGAGGGGGTTGCCTTCGACGTGGACGTAGAAGTGCTGGCTGTAGAGCGCGGCGCCCTGCGGGTCGCGCACGGCGACGTCCATGAGGAAGAGCCCCGCGCCGATGCTCTTGAACGCGTGCAGGTCGACGGTGCGGTTGATGAAGACGGTGAAGCCGGGCGGGATGGAGGTGTTCGTCTCCGAGACGCGCGTGAGCGCCGGGGGAGGCGAGCCGCCAGGGCCGGAGACGACGAGCCCCACCTCGAAGCTGCGGATCTCCCACGTCGCGTTGGGCGGCGGCGCCACGGCGAGGCTCACGTTGGCCTCCTTCGAGGGGTCGAAGGCGATGGCGCCCCGCGGGTCGGACGCCGACGCGACGTCCACTCCGTCGATGGTCACGCGGATGCCGGGCTCCCCGCCCACGGCGAACGAGACGCCGGGAGGGAGCGCGGGGGGCGTGGCGTTGTCCTGCCCGCGCGCCAGGGGCGCCACGAGGAGGAAGGCCAGCAGCACCAGCGCAGGCAGACGCACGGGAGGGAGGAGGCCGGGCCCCCCGCTTTGGCCTTTGCGGGATGGCGCTCCGGCCCCGCGCGGTTTTTCAGGAGGGACCCCCCATCCCGCCTGGCCGCCACCTTAGCTCAGTCGGTAGAGCTCTCGCCTTGTAAGCGAGGGGTCGTGGGTTCGATTCCCACAGGTGGCTTCAGAAGGGTGCAAGCCGGCCCCGGGACCCATGGCGGGAGGCAAACGAAGGGAGGCTGACGAGGTGGGGGTCCCGGGGCGGCTGACGGCCCTCCGGGGGCCGGGGCCCTCTTGAAGATTCTCGGGAATGCCTCGAAGCGTGCGGCGCCCGCCCCCTGCGCCGCTGCCGCATGGCATGGAGGAAATTTGTGAAATCCGCCCCATGGGCCGCAAGCATGATGTTTCCCTCGTGCATGGCGCCTCGTCCTCGGACGGGGCATGGATCTTCGATTCCCGTCCGAGACAGCGGGGCCGCCGGGCCAATTCCGTAAGACCTCAGCCCAGACCGGCGGCCCCAGCCTCCTCTTCACCGTCGCCTGGCGCCGTTCTCCTCGTCGCCCTTCGTGCGGCCGGCCCCCAGCGCGGCCATGAGCGCCCTCAGCTGGGGCGAGGGGCGGAGGTCCACGTGGCGCGTCTTCGAGCCCGAGAGGATGAGGCCCCCGTCCAGCAGCTGCTTGACGTGGTAGTAGACCACGCGGGGCGACTCCCCGGTCGCCTCCACGATCTGCTTGATGGTCGTGCGGGGGCAGCGGAGGATGGCGAGGGCCACCTTGCGCGTGGTCTCGTGCTGGAGCGCCGCGAAGGCCGAGGCGTCCCCCTCGGCGGCCGTCTTCGGGAGGAAGGCCATGCGGTAGGCGCCCACGTAACGCAGGCGGACGAGGCCAAGGGACCTCAATTTCTTCAGGTGGTGGTAGAAGGCTCCCCACCCGAGGCCGACCTCGCGGCGCAGCTGGCTCACGGAGATGCCGGGGTGCCTGCCCACGGCCTCCAGGATCTGCTGGCGGGCGGGAAAGGCCTCCACCTCGTCCCGCGTGAGGAAGTGGCGCCCCAGCAGCGGGACCACCGAGGGAGCGAGGGTCCGCACCAGCGGCCAAGCGGTCTGCCAGGAGCCTCCATGCGGCACGTGCCATGCCTCCGCACGGGGAGAGACCTAAGGGACCTTGGAGGTTTCCTGAGGATCGGTGTTAGGGAGGAACCCGCATGGGGCAGCCATCACCCTCGAACGTCACGGGCTGCGTGGGGTCGAAGGGGTGGAGCGAGATGTTGCACCCGTCGTTGATCTGGATCTCCCTGGGGAGTTGCGTCGGCCGCAAGGCGTCTGCGGTGGGAGGGAGGGCGGCCACGATGCCGGCGATGGTTAGCAGGAGGAGGAGTCTCGTGCGAATCACCGGTTATCCTTGGGCCCTTCAATATCCTAAGGAGTCCGGTTTTTCCCCGGAATTCACGATCCTGCTCCAGTTTTTCGCTGAGAATTTCCGTCATGGGGCGACCCACAAGGCCAAGAATCCGTCCCGCTTTTCCCCCCTCCGATGAGGGCTTGGCTGCTGGTGGCGCTGCTGGCGCTGGTCGTGGCGCCCTTGGCGGAGGCCGAACCCGCTTCGGGCACGCTCGTCTCGAAGGGCGCCATGCTGCTGCCCCTGGGCACCCTGGTCGACGCCACCCCCAGCGCCCTCTCCGTCGCCCAGACGGCCGGCCTCGCGCGCCTGCATCTGGTCGCCGCGCGCCTCCACGTGGACGAGTGGGAGCAGCCCGTCTCCGAGGTGGCGATCCCCGGCACGCAGTACACCGTGGGCACCGACACCGGGGCGGGCCGGATCGTCGACAGCAAGGACTTCCTCAACGCCACGGCGGACCTCGTGGACGGGGCCAACAACACGGGCACGCTGGGCGTCTACTTCGACGGGCGGCAGAACCTCACGGCCCTGACCCAGGGGCCCACGAACGTCTCCTCTGCCCAGGACGAGATCGTCGGGGCCCGATCGCCGGGGGACCAGGGCTATCACCCGGAGAGGCGCACCTACAGCCAGGACGTCATCCCGCCCCACCTCTCCTGGCACGTCCAGGGCGTCGTCCAGGTGCGGGGCCCCTGGGTGCTCCAGCTGAGCGGCCCGGACATCGCCATCTCCAGCCAGGACAAGACGGCGTCCTACCAGACCGGCCTGCTGGACGGCGGGGGCGGGCTGCCCGGCGTCACCTACCAGTGGCTCGTCGTGACCGCCGACCAGGGGTGGATCGTCATGGAGAGCCCCTCGGACGTGCGGTTCTCCGCCTCCTCCAGCCGAGCGACGTGGAGCGGCACGGCCGAGGCCGACTCCCTCTCGGGCGCCCTGAAGACGCCGCACGGCGAGCTTCAGCCCTCGGGCGACAGGACCAACCTCACCGGGCAGCTCACCACGGAGCTTGCCCCGGCGGGGGACGCGCAGGGGAAGCTCATGACGCTCCTGGTGCGGGGCGACCTCCGCTCGTCCACCCTGGCCGCGACTTCCGCGCCCTCCCCCCTCTCCGGCGGCTGGGCCCAGGCGGGCGCGCTCACCGGGGGCACCATCCTCCTCGTCGCCCTGGCCGTGGGCGGCACCGCCCTCGCGCGGCGCGTCTCGCACCGCCCCCTCACGGTGGACCAATTGCTGGAGCTGGCGGACCGGGCGGCGGAGGACGGGAACTTCGCGGTGGCGCGGGACTGGACCGCGAAGGCGAAGGCGCGCATGCCAAAGCATCCGCGCGTGCTCATCGACCACGGGTTCTTCTGCGCGCAGTGCGGCGAGGTGGAGGAGGCGCTGGAGGCCTACCGCGAGGCGGCGGAGGCGTCGGACTCCGGGGAGCCCGAGTTCCTGGCGAGCCAGCTGCTCCTGAGGCATTTCGAGCGGGAGGACGAGGCGGCGGCGCTGCTGCTGCGGGCGCTGGAGAAGGCGCCGGAGCTCCTCTTCGAGACGGAGGAGATGCCCGAGTTCGTCCGCCTCCGGGGGCGGGAGGACGTGCGGCTGGGGCTGGGCCGGGCGGCCCGAAGGGCGCGACCCTGATCAGGAGCGGGGGTTGCGCTTGGGCGCGTGCGGCCGGGGGGTCCGGTCGCCGGTGGCCTTGAGGCTCCCGGTGAATCCCTCCACGAGCCCGTAGGCCCGCAGCCGGTTGAGCAGCGGGTGGACGTGGGGCTGCGGGACGCGCGCCATGCGCGCGATGGTCTTGGCGTCCTGGCCGCCGCGTCGCACCGCGTTGAGGACGCGCTCGGTCTGGGTCAGTGCTGGGCGGCCGGGGCCGCGGGTTCCTCGCCTCGCTCGTGAGCTGGTCACGACCATTTCACAACACACCTCCAACAAATTTTCTTCGGCTAGTGCCGGGGCTGGGGAGGAAGGGTTACCGGCCCGAGCGGGAGGCAATCGAGGGAGACGAGGGGGGATGCGGCGGGCCGGAAGGAGCCCCGGACACCCCCGCATCCTTCTGCGGGCGTCCGGGACGTGGGGAACGACTCGGGCGCTCGCCCCATAACCGCTCTCAGGCAGACGTCGAACCGTATGCGGCGCGCCAGGACGCAAGGTGTTTCCGGGAGGGGGCGGGTTCCGGAGCCCGTGCGCCGGACGAAGATCCTCGCGACCCTGGGCCCCGCCACCACGCCGGAACCCGCCCTGGAGGCCCTCCTGAGGGCCGGGGCCGACGCGGTGCGCCTGAACTTCAGCCACGGGAAGGCCTCGGACCACGAGGCCGTGTTCCAGCGGGTCCGCGACGCGGCCGAGCGCCTGGGCAAGGCGGTCCCCATCGTCCAGGACATCCAGGGCCCCAAGATCAGGATCGGCAGATTGCCGGCGCCGGTGCCCCTTTCGCGGGGGGACGAGGTGCGCTTCCACGTCGGCGAGGAGCAGAAGGAGCCCGGCGTCCTCCCCATCACCTACGCCCACCTGGCCGAGGACGTGAAGGCGGGGGACCGCATCCTCATGGACGACGGCTACCTCTCGGCCCGCGTCGTCGCGGTGGAGGACAAGGAGACCGTCCTCGCCCGCGTGGAGGACGGCGGCCTGCTGAAGTCCAACAAGGGGGTCAACTTCCCCGGCGTGCGCCTCTCCATCCGCTTCCCCACGGAGAAGGACAAGCTGGACATCCAGGTGGGCCAGCGCCTCGGCGTCGACTACATCGCCGTCTCCTTCGTGCGCAGCGCGGCGGACCTCGCCCGCGTCCGGGCCGACCTGGACGAGGACGTGGGCACGCGCGTCATCGCCAAGGTGGAGCTTCGCGAGGCCGTGGACAACCTCGACGAGATCATCCTCGCCTCCGACGGCGTGATGGTGGCCCGCGGCGACCTGGGCGTCGAGCTTCCCCCCGAGGAGGTGCCCCTCGTGCAGAAGGACATCCTCCTGCGCTGCGACAGGCTTGGCATCGCCAGCATCACCGCGACGCAGATGCTGGAGAGCATGATCGAGAACCCGCGCCCCACCCGCGCGGAGGTGACCGACGTCTACAACGCGGTGCTCGACGGGACCAGCGCAGTCATGCTCAGCGCGGAGACGGCCGTGGGCAAGCACGCCGTGGAGGCCGTGGCCGTCATGGGCCGCATCGCGAGCCGCGCCGAGGCGGAGCTGCTCTCGCCCGGCGAGATGGCGCAGCGCCGCCACGCCGTCACGTCGCGCTCCATCCCCGACGTGGTCGCCCACAGCGCGGCCCGCGGCGCCGAGGAGGCCGGAGCGCGCGCCATCCTCGCCCTCACGCACCGCGGCCTCACCGCCCGCGTGCTATCAAAATACAAGCCTTCCGTCCCCATCTACGCCGTCACCAGCCTCCCCCGCGCCCGCCGCCAGATGGCCCTACTCTGGGGCGTGACCCCGCTCCTCGCCCCCTTCCACGAGGACGAATGGGTCGCGTTGGGCGCCGCCCGTGACGCGGTCCTCGGCGAGGGGCTGCTGAAGCCCTCCGACGTGGTCGCGGTGGTCAACTCCCGCGGCGGCGTCCGCAGCAGCACGAACACGCTGCGCCTGCTGCCGCTCCGGGACCTGGGGCCCCCAAAAGCGGGGGGTTCGGGGGGCGCAGCCCCCTGACGTTTCGGTCGTCTGCTGGAACGGGACTTCACGTCAGGGGGCTGCGCCCCCCGAACCCCCCGCTTTTGGCCGCGCTGCGGCGCGGCCTCGCGACGAGGTCAGTGTGGGAGCCCTTAAGGAACGCCCGAGGGTGAGGGAAGCCGTGCGCCGCGCCGCCCTGCTCCTGGTCCTGCTCCTCGCGGGCCCCCTCCTGGCGGGCTGCGCCGGCAGCGCGGGCTCCGGGCGTGAGGACCTCGTCCCCTACCCGCGCCTCCACGAGTCCGCGACCTACGCGGTGAAGGGCGCCGCGGTGGACTTCTCGCGCTGGGAGAACGGCCACGCCTTCGCGACGCCCCAGGCGCAGGTGAAGCTCAGCGTGCTGCCGGGGGGCAACGCGCTGGACGCGGCGCGCATCCCGCACGCGACGTTCCTCGTGCGCGAGGAGGTGGGCGAAGCGGGCGCCTTCGCGTCCCACGCGGACCTCTACGTGAGCCCCGCCCACGAGGCCGTGGTGCAGTCGTTCTACCCCCTCTCGGGCGACCAGTCGATCCTCGCCTTCGACGAGCGCGGCTACCCGTGGCTCTTCGGCGCGTCGGCCCTCTTCGGCGAGAGCGTCGCGCCGGGCGCCCGCATCCGCGTCGCCATCCCCGACAACCTGGGCCACGGAGCGTCGCTCGACCTCTCGTGGCGCGTCGCCGGCCAGGATGCCATCAACGGGGTCCGCGCCACGCGCCTGGAGCTGGAGGGCTCGCCCAGCGTGGGCGGCACGCTCTGGATGGAGCCCGGCTCGCCCTGGCCCCTGGCGGCGAACCTCACGCTGCGCGACGCGGGCGTCGAGCCGCTGCTGCGCGCCGACGGCGGCTACCCCGCGCACCTCGAAGCCCACCGCGTCGCGGTGCAGCGCGGCGACGACCTGCTCCCGCCGCGCAACCGCGCCGAGCGCTTTCTCGGCGACGACGCGGTGCAGCGCGACGCGTGGGACGGCACGGCGCCCCCCGATGGCGCGGACGCCTACGAGCCCTACCGGCTGGGCGAGGCCATCTCCGACGCGAAGCTCCTGGACCCCAACGGCCTGGGCGCGTGGCTGAAGGCCGCGCAGGACCCGCGCCTCTACCGCGCCACGTTCAAGACGTTCGACGGCCCCGCGCAGGGCACGATCAACGCGACGTGGCTTCTCGTCTTCGTCGACCAGAAGGAGACGTACTACCAGGTGCAGATGGGCCGCCTGCAATCCGCGGCGGCCAGCCTGCCGCCCCTCCCCGTCGCGCCGCCCCAGGGCGTGCCCAAGGTGGAGAGCAGCGGCGCCGCGGAGGCCCCTTCCTCCTCCAACCACGGCTGGTTCGCCAAGGACGCGGTGCCCGAGAAGCTCGTGAGCCTCTCGCAAGGCGTCTCCGTCGTGCGCGGCCTCTTCGGCGCCAAGGGCGTGCAGATCTTCCTGCGCAGCTTCCAGGACCCGCCCGGCTACCAGTACTTCCTCGACGGGGGCTGGGACTCGGACAAGGGCGAAAAGGGGCGCTACACCGTCGTCTACGACCCCGAGACGGGCCTCGTGCAGGAGGCCACGGGGCACGGCGTTGCGCCGAGGATGGCGCCCTAGGCATCGCAGCGCGCGGCGCACCGGGTTACGAAGGGCCTCTGCCAGAGTTCACGAAATTTCTCCACCAAAGTTATCTCGTCAACGCGCGTGGCGCGGGCCGGTTGTGCGCATGCGCTTCATCGTGCCCTTCAGCCTGATCGCTGCTTGCCTGTTCCTCCCCGCGGCTGGCGCCACGGGCGTCGATCTCCTCAACGGAGGCATCCACGCGGACATCTTGGCGGCCCCACCGTCTGTCCTCATCATCGCCACCACCAGCAACCTCGTGCCCGTGGAGACCGTCACCTTCTTCTACTGTCCCGCCGGCGCGCCTCCCACCACGTGCATCTTCTTCGTGGATGGCCACGTGGACGGCCAGGAAATCGCCCCCGTGCTTCTCTGTGCCCCCGGCACCAGCGGCTCCCAGGCTTGCGAAGCCTACGCCTTCGTCTCGGACCTGGCGGCGGCCGCGGTGGGCGTCACGCAGAACCCCTTCGGAGCCCCGGGCGTCGCCCTTTGCGGCGGCGTGGGCGTCACGTCGACCGTCGAGGTGGAGTGCGTCGGCGCCCAAGTGCGCCAGGGGTCGCAGGACTGCGTGGACCTCCTCTACGCCCTTCACCAGGGCTACCCCGCGCTTCAGCAGGTCCCCCTGGCGTGCGCGACGCCGTAGCTGGACGAGAAAGCGCGCTCGCGGCAAGCGGTCCGGTCTAGAACGACAGCACCGCCGCCCGCACGAAGGCGTCCAGCACCAGGAGGAGCCCTCCGCCCGGCGGCGCGCCTGCGTCCTCGGCGGCGGGCCGCGGCTCCAGGGTGAGCCACACCTGCGCGAAGCGGTCCACCACGTCGTCGAGGAAGCTCTCGCGGTGCTGGATGAGGACGCGCGCGACGAGGTCGGGCTCCAGCACGCGGTAGAGGTTCTCGCGGCCGCTCTTCTCCTGGCCCACGATGCCGCTCGTGACGAGCTTCTTGAGGTGGAAGGAGAGCGTGCTGGCGCTCAGCGCGAACTTCGTGAGAAGCTGCCCGTGGCTGCTGCCGGGCTCCAGGAGGAGGTGCGCCGCGATCTGCCGCGGCACCTTCTGGCGCAGCACCGCCAGCACGTCCTTCTCGCGGCGCGACAGCTCTCCGGTGGCGAAGTAGCGCGTGTAGCGCGGGTCCTGCCGCGTCGTGAGCAGGTCCGCCTTCACGAGGTAGTGCAGGTGGTACTCCAGCGTCCCCATGGGGATGTCCAGCTCGCGGCCGATCTCGCGCATGTGCGCGCCGGGGTGTTTCTGGAGGTGCTGGTAGATGCGCCTCCGCGTGTCCAGCTCCAGCGGGTCGTCCGGCGTGGGGCTCACCTCTTCGCGACGGAGAGGTAGAGGAACGCGAGGACCACGGCGTTGAGGGCCACGTTGGGGAGGTCGGTCACGCGCTCCGAGATGCCGCGCCAGGTCCAGAGCGCGCCCTCCGCCGCGAGCACGAGGAACGCGCCCCCCGCGAAGAGGAGCTTCACGCTGCGCAGCCGCGCGTAGGAGACGACGCTCACGAGGAGCAGCATGAGCCCGATGCCCAGCGTCGCGATGGCGAGCAGGACGCCGAGGTTCAGCGCGAGCGCGTCGGCCACGCCGAGGGCACGGCCAGACCCCGATATAAGCTGCGCTCCTGCGAGCAAAACCCTATGCGCGGCCGGGCGCTCCGTTCCGCGTGGCCGCGAGGCGCGAGCGCACGGGGAGCCTGTATGACCAGGGCGAGGCCCTCCAGGTGGCGGGCCTGGAGACGTGGGTCGTGCGCGCCGGGCCCCAGGGCGGGCTCCCGGTTGTCTTCCTCCACGGCACGCCCGCCAGCGCCTACGAGTGGCGCGACGTGATGCGCGCCATGCACGAGGAGGTCGACTGCGTCGCGTTCGACTGGCCCGGCTTCGGGCAGTCGGCCAAGCCCAGGCGCGGCGACTACACGCACCGCGCCCGCGCGGACCACCTCAAGGCCGTGCTGGACGCGCTGCGCCTTCCCCGCGTCCGCCTCGTGGGGCACGACATCGGCGGTCCCGCCGCGCTCCTCTTCGCCTCGGAGAACCCCGACCGCGTCGAGCGCCTGGCGCTCCTCAACACCACCGTCTTCCGGCGCGACTTCAAGCCGCCGCTGCCCGCCCTCACGCAGCTGATCCCCGTCGTGCGCGACGTCGCCAAGCCCTTCCTCAACCGCGGGACGTTCGACCGCGTCTTCCAGCAGGGCCTCGCGCGCCCCGAGCGCATGCCCCGCGCCGCGCTGGAGCACCACTGGAAGCTCGCGACGCGCGACGGCGGCAAGGCCACCGTGCTGGCGACGTGGGCGCAGTTCCCCGAGGGCATGCCCGCCCTGGAGGCGCTCCAGCCCCGCTTGGCGGCGCTGCCCACGCCGACGCTGGTCCTCTTCGGCGAGGAGGACCCCTGGCTCCCGCCGCCCAACGCCGAGCGCCTCGCGCAGACGCTCCCGCGCGCGACGCTCCAGCTTCTCCCCGAGGCGGGGCATTTTATCATGGAGGACGCGCCCGAGGAGGTCGCCGAGCGGTTGCTATCGTTCTTCGAGGAGGAAGTGGCGTAGCGCCGCGTTGGCCGCCCGCGAGCCCGCGCGGCCGTCCGCGAAGAAAGCGTGGTCGCCCGGCGCGTGGACCGCCTGCACCGGCGCGTCGATGCGCTCCACCCACGCCTCGAAGTCCGTCCGCGTGAGGATCTCGTCGTCGTTGGCCTGCACCACCAGCGCGCGCGGCGGCGCGAGGCGCTCGGGGTAGTGCTCGCCGCTCGCGCGCGCGAAGTACGCGAAGAGGGCCTGTGCCAGGTCGCGCCAGTAGGGCTCGCCGTGCCACTTCGCGCTGAGGCGCTGCGTCGCGAGGGGGAGCGTCTCGGGGCGGATCGTCGCGAAGTAGTGCCTGCGCTTCGCGCTGGGCGAGCCGCTGGTGGAGAGGAGCGCGAGGCTCGCGACGCGGCGAGGCCGTCGCGCGGCGGCCCACGAGGCGAGGATGCCGCCCATGCTCACGCCCACGAGGTGGACGGGCGCCTCGGGCGAGAGCGCGTCCATGATCGCCTCCACGTCGCGCGTCATGTCCTCCAGCGTCAGCGTCTCCCAGGGCGCCTCGCCGAAGCGGGTCGACGCGCCGTGCCCGCGCAGGTCGGGCATCGCGAGGCGGAAGTCGCCGCGCAGCGCCACGCGCTGGCTGCGGAACGCGGCGCCCGCCGCCAGCGCGCCGTGGAGCATCAGCACCAGCGGCCGGCCGGCGTCGCCCTCCTCCTCGACGTGGAGGCGGATGCCGTTCGCGCGCACCTCCGTCATGCGCCCTCCGCGGCGGCGACGAAGCGCAGCAGGCGGTCCGCGAGCCACCCGGGCCGCTCCCGCGGCACGTCGTGCCCCGCGTCGTCCAGGCGCTCGAACTCCGCGAAGGGGAGGAACGCGCGCCAGAAGAGCGTGGACGTGGGGCCGTAGAGGGGGTCGCGCCCGGCCTCCACGACCAGCGCGCGCCCCCGCCAGCGGCGAAGCGACTCGGCGGGGAAGTCGTCGTCGGGAATCGAGGAAAGATATCGAAGCGCCTCGGCCTCGCGCGGGTCGCGGGCGCGCGCGAGGCGGTCGCGGAAACGCGCGCGGAACGCCTCGCTGGCCTGCGGCGGCGAGGCGACGAGGGCGAGGCTGCGCGCGAAGTCCGGCTCCTCGACGGCAATCCACGAGAGGGCGGTCGCGCCGCGGCTGTGGCCTACGAGGTGCGCGCCCTCGGGCGCGGCGCGGCGGAGAAGCTCCGTCAGGTCCGCGGCCTCGGCGCGGGGCGACCAGTCCATGCCCGCGCGCCAGGGCTCCGACGCGCCGTGGCCCCGCGAGTGGGGGAGGAGCACGCGCCGGCCCGCGGCGGCAAGGCGGTCCGCGACGCCGGCCCAGAGCGAGGCGTCGTCCAGCACGCCGTGGGCCAGGAGGATGGCCGGGTCGCGGCCGGGCCGCTCGTCGTAGCGCAGCGTCGCGCCGTCGGCGAGCCGGAGGGACTCCACGCGGCGCCATGCCAGAAGGGGCGCATGAACGCCCCGGGTGAATGCAAAAGCCCCCCGCGCGAGACTGAGGAAATGTTGGGTATTGAGCTTGGGCTTGCGGATGTTGGAGCCGGGGGGCAAGGACGCAGAGGCGTCCTGCGCTGAGGCAAGCCCTTCCAATCCGGTTCGGGGGAGGTGGTTTTTGGCGAGGTCGTTGAATTTCACGTCCTATCCATGAACAGGGCGGGCATGCCCGGCTCCAGGACGCCTTCGCGCAGCACGCGGGCGTAGACGCGGCTCCAGCCGGGGCGGTGCGCCTGGTCGAAGCGCCGCGCGTCGCCGCTGACGTAGGGCGCCGTCGTGGCGCACGGCGTGGCGAAGCGCGTGACCTCCACCTGGGCGTCGCCCAGCCGCAGGCGCGCGCCGGGGAGGACCGCGTCCCACGGGATGCCTTGCAGCGTGACGTTCTCGCCCAGGGCGCCGGGGAAGACGGGGTGCCCTTCGGCGCGCAGCACGTCGATGCGCTCCAGCGCGTAGAGGCAGAGCGCGCGGTCGGGCCCGCCGTGGATCTTCGGAAGGCGCACGGCGTCCCCTTCGAGGCCCAGCGGGGTGAGCCGCGCGCGGGGGACGGGCAGCTTGGGGACGCCGCCGCGGCTCACGTTGACCTGCGCGATCCGCCCTTCAGGCATCGACGGGCGTCTCCTTCTCCTTCCTCAAGGGCCGCGCGGGGACGCCGCCCCACAGTTCTCCGGGGGGCACGTCGCGGTTGACCAGCGACATGGCGCTCACGGTGGCGCCCTCGCCCACGACCACGCCGGGCAGGAGCGTGCAGTTGGCGCCGATGGTGGCGCGCTTGCCGATGACGACGGGGCCGACGCGGTACCAGTCGGCGCTGTACTCGTGGCAGAGGATGGTGGTGTGGAAGCCGACGACGGCGTCCTCCTCCACGGTGATGAGGCTGGGGTAGAAGATGTCCAGCGTGACCTCCAGCCCGACCGCGGCGTGCTTGTGGACCTTGGCGCGGAGGAAGACGCGGTACATCCAGTTCTTGAGGCGGAAGCCGGGGATGCGGCGTGCGAGCCAGATGACGAGGAAGCGCCCCGCGGTGCGGAAGAAGCCGACGTGCCGGGGCCAGTACCAGAGGCTGCTGCGCGGGCCGTCGCTGGGCCGCTCGGTGCAGCGCTCCTTGCGGTCGGTCAACGGTCGGGCCCTCCCACGTATTGCGTGCGCACGATGGCGTGGACGTTGCGCGCGGTGACGGGGCCGACGCCCTCGACCTCCATCAATTCCTCCACGCTGGCCTTCACGAGGTCGTGGATGGTGCCGAACCGCTCAAGTAGCCTTCGCGATAGCACGGCGCTGACGCCGGGGAGGCCCTCCACGAGGAAGCGGAGGCGCTCGTCGTCGGTCATGGCGCCCTTCTCGCCGCGCACGGCGAGGGCCTTCTGCTCGCCCAGCTGCTCGCGGCGCGCGATGGCGGCCAGGAGGCGCGCCGTCTCCGCGGCGTCCTTCGTCATGAGCACGCTGAGGCGGAAGCCCGTCGCCAGGGCGGCCAGCGCGCCGTAGACGGCCTCGGCGGTGAAGCCCGGCGCGAGGATGCCGTCCCCCTCGATGACGACGATGGGGGTGGAGTAGCTGTCGCGCAGGACGCGCGCCTGGCTGAAGAGGCGGCCGTCCGCGAGGCTGCGCGCGAAGTCGTGCGCCTCCTTGCGCTCCACGGCGACGCGCTCGCTGAGGACGTAGTCCCCCGCGGGCAGCGTCTCGGGCTTCACCACGATGCCGGCCTTGGACAGCTCGCGCACGACGGCGCCGGCGAACTCGCGGTGGTCCGCCACCACGACGACCTTGGGCGCCTCGTGCGATTCGGTGTGGAAGGCGTCGAGGCTTTTCTCCGACGCGGGGCGGCCTTCGACGAAGGCGGTCTTCCAGTCCTCGCTCTCCTCGGAGGCGTTGACCTTCTTGAAGAACTGGCGAAGGACCTGGATCTCCTTCTTCATCTTCCCCTCGCGGATGCCGGAGAGCTTCTGCGAAAGCTCGTCGCGCGTCTCCCTGGTGATGAGGATGACGACGCGCCCCGCGCGCTTCCTCCCGGTGCGGCCGCGGCGCTGGATGGCGCGGATCTCGCTGGGGACGGGCTCGTAGAAGACCACGAGGTCCACCTGCGGGATGTCGAGCCCCTCCTCGGCGACGCTGGTGGCGACGAGGACGTTGTGCTCGCCGGCCTTGAAGCGCTCGATCATCTCGCCCTGCGCCTTCTGGGACATGCCGCGGTCGCTCTCGCTGCGGCTCGCCTGCCCCACGAAGCGCGCGGGGCGCACGCCCTCCACGTCCTTGAGCGCCGCCACGAGGGTCTCGCTGGTGTCGCGGTAGTTGGTGAAGACGATGATGCGCGCGTCGGGCTTCTCCTTCAGCTGCTGGCGCAGGAGGATGGCCACCTGCCGCAGCTTGGGGTGCTCGGAGCGGCTCTCTGCGAGAAGACGTTGGACCTCGTGCATGCGCGGGTCGTCCAGGAGCGCCTTCGCGGCCTTGCTCTCGTCGGAGGCGAGCTTCTCCAGGTACGTCTGCAGAGCGGCCACGCCCTGGGTCTCCGCCAGCTCCAGCGCGTGGCCCACCTTGAGCGCGGCCGCCTGCGCGGAGAGCGCCTTGAACAGCAGCGGGTTCTGCTCGCCTTCGCCCTGGCGGATGCGCGCCTGCAGGTGCGCCGCGGCCTCCAGGAGGACCTTCTTCCCGACGAAGCGCATGTAGGTGGGGATCCCTCCGGCCTGGCGCACCAGGGCGATCTTCTCGTCCTGGATCGCCCGCAGCAGGCCGGCCACGACCTTCAGCCGCTCGGGGACCGCGACCTCCTTCCACTCCACGTCGGTGTCCTGCACGTAGGGCGCGGTGTCGGGGTCGCTCTCGGTGCGCACCTCGACGCCCTCAATGCCCAGGGCTTCGCACACGTCGCGGATCTTCTCCGCCTTGGCGCCGGGGCTTGCCGTCATGGCCAGCACGCGCCCCTCCATGCGCTGGCGACGATAGGCGTCCGCGATGAACACGTAGGCGTAGTTCCCCACGGCGCGGTGGGCCTCGTCGAAGAGCAGCAGCGTGACGCCCTTGAGGTCGATGCGGTCGGAGACGAGGTCGTTCTGGATGACCTGCGGCGTCGAGCAGATGAGGTCCGCGTTGCGCCACGCGTACTCGCGCTCCTCGGGGGGCGTCTCGCCGGTGAACGACTCCACCTTCACGCCCACCAGCGCCTCCTCGAAGAAGCGGGCGTGCTGCTCGACGAGGGGCTTCGTGGGCGCCAGGAGCAGGACCTTCCCGGGCTTCCGCTCCAGCCGCTCGGCCATGACCAGCAGAGCGACGACGGTCTTCCCCATGCCCGTGGGCAGGATGACCAGCGTGTTGCGCTGCACCGCCTCGTGGGCGATGGCCACCTGGTAGGCGCGCCGCGCGATGCGGCCCGGCGCGATGCGCGGGTGGCGGAGGGTGTCGTCCTGCGCCGCGGCGCTCACGGGCGGCCGAGGGGCTGTCTTCTTCAAGAGCCTTGGCCCCGGGTCGGCGGAACATCCGCCGACCCGGGGCCAAGGCTCCGTTTCCAAACCACAGCCTTCATGCCTCCCCCGACTCTCCGCGCGGACGGGGATGCACACCATGCGAGTCATGGCCCTCGCTCTGCTCATGGCACTCGCCGCCTCGGCGTCGGGCTGCGTCGCGAACATGGCCGATCTCAAGGCCGACCTCGGCGTCGTCGCGCCCGCCGCGCCCGCGCCGGTCTACGCGCCGCCCGTCGCCAAGGCCCAGGCCAGCGCCACCCTGGTCCCCGTCGACGTGCCCGTGCGCTTCGCCGCGGAGGGCAGCCGCGACCCCCAGTCGCTTCCGCTGGCCTACTCGTGGGCCTTCGCCGACGGCTCCGCCGCCTCGGGCGCCGAGGTCACGCACGTCTTCGCCGCGCCCGGCGCGTTCAAGGTCACGCTCACCGTCACCAACCAGAAGGGGCTCACCGACTCCGACGCGCTCACAGTGCAGGTCGGGCAGCCCAACCGCCCGCCCACCGCCGGGCTGGACGCCACGGACGCCGCGCCCGGCGCGCTCGCGCTGGCCGCCTCCGACGGCGCGCTCCACGTCTGGGCCGGAGACAAGGTCGCCTTCGACTCGGCCCGCTCCTCGGACCCCGACAACGACACGCTCCTCTCCGCGTGGGACTTCGGCGACGGCGCCACCGGCGCGGGCGCCTCCCTCGCGCACGCCTACGAGCAGCCGGGCCGCTACGTCGCCACGCTGCGCGTGAGCGACCCCTCCGGCGCCACCAGCGTCGCCACCCGCGAGATCGCCGTCTCGTGGACCCACGCCGAGAACGGCACCTTCGCCCTGGGCGACCAGGCGCCGGCCCACGACCACGCCTTCCCCCTGGCGGCCGGCGCGCGCACGCTCTCCGTCTCCCTCACCTACGATCCCTCCGTGGCCAACGACCTCACCGTGGTCGTCAAGGACGCCAAGGGGGCCGAGGTCTGCCGCTCCGACGCGGGGCTCGCGCCGCCCGGAAGCTCTGGCCCTGTCACGCGCTCCTGCTCGGTGGACGCCGCGAAGCTCGCCAGCGCCGCGCCCGGCGCGTGGACCGCGCAGGTCGTCAAGAACGGCGGCCTCCAGGCGGACTATCGCGTCTCCATCCTGGAGACTCTTTGAAATACCACGGCTCCGATCGCCGCGCGATGGCCAAGGAGAAGAAGACCGCGGCGGACCTCGACGCCGAGCTTGCGGCGCTGGAGGCCGAGCTTGCCGCCCTGGAGGGCAAGGCGAAGGCCAAGCCCAAGCCCGCCCCGAAGGAGGCGCCCGCGGAGAAGAAGCCGCGCTTCGGCCTTGGCAAGAAGACGGAGGAGCCCCCCGCGGCCGAGCCCTCCAAGCGCTCCTTCTCCTTCGGCAGGAAGAAGGCGGCGCCCGAGCCGCAGGCGCCCGCGCCCGTGGAGGTGCCCGCCGAGCCTGTGGTCGCACCCGTGGCCGCGCCCGCCCGCGCGCCCCTGCCCACGTTCGACCCCTCCGTCTGGCGCCACGAGGAGGGCGCATGGGTGCGCACCAACGCCCGCGAGACGCCCGTCGTGCGGCGCATCCTCGACGAGAACGACCAGGTCGTGCGCGAGGAGCCCGCCAGCCGCGAGGACCTGGACCGCAACGAGAGCGTGAAGGCCGAGCGCGGCGCGCGCCGCTTCTTCGGGAGGAAGTGAATGGCGAAGTTCGAGCGCCCGCGCGGCACGCGCGACTTCAAGCCCTCCGACGTGGCCGAGCGCCGCTGGCTGGAGGGCGTCTTCCGCGAGACGTTCCGCCGTTGGGGCTATCGCGAGATCCAGACGCCCACCTTCGAGAGCACGGACCTCTTCCGCGCCAAGAGCGGGCCCAACGTCGTCAAGGAGATCTACACGTTCCTCGACAAGGGGGGCCGCGAGATCTGCCTGCGCCCGGAGCTGACGGCGCCGGTCATGCGCTTCTACGTCAACGAACTGACCCACGAGCCCAAGCCGCTGCGCCTCTACTACTATGGGCCCTGCTTCCGCTACGAGGAGCCCCAGGAGGGGCGCTTCCGCGAGTTCTGGCAGTTCGGCCTGGAGCTGGTCGGCCCCGAAGGGCCCAACGCGGACGCGGAGGTCATCGCCATTGCCCACGACGCGCTGCGCGCGACGGGCCTGCGCGGCTTCACGACGCACGTGGGCCACATCGGCCTGCTGCGCGCCCTGATCAACGAGCTTGACGAGCACGGCCTCGACGCGGGCAAGAAGGGGGACGTCTTCCGCAAGATCGACAAGGACGCGGACGACCTGGAGGAGTTCCTCCTCTCCGAAGGCGCGCCCGCCGCGCTGGCCCGCGCCATCGTCGCGACCGCGGGCCACCGCCGCGTGCTGAAGCTCGCCGACGAGGCCTCCATCGAGGCCTACGTCAAGGAGATCCGCCACGCCATCGGCGACGTCGTGTGGGGCAAGCACGGGCAGGCCATGGACACCGTGGTGAACGACTTCCGCCAGACGCTCCTCCTGCTCGCGGCCCACGGCGTGCCCGAGGTCGAGGCCGACCTGGGCGTCGCGCGCGGGCTGGACTACTACACGGGCACCGTCTTCGAGTTCCACGCCACGAAGCTGGGCGCGCAGAGCCAGATCGGGGGCGGCGGCGCGTACACGCTGGCGGAGCTTTTCGGCGGCGAGCACGTGGGCTCCGCGGGCTTCGGCCTCGGCTTCGACCGCATCCTCCTCGCGCTCAGGAACGAGGGCGCGGTCCCCGCGGTGGCGCCCGCCGCCGACGTGTTCGTCGCCGTGCTGGGCAACGCGCGCCCGCAGGCCCTTGCCCTGGCGCGCCAGCTTCGCGAGGCCGGCGTCTCCACCGACGTCGAGGTCATGGGCCGCGGGCTGGGCAAGGCGCTCCAGCACGCAGGCAAGACGGGCGCCAAGCTCGTGGTGATCGCGGGCGAGAAGGACCTCGCCGAAGGGCGCGTCACGGTGCGCGACATGGCCAGCGGCGAGCAGAGCGCGGTCGCGCTCGCGGACGCGGTCGGCGCGGTGCGCGCGAAGCTGGGCTAGAGCCGCTGCCGCATCACGAGCCAGCGCGTGCCGTCGGGCATCGTCTCCACGCCGCGCTCCGCGTAGCCGTGGCGCGCGTAGAAGGGCGAGAGCCACGGGTGGTCCGCCAGCGTCTCCAGCTGCAGGTGGTCGAAGCGCTCCCTCCGCGCGCGCTCCGCGGCGGCCTCCAGCATCGCGGCGCCCAGGCCCTCGCCGCGCGCGTGCGGGCTCACCGCGAGGCGGCGCACGTTGGCCAGCGCGCGCAGGTGCACCGTCGCGAGGAGGGCGCCGTCGCGCTCCGCCACCAGGAGGGCGCGCTCGCGCAGGTAGCCGCGCACGTCCTCCAGCGCGTCCTTGAAGGGCACGCCGGCCGCGGCGCGGTGCGGGTCGTGCCGCGGGTCGTAGGCCTCGCGGTAGAGCGCGAGGATCGCCTCGGCGTCGGCGGGCGTCGCGTCGCGCAGGCGCGCGCCCGAAGGCAGGCTGGGCATCGGACGCCGCACGACGCCCGCGCGCATCAACGCATCCAGAGGAGAAGCATGGGGGCGCCCCCGGCAAGGGGCGCCCCCGGGGTGGGGACACCCGATCAGCGGGACATGGGCAGCGCGCGGGCGTCGAGCACGTGGAAGCTGCGCACGCCCATCTGCTCCAGCCTGGCCGTGGGCAGCGTGACGTACACGTCCTTCGAGGCACCCGAGGCGTCGGTCCACGGCTTCGAGGGGGAGACGGCCCACGCGTAGCGCGTCTCGCTGCGCCAGTGGCCGCCGGCGTCCGCGTGCCGGTACTCGTAGGAATACTCGGTCTCGTAGCCCACCTCGCCCGTGGGCGTGACGTAGCGGTAGACCTCGCCGTCGGGCGCCAGGGGCGACATGCTGGCGGAGTCGGACGTGGAGATGGGGTCGGGGATCGCGACCAGCGTCGCGTTCTCCAGGCACTGGAGCGTCGTCGTCTCCACGCCGTCCGGGATTGGCACGCCCAGGAAGCGGTCGTAGTGGACGCGCGTCTCCGCCGTGCAGTTCACCATCGCGCTGATGTCGATGCTCCCCTCGTCCGCGACGGGGGAGGACTTGAGGTCGATGACGGCGAAGACGGTGTGTCCCTCCACGAGCCGCTCGTGGCCATACGTGGAGTTGGGGTCCACGACGCGCTGCTGTGGAGGCTGCACCAGCGTGACGTTGGACACGGTGAGGAGCTGCTTCGCGCCCCCCTCGACGAGGAGGCTCGTGGGGTCGCTGGGATCGGGCGCGGCCCAGGCATAGAGCGGGAGGAGCAGGAGCAGGGCTGACGCTAAGGCGAGCATGCGGACGTTGACCATGGGTGGTTCCCCTTGGCGAGCCGTTTCCGCTGGGCCGACCGTTGCCGCGGCCGGGCCGGCGTCACCCCCGCCTTGCCGGGCGGGAGTTGTGACTCACCGTGGTGACACACGAGCGCGAGGGGGATATCCTCTCTGCGGAGAGCGTGTTGTCACCCTGGGTGACAACGGACCCTGGGGGGATATGTACGAGGGGGAAGGGGGCGAAAGGGGCGCGGAGGGTCCCACGGGTGTGGTCACACCCGGGGCGGGAATCTGCCCCGGGTGTGACCACACCCGTGGGGCCGAGTCGCGCTGGGCCGTTCCTCAGGCAAGCCGAATCCGTTCGTCCTCCCACGGGTGTGGCCACGCCCGGGGCCCGCGGCGGCTTGCACCCGTGGTCACACCCGGGGAAGCCCCGCCCGCCCTGGCCAACCTTCTTCCCCCCGCCCCAGCCTCGCCCCCAGGTGACAGTGAAGGACCGGGTGGGCCGAACTCGCTACCTGGCATTCCAGGTGGAGGGGGGCCCCGTGGGGCGCCCCGCCCTGTCGGCGATCCTTCCTCCGGCGGCCCGGCTGACGCGGTTCGACGGGTCGTTCGGCCTGGTGCGATGCTCGCACCGTGACCTGGGGGCGGTGCGGCCAGTCCTCAACGGCCCGGCGCGCGTGGGGTCCAAGGATGTCCACCTCGTGACCCTGGCGACCTCGGGAACCATCCGGGCTGCGGCGCGGGCGCTGCCCTCGGAGAGCGGGGCCTCGAAGCGCCAGCCCAGGAAGATAGATTGAAGTATGGAGCGCGGGATGGCGCCGCGACAGAAGGACCCGGAAAAGGAGTCTTTTCCGCCGCGCGTTGGCGCCCCCTCCAAGGAGGGCTGCGCATTCCGCGCCCGCAACCGCGTGATTCCCTTTTCCCTGAGCCTGACGTGGACGTAGGAGGAACCGAGAGCCTTGCAGCCAGCGCAGATGTATGACCGCGCGATCACCGTGTTCTCGCCCGACGGCCGCCTTTTCCAGGTGGAGTACGCGCGCGAGGCGGTCAAGCGTGGAACGACCACGGTGGGCCTGAAGTTCGTCGATGGCGTCGTGCTGATCGTCGACAAGCGCATCACGAGCCAGCTCATCGAGCCCAACAGCATCGAGAAGATCTTCAAGGTCGACGACCACGTGGGCGTCGCGACCTCGGGCCTCGTCGCGGACGCGCGCGTGCTCGTGGACCGCGCCCGCACGGACGCGCAGATGAACCGCGTGACCTACGACGAGAACATCGAGGTCGACACGCTGGTGAAGAAGATCTGCGACTTCAAGCAGACCTACACGCAGTACGGCGGCGTCCGCCCCTTCGGCACGGCGCTCTTGATCGCCGGCAAGGACGCGACGGGCGTCCACCTCTACGAGACGGACCCCTCGGGCGCGCTCATGTCGTACAAGGCGACGGCCATCGGCGCCGGGCGCTCGCAGGTCATGGAGATCTTCGAGAACGAGTACCGCGAGAACGTCTCCAAGGACGACGCGGTGGCGCTGGGCCTCAAGGCGCTCTACCGCGCCACCGAGGGCAAGCTCAACGCGGCCGCGCTGGAGATCGGCGTCGTCACGAAGGACGCGCCCTTCCGCAAGCTCGACGCCGCGGAGATCAAGGCCTACGCGGACCGCGCGGCGCCCCAGGGCTCGTAAGCGGAGGGCGAACGCATGGTCACGCTCGACGAGGCCGTGGTGGCCCGCCTGGAGAAGGGCGGCCTGCACTTCGAGATCCTCGTCGATCCCGAGATCGCGCTCCACTTCCGCGAGGAGAAGGGCAACGTCAAGCTCGACCTGGACGACCTCCTCGCGGCGGAGAACGTCTTCGTGGGCCCCGCGCGCGACGGCGCGAAGGCCAGCGACGAGGAGCTGATGCACAACTTCGGGACGAAGGACCTGACGGAGTGCGTCAAGCTCATCCTCACCAAGGGCGACCTCCAGCTCACCACCGACCAGCGCCGCCGCATGGTGGAGCGCAAGAAGCGCCTCATCATCGCGCACATCGCGCGCAACGCCATCAACCCGCAGACCAAGGCGCCGCACCCGCCGCAGCGCATCGAGACGGCCATGGACGAGGCGCGCATCCACCTTGATCCCTTCAAGAGCGTGGACGCGCAGGTGCAGGACGTCCTCAAGGCCATCCGCCCCCTCATCCCCATCCGCATCGAGACCATCCAGATCGCGGTGAAGTTCCCGGCGACCCACGCCGGCAAGGCCCAGAGCACGCTCCACGGCTGGGGCGAGGTCAAGCAGCAGGCCTGGCAGAGCGACGGCTCCTTCATCGCCGTCGTCGAGATCCCCGGCGGCATGCAGACCGAGTTCTTCGGCCACCTCAACCAGCGCACCCACGGCGACGTGGAGACGCGCATCCTGAAGTCCAGCAACCCCTGACACTCCTGATGTGATATCATGAACGAAACGCGCCAGATCGTGGTCCCGGGCGAGCTCCTCGGAAGGACCGAGGACGTGCAGCCGGGCCAGAACACCTACGTCGAGGGCGGGAGCGTCTACGCCCTCCGGCTGGGCGTGAAGACGGTCCGAGGGGACCGCGTCAACGTCATCAGCCTCTCCGGGCGCTACGAGCCCTTCCGCGGCGACATGGTCATCGGCACCATCGCCGAGGTCGGCCCCAGCAACTGGTACATCAACATCGGCGCCGCCAACGACGTCGGCATGCACGTGAACGACGTCCCGTGGCGGGTCGAGTTCGGCGAGACCTCCAAGTACCTCGCCGTGGGCGACACCGTCCTTCTCAAGATCGTCCACGTGGACGAGATGAAGAAGGCGCAGGTCTCCATGAAGGACCGCCAGTGCCGCAAGCTCACGGGCGGGCTCATCTTCGAGGTCGCGCCCACCAAGGTCCCCCGCATCGTCGGCCGCCAGGGCAGCATGATCACCATGCTGAAGGACGCGACCAACGTGCGCATCTTCGTCGGCCAGAACGGCAAGATCTGGATGGACGGCGAGCCGGAGGACGTCGCCCTCGCGCTGGAGGCCCTCAAGAAGATCGAGGCCGAGGCGCACACGACGGGCCTCACCGACCGCATGAAGGCCTGGCTCGAGGAGCGCCGCCCCAGCGCGCAGCGCACCCACAAGCAGAGCAGCGACATGGAGGCCGAGGCCGAGGAGGACCGCGAGATCACGCGCGAGAGGCGCGAGGACCGCCGCGAGCGCCCCGAGCGCCGCCCCCGCAGCTTCGAGGAGCCCGAGGCCGAGGAGCGCCCCCGCCGCCCGCGCTTCGAGGACGAAGGCGCGCCGCGCCGCGGCAGGGCCGAGTCCGAGAAGCACCGCTACCAGCGCGCGCAGGAGGACGACACCGCCGACGCCGACCTCGAGGAGCGCAAGGGGCGCGACGGCCGCTTCGGCGAGCGCGAGGAGCGCCGCCACGGCGGCCCGCGCCGCGACCGGCCCGAGCGCCGCGAGGAGCGCCCCCGGCGCTTCGACGACGAGCGCCCCGCGCGCAAGCCCCGCTTCGAGGAGGCGGAGGAGCGCCCCGCCCGCCGCTTCGAGGAGGAGCGCCCGGCCCGCAAGCCGCAGTTCGACGACGCGCCGCCGCGCCGCGCGCCCCGCGACGAGCGCCCGCGGCGCTTCGCCGAGGAGGAGCCCGCTCCGCGCCGCCGGTTCGACGACGAGGAGCCCCGCCGCCCCGCGCGGCCATCCCGCTTCGGAGACGAAGAGCAGGCCGAGCCGCGCCCCGCGCGCCGGCCTCGTTTCGATGACGACGAGGCCGAGGAGCCTCGCCGCCCCCCGCCCCGCCGCATCGCGGACGAGGACGCGGAGGACGACCGCCCCGCCAGGCGCGAGGGCGACGGAGACAGCCGGCGCAGCCGCGGAGGACGCGGGCGCCGGGGTGGACGCGGCCGCAACGGCCGCCAGGAGTGATTGTCATGGGTGGAAAGAAGCCCGAAGGAATGGTTCTCATCAACGACCAGGGCCTCCGCATGGACGGACGGCGCCCGGACCAGCTGCGCAACATCAAGATCGAGGCCGGCGTGCTCAAGCAGGCCGACGGATCGTGCTATCTCGAGTGGGGCGGCAACAAGGTGATGGCCGCGGTCTACGGGCCGCGCGAGTGCCACCCGCGCCACGACCAGGACCCGACCAAGGCGCGCGTCCGCGTGCGCTACAACATGGCCGCGTTCTCGGTCTCCGACCGCAAGCGCCCCGGCCCCGACCGGCGCAGCCAGGAGATCAGCAAGATCAGCAGCGAGGCGCTGGAGCACGTCGTGCTCACGAGCCTCTACCCCAAGAACGCCATCGACGTGTTCATCGAGATCATCGAGGCCGAGGCGGGCACGCGCTGCGCGGGCCTCACCGCGGCCGCCGTCGCGTGCGCCGACGCCGGCATCCCCATGCGCGGCATGGTCACCGCCGTCGCGGCGGGCAAGGTGGACGGCAAGGTCTGCCTCGACCTCAGCCGCGAGGAGGACAACTACGGCGAGACGGACTTCCCCATCGCCATCGTCCCCAAGACGGGCGAGATCGTGCTCCTCCAGCAGGACGGGCACTTCAGCCCCGACGAGCTCGACCAGGCCCTGGAGATGGCGACCGACGCCGCGATGCGCGTCTACGAGATGCAGAAGGCCGCCCTCCTCGCCCGATATCAGGCGCAGGCCCAGGCCGAGGACGAGCCCGCCGAGGCCGAGGCCGCCCCCGCGGGCGATCACGACCACGACCACGAGGACCCGGAGGTGGCCTGATGTCGGACGACGTCATCGCCGAGATCAAGCGCGACTACCTCACGCAGCTCGCCCGCGACGGCAAGCGCCAGGACGGCCGCGCCTTCGACGAGTTCCGCCCCGTGAAGATCCAGACGCGCTGGATCCAGCAGGCGGAGGGCAGCGCGCGCGTCCACCTGGGCGACACGCAGGTCGTCGTCGGCATCAAGATGGCCATGGGCACGCCCTACCCCGACGCGCCCAACGACGGCACCATGACCACGAGCGCGGAGCTCGTGCCCCTCGCCAGCGCCGACTTCGAGGTCGGGCCGCCCTCGCAGGCGTCCATCGAGCTGGCCCGCGTCGTCGACCGCGGCATCCGCGAAAGCAAGTCCATCGACTTCGCCAAGCTGTGCATCAAGCCCGGCGAGAAGATCTGGATGAGCTACCTCGACATGCACGCCGTGGACTACGACGGCAACCTGTTCGACGCGTGCAGCCTGGGCTGCATCGCCGCGCTCATGACCGCCACCGTGCCCCACAGCAAGGTGCAGATCGAAGGCGTGCCCCCCATGCAGGACGCGCCCATGCCCGTGAAGGAGATCCCCATCATGGTCACGGCGCTCAAGCTGGGCGGCCAGATCCTCTTCGACCCCACCGCGCTGGAGGAGAAGGTCGGCGGCCCGCGCCTGTCCGTCTCCTTCGACCGCGCCGGCAACATCCGCGCCATGCAGAAGGGCCTCGGCGGCTCGTTCACCAAGGACGAGGTCCGCCACATCGTGCGCCGCGGCCGCGAGCTGGCCGACGGCCTGCGCGAGCAGGTCATGAAGCAGGTCGGCTAAAGCGGGGGGTTTGGGGGGCGCAGCCCCCCAACGTCTGTTCTTCGTGGTTTTTCCTTCCCCGCGCATAGGCGATGCCTTGAAACTCGCCCGTCGGATTGGAAGGGCTCCGAGGCTGACCCGCCATGCACCTACGGACCCCCACCCTGCGCGCGATCCTCGCGCTGCTCGTGATCGCATTCCCCGCCGCCGCGTCGATGTCGCTGGCCGCTTCCCCCGCGGCCACCCTCGCCAGCGCGGGCGAGTTCACGGTCAATCCCGACGCCATGTGCAAGCTGCGCGAAAGCTGGGTCGACCACCTGCTCGCGACCTACCCGCAGGGCACCTGGGCGCCGATGAAGATGGTGCTCTCGGACAGCGACCTCGCCCTCATGGGCCTCCCCCCGCGGGACGTCCTCCTCGCGCAGCGCTACGCCGAGCCCACGGCCCTCTTCCCCGACGGCAGCACGCAGACGGTGAGCGTCTCCGCGCTGGCGGCCTACGCAGGGACAGGCTGCATCGGCATCCGCCCCGGCGCGTGGCTCCTCCTGCTGTCGCGCGACGAGATCGCCCTCTGCAGCATGGCGCACGTCTACGGCTCTCCGGGAAGCTACGAGATCAGCACGGCCGGCCACTGCGGCAAGACGGGCGACGTCGCCACGGTCATCGCCGCCGTGGGCAACTTCGACCGCCCCTTCTTCGGCCTGCCCGCCGTCTCCGTGCCCATCCTCCTGGACTTCGGCACGTTCGTCAAGAGCACGGGCGACGCCGGCATCGGCAAGGACTGGGCGCTCATCGGCATCAACGCGCCCGACCAGCCCCTCGTCTCGCCCACCATGTGCTTCTGGGGCGGCCCCATCGGCATGTACCGCGACACCGGCGCCACCGTGGCCGCGACGCTCCTGGACCGCAACCTCGTCAGCGGACCCACGCTGAGCGCCGACCCGTTCCTCGTCCAGGGCATCGTCCACTACGGCCACGGCGCCGGCATCGGCACCGACGGCACGCCGCGCGCCGGCACCGCGTTCTACTGGACGTCGACCACGATGATCTGGGAAGGCGCCATCACGCCGGGCGACTCCGGCTCGGCGTCCAACACCCTCACCGGCGACTCCATCGGCGCGGACCGCCAGGCCGCGGGCATCAACACGCACATCTTCGTGGACCCCTCGCTCAAGACAGGGATCGGCTACCTCGCCAGCACCCGCGCCACGCTGGTCACCGCGACCCTCGCCAACGGGCAGCTCGTGCCGTACCCTGCGCCCGTGCCGGGGGCGCCGTGAGGTGCCGCCACACGCCCCAAATCGTTAAGTAGGGAAGCCGTCTTGCCAACGCCTGTTCCAGGACTCCCAGCGGGTCCTGTCCTCGTTGGAGGAACCGTCCATGTCGCTCCGCACCAAGAAGGTCAAGTCCGTCGGTCGCTTCGGCCCCCGCTACGGCGTCAGCATCCGCCGCCGCATCCGCGAGGTCGAGGCCCGCCAGAAGGCCTGGCACTCCTGCCCCGCCTGCGCGGCGCCCCGCGTCAAGCGCACCGACACCGGCGTCTGGGAGTGCCGCAAGTGCGGCCACAAGTTCGCCGGCGGCGCGTACCTGCCGCACACGCCCGCGTTCAACGCCAACGAGCGCATCCTCCGCGAGCTCTCCGAGGGCAAGGTCCCCACCGCGCCCGCCGAGGAGTGAAGACCGTGGACTACCGCTGCGGCAAGTGCAAGCGCAACGTGGAGTTCGACACGAACAACATCGGCATGCGCTGCCCCTACTGCGGCTCCAAGGTCTTCTACAAGGAGCGCCCCACCATCGCCAAGCGGGTCCACTCCCGCTGATATCAAACCGTGGTGAGCCCCTGCGCCACCACGCCGACCTCTTTTTCGAGCTTCCCGACCCCACAGCGGACGCCATCGCTCGCGCCCTCTCCCCCGAAGCCCACTCCGCCGCGCTGGACGAACCTGCGGGCCCGTCCGCGCCGCGCAGCAGAGCCGCGTCGGAGGTCCCCAAGACGCGCGCCGCCATCGCCCGCGAGCCCCACGGCATCCGCGTCCGCCTCGACGCCGACGACCTTGCCTCCCTGCGCGCCGCCGTCAACTCCTACCTCCGCTGGATCGACGCCGCCCAGAAGGCCGCCCGCCTGGGAACGGCGTAGGCTTACACCGCGCGGCCCGCGGCCCGCAACGCCGCGATGGCCTCTGCTTCGGCGACGCCGTGGTCGGTCAACTCGTGCTCCACGCCGAAGCGCGTCACCACCGGCCGCACCAGACCCAGCCCCACCAACGAGCGCTCGCTCGCGTAGTCCGGAAGCTCGCCCTGCAACGCCGCGAAGACGCGGCCCCGACGCAGCCCCGTCTCCCTTGCCACGTCGGGAGGCGCCAGCCGCCCGCGGGCCAAGTACGCAAGGAGGCACGCCTCGCGGTTTCTGCTGTGGCGAAGGCTCGTCCGGGTGGCGTCGCGCAGAGGGAGCATGGCCAATCGTAACGCGCTTCATGACGAGAGGATTGTCCGGGAATCACGACACGGAGGGGGCCGAAAGTGGGCCGCCTGGGGCCGGGCGTGCACGGGTGGGCACGGGTGTGCACGGGCGCGACCGGCCGGAGCCAGGCTGGTGCGGGTGTGTCCGCCCGTGCCCACCTGGCCACGCCCGTGCACGCCCGGCCCCAGGCGGCTCCGCCCGTGCCCGCGTGCGTCCGCCCGCCCCCCGCAACGTTCTTCCCCCTCCCCATCTTCGCCCCCTTCATGGCCGGCCAGCTCCCTCCGCAGATCCAGAACCAGCTTGCGCAGCTGCAGGAGCTTCAGCAGCAGGCGCAGGTGGTCGTCTCCCAGAGGCAGCAGGTGGAGCTGCAGGTGCGGGAGATCGAGCGCACGCTGGAGGAGCTGGCGAAGGTGCCGCAGGAGGCTCCGTTGTATCGCAGCGTGGGGAGCATCCTGGTCCGCGTGCAGGATCGCGAGGGGCTCGTGGCGGAGCTGACGGACCAGAAGGAGACGCTGACGGTGCGTCTGGAGTCGGCGAAGCGGCAGGAGACGCGGTTGCGGGAGCGCGTGACGGCGTTGCAGACGGAGCTTCAGGCCGCGTTGGGCGGCCGTTGAGCGGCGCAGTGGGCTGCTCGCCTGTCTGCTGGCCATCGTCCATCGTCGTGCTTGGCATCGTCCTTTCAGCGCGTCACCGGAAGGGCTTTCACGGCTTGTCGGGACGGGGGTGCGTTGCCCCCGGTTTTCCCCTGGAAAATCGCGCGCCGCAGCCGCGTGGCGCGCGATTCCGAGGCCTTTTATAGGGCCACCCGAATCCCCGCGGGAATCCGCCGGCCGTTGCCGCCGGGAGAGTGCCTCCGAATGCCCAACGGCCGCTCCGCTTGGATCACGCTGCTGGCGATTCTTCTCCTGGTTCCCCTGTGGCCTTCGGCCTCGGCGGCGGCCCCTGCGCTCTCGGGGTCGGTGCAGGCGACGGGCGGGCAGGTCGTGACCGACCTGGGTCTGGATCCTTCGGGCCAGTTCGCGGCGGCGGTGGTGAGCTCGGGCGCGGCGTCGGGGCTTCCCGGCTGCCAGCTGGGCCTTCCTTGCGGCGGCGGGCTGGGCTCGTCGCACCAGGACGTGTTCGCGTGCGACTTCGGCGTCTCGGGGCAGGGCTGCCGCGGCGCGCCCCACACCAAGCCGGCGACGACGTCGACCAACGCGCAGCAGGCGGTGGACGTGGTGTCGTTCACGCCGCTGGGCGCGCAGGACCTCGTGGAGTATTTCGGCGTGGCGGGGCCGGGCGACGTGGTGAGCCTCTGGTCGGCGTCCCAGGCGACGCCCCTCTTCGAGTTCGCGTTGGGCTCGGGCGGCGGCGTCTCGACGGCGCCCCTGGCGACCAACGTCTCGGTGAAGCCCGACGGCACGCGCGTGCTCTTCGGCACCCTCACCACGGGAGGCTCCGGCGGCGCGCTGCGCTACTACGCGCCCGACGCCAGCGGCGCCAACTGGGGCGAGAAGTGGTCCCTGGACCTCACCGACAGCCAGGGCGCGCCGACGCACGCGACGGACGTCGCGTGGGCGCGCGGGGGCGCGCTCGTCGTGCTGGGCACGCCCTCGGGCATCGAGACGTTCGTGCCTGGCGACCTGCGCCCCACGAGCGACGCGATGCACCTCTTCGACACCAGCAGCGCGGTGAACCGGGTCGCGGTGTCCGCGACCGGCGCCTCCGTCGCGGCCGCGACCAACGGCTACACCTTCTTCGCGCCCGTGGACCCCGCCACCAACAAGGTGGTCGTCCCGGCGTACAGCTTCAACAACCAGGGCAACGTGCAGGCCCTGGCCATGACGCAGGACGGCGAGCGCTTCGCGTCCGCCTCGGGCTCGCGCATCTACTTCTTCCACGCCTCGCACGACTCGCACATCGCCATCCCGGATGGCAGCTACGACGCCGGCGCGCCCGTCACCGACCTCTCCTACGACGGCACGGGCCGCCTCCTGGTCGCGGCGGCGGGCGGCAACGTGCTGGGCTTCTCGCCGGGCGTCGCGGCCCCCGTGTGGACGCTGGACGCGGTGGCGGCGGGCCTCGACGCGCCCCTCGTGCGCGCGCGCGTCTCGGACGGCTGGTACGACGGCTCGTACCACGCGCAGGCGGACGCCGTGCGCGTCGCCGTGGCCGGGCAGACGAAGATCGCGGCCTTCGACGTGCTCTCGCGCGTGAACGCCACGCTCACCGCGCCGCAGGGCGCCTCCCTGGTGCCCGGCGTCGCCACGCCCCTCTCGCTCACGCTCACCAACGCGGGCAGCCTCACGGACAACTTCACCTTCGTCGTCAACCCGCCCTCGGGCAACGGCACCGCGTGGGGCGTCCAGAGCGCGGGCATGCTGCGCCTCGACCCGGGCGCCACCGGGTACGCCAACCTCACCGTCACGCCCCCCGCCGGCCAGGCGCCGGGCACCTACGCCGTCACCGTGGAGGTCCACGCCGAGGGGCACCACGGCCGGCCCGCGTGCGGCGTGTCGCCCGACGCCATCGCGTGCCCCACGGCGAACCTGACGCTGGCGCGCAGTGTCGTCCTGTCGGTGAGCGGCCCCGACGACAGGCGCCTGCTCAAGCAGGGCGCCGAGGACACCATTCCGATCACGGTGACCAACCTCGGGAACGCCGAGGGCGTCGTCAACCTGAGCGCCACGCAGACGCTGACGCGCGGCAGCAATTGGGCGCTGCGCTTCGCTCCCGGCCCCCAGGTTCGAGTGCCCTCGGGCGGAAGCGTCAGCCTCAACGTGACGCTGGACGTGCCCAACGACGCGGTGAGCGGCGACAAGAACGTCGTCGCGGTCATCGCCAAGGAGGGCGAGTCCGTCACGGCGTCCAAGACGTTCGTCGCCTACGTGGACGCGCAGTTCGGCTCCGAGCTCAACGCCACCAACAGCAGCCTGGAGCTGGCGCCCGGCGAGCAGAGGAGCGTCACGCTCAACGTGCGCAACACCGGCAACACCGAGGACGTCTACAACGTGACCTCCACCCTCTCGCCCGCGGGCGCGGAGAACGACTGGCGCGTCACCATCTCGGTGCCCCAGGTGAGCGTCCCCATCGGCCAGGTCCGGCCCGTCACCATCACCCTCAAGCCCCTCGTGGCCGAGCCCCGCGACGCCACCGTCACGCTCACCGCCACCTCGCAGGGGGATCCCGCCAACGGGCAGTCCAGCTTCGTCATCGCGCTCGCGGCCAAGCCCGTCGTCACGACGCCCCCCGCGAAGCGCGGCATCCCCGGCCCCGAGCCCGCGCTGGCGCTGGGCTTCGTGGCGCTGGCCGCCCTCGCGCGCCGCCTGGGGGCCCGGCGATGAGCGCGCGCGCCCTCGCGGCCGTGGGCCTGGCGCTCCTCCTCGCGCTGCCCCTCGTGCCCCTGGCGGCGGCCGACCCTCCCGTCGCCGAGTCGTGGTCCCCCTACGACACCCTCTCGACCACCACGGCGCTGGCCTTCGCGCGCCAGGGCGTCACCATCGCGGCCGCGCTGGGCCCGGCGCCCATCAACTCCACGGGCCCCTCGTGCCCCACGCCCTCCGTGAGCTGCGTGCCCGGCACGACGCAGACCAAGACCGACGTCCCCGACCTCTCCATCCTCCAGAGCGACCGCGGCTGGGCGCACAACGGCACGGGCAACGTCGCCGTCAACGGCCAGTCCTCCCCCGAGGGGCGCTCCCTGGTCGCGGTGTCCGCCGACGGCCACGCGGTGGCGAGCGTCGGCATCGACCGCACCACGCACACGCCGCTCCCCGGCGCGCCCTCGCCCACCGGCCCCACGCCCACCCTCCCCGGCGGCGTGCCCCAGACGCTCAAGCTCTACGTGGACGAGGTCCCCGTGGGCGCCAACTTCTCCGCGGGCCCCGTCTCCGCCATGACCGTGGAGATTGCGGGCGTCCGCGCGGCGGGCCTCGCGCTCTCCGACGACGGCTCGCGCGCCGCCGTGCTCGTGGACGACGGGCTGGGCAACCTCACGCTCCTCGCCTACAACGTCGCGCCGCCCAACCTCAACCCGGCGTTCACCTACGCGTGGGCCGGCAAGCCCGAGGCGCTCGCGGCGGACGCCACGCTCAGCCGCATCCTCGTGGGCGGCGACCTGCTCAACGCCAACAACGAGACGCGCGCCAGCCTCATCGTCGTGGACTACGCCACCGGCAAGCCCCTCTCCGCGTACAGCGAGGCGGCCAACGGAAGCGCCGTCACCGGCCTGGCCGTCACGCCCGATGGCGCCCTCGCCGCCATGGGCACCAACCAGGGCCGCCTCGTCACGCTCAACGGCCGCGACGCCAGCTCGCCCCAGGCCTACCAGGCCGCGGGCCCCGCCACCAACGTCTCCCACGTCGCGCTCTCGCCCGACGGCACGCACGTCGCGCTCGCGGCGGAGGGCACCATCCACGCGTACCGCCTCTCGGGCCTCCTCCCCTCGCCCCTCTGGACCGCCACCGAGGACGCGGCCGTGAACTCCCTCTCCTACAACGCCACGGGCGGCATCCTCGTCGCCAGCTTCTCCAGCGGCGCCGCCTCGGGCGCCTACGCCTTCGGCGACGGGAGCGCCACGCCCATCTGGTCGCTCCCCGGAGAGATCTTCGATATCAAGGTCAACGACGCCGGCACCGAGATCGCGTTCCGCCAGGGGCACGTCGTCGACGCGCAGCGCCTCCCGCGCGGCTTCGCCTTCGAGCAGGCCGGGGGCGGCAAGGCCTCCGCGGTGCGCCCGCTGCGCGCCGGCGCCTCCGCCGTCTTCGACCTCGTCGTGCGCGCCACCGGCGCCGCGCCCGAGACCGTGGCGCTCAGCGCGGCCGCGGACCCCAACCTCGCCGTGAGCTTCGACCCGCCCGTCGTCACGGCTCTCCCCGGGACCAACGCGCACGTCGCGGTCACGCTCAACTCGACGCCCGCCTTCTCGGGCACGCACACGGTGAACCTCACCGCGACGGGGCTCTCCACCGCCGGCACGGACCACGCCACCGTCTCCGTCTCCTTCGAGGGCGTCGCCAACGTCACCTTCCGCGTCAACCAGACCGAGTACCAGGTGACCCCCGGCGCCCCCGCCGAGGCGCTGCTCACCGTCTTCAACGGCGGCACCAGCAGCGCGGCCGTCGGCCTGCGCTACTCGCAGCAGCCCAGCGTCGGCCCCCAGTGGGGCCTCGCCGTCGACCCCACGAGCTTCCTCGTGCCGCAGGGCTCCATCACCACCGTCCGCGTCACCGTCACGCCCCCCGCGAGCACGGCCAACGGCACCAACGACGCCGTCTCCTTCATCCTCGAAGGGCCCAACGTCTCGGACGCCGTGACGCTCCACTTCCGCGTGAACCCGCACCTGGGCGTCGACGTGGGCGCCTTGGGCCGCGTGAAGTTCGTGGAGCCCGGCAAGGTCGCGTTCTTCAACGTCACCGTCAGCAACACGGGCTCGATCTCGCGCGCGTTCAGCGCGTTCTACGACACGACGCCCGCCAACGGCAAGCCGTGGGCCGTCGACATGGCGACCGACCCCTTTCGCCTGGAGCCGGGCGCCTCGCGCACCGTGCCCGTGAAGGTCTTCGCGCCCGCCGACGCCACGCCCGACGACCACGTCGCCGTGCTCGTCCGCGCCCGCAGCGTGCCCGAGGAGGCCAACGAGACGTTCGTCGAGGCGAACGTCACCCTCTTCGCCAACGCCGTCCAGCCCCAGCCGACCTCGACGACCACCTCGTCGGGCGGCAACGTCCCCTTCCCCGGCATCCTCGCGCTCGCCGCGTGCCTCGCGCTCGCGACGCTCGCCCGCAGGAGGCGCGCCCCATGAGTCCCACCAGGAGCCAAGCCATGCCCGCCAACGCGAAGACCCTGACCACGCTGGCGCTCGCCGCCATCATGCTCGTGCCCACGCTCCTTGCGGCGATCCCCGGGGCCGCGGCGGACAACGTCCCCACGCTCCCCGGCACCAGCGCCCCCGTGGAGTGGACGCCCCTCGCGGGCTTCAACCAGACCCTCTGGCTCCAGTACCAGGACGCGGGCGCCCAGCCCGACTGCACGAAGGCCGGCATCCTCACGCCCTCCGGCCCCGGGGCCCCCGTCACGCCCGGCGGCACGCGCGCGCAGTGCCCCTACGGCACCGGCGCCGCGAGCCAGGCCGGCGGCTCGGACAGCGCCGTCTTCTCCTATGGCGGCGCGTTCGTGCGCGACTGGAACATGACCGGACAGTCCATCCTCGCGCACGTCTCCGGCAGCTTCCAGCCCAGCCAGGTCCTCACCGTCACCGTCTCCGCCGGCTCCATGAGCCTCACCGGGACCCACACCACGGGCGCGAGCACGAGCCCCACGACCACGAGCAGCTTCGACGTGGCCCTCGGGCCCAGCGGCGCCGACACGCGCGTCGCGTTCGCCAAGGGGAGCACCTTCAAGGTCACCATCTCGTCGAGCGTCACGCAGGTCCCCGTGCCCGGCGGGCTCCCCGGCGGCGCGGCCACGCCCTCGCAGTTCAGCATCGACGACACGCAGTCGTACGTCACCATCGCGTCGGACGACGCCTACCGCGCGGCCACCTGGACCGGCGACGCCAACGCGTCCGTCATCAACACGTTCCGCCCGATGGACAACAACAGCACCTCGTCCGCGCTGCTCAAGGGCTTCTTCGCCATGCAGAGCGCGTGGGGCTCCGACGACCTCGGCGGCGTCAGCGCGCCCACCTTCCGCGTCTTCCAGGACGACCACCCCTTCCAGCCCTTCCCCGGCGCCATCACGCAGACCGGCGGCAGCCCCGTCACCTCGCTCTCCCGCCCCGACCAGGGCATCGTGACGTGGGGCTTCCCCCAGGGCGCGCTGGACTACCGCGGCTGGCCCTCCGCGGCGCTGCGCCTCGAGGTCTCCACGACCTACTTCGGCCAGGCCAACGCGCACGTCTCGCAGGGCACGAGCCACCCCTTCGCCATCAACGCGCAGGGCGTGCGCCTCGCCGCCTTCGAGGACGACACCACGACGCCCCACCTCGTGGAGAGCGTCTCCCACTCGGCCCCCTCCGGCGGCGCCACCACCTTCCTGCTCACGGCCAACAACACCGGCGGCGCGCCCGACTCGTTCAAGGTGCAGGTCGCCTTCGTGCCCGTCGCCGGCTCGCCCCAGACGGGCTGGTCCGCGACGCTGGGCGGCCCCCAGCTCGTGGGCGACACCGTCTCGCTGGACCCCGGCGAGTCCAAGATCCTCACCCTCACCGTGGGCATGCCCTTCGCGTCCGCGGGCTCGGGCACGTTCCGCGTCACCGCCTCCAGCGTGAGCGACCCCGCGCTGGCCAGCGAGCCCGTCATCCTCATCGCGTCCATCGGCGCGCCCCAGGGGCACGACGTGGGCGTCATCGCGCCCCATGATATCACCATGGACGCGGGCCGCGACGTGGACGTCCCCCTCTACGTGTGGAACCGCGGCGGAACCCCCGCCAACGCCACGCTCTCGCTGGCCTCCAGCGACTCGGGCGGCTGGACCACGGGCCTCCTCTCCAACGCGCTGACGCTGCGCTCCCTCCAGGTGTCCAACGTCCCCGCGGGCGGCATCGCCGTCGCCACGCTGCGCGTCCACGGCCCCGACCAGAGCCAGACGCAGCAGCTGGACGTCACGCTCAACGTCACCAACAAGGACGTCGCGGGCATCGCCATGGACCGCGTGCTGCGCCTCCACCTCACCACGGTGGGCGGCTTCCGCGTGCAGGTCCTCGACAAGATCAACGGCCTGCCGGTCGGCGCCGAGGTCGATCCCTGCTCCCGCACCGCGGCCCCTCCCACGCCTCCCGACACGAACTGCCTCCAGCAGAACGCGCCCGGGGCATCGTTCATCCAAGAGGACGGCGTGGACGGCATCCTCCTGCGCGCGTGGATCACCAACACCGGCCGCGTCACCGAGGACGCCAAGGTGAGCCTTGACCCCAAGCCCGTCTTCCCCGGCTGCGCCGACGGCGTGTTCGACCACACCGTCAACGACGCGGGCTTCCGCCTCAAGACGCGCAGCGCCGACGGCGCGCTCCAGGACTTCGACGGCAACCTCCTCGGGGTCAAGCCCGGCGAGACCTACGAGGCCTACGTCTTCATCGCCGTGAACCGCGACCAGGGCACGTGCGGCAGCAACGACATCATGCAGTTCACCCTGGGCGCCGTGGGCGCCAAGACCGGCGCCATCGGCCAGTACACGGCCCAGGTGCGCGCCACCGACGGCGAGGACTCCACCAACGTGCTCCTCCAGCCCGTCGTCCGCGCCGGCAGCACCACCAACCCCTCCGTCCCCCTCGTGGACCTCTCCAACGCGGAGAAGACCGTCGTCACGCAGGGCGTGGGCGTCGGCAAGAACGCCACCTTCTACGTGCGCATGGTGAACGGCGCCTCGTGGGGCAGCTACAACGACTCCAACGGCCACCTCGTCCCCGCGACGGCGGCGCTCACCATCATCAACCCGCGCGCCCCCGACGGATGGAACGTCAGCGTGCGCCCCGTGACCAGCGTCGTCGACCAGGCGGCGAACCCCTTCCGCGCCTCCTACGAGCTTGGCAACGTGGACCCCACGACGCAGGGCGCCGACGGGCTGCGCCGCCTCGCGCTCAACGACGTGGAGCTGCAGGTCAACGTCACCGCGCCCGACGGCAAGAACCACACCGCGCTGGCCAACGACCAGGACCAGATCACGCTGGAGGCCACCATGGGCACCTCGCGCAGCACGCTCTCCATCACGGCCGTCATCGGCGACCAGGCCGCGGTGAACCTGCACGCGGAGCCGCGCGTCCTCGCCCACCCCGTGGACGGAGGCGCCACCGCCATCTACGTCTACAACAACGGCAGCGCGCCCACCACCGTCACGCTGGCCGCCGCCATCGACCGCGACGCCACGCCCAACCCCGACGGCTGGAACGTGCAGCCCGCCGCGCAGACCTTCACGCTGGCCGCGTTCCACAACCGCACCGTCGCGCTCTCCATCACGCCCCCGGCGGGCAGCAGCGGCGGCCGCGTGCACGTGACCGCGAGCTACGTCGAGTTCCGCGCCACGGGCCAGGTCAACGTCACCTCCGTGGACGTGCCCGTGGACGTCGTGCCCTCCGGCGCGCTCTCGCTGGACACGCCGGTGCGCGCCGCCACGACGGGCCCCGGCCAGCCCGCGCAGTTCACGCTCACCATCTCCAACAAGGCGAACTCGCCCGTGAACTACCGCCTCGCCGCCACGGAGATCCCCAACTGGACGGCCACCATCTCGCCCGCGCAGGGCGTCGTGCCCCCGCAGGGCTCCGTCACCGTGCCCTTCGTGCTCCAGGCGCCCAGCGACGCGATCAACGCCACCGCGTACCAGACGGTGGTCACGGCGCAGGACACGGACCAGCCGGAGGACTTCGCCACGCTCCCCGTCACGGTGAACGTGCAGGGCGGCCAGGCGATCCCCTCGCTCTCGGCGCTCACCTTCCAGAAGACGGTGGACCGCGCCTCCAGCCGCGTCTTCGAGGTGCAGGTGCGCAACCTGGGCAACGCCAACGGCACCATGCCCCTCTCCGTGCGCACCGCCGAGCCTGGCTGGGGCGCGCTGCTCCAGTCCACCTCGGGCCAGAACATCACCAGCGTCACGCTGGGACCCAACGAGCTGGCCACGGTGGACGTCGTCGTCTTCGCGCCCCTCGCGGTCCCCGAGAACAAGGCCGTCAACTTCGAGGTCACCGCCTCCACGCAGGACGCCACGCAGTCCAGCAACGCGGCCATCCGCGCGCTCATCCACGACTACGGCGTCAAGGCCGAGGTCCCCGCCAGCGCCATCGACATCGTGCCCGGCATCGCGCAGGACGTCCTCGTGCGCGTGACCAACACGGGCAACGACAACGACACGCTCAACCTCTCGGTGATCCTGCCCACGACGGACTTCCAGGACTGGACGGCGACCGTCTCGCCCGACCACGTCCTCCTCGCCCCCGGCGAGACCGCGGACGTGCACGCCTCGCTGCGCCCGCCCGTGAGCCCGCTGCCCAGCCCCCGGGCGTACGCCTTCACGCTCTACGCGGGCTCCGTGGGCGGCGCGGCCGTGAACGTCCCCAAGAACGCCACCGTCGCGGCCACCGCCAACGTGCTCAACTACCGCGCGCTGGACGTGGACGGCGACGGCCAGGTGGAGCTTGCCATCGACCAGGACAAGAGCAGCGCCAACGGCTTCGAGCAGTTCCGCGAGATCAGCGGCGACGGCGTGCAGTGCGTCGTGGCCTCCAGCTCGCGCCTCAACGGCCTCGCGCGCTTCTTCCTGGACTGCCCGCTGGACGGCCGCTCGCTGGACGGCGTCGCGGACGTCTGGTTCGACCCCGAGTCGGTGTACGCCTACAAGATCGCCCAGGTGGCGGACGTCAACGGCGACGGCACGCCCGAATACATGGTCGACTCCGACCGCGACGGCAAGATCGACCTCACCTTCGACACGGTGACCGAGAAGTACTGGAACACCACCGAGGTCCACGCCCTGGGCGGCGGCGCGGTGCAGTACCTCGTGGACACCAACGCCGACGGCCGGCCCGACTACTACGTGGACACCTCCGCGCACCTCGCGACGAAGACGCTCCCCGTGGAGGGCCACGACGACCTCGTGGGCATCGACACCAAGAACGCCGGCAGCGCGGACAAGTACTACGACCCCGCGACGCAGAGCGTGACGGGCGCCTCCGTGGCGAACCTGTCCGACTTCGCCTCCACCAACTGGTACTTCATCGTCGGGTTCGTGGCGCTGGTCGTGCTCACCGTGGTGCTCATCGTGGTGCGGGCGCGCGGTCGGAAGCCCAAGGAGTAGGTCTCCTGGTCAAGCCTGCTCGATGCAACCCGAACCAACGAACCACGGGTCCTACTGTGGTTCGCTGGTTCGGGTTGCATCGGGGGGCGCCATCCGCCGGGAAGCACGGCGCCCCCAGGCAGCTTTAAGAAGGCCAACCCCCGATGCGCGGCCCGATGCGTACCCACTTTCTGGGAGGTGTAGACGAGGTCGGCCGCCTGGGCATGGTGCTCGAAGGGAAGAGGACCACCCTCCTCTTCGACTACGGCATGGCCCCCCGCGACCCGCCCGAGTACCCCCACCCCGCGCCCGACGTCGAGGCGCTTCTCCTCTCCCACAGCCACCTGGACCACTCGGGCATGGTGCCCCTCGTCGCCGGCAAGCAGGGCTGCCCCGTCGTGGGCACGAGCCTCACGCGCAGCATGAGCGATCTCCTGGCTTACGACTCCATGAAGGTCGCGCGCCTCGAAGGCTACCCGCAGCCCTTCAAGCGCGAGGACATCGCGGCCATGAACGCGCAGTGGGACGAGCGCCACTATGGGGACGTGCGCGAGAGCGGCGAGTTCGACGTGCGCTTCCACAGCGCGGGCCACATCCCGGGCTCCACCATGTTCGAGGTGGACGACGGCTCGACGCGCCTCCTCTTCACGGGCGACATCAACCTCATCGACACGCACCTCGTCGCCAAGGCCGAGCCGGTGCGCTGCGACGTGCTGGCCATCGAGGCCACGTACAGCGGCCGCGAGCACCCGGACCGCAAGCAGACGGAGGAGCAGCTCCTCGACGCCGTGGACGGCGTCATCGCGCAGGGCGGCAAGGTCGTGCTCCCCTGCTTCGCCGTGGGCCGCACGCAGGAGATCATGTGCGTGCTCGCGCAGCAGGGGTACGATGTCTGGGTGGACGGCATGGGCAAGCAGGTCGTCCAGATGATGCTCGACGACAACCGCTACCTCAAGGACAAGCGCGAGATGCAGAAGGCGCTGGAGGCCTGCAACCTCGTGAAGAACCCCGCGCAGCGCGAGCGCGCCGTGAAGGGGGACGTGCTCATCACCACCTCCGGCATGCTCGAAGGCGGGCCCGCGCTCTACTACCTCAGCCAGCTCAAGGACGACGAGAAGAGCGCCGTCTTCTTCACCGGCTACCAGGTCCCCGGCTCCGGCGGGCGCAGCCTCCTGGACACGGGCGGGCTGGACCTGGGCCGCGGCAAGCACGAGGCGGTGCGCTGCGAGATCCGCAGCTTCGACTTCTCCGGCCACGCGGGCCACAGCGAGATCGTCGAGTTCGCGAAGCGCTGCAAGCCCGAGCACGTCGTCCTCTACCACAGCGACGACCGCACGATGCTCGCGCAGGCGCTCTCCGAGTTCGCCAAGGTGCACACGCCCAAGGCGCTCGAGGAGATCGATTTCCAGTAGCCGGCCTGTCCGCTCGACGCCCTCACGGCGCGGGCGTCCTCCGCGTGCGGCGCCGCGTCGCGGTCCTCCTGCGATGCGCGGCGCCGCGCACGATCCGCCAGCCGGCGAGGACGAGGACCAGGGAGACGAGGAGGTAGCCCGCCTCCCAGGCGGCCACGTCGCCCTGGGGATGCAGCCAATGGAGGCGCAGCAGGGCGTGGTCCACGACGGCGTCGAGGAGCTGGAGCGTCCCGGCGCCGACGAGGGCGCTGCCCACGAGGACGCGGCCGGCGCGGGGCTCGGAGAGGCGGGGGCGCGCCTGCCAGAGGACGGCGATGCCCGCGAGGACCAGGATCCACATGGCGAGGTGGAAGAGGCCGTCGGAGACCTCCGCCGCGCGGCCAGGGACGTCGACGAAGTGGTGCCAGCCCAGGAGGTCGTGGAACAGGATGCCGTCCAGCATGCCGACGAGGCCGGCGCCCAGCAGGCCGCCCGCCGAGCGGACGCGCCGCCGCCAGGGGGGCCGGCGCTGGGCGTGCGCCTCGTGGACCATGCCCCTTGCGGACGGCGCCGCGGGGGAAGACGGGCGCGGCCGGGTCATCGATGGCCGCGCGCGCCCTGGGAGCGCGTCTCCAGCCGCGCGCCGAAGGTGGCCGCGCAGTGCCGGCAGCAGAACCAGTGGTCGCGCGCTCCGTCCTGGGGCCACGCCTTGTGGACGCCCTCGCCGTGGACGGGGCCGCCGCACTCGTGGCACGCGACGGCCACCGCGCTTGGGGCCGGCGCGGGGGCCTGCTCCTCGCCCGCGAGCACGGCGCGATAGCCCCGGATGACGCCCAAGGCCTCCATCTGGCGGACCTTGGAGGCGACCGTGGGCGTGGAGACGCCGACGCGGCGCGCCAGCTCGCGGAAGCTCAGGCGCGCGTCCTCGCGCAGCAGGCGCAGGATCGCCTGGTCGGTCTCGTCCAGGTCCACGCAGGGCGCTCCGCGCTCCGGCTACTTGACGTTTGTCAAGGAGAAGGCGCTTCACCCAGGGGCCCCATGGCGCCGCCGTGCAGCAGAGCGCGACCCTTCGCGTCACGGGCATGACGTGCGCCAACTGCGCGCGGACCATCGAGCGCAGCGTGGGCGCGCTGCCCGGCGTCGCGGACGCGCGGGTGAACCTGGCCACCGAGAAGCTGACCGCCGTCTTCGACGCGGAGCAGGCCGACCTCGCCCGCATCGAGCGGGCCATCGAGGCCGCGGGCTACGGCGTCGCCCGCGCCGCGCCCGCCGAGCTTGGCGCCCAGCCGCAGGACGAGCAGGCGCGCGACCGCTGGCGCCGCTTCCTCGTCGCGGCCCTCCTCGCCGCGCCGCTCCTCCTGCTTGCCATGGGCAGCATGCTGGCGGGCCGCGAGGCGCCGCTCCAGGGGTGGATCGAATGGGCCCTCGCCACGCCCGTCATGCTCTACTCGGCGCGCCCCTTCTACGAAGGCGCATGGAGGTCGCTCAGGAGCCACGGCGCCAACATGGACGTGCTCGTCGCGCTGGGCGCGGGCGCGGCCTACCTCTACAGCGCGGTCGAGGTCTTCGCGGGCGGCCCGCGCTACTTCGAGACCGCCGCGGCCATCGTCGCGCTGATCCTCCTGGGGAAGACCTTCGAGGCGCGCAGCAAGGCGCGAGCCTCCCGTGCCGTGAGGCAGCTTCTGGAGCTGGCCAGCAAGACGGCGCGCGTGCGCCGCGGCGGACAATGGGTCGAGGTCGACGCGAAGGAGGTGGCGCCCGGCGACCGGCTCCTGGTGAAGCCCGGCGAGCGCGTGCCCACCGACGGCCGCGTCGTCGCGGGCGCCTCCTCCGTGGACGAGTCCATGGTCACGGGCGAAGGCGTTCCCGTGGAGAAGGCCCCGGGCGCCGAGGTCATCGGCGGGACCCTCGTCCAGGAGGGGAGCCTGGAGGTGGAGGCGACGCGCGTGGGCGCCGACACGGTGCTCGCGCAGATCGTCCGCCTCGTGGACGAGGCGCAGACGCGCCGCGCGCCCGTCGAGGCGCTCACCGACGCCGTCTCGCGCTGGTTCGTGCCCGCCGTCGTCGCCATCGCCCTCACCGCGGGCCTCGGCTGGGCCTTCGTGGGGCACGCGGGCCTCGCGGCGAGCCTGCGCACCGCCATCGCGGTGCTCATCATCGCGTGCCCGTGCGCCATGGGCCTCGCGACGCCCACCGCCATCATGGTGGGCACCGGCCGCGGCGCCGAGAGCGGCATCCTCCTCAGGGGGGGCGAGGCGCTGGAGCGCGCCCGCAAGGTGGACACGGTGCTCCTGGACAAGACGGGCACCCTCACCCGCGGCCGCCCCGAGGTGGTCGATATCATTCCCAGGGGCGTCGACGCGGCGGACCTGCTGTGCGCGGCCGCCGCGGCGGAGGCCCGCTCCGAGCACCCGCTGGCCTCCGCCATCGTCGCGCGCGCCGAGGCGGAGGGGCTCGCCCTGCCGCCGGTCGAAGGCTTTCGCAGCGAGCCGGGCGCGGGGGTCGAGGCGCTCGTGGAGGGAGAGCGCATCCGCGTCGCGCGGCCCGAGGCGGACGACGCGGACGTCGCGCGCCTGCGCGCGCAGGGCCGCACCGTCGTCGAGGTCCAGCACGAAGGGCAAAGGATCGGGCTCCTCGCCCTGGCGGACACGCTGAAGCCCACGAGCCGCGAGGCCGTCCAGCGCCTGCGCGGCATGGGCCTGGAGGTCGTCCTGGTCACGGGCGACCACCGCGAGAGCGCCGAGGCCATCGCCCGCGAGGCGGGCATCGCGCGCGTCGAGGCCGACGTGCGGCCCGCCGACAAGGCTGCCCTAGTCAAGCGATATCAAAGCGAGGGCCGCGTTGTCGCCATGGTGGGCGACGGCGTCAACGACGCGCCCGCCCTCGCGCAGGCCGACGTGGGCGTCGCCATGGGCGCGGGCGCCGACGTCGCCATCGAGGCGGGCGACGTCGTCCTCGTGGGCGACGACGTGCGCGACGTCGCGGCCGCGCTGGACCTCTCCCGCCGCACGCTGCGCAAGGTCTGGCAGAACCTCGGCTGGGCCTTCGGCTACAACGTGGTGCTCATCCCCGTCGCGGCCGCGGGGCTGCTGCACCCCATCCTGGCCGCCGGCGCGATGGCGTTCTCCTCGGTGAGCGTCGTCCTCAATTCCACCCTGCTCTCGCGGTGGTCGAAGGCCTCGTGACTTTCTCGCCACCACTGGACGCGACGACGCCACGGCGCCACGACGCGACGCTTGGGGGAAATTGTCGCGTCGTGGCGCCGTGGTGTCATCGCGTCGAGGGGTGACGAAGGAGAGCGCCGCGAATTCTCTAGCAAGCCAGGTCACTTCGGCTTCCGCAGCCGCCGCACCAGGTTGGACGTCAGGCCGGCGCCCACCTTCGCCTTGTCCGACGCGGAGCCGTAGAGGAAGCGCGCGCCGGCCATGAACGTGTCCCGGAGCTGGGGCCCGTAGGGGAACCACCACACGCTGGGCGCGCGGGGCGGCACGACGTTGACGTGGCGCGGCTTGGTCATCTCCAGGAGGCCCAGGGGGCCGTGCGTGCGGCCGTGGCCGCTCTCCTTGACACCGCCCCAGGGCGTCTCGTTGGCCGCGAAGGTGTACGCCGCGTCGTTCACGACCACGGTGCCCGCCTCCAGGCGGCGCGCGAGGGCCTCGCCGCGGGCCACGTCCGAGGTCCACACGCTCGCGCAGAGGCCGAAGCGCGTGGAGTTGGCGGCGCGGAGGGCGTCCTCCACGTCGTCGAAGGGCACGATGGGCAGGATGGGGCCGAAGCACTCCTCGGCGAGGAGGCGCGCGTCGGAGGGCAGGTCCACGACCACCGTGGGCTCGAAGAACTGCGGGCCCAGGTCGGGCCTCGCGCGCCCGCCGCAGAGGATGCGGCCGCCGCGCTTGCGGGCGTCCGCGACGAAGTCCTCCATGTCCTGCACGCTGCGCGGGTCGGTGAGCGCGCCGATCTCCGTCTTGGGGTCCATGGGGTCGCCGACGCGCAGCGCGGAGGCGAGGGCGACGACCTCGGCCACGAAGCGGTCGTGGATGGAGCGGTGGACGTACACGCGCTTGACGGCCGCGCACGTCTGGCCCGCGTTGGTGAAGCGCCCCCACGCGATGCCGCGCGCCGTCCACTCGGGCGCGTCCTCCAGCACGAGGGCCGGGTCGCTGCCGCCAAGCTCCATGGTGCTGCGCACGCCGCGGGCGAGGAGGCGCTGGTCCACCTGGCGCCCCACGGGCACGCTGCCGGTGAAGACGAGGTGGTCCACGTCGGCGTCCACCAGCGCTTCGCCCGCCTCGCGGCCGCTCCCGGGGACCACGAGGCAGACGTCCGCGGGGATGCCGGCCTTCGTCATGAGGTCGCGCATGCGCAGCGCGCAGAGGGGCGTGAAGCTCGCGGGCTTGAGCACGACGGCGTTCCCCGCCAGCAGGGCGTAGACGACGTTGCCGCACGGGATCGCCAGGGGATAGTTCCACGGGCTGACGATGCCCACGACGCCCAGGGGCGCGCGCTCGATGGTGCTCACGCGGCCCAGGAAGAGGGGGTTGGAGAGGCGCGTCCGCTCGGGGCGGAGGACCTTGGGGCCGTGCGTCGCCGCCCACTTGACGCTGTCAAGCGCCGCGAGCACGTCGACGCCCAGCGCCTCGACGAAGGGCTTGCCCGTCTCCTGCGAGACCAGGCGCGCCATCTCCTCGCGGTCCGCCAGAAGCTCCGCCTGGAACGCGCGCAGAAGAGCCGCGCGCTCCTCCACGCCGCGGGCGGCCCATGCGGGCTGCGCGGCGCGGGCGCGGGCCACGGCGGCCTGAACGTCGGCGCGCGTGGCCGCGGGGATCTCAGCCAAGGTCTCGCCGGTCGCGGGGTTGCGGACCACCAGGGTGGCCATGGCTTTCCCAGGTGCCCCGCGACGGATAAACGCTGGGATGGATCGCAGGACGTTCGGGGATCAGCTTCCGGCGGCCATGAGCCGCTTGAGGCATGGAGACGATGGGGGTTGGTTGCCCCAGATCGTCTGAAGAGCCCTCAGCCGCCACACGTCACAGCGATGGTCTCCAGAGACTCCGAGATGCAAATTCCGGTTTCACTCACGTCTGCAGTGGTGAAGTCGTGGCACTGGAGCGTCGCAGCAATCTGATCAGACACCGTGCAAGAAGCCGGATTGTTGCTGCAGGCTGCCGCTCCCTTTGCTCCCGGGGGGCCCTCCACGGTCACGGAGATGGTGGAGCCGGCTGAGCAGGTGAAGCTGCAGGACAGGACGCCGACGGCTACGCAGGAAGTTGCAGCCGCCGTTGGGACAACGGTGATTCCTGCAAAGAGAGTCGTGCTGGCGACAAGGGCAATAAGGTAAGGTTTCATGGAATCTCGCTCTGTGCGGAACGATAGCCTTTCTTGGATTAGAAATCGCCCGCATTTTCCAAAACGATATGATCGGTTACATATCTTTCGTCAGCGCTTCAAGATTCGCAGGCCCTTCTTGCGTTACCGCGCGACGCGCGGCCAGTCCAAAGCTCCCCAAGGCCAGACGCATAGGCCGGGCGAAAGGCGAGGCGCAGGTATGGCGACCCCCTTCAATTTCAACCGGGGTCGGGGCGAATGTGAGGCTCAGGGATGACACTTCCGGAGGCCTCCGCGCACCGAAGAAGACGGCAAGGCGAAGGCAGCAGCGTGCCCGCGCCCGCCCAGGGATCTAGAGAATGCGTCTTCACGCGACCCGGTCCAAGTTTACGACCAGAACTGCCGCGTCTTCGCGTAGTTGATCTCGGCCTCCATGATGGCGCGCAGGAACGCGTCGTGCCCCTCGGCCTGCTTCGCGAGGATGCGCCCCGCCGTCTCGGGCCCGACGCCGCGCGCGGCGAGGGCCAAGAGCGCGCGCTCGCCGTGGTCCGCGACGAGGTTGGCGCTGGTGGCGAGGCGGGCCATCTCCTTGCGGCCCTCCTCGTCCAGCGTCGCGCCCTTGCTCGCGCGCATCACGCGCCGGGCCTGCTCGTTCCACGGCCGCGTGACGCCCAGGAGGATGCCGCCGCACTTGGGGCACTTGCGGGAGTGGACGGCGCGCTTCACGCGCGTCTCCACCTGCCACTGGCGGCAGTTGAGGCAGCCCAGCACGACGCGCTCGTCCTTGAGGCGCTCCTCGATGGCGCTCAGGAGCGTCTTGTCGGCGCGGGCGGGGGAGATCAATTCGATCTTGCGGTCCAGCCCCGCGGCGGCGATGGGCGAGAGCCCCTGCTCCACGAGGGCGATCTCCCCGGCGCGCAGCGCGCGGAGGACCTCCTGCGTGCGGGGCACGTCCAGCTTGTCCTCGAAGACCTCGCGCAGCGCCTCCTGGTGGAGCGGCGTGCCCTTGAAGACGTCCAGCATGCGGCCCACGTTCACGCGCTGGTAGTCCACCTGCCGCGAGAGCGCGCCGAACTTGCGCGCGGTGTGGAAGAGGCGGTACTTGAGGTACGTCGAGCCCTGGAGGACGAGCCCCAGGAGCGTCGGCACGTGCTCGGGCTCGATGGCGAGGAGCACGTCCTTCACCATGGCCGTGGGCACGCGCGCCGGCATGGTGAGCACGATGCGGTACGGGTCCACGTCGAGGCCCACGCTGCTGCCCAGGCGCGCCGTGAGAAGGCTCGCGAGGATGCGGCCCAGCGTCTCGTTGACCTGCGTGCCGAAGCAGGCGTTGAGCACGATCACGCCCGCGCCGTTGTCCAGCGTCACGAGGCGGTCCGTGGGCAGCGCGTACTGCCCCTGCTCCTCGACGTACTCCACGAGGCTCCACGCCGCGTCCATCTCCGCCTTGTGCTCCTGCGCGACCCAGCGCGCCGCGGCCTCCTCGCCCTGCCCCTCCACGATCTCGCGGATGCGCCGCCGAAGCTCGCCCACCCCCTGCGCCACGGCCCACGGCACGGGGATCTCCTCGCCCACCCACGAGGGGATCGCGCCCATGGGGTCCTTGATGGGCTCCACGCGCACCTCAAGCTGCTCCGCGTCGATCTCCGCGATGCGCCACGGCTGCCCCTGCACGATGAACGTCGCGCCCGGCTCCGCGAACGACGCCACGAACCCTTCGTTGAGGGTCGCCACGCTGCGCCGCGTCACGAGGTTCACCACCCGGTACGTCAGCTCGTCCGGGATCATGGAGATGTTCTCGAAGAAGTAGTCGCGGGTCCTCTTCTTGGAGCCGATGACGCCGTCCTCGTGGTACACGACCCACAAGTCGTGGAGCTGCTTCACCACCGCCATGAACTCGTCCAGCGACAGGTCCCGGAACGGATGCGCCCGGCGCGCGACCTGATAGCACTCCAGGTCCCCGACGCGGCGCTTCTCCAGCGCCATGGCCGCGACCTGGTTGGCCAGCACGTCCAGGGGCTTCTTCGGCGAGGGCAGGCGCTCCATGCGCTCGGCCAGAGTCTCCTTCACGATGACCGCGGCCTCGGCCACGTCGTCGGGGTCCTGCGCGACGACCACGCCGTTGCTCACTAGATCATGCCGGTGCCCCGCGCGCCCCACGCGCTGGACCAGGCGCGTGACCTGCCGCGGGCTCGTCATCTGGAGCACGAGGTCCGCGTCGCCGATGTCGATGCCAAGCTCCATGCTGCTCGTGCAGATGAGCCCGCGCGCCTTGCCGCTCTTGAACGCCTGCTCCGCCGCGATGCGCACGTCGCGCGCCAGCGAGCCGTGATGCACCGCGATGGGCGGCACGCCGTCGCCCAGGAGGCGGATGCGCGCGGCCAGCACCTCCGCCGTCTCGCGCGTGTTGACGAAGAGGAGCGTCTGCTTCTGCTCGCGGATGCGGTCCAGGCACGCGTTGAGGTACGCGGCCGCCTCGGGGCGCGCCATGATCCGCTCCGCCGTGGCGCGGTCGCGCGTCGTTGGCTTGGGGCTCACCACCTGGAGGTCCAACTGCTTCGAGACGGGGACCTTCACCGTGCGGACCTCGCGCCCTACACCGCCCAAGTATGCGGCCACGTCCTCGGGGTCGCCCACGGTGGCGGAGAGGCCCACGCGTTGAAACTCGCCCGCGTGGCCCACGAGGCGCTCCAGCGCGACGGCGAGCTGCGCGCCGCGCTCGTCGCTGGCAAGCTCGTGCACCTCGTCGAGGACGACGGCCTTGACGCCCGCGAGCCCTTGCACGAGGCGGCGGCCCAGGAAGAGGAGCTGGAGCGTCTCGGGCGTCGTGATGAGCACGTCGGGCGGGTGGCGGCTCTGGCGGTCGCGCTCGCCCGCGGTGGTGTCGCCGTGGCGCACGCGCACGTCGAGGCCCATGGCCTTGCCCCACTCGTGGAGGCGCGCCATGAGGTCGCGGTTGAGCGCGCGAAGCGGCGTGACGTAGAGGAGCTTGATGCGGTCCTTCCACTCGTGGTGCGGGGCCACCCGCTTCCAGCGCAGCAGGTTGTCGAAGAGGGGCAGGATCGCGCTCTCGGTCTTGCCCATGCCGGTGGGCGCCAGGAGGAGCGTGTGCTCGCCCGCGTGGATGGGGGGCAGCGCGGCGGCCTGCGCCTTCGTGGGGTGCGTGATGCCGCGGCCCGCGAGGTATTGCCTCCACTCGGGGAGCAGGAGGTCGAACCCGGTCACTCGATCCAGCCCGCCCGCCGCTTCTGATATCGCTCGCGGCGCTTGCGGCCCGTGGGGTTGTCGTCCCCGAAGCGCTTCAGCGACGCGATGGTGCCCAGGTCCACGCCGTCCAGCGTGAAGGCGCGCCCGGCGTCCGGGTCCACGAGGCCGTTCCCGAAGAGGGGGCCCAGGAGGCGCTCGCCCTCCAGCGCGTTGAACGCCGTGCCGCCGGTCAATTCGTTGAACGCGGGCATGACGATCATCTGCGCGCCCTCCGGAAGCATGGGGTACTGCTTACGGGCGGCCTCGGTGAAGGGCGCGCGGATCCACGCGGGCTCCTTGTGGCGGTGCCCCAGCGCGTCCATGAGCAGGACCGCCGGGTGGTTGTGGCACGTGACCACCGTGCGCGCGGACATGATGTCGTCGGAAGGCCACGTGTGGCCGTGGAGCAGCGCGACGTCGCCCACGAGGATGCCCGTCGCGTCGTGGACCTCCACGTCCAGGAGCCCGTCCAGGTCCACGTCGTGGTTGCCCGGCACCAGCTCCACCTTGGCGGGGAGGCCGCGGAAGAACGTGGGAAGCTCGCGGATCTCCTGGCGCGTCGAGTAGGGGACCTTGTGCTTGAGGTCGCCGATGACGATGAGGCGCTTCGCGGCGGTGCGGCGGAGGACCTCCTCCAGGCGGGCGCGCATGCGCGACGTCTGGCTGGGCAGGTGGACGCCCGCGCGCGCGAGGTCGCTCTCCAGGCCCACGTGCACGTCGCCCACCGCGACCGCGTCCGCGTCGGGGAGGTGGAGCGCGCGCTCGCCGAAGAGGGGGACGGGTCCCCGGGCCGCGGGCTCCATGCCTCCGGCTTGAGGCCGGGATGGGGAAGAAGCTTTGCGCGAAGGGGCGCGCTGATGGGGCGATGGACTGGGAGTTCACCGACTACGACCCGGGAGAGATGGAGGGCGCGTTCCTCCTCGTCGCGGTCCCCGTCACGCGCAACGTGCCCACCATCGTCGCGTCCGCGCTCCTGCGCTCGCCTCAGCGGCGCCTCGCGGTGGCGATCAACAGCGATCGCCTGCCGCCCGTGAGCATGTCCTACGCGGGCGTCGTGAGCGGGCCCATGCACGTCTGGGCGCTGCCGGGGCCCGCCGGCCCCCGTCTCGCGGGCCGGGAGCTGCTCGTCCTCGCCAGCGACGTGCGCCTCGTCCCCGAGGCGCTCATGGGCTTCTGCGGCGCGCTGGCGCGCTGGGCGAAGGAGAAGCGCATCGGGTTCGCCCTCGCCATCGAGGCCGCCGACGCGGACGAGGTCCCGGCGGCGCCCAGCCTGGCCGCGACCTACGCAGGCGAAGGCGCGCTCGACGCGCTGGGGCTTCCGAAGTACGAGGGCGTCCACGCGGGGTTCAACGCCGCGTTCCTCGCGCGCTTCAACCAGCACAAGCTCGCGGCCGCGGGCGTCTTCGCGCCCAGCGCGGGGGACCCCGTGAGCGACGCCACCGCCGCCGTGCGCGTCCTGCAGGCCATCGCCCCCCTGCTGCCGCGCCCGCTGGTCGCGGGGAACCTCGACCGGCTCGCGCACGACGCGGCGGAGCTGGTCGCGCGGACGCTGGCCGACCAGGAGGCCGCCAGGCAGGGCCTCATGGCCTCGGCCCGCGGGGACCCGGGCTACCTTTGAACCCCGCTCTATATTGTGGCAAAGGAATATACGCTTTGCACGATATTGTAGGGTCGTGGCCGACGTCTTCGAGATCCTGGCCGACCCCACCCGGCGGCGGCTCCTCAAGGCCCTCCGCGGCGGGGAGCGCTCCGTCAACGAGCTCGTCGAGGAGGTCGACATCCACCAGCCGGGCGTCTCGCGGCAGCTCCGCATCCTGCACGAGGCCGGCTTCGTGGAGGTCCGCCCCGACCGTCAGCGCCGCCTCTACTCGCTCCGCCCGGAGCCGTTCCGCGAGCTGGAGGACTGGATGAACGACTACCGTCAGATCTGGGACGCGCGCTTCGACAAGCTCGCGGCCCACCTCGCCAGCCAGAAGAAGAAGGACGTGAAGTGAATGACGCAGCAGCACGCACCCCCCAAGCCCGGCAGCCAGACCATGCGCCTGGAGCGCGTCTTCGACGCCTCCCCCGAGGACCTCTGGGTGGCGTTCACGCGGCCCGAGCAGCTGGCCAAGTGGATCAGCCCCTTCCCCGGCGTGGACGCGGAGGTGCACGAGATGGACGCCCGCAAGGGCGGCCGCGTGCGCTTCACCATGATCGACGAGAAGGGCACGCGCTACCCCGAGGAGGAGCTTCTCTTCGAGTCCTTGACGCCCTACAAGGAGATCGTCCAGTACCAGAGCAACGCCGGGCGCAGCGACGTCTTCGCCGACCACCCGATGCGCATGACGATCACGCTGGAGCCTCAGGGCCCGCGCACGAAGCTCACGCTCGTCCAGGAGGGGCTCCCCGCGGGCTTCCCGCTGGACATGGCCAAGGGCGGGTTCAGCGCCTGCCTCGACAAGCTCGCCAAGGTCGTCTCGCGCCCCGCGCACGGCAAGACGCTGCGCCTGGAGCGCGCGTTCGACGCCTCGCCCGCGGACCTGTGGGCCGCGTGGACCGACCCCAGGCAGTACGCGAAGTGGTTCAACCCCGCGCCCGGCATGGACCTCGTGGTCCACGAGTTCGATGTGCGCGTCGGCGGGCAGATCCGCTTCGACATGCCCCAGCCCGACGGGAACCGCAACCCGCAGGAGGGCGTGTTCCACGTGCTGTCGCCCCACACGAGGATCGTCTCGGGCTCGCCCGACAAGTCGTTCCTCCTGGACGTGCGCCTCGTCCCGGAAGGCAAGCGCACGCGCATGGTGGTCGAGGTCACGGGCGTCCCGCCCGAGTACCACGCCATGGCGACGCAGGGCTGGAACGCGGGCTTCGACAAGCTCGAGGCGCTGCTCGCGCGCTAGAGCGGGGGCCCCACGAACCAGACGCAGTGGGCGACCTCGCCCTCGAACGTCCGGGCGTCGACGCAGACGTGGTTGATCGCGTAGTAGTCGACGCAGGCCGCCGCGACGGTCTGGACGCTCCCGGTGGGGGGCGTGCAGGCCTGGATCGGGGCCGAGTCCGCGGGCGCGGGCGGACAAGGCTTGTGCAGGCAGGCGGGCAGGCAGACCGGGCCCACTTGCAGCGTGCAGCACGGGAACGCGCACGCGGACGCGCTGGGGAGGGCGACGGCGGGGACGGCGACGAGGACGAGGGCAAGGAGCAGGAGCGCGCGGAGCAAGCTTGGGCCTCCACGCCGGGAGCCGCCGGCCCAGGCTTGAACCCCGGCGGCCTTGCAGGCTCCTGGGGCTCCGCGGGGACATGGCGGTCGTCTTGCCCGGAGGGGGGCCGCCCCTTCGTCCCGTGGCCGCCCGCGCCGCCCCGACGATTCCGCCCTCGCGCGGCCGCCACCGGGGATTCTCCCGCAAAACAGGCCTTGGCAAAGGTATATGCAGATACTAAACCTACAAGTTTAGTGTGCAGCTGGACGATACGTTCGCCGCGTTGGCCGACCCCACGCGGAGGCGTCTCCTCGCCCAGCTGGAGAAGGGGGCGAAGACGCTCAGCGAGCTCGCCGCGCCCCTGCCCATGAGCCTGATGGCGGTGCAGAAGCACGTGCAGACGCTGGAGGCGGCCGGTCTCGTGGAGACCTGGAAGGAAGGCCGCAGCCGGCACGTGCGCCTGCGCCCCGCGGGGCTCGTTCCCGTGACCGAGTGGATCGCGGAGTCGCGCGCACGCTGGAACGCCGCGTTCGACAGGCTCGCCAAGGTCCTGGAGGAAGACGACACATGAAGCAGACTCAGGAATACGAGATCGCCCTCACCCGCAGCTTCCGCGCGCCTCCCGAGCGCGTGTTCGACGCGTGGACCGACCCCGCGAAGCTCGCCAGGTGGTTCGGCCCGGACGGCTTCTCCACCACGACGCACGAGTTCGACCTGCGCCCCGGCGGCACCTGGCGCCACACCATGCGCGGCCCCGACGGGCGCGACTACCCCAACAAGATCGTCTTCGTGGAGCTGGCGCGCCCCGATCGCCTGGTGTACGACCACGTCTCGGGCCCGCCCTTCCGCACGACGGTCGTCTTCGAGAAGGAGGACGGGGGCGGCACGCGCATGTCGTTCCGCATGGTCTTCCCCGACGCGGAGTCGTACCGCGTCGCCACGCAGCAGTACGGCGCGCAGGAGGGCGCGAAGCAGACGGTGGCGCGCCTCGCGAGCTTCGTGGAGGAGGCGCCCATCGAGGTGCGCCCCGCGCGCCGCACGTACTGGCCCGCCTTCACCGTGGAGCGCGTCTTCCGGGCCCCCGTGGAGAAGGTCTGGAGGATGTGGACCACCAAGGAGGGGCTGGAGGCGTGGTACTGGCCCGAGCCCCTGGTGGCCCACGTCAAGCGCCTCGACCTGCGCGTGGGCGGCGGCTGGGAGATCGCGGCCGAGGGGCTGCCCCACACGTCGCGCGCGACGTTCACGGAGATCGTCCCCCACGAGCGCCTGGGCATGATCGCGCCCATCGACTTCATCCCGGACGTGGAGCCCTACGACCGGGGCGACACCATCGAGTTCCACCGCGTCGCCGAAGGCACGAAGATGACGTTCACCTCGACGCGCATGCACTCGGATACCTGGCAGAAGGCCTCCGGCAGCGGGTGGAGCAGCTCCATCGACCGCCTGACGCGCGCCCTCGAAGGGGGCCCCGAGCCGGCGCGCGGCTTCACCCTGGAGCGCGAGTTCAAGGCGCCCCCCGAGAAGGTCTGGGAGATGTGGACGACCCCCGAGGGGATCGCCAAGTGGTGGGCCCCCTCCGCGCGCGAGATGGGCTTCGACATGCGCGTGCGCCACATGGACGTGCGCGTGGGCGGCACGTTCGCCTTCGAGATGAAGAACGACAAGCACGCGCTCGTCAACCGCGGCACGTACACCATGGTCGAGCCGCACTGGGAGCTGGCCTGGACGTGGCACTACGACATCTACCTCTCGCCCGACGAGAAGCCCTACGACGTGCCCATCCTGGTCACCTTCACGCGCACGCCCGCGGGCGGCACGAAGATGACCTTCATGCAGGGGCCCCTCGCGAAGCCCGGCTTCACCGAGGGCTCGCGCCAGGGCGTCATGCAGAACCTCGGCTACCTGGCCAAGGCGCTGGGGGAGTGATAGCATGGCCACGCAGTTCGTCACCTCCAAGGACGGCACGAGGATTGCGTATGAGACGGTGGGCAGCGGCGAGCCCCTGGTCATCGTCTGGGGCGCGCTGGGGGCCCGCGCGTCCCCGTTCGCGAAGGGGATGCGCGAGGAATTGGCCAAGAGCTTCACCGTGTACGACTACGACCGGCGCGGCCGCGGCGAGAGCGGCGACGCGAAGCCCTACGCCGTCGCGCGGGAGGTCGAGGACCTCCGCGCCGTGTGCGAGGCCGCGGGCGGCTCGCCCTTCGTGTGGGCCACCTCGTCGGGCGCCGCGCTCGCGCTGGAGGCCGCCGCGGCCGGCGTCCCCATGCGCGTGCTGGCCGCGCACGAGCCCCCCTACGCCGTGGGGCCGGAGGCCGGCTCGTTCGACCGCGACTACGAGGCGAACGTCACCGCGCTCATCCAGCAGGGCAAGCGCGCCGAGGCCGTGGGCTACTTCATGCGCGTCGTCGGCGTGCCCGGCCCCATGGTGTGGGTCATGCGGCTGATGCCCTTCTGGAAGCAGATGGTCCAGCTTGCGCACACGCTCCCCTACGACGCCGCGATCATGAACCGCTTCGAGATGCCCGAGGCGCGCCTGCGGGGGATCCGCACGCCCACGGTCGTCCTCGTGGGCGGCAGCACGCCCTCGCGCCTGCGCGCGGCGGCCGACGCGGTGGCGAAGGTCGTCCCCGGCGCCACCGAGCAGGTCGTCCCCAAGCAGAACCACGGCATCAAGCCCCAGGCGCTGCGCCCCGCGCTCGTCGAGGCGTTCGCGGGCAAGTGATATCATGGCCTCCCGCTGGCTCGGCTTCGGCGTGCTCTCGCTGGGCACGCTCATGATCGTCCTGGACACGACCATCGTGAACGTCGCGCTCCCCTCGGTGAAGGCGGACCTGGGCTTCTCCGACACGGGCCTCGCCTGGGTCGTGAACGCCTACGTGCTCACCTTCGGCGGGCTTCTGCTCCTGGGCGGGAGGCTGGGCGACCTGTACGGGCCGCGCCGCCTCTTCCTGGGCGGCATCGCGCTCTTCACCCTCGCTTCCCTCGCGTGCGGCACCGCGACGACGCAGGCGTTCCTCGTCGCCGCGCGCGCCGTGCAGGGCGTGGGCGGCGCGGTGGTCTCCGCCGTCTCGCTCTCGCTGATCATGGGCCTCTTCCCCGAGCCGGAAGGGCGCGCGAAGGCCATGGGCTTCTACGGCTTCGTCGCCGCGGGGGGGCGGCAGCCTGGGCGTCCTCCTGGGCGGCCTCCTCACGCGCGCGCTGAGCTGGCACTGGGTCTTCCTCGTCAACCTGCCCATCGGGATCGCCGTCGCCATCTCCGCCCTCGCGGTCCTCCCCGACACGCGCGGCCAGACGGGCGCGAGGCGCCTCGACGTCGCGGGCGCCGCCACCGTCACGGCCGCCCTCGTGCTCGCCGTGTACGCGGTCGTCAACGGCGGCGCCTCCGGCTGGGCCTCGCCGCGCACGCTGGGCCTCCTCGCCGCCGCGGCCGCGCTGCTGGGGGCGTTCCTCCTCGTGGAGACGCGCGTGCGCGACCCGCTGGTGCCGCTGGGCCTCTTCCGCCTGCGCAACCTCGCGACGGCCAACGCCATCGGCGTCCTCTGGGCCGCCGCCATGTTCGCGTGGTTCTTCCTCGCCGCGCTCTACATGCAGCTCGTCCTGGGGTACGATCCCCTCCAGGTGGGGCTGGGCTTCCTCGCGTCCAACGTCATCATGGCCGCCTTCTCCCTGGGCCTCTCCGCGAAGATCGTGCTGCGCTTCGGCATCCGGCTGCCCCTCGCCGCGGGGCTCGCCCTCGCCGCCATGGGGCTCCTCCTCTTCGCGCGGGCGCCCGTGGGCGGGACGTTCCTCGCGGACGTGCTCCCCGGCATGCTCCTCCTGGGCTTCGGCGCCGGCATGGCGTTCAACCCCGTGCTGCTCGCGGCCATGGGCGACGTGTCCCCCGAGGACTCGGGGCTCGCCTCGGGCGTCGTCAACACGTCGTTCATGATGGGCGGCGCGCTGGGCCTCGCCATCCTCGCGAGCCTCGCCGCGGCGCGCACGCAGGCGCTCGCCGCGTCGGGGGCCGCCCCCCTCGCCGCGCTCAACGGGGGCTATCACGCGGCGTTCCTCGCGGGTGCCCTCTGCGCGGGCGCCGCGGCCGCGCTGGGCGGCACCCTCTTGAGCCCCGCCGCGCCTCCCGCGCCGTCCCCCGCCGCGCCCGCGGAGGTGTGAGCCGTGAGCCTCGCCAAGAAGCTGAACCTCAAGGACGGCATGAAGGTCCGCGTCGTGGGCAAGCCCAAGGACGTGGACCTGGGCGACGTCGCCGCCACCACGTCCGCCAAGGCCGACGCGATCCTCGTCTTCGTGCGCATGCTCGACGAGGTCGACGCCCGGTGCGCCCCCATGGTGGAGGCCGCGAGGGAGGACCGCCTCGCATGGGCCGCGTACCCCAAGGCAGGCCAGCTGGGCACCGACCTCAACCGGGACGTCCTGTGGCGGCACCTCCTCCAGCAGGGCATCCAGGGCGTGCGCCAGGTGGCGCTGGACGACGTGTGGAGCGCGATGCGCTTCCGCCCGAAATGAAGAAGCGGCCCCCCATCGCTGCGCGCGCCGTGGCCGAGAAGCACCTGCGCCGCAACGGCACGCTGGAGAGCGTGGGACGCAAGGTCCGCGGCAAGCCCGTCGGCCCGTGGAGGTTCTACCACCACGACGGCAAGACGCTCAAGGCCGCCGGCCGGTTCGACGAGGACGGCCTCTTCACCGGCCCCTGGAAATGGTACGCCGCCAACGGCGCGGTGCGCCAGGCGGGCCGCTTCGAGAAGGGCCAGCAGGTCGGTCTCTGGAAGCGCTGGTACGGCGGCACCGACCAGCTCTGCGACGTCGGGCGCTACGTCGAAGGGAAGCGCGTCGGGCCGTGGACGTTCTACGACCGGAAAGGGGGCGTCCGGCGCAAGCAGGCCTACGCGCCGAAGAAACGATAGCACGAACGCGCTGGGGGTGGAAGCGCCGCCTCACGGATTTGAACCGAGGACCTTGGGATTAACAGTCCCACGCTCTACCGGCTAAGCTAAGGCGGCAAGTGGTGCGGCCCGCTCCCGGGAGCCCGGGGGAGAGTCGCGTCCGGTGGCCGGGCAGAGCGGAAGGCCCTCAAAAGGATTTCTACCCCCGGGACGCGCGGGTCCCGGGGGCGCGCAGGCTTACTTCTCCAGTTCCTCGTCGCTCTTGCCCAGGTCGGTCTTGCGCAGGTCGGGGACGACCGGCGCCGCCGCCTTGTCCTCGGGGATGGCGTCGCCGACCTGCTGCATGGCGTTCTCCTGGAGGGAGGAGCCGCGCACGTTGCTCATGCCGGAGCCGCCCTGCATGGAGGAGCCGCCCATGGCGCCCGCGCCGGAGGCGCTTCCGCCCGGCTGCGAGCCGCTGCGGACGGTCTCCTTGACGTGGTCCTTGGTGCGCTTGACCTCCTCGGCGGTGGTGCCCACGACCTGGCGCGTGGTCTCACCGGCCTTGCTGATGGCCTCCTTGGTGGAGCCGGCGAGGTCGTGCTTCTTGGCCTCCTCGCTGAAGCCCTTGAGGGCGCCCGCGACGGCGGCGACGCCCTTCTGGACGGTCTCCTTGACCTTGTGCTTGACCTCCTCGGGGCTGGACTCCTTGAAGCGCTTCTCGCTGGCGCCCATGGTGGAGCCGCCCTGCGAGCCCGTCTCGGCGAAGGTCTCGCCGTAGGGGGTCTCGCGCGTCGCGTTCTCCTGCTCGTTTCCCATCTCGTTGCCCATGTTGCTCGTGTTCTCGTTGTCTTCCATCGTCAGTTCACCTCAGAAGCCTGCCCGGCCGCGGCCCGCGAAGGCCTCGCGGGCGGGGCGGCCCACGTAGCGGATCTCCTCGCGCGAGCGCTGGAGCCTCCGGCGCGTCTCCGCCTTCGCGTGCGCGGCGCGGCTGCGCGCCACGCCCCACGCGACCAGCGCGATCACGACGTCGATCCCGACGGTGATCCACGTGCCGGCGGGGTCGAAGAGGAGCTTGTTGAGCCCCGCGATGAGGGCGATGTGCAGGATGATCCACGCGGTCAGCGCGACGACGCCCAGGAGGACGCCCATGGAGATGGACGTCGTGAGGCCGCTCCACCAGGCGCCCGCGGCGGCCTTCAGCTCGCGGCCCACCTTGCGCGGCGCGGCGCGGGCCCGGCGGCCGGACTCGGCCACCGCGTCGGCGCGGACCCTCACCTCCTCCTTGAACGTCGAGGCCGCGTCCTTCGCGTCCTCGATCCTCTCGCTCACCGCGTAGGAGACGTCCTGCGCGGTGGCCTTCACGGCGTCGGTCGCGCGGCCGGCCGCTTCCGCGGTCGCCTCGCCCGCGCGCTTGACGCCGCGGCCCACCATGCGCATCTCGGGCGTCGCGGCCTGCGTGGCGCCCTCCTCGGCCGCGGCCCGGACGACCTTGCCGGCCTCCTGCACGCTCTCCTGGGCGTCGCGGCCCAGGTCGTTCTCCTCCAGCGCCTCGACGAAGCCCTCGATGGCCCCTGCGAGGGCGGCGGCGAAGCGACGCGCGCTCTCCTCGGCTTCGCGCCGCACCGATTCGTAGTCCGTGCTCTCGACGTCGTCGTCCGGAATGCGAGTCACCTCGTGATGCCGCTTGGTCGTCCGGAAGCGGGCTTAGCCGTTCTGGCCGCGTGGCCGGTGTGGTTTCGGCGCGCCGGCCGAGCGGACGTAGCGGGGGGCGCTCCCTCCACGCGCGCTTGACGCCCTCCTCGCCGCTCACTGCCGAGCAGTCCGCCGCCGTGCGCTGCGCGGCGCACGCGCTGGAGATCCGCGCGGGAGCGGGCACCGGCAAGACGCACACGCTCGCGCACCGCGTGGCGCACCTCGCGCCCGCGCCGGCGCAGCAGGCGCGCGTCCTCGTCGTCACCTTCACCCGGGAGGCGACCGCGGGCCTCCAGCGGCGCCTCTCTCTTCTCTTGGGCCGCGACCACCTGGTGCGCGTCGTCTCGTTCCACCAATGGGCCGCGCGGGAGCTTCCCCCCGAGGAGCGCCGCTTCCTCGGCGACGCGGAGGCGCGCAAGGCGATCCACGAGGGGATCGCGCGGGCGCGCCCCGGCCCCGGCCTGCGCCGCGCGCTGGGCGTCTCCGCCGCGGGCAACGACGACGTCGCGGGCCGCCTCCTGGGCGCGCTCTCCTTCGTGAAGAACGCGCAGACCACGCTGGGCTCCGCGCTGGAGGGCGCCCTCTCGGGCCTCGCCCCGTGGCGCGACGAGCTGGAGACGATATCAGAGACCTACGAGCGCCGCAAGGGCGATCGCCTGGACTACGACGACCTCCTCATCGCGTTCCGCGACCGGCTGCGCGGCAGCGCCGCGTTCCGCTCGGGCGTCGTCTCGCGCCTCGACCACGTCCTCGTCGACGAGTACCAGGACGTGAACGCCATCCAGGCGCAGGCGGTGCATCTTGTGACCGCGGGCCCCGGGGGCGCGCGCGCCACGGTGGTGGGCGACGCGCGGCAGAGCATCTACGGCTTCCGCGGCGGCGCGCCCCGGCACCTGGAGGACTTCCTGGCGCCCTACGGCAAGCGCGGCAAGCGGCTCGCCCTCACCGTGAGCTTCCGCAGCGACCGCGCGCTCGTGGAGGCCGGCAACCGCGCGCTGCCCACCGCGTTCCCGCTGCGCGCGCGGCGCGGGGCGGCGCGCGGCGAGGCGCCCGAGGTCCGCGCGTGCGAGGACCCGCGCGACGAGGCGCGCGTCCTGGCCGACCACGTGGAGGCGCTGCTGGCGGAAGGGGCGGACCCGCGCGAGATCGTCGTGCTATCACGCGCGCGGCACCTCGCCCTGCCCTACCAGGAGGAGGTGGTCGCGCGGCGCGCCGACGAGGCCTGGGCCGAGGACCACCCCGGCGCCATGGCGGACGCCATCGACGCCTTCCTCGTGGCCGCGCGCCGGCGCCGCGCCGCGCTGGACCCGTGGGCCGCCGCGCAGGAGGGCGAGCTGGGCCGCGCCGCGCGCATCCTCGCCCGCCGCGCCCGCAGCCAGGCGCTCCCCGCGCGCCCCACCGCCGCGCGCCTCCTCGCGCTCCCCCGCGGCGAGGACCTCTTCCACGTGAAGGCCATGACCATCCACGCCGCCAAGGGGCTGGAGTGGGACCACGTCCTCCTCGCGGGCGCGCGCGAGGGCGGCCTCCCCAGCGACCACGCGCTCCAGGCGCCCGAGGGCGTGCGCGACGCCCTCGTCGAGGAGGAGCGCCGCCTCCTCTACGTCGCCCTCACGCGGGCGCGCAGGAGCTTCCTCGCCACGTGGCCGCGCCTGGGCGAGCGCCGCGCGCACGCGCCGTGCCGCTGGCTGGAGACGCTGGAGAGAGGGCGCGCGCCGGAGCCGATGCCGGCCCGGTCGTCCCCGCCACGAGGGGCCATCCACCTGAAGGCTCTTTGAGGGGCCGTTCTGTTACACGCCGCATGCCGGAGACCGTGACACCCGCCCAAGCCATCCGCAACCTGCTCGAGATCCAGAAGAAGGAGTGGGCGGGACGCCTGGGCTCCGTGGAGGGGCGCTACTCGCACTACGTCGGGCTGGCCGCCGACCGCGCGCAGTGGTACGCCGAGAAGCGCGTGAAGCATCGGCGCGTGGGGCGCGGGCTGAGGTTCGCCGCCATCCTCCTGGGCATCCTCGCCGGGCTCGTCCCCCTCGTGGCGCCGCTCACGATCCCCCTGGGGAAGTCGACCACGCTCACCATCCTGGCGATCCACGCCACCATCCCGCTCGCGGTGGCCGCGGGGCTCGTGCTGCTGGACAAGTTCTTCGGCTTCTCCACGACGTGGCTGCGCTTCGTCCAGACCGAGCAGGCCATCGTGAGCCTCGCCGACAAGTTCCAGGCCGACTGGCAGAAGCGCAGCGAAGGGTGGACCGCCCCCATGGACGCCGCCCAGCGCGCCGAGGCCGGCAAGCTCATCGAGGAGTTCGTCGGGCGCATCGACGCGCTCGTGCAGAAGGAGACGAACGTCTGGATCGCGGAGTTCACGGGCGCCATGGCGCACATGGACGAGAGCGCCTCGGGCGCGAAGACGCCTGCGTGAGAACCGCGCAGAGACGAGTCCTGCCGGATTCGGCTGATCCGTGTCTGCGCCTGCGCTTCGCCATCTTCGATGGCCCGGTGTAGTGCGCAGATACGGATTTGAACCGTAGAATCCCTAAGGAACTAGCCCCTCAAGCTAGCACCGTTGGCCAGGCTTGGTTATCTGCGCGGATGCGATCCCCTGAGGTTGGGGGGTATGCCTGGAAACCCGTTCCCCTATTTGAAAAATGGGGTCGCTCAGACGGGGACGACGCCCACGAAGAGGGCGAAGGCGAGGACGAGGAGCGTCGCGACGGTCACGACGGGCATGAACGGGTACGCGGCCTTGCCGCGCCCCAGGAGCCTCGCGGCGGGCCAGGCCAGGAGCTTGAGCGCGACGAAGTAGAGGACCACGAGGAGGGGCGGGAAGAGGGCGGCCGCCGCGACGCAGGCCGCGACGTCCGCGGTGGCGAGGCGCAGCCAGAGGCCGATGGCGCGGTGGCTCAGGAGCGCGAAGAGGACGATGAGGCCCCACTTGGCGAAGAAGGGCGCGCCGGGGCGGAAGTCGACGGCCCAGACGTGGATCGCCAGGAGGACGACGGCGAAGGCCCACCAGACGTCCATGAACTCGCGCTGCGCCGACATGTGCTTCACGTCGGAGAGCGTGGCCACCACGAAGGAGCCCAGGAGGAAGAAGAGGCCGTCCACCTCCAGGGGCGAGAGGTCCCACGCCACGAAGGGCGAGAGCGCGTCGAGCACGCTCCGGCGATCCTCCGGGCGCGCCATGAACGCGTCGAATCGCGTTCGGAGACGCGCGCGCGGCGCGCCGCTCCCCGCGATAGCATTTTGGGTCCGCCAGGCCGGGAGACGGGGGAACGACGCCGGGGTTCCCTGTCGCCCGACCGTGGTCTTATATAGGCCCTGCAACCGAGCAACCCGGCGAGTTGGGTTTCGGCCCGCTCGGAGGACCAAACGATGAAAGCGAACCAGAAGTTCCTGGCTGGCGACGATGAGGCTGTTTCCCCGGTCATCGCCGTGATCCTGATGGTGGCCATCACCGTCGTGCTCGCGGCGACCGTCTACGTCTGGGTATCCGGCTTCGGCGCCCAGAGCGGCAACCCGCAGAAGAGCATGTCGCTCACCAGCGCGGGCGCCCTGTCGGGCGGCTTCAAGACGTACAGCGTCGCGTCGAGCACCACCGGCATGAAGTACGGTGACATCTCGGTCACGCTCAACGGCGCGACCTTCGCCATGGACGCCACCGTCGCGTGCGCGAGCCCCCAGACCATCCCGACCGCCAGCCAGTACCTGGCGTGCACGGGCACGACGCGCCACGTCGCGGGCGACGTCATCAGCGCGGGCGACGTCATCTCGCTGCGCGCCTCGAGCGGCGACACGCTGCGCATCCTCGACTCGCAGGCGAACGCGGTCATCCTGACCCTGACGGTGGGCTGAGGGAGTTGATCTCTTGAAGGCCAACCGCAAGTTCCGCATGGACGACGACGGCGTCTCCCCGGTCATCGCCGTGATCCTGATGGTGGCCATCACCGTCGTGCTCGCGGCGACCGTCTACGTCTGGGTGTCGGGATTCGGCGCCCAGTCGAGCTCGCCGCAGAAGAGCATCGCGCTCACCAGCGCGGCCGCGCTCAGCGGCGGCAAGAAGACGTACACCATCGCCTCGTCGACGAGCACCATCAAGTACAGCGACATCCGCGTCACGGTGAACGGCGTGCAGCAGGACCTCACGCAGACGAGCCCCGGCACGGCCGGCGCCTGCTCCACGACGCCCGCGGCGGCCACGCTCTTCGTGGCGTGCGCGCAGAACGCCGAGGCGCTCAACGCGACGATCATCCACGCCGGCGACACGCTGACGCTGGGTGGCGTCAGCTCGGGCCAGACGCTGCGCATCCTGGACTCCCAGGCCAACGCGGTGATGCTGACCCTGACCATCGGGTGAGGATCGTCCCCCGCGGCCCGGGCGACCGGGCCGCACCCCCTCTTCTTTTCATCTTCTGACGAACTCCAGGCGGAGCCATCTCCGGCGAAGCGCGACAAGCCGGCAGGCTCCCGGGCGTGTTCACGCGCGGAGGTGACACCCTCCCCGTGACACGCCGTGTCGGTGCGTCCCGCCGCTTGCCGGCGCTCGCGATTTCCACGAGAGAAACGCACGCACGCCGGACCTCGTTTCGCGCATCGCCGGCCCCCGACCGTTAACGGAAGTGTTTTTAAGGGGGCCGTGGTTCGCGGCTCCAGACGGAGAGCCAGCTCTCTCACAGACGGCTGGGCATGATCCGCGAAATGGGACGAATCGTTTCGAATCATGGAGGAATCCATACCATGGATGCTACTACTAAGACCAAGACCCTCGCGGTCGCCTTCGTGGCGTTCCTCGTCGGCTCCGTCTTCGTCTCGGGTGTCGCCACCGCGCACTCCGCTGACCTGGCGGCCGCCGACGATGCGGGCCACAACGTGGCGAACCCCGCGAACGTCCTCACCGTGGGCAACCCCATCCGGGTCGTCCACTTCAACACCGCCGGCACCATCTCGCAGGTCACGTACCCCGAGAACGGGACGATCGACTACAACCAGACGTACGACCTGACGCTGACGGCCATCGGCAACTCCACCGGCGCGACCGGCGTCAACCTCGCGTGGGGCACCCAGTACCAGCTCGTCGCCCCCTCGGGCACGCTGGTGGGCGCCACCCGCTCGGCCTACAACGACACCGAGCACTGCGGCCAGGGCTCCACGGCCCCCGTGGCCTACCAGACCGCGTGCGGCGCGCCCTACTCCTTCGCGAACATCACGTTCCCCAACGTGAAGTTCAGCGAGGGCGGCATCTGGCTCGTCACCAACGCGACCAGCTCGGCGACCGTCGCCCAGTTCGTCGTCTCGCCCCACACCGAGATCGCGGTCTCCCTGAGCAAGACGAGCGTCGTCTACAACCCGACGGGCTCGTTCAACTACATCCTCACGGCGACCTACGCGGCGAACGGCACCCCCGTCTCCGGCGCGGTCATCGACGTCTTCCCCTCGGGCTCCGGCCTGACCAACGGCGTCACGACCCAGCCTGACGGCACGGCCACGGTCCTCCAGACCGGCACGCCCCACGCCAACGTGTACCACTTCTTCGTGAACGCGTCCATCGCCAACACGGTGACGGGCTCGTGCGCCTCGGGCGACCCCGTCAGCACGTGCAGCGACATCTTCGGCGAGAACAACCTGACCATCAGCGCCGCGCCCCTGACGGTCAACAAGAACTCGACGACGGCGTACACGGGCTTCCAGAACAACGTGACGTTCACGCCCCAGTTCCAGTCCGCGCAGGACTCGAACAGCAGCTTCGCCTTCACCGGCGTGCAGGCCTCGGCCGGCACGGCGCTGGGCGCGGGCTTCTTCCCGAACGCCTCGAAGTTCAACGCCTCGGTGACCTTCCCCAACGGGACGGTCCTCTACATGTCCGGCGCGACCCGCGGCTCGCTCGCGTTCCCCGTGAGCGAGTTCACGGTCTCCGGCGGCTCGAACCTCCAGTGCTTCGACCCCAACAACGCCGTCTGGATCTCCGGCCCCGGCAGCGCGTGCAACGTCACGAGCATCCTGGCCAAGTCCTTCGGCGTCGACCAGGACACCGGCCGCATCTACTTCGTGCCCGGCTCCAGCCTCTGGCTGGGCGGCACGTACACCTTCGGCCTGACCATCAGCAACGACGCGGCGGGCAACTCGGAGTACTCCGGCTCGACCACGCTTGTTCCCACCTCCCCCGCGGGCGTCAACCTCGCCCTCACGGACGGCAGCGGGAACTCGCTCACGGCGATCCCCGTCCTCCCCGGCACGGGCAGCCCCCTGGGTCTCCAGGGCCAGACGGTCCTGCTGAACATCACCGGCGAGTCGCTCTTCCAGCACCCCCTGTGCGAGTCGGGCGGCGCGCCCGGCGACGTGGGCTGCACGGCGAGCCCCACCGGCACCGAGGGTTCCGGCGGCAACTTCGCGGAGAACATCACCGTCTCCGGCGCGGTCCTCCCCACGCACCCCACCACGGGCTCCGCCTCGGGTGACATCACGTACAACCGCACGACCGGCATCGCGACGATCAGCAACCTCGTCACGAGCGGCTCGGGCAACGTGGTGTTCTCGGTCAACTGGAAGGGCACGACGACGACCCTGACCGTCCCCACGAGCGGTGGCGCCAACATCACCACCGACACGGCGGACATCCAGGTCGGCAAGCTGACGAACTTCACGATCACCGTGAAGGACGCCTTCGGCAACCTCGTCCCCACCGCAACCATCAAGGGCTTCAACGAGGACGGCAGCGCGTTCTCGCCCACCACGGATCCCTTCGGCTCGGGCGGCATCACCGGCAACGGTGGCCCCACCATGGGCCAGGGCGGCGTGTACAACATCAACATCACGCCCGCCAGCGTGAAGAACATGATCGTCCAGGCGACGGTCCAGCCCCCCGGCGGCACCGCGACCTACGCGCTCTACCGCGTGAAGGTCGTCGCCGGCCACGACCTGACCGTCAACCTGTCGAAGACGGACACCTCCGCGGGTCTGCCGACGTTCATCAGCGTGAACGCGACGAACTCGACGGGCGCGGGCGTCCCGACCGGAACGGCCCAGGTCTACCTGCTGACGGCCCAGGAGAAGACTGACCTCCTGGCCAACGGCAGCACGTCGCTGAGCAGCGTCCCGTCGTTCCGCAAGTTCGGGAACAGCCTCACGGCGTTCACGAACTCCAGCGTGTACGGCGTCAACATCACGGCTGCCCTCGGCGCGGACGTCTACAACGTCTACGTCCAGGACGCCGCCGTGCCCTCGCTCCAGCACGACAACCTGAACAGCATGCCCATGCTCACCGTGCACAACTACACGGTGACCTTCGTGCCCGCGACCATCGCGACCAACTGGACCGGCCAGACCAACGTCACGGTCAACGCGACGATCAAGGACTGGCAGGGCAACCTCGCGCCCAACGGCACGCAGATGCGGTACAGCCTGGCGAACTCCACGGGCAACCTCACGGACCCGACGGTGGGCGGCAGCTACAACTTCGCCGCGCTGAACAAGACGGGCATCACGAACGGCGTGGTCACCCTGACGGTCACGGGCCGCGACCCGGGCGTCATCATGGTCGAGATCATGCCCGCCTCGAGCGCGGGCACCCCCATCTTCACGGGCGCCACCGGCGCGCTCGTCGTGGCGGGTCCGACCGTGACGGTGAACCCCACCAGCGTGAACATCCTCACGCCGCAGGTCTTGACGATCACGGCCGCCAACTTCACGGGTGGCGCGCTGGCTGGCGTCGAGGTCCGCGTGTGCGGCATCTCGCTGAACGCGAACTTCCCCTCGACCGCTCCCACGACGCTGACGGCCTCGGACCGCGCGAACTGCACGGCCGTGGACGTCACCAACGCCGACGGGACGGCCGCGGTCAACGTCGCGCCCAACAGCCTGTCGCCGCTCCTGGTCTACGTGAACAACGTGAACACCGGCGTGTCGATCCCCGTCTTCGCGGGCACCCTCGCGGTGAGCATCGACAAGACGTCCCCCAAGACTGGCGACACCGTGACCATCACGGCCGCCCAGTCCCAGGGCGCCTCCGGCTCGGCGGGCATCGCGGTCAACGTGACCCGCGACGGCACGTTCGTCGTCAACCAGACGAGCGACTCCTCGGGCCACGTCGTGCTCTCCAACGTGAGCGCCGGCAACTACAGCATCGTGGCGACCCGCAGCGGCTTCCTGCCTGGCTTCCTCAACTTCAGCGTTGGGGCGTCCAGCGGGAACGTCACGCCCCCGGGCCCGCACTTCACCCTGTCCAACCTCGTGGTGCCCGACACCGCGACGGTCGGCCAGCCGGTGACGGTCAGCGCTGACGTGAAGAACGACGGCACCTCCTCGGGCACGGCCAACATGCTGCTGCTCGTGAACGACAAGGTCGTCGGCACGTTCTCGCTGCCCGACCTCGGCGTTGGCGAGACGCAGAGCGTGCAGTTCCAGCCCTTCACGCCCAGCGTCCCCGGCACGTTCCACGTCGTCGTCAAGATCGGCACCACGACTGTCGACAAGACGATCACGGTGAACCAGCAGGGCACGACCACGTCGACGCCCACGACGAGCACGACGACCACGACGACGACCACGACGACCACGTCGCCGACGGTCTCGTCGAGCCCCGTGACGAGCACGCCCACGTCGACCACGACCACGACGCCGAGCCCCAGGGTGCCCGGCTTCGAGTTCGTGGCCCTCGTCGGCGCCATCGCCGCGGCGCTCCTCGTGCTCCGCCGCAAGAACTAACTGAGCGCACGGCGCGGGCGCCCTTGAGGCGCCCGCGCATCCCCCCTTTTTCTCATCTTCTCTCCCCCAGCGCGAGCGCCGCGTCGCCTCCAGCGGGGATCAGATGATAAGGCCGCGACGGCACGCTGGGGGAGCATGCTTCCCCTCCTCGCCATCGGCCGCTCCATGCGACGCAGCCACGCCCGCCGCGCCGTCCTCGTCGCCCTCGACCGGCTCGGGCAGGCCGGGCTCGCGCCGCTCGCGGAGCAGGCGGGCCTCGCGCCCGAGCGCGTGCGCGCGGTCCTCCACGGCCGTCTGCCGGGCTTCCTGCCGGAGCTGTCGCTCCTCGCGCTGGAGCTCGTCCGCCAGGAAGGAGAGGAGTACGCCATCGCGCCGCGCGGGCGGCTCGTCGTGAGGTCGCTGGCGCGCGGCGGGCTCAAGCTCCTGCTGGAGGGGCCGGACGCCGCGCTGCGCGCGCCGCTGGAAGCCGCGCACGAAGAACGATGCCCCGCGTGCGGGCAGCGCGTGCCGCCGCGCGACCGCAGGCCGCAGAGGCGTTAGCTCACGCCTTGGGCTTCGCCTCGCCCTTGGGCGCCTCGGCGGCCTTCAGCGCCTCGGCGATCTGCTGGAGAAGCACGCTCTTCGCGCCGCGCGCGTCGATGAGCACGCGCCCTTCGCTCTTCCACCAGCGCTTGGGGTGGCCCACGCCCTTCTCCAGGACGGGGCGCAGGTGCATCTTCGCGGCGACCTGGGCGACGGCCTCGGCGGTGGGCTCCGCGATGGCCAGGTGCCTGGGCACCCGGCGCCAGGGGCGCGGCTCGGCCGCGTCGAAGTAGAGCGGCCAGAGGACGAGTTTCCCGTCGTCGCGCGAGACCATGAGAATCAGAGGGAAGCGGCCGGCAGGGGCGGCCGAGGTGTCAGGCGGTTCACTCGACGAGGACGGCGTTGATCGCGCCGTGCTGGCCGGGGCGGCTCGTGATCCGCGCCTTTCCGGCGCTGGTCTGCACGATGGCGCCCTTGGTCATGATGTTGCGGCGCACGTAGTTGATGTTCGCCGGGTTGCCCGTCACGGTGGTGATCTTCGCGGGCGCGGTCTTCCCCGTCTTGGGGTTGGTCACGTTGGCCGTGTCCGCCTTGAGCATGCGCACGCGCATCTCGCCCGCGCGGACGCGGACGTACTTGCGCTTCGTCGCGCCGATGGTCGTGAGAACGGGCTCGCGGCCGATCTCGAACTTGCGCTTCTTGTGGGCCATCATCCGGCGGCCGCCGGAGGGCTTGCGCTTGGATTCGCCCTGCCAAATCGCCATGCTGACACCGATCCTGAGGGGGCAGCGATCCCCGTTCCCCTATTTGAGTATTTTCCGGGCGGAGGATCCTCCGCGACTTGAGGGGCCCAGGGTTTCCACCGAGCGTGTTAAGTAGTGGCTAGCCTCTTTCCGGTGCAGCCACTCCCTCCCGTGCAGCCATGCGGCGGTGAGAAATCTTCTTATAGCGATATCGCAACATAGGCCTCACGCACGGGGCATCCGACCCGCATCGGGTATGGATCCACCAGGGAAACGGGCCTCGGACGGCCTGTCTTCTGTGCCCAGGAAGGAATACGAGATGGCTCAACTTTCTCGTCGGGAAGCCGACTTGGAGATCATCACCGTCGAGGACCTTTCCCAGGCGATCCAGGACCGCATTGGCCTGGGGCTTGAGGAGGCCGACCGCGACGCCGAGTTCGTGATGGATATCTTCGGCTTCAACGACCGCATCATCGACAACGTCCTCGAGCCCGAGGACCGTCAGCTCTTCTACATCCTGGAGGAAGAGGGGCTTCTCACCACCGAGCGCGAGGAGACCACGCTCTACGACGGCCGCGAGTGGCGCACCCACTACTGGCTCTTCAGGAAGGACAAGATCCTCGCCTCCGCCGAGGCCGCCCGCGCCAAGGCCGGCTCCGCCGACCACGAGTTCGGCATCTACGCCGAGATGCCCGAAGACGTGTGGGCCGCCCGGAAGCGCTAGCTCCCGAAAGCGCCGACGAGCGGGCTCGTTGAGCGCCGCCCGGAAGCGCTGAGAGTTTTTTCGCCGGCCTCCGGCTGGCTCATCCTCAACCCACCAGGGGGCGCGCCGCCTCGGGCGAGCCAACCCTTGATATGGGGGAACTCCGTTGGCGCGGCCGAGGAACGCCCGTGGCCCTTCCCCTCGACGTGCTTGAGCGCAGCATCAACAAGAAGATGTCCCTCCAGCTCAAGGACGGCCGCGTCATCGAGGGCAAGCTGGTCGGCTACGACCAGTACATGAACCTCGTCCTGGAAGAGAGCGAGGAGAAGGCCGGAGAGACGGGCCGCCGCCTGGGCACCCTCGTGCTCCGCGGCAACAACGTCGTGACCATCTCCCCGCAGTAGGCCTGCCGGCGATCGCCGGACGCGGAACGCCTTATATATCGGCCGACCCCGTGTTTCAAAATCTATAAGACACGGGGCATTCTGATAGGAACTCGGAAGGGCCCGGCTGGTAGTTGTTCAAGTGCATCCCATCCCCTCCTTGTGAGGCCAGCTTCGTCCTTCCACTCTCACATCCGCCAGCCCCTCTGGCGGACTCACCATTCTTCCAGGCCGAGCCCTGGCCTGATCCTTTCTGCGTCGCAGGCCCGTCGCGTCGTCACGCCTTCGTCGTGACGACTTGCGCCGGACCTGCAGCCCGTCGCGTCGTCACGCCTTTGTCGTGACGATGCACTCGGATTCGAGCACGAGGACGGTGTGCTCGAACTGCGCGACCTGGCCCTCGCCGATCTCGTGGAGGATGGGGTACTGCTTCACGGCGCCCGCGCGCTCCAGCAGGCGCATGGCGTAGGCCACGCGCTCGGGGGGGACGGCGCCCGCGATCCAGCGCTCGGCGAAGGGGAGCTTGGGATATCGTTCCGCGATGTGCTTCAGCGCGTCGCGCGCGACGGGGTCGCGCACGGGGCGCGCGCCCATGAAGTGGTAGATGTGCCCGCCCTTGGTGTCGCGGATCTTGCCCGCGCCGGTGGTGCTGAAGGGCTCGATGGCGATGGCGGTCCCGGGCTGCACGCGGCCGCGCGCGGTCTGCGCGACGTTGGGGATGGAGAGCCCCGCGTGCTGCACGTATTGATCCACGCTGTGCCCGGTGAGGTTCACGATGGGCTTGTAGCCGCGGCCGCGGATGGTGCTCTCGATGGCGCGGCTGATGTCCTCGATGGGGACGTTGGGCTTCACGACCTCCAGCGCGGCCGCCAGCGCGTCCCGGGTGCACTGCATGAGGTCCGCGTGCTTGCTCGTGCCCACCTCGACGGTGATGGCCGTGTCGCCGATCCAGCCGTCCACCTGCACGCCGCAGTCGAGCTTCACGACCTGGCCTTCCACGAACTCGCGCGCGTCCAGCACGGCGGGCGTCTCGTGCGCGGCGTCCGCGTCCAGGCTGATGCAGCAGGGGAAGGCGCACTCGCCGCCGTTCTCGCGGATGAAGCGCTCCACGGCCTCCGCGACGTCGATCATGCGCGCGCCGGGCTTCACCAGCGAGGCGCCGTACTCGCGCGCGCGGCCGGCGAGGTTCCCGGCCTTGCGGTACTTCTCGATGGCGTCAGCGTCCACGGGCTTCGACCTCCGCCGCGCGAATCGCGCCCTCGCGCAAAACCTTTGCCTCATCGCCCGTGGCGTCCACGACGGTGTCGAGCCTGCCGCTGCGCGCGCCCGCGTCCACGACGAGCCGCGCCTCGGCGCCCGCGAGGTCGCGCGCGCGCCGCGCGTCGGCCGCGTCGAGGTCCGCCGCCGCGAGGGGCCCGAAGTGGCGCGCGAGGCGCCGCGTGAGGTCGACGCTGGGCGCGCGCACGGCGACGAGGTCCGCGCCCGCGGTCACCTCGTCGGGGATCCACGGGCGCGGCCGCAGGAGCAGCGTCAGCGGGCCCGGCCAGAAGGCGTCGGCGAGGCGGCGCGCCAGCGGCGTCGCGAAGGCGACCTGCTGCACGTCCTCGAAGCCGCCCACGAGCACCGGGAGCGCCTCGTCCGCGCTGCGGCCCGTCGCGCGGAAGAGGCGCAGCGCGGCCGCGTCGTCCAGCGCGTCGCCGCAGAGCGCGTAGGCGCCGTCCATGGGCAGCACGGCCAGCTCGCCCGCGTCGAGGAGCCCGGTCGCGCGCTGCACGACGTCCGGCTCGGAGTGCGCGACGAGCTCCACGGGATCACTTCTTCTCGAGCTGCTTCTTGATGAGGTCGCCCAGCGTCAATTCCTTGGCGCCGGCGTTGCCCACGGGGCGTCCGCCGATGCCGGAGGGCGCCTCGGGCTTCTCCTTGAGCTTGACGTCCAGCGCCTTCTCCAGCTTCGCCACGAGCGCGTCGGGCGGGTGGTAGGTGCCCTTCTCGATGTTCGCCAGGTTGCTCACGCGCTCGTTGATGGCCTTGCCCAGGTCCTCGATGGAGAGGCCGGCGCGCTGGCGGGCCTGCTTCACGCGCTCGCCGTAGTCCTCGACGAGCTCCTCCTGCATCTGGTCGTAGATGTCGCGGGGCTTGCCGCGGACGGCGCGCCGCTCCAGCGCCTGCGTCGTCTGGCTGCGGCCGGTGACCTCGACCTTGGGGCCCGCCTGCTCGACGCCGAACTTCACGCAGTTGCCGCACACGCTCATGGTCGTGCCTTCGATCACGGCGCGCCGCAGCGAAGGGAACTCCTTGCCGCACATCTCGCAGGAGGGCATCGTCGCTCCATGGGGGCTCCATGGATAAAGCCCTCTCCCGATGCTCGTGGAGGTGGAAGCCGCTCCGGAGATCGAACGATCAGCCGTCCGCCCCAGGCGTTTCCACAAACGCTTAATATGGAGCAACCCTACCCAGCGACTGCGCCACCCCCGGGGAAATGCGGGTTTCCCGGAGTTCTGGGCGCACGGGATTGGTCCGCGTGTCCGAGGACGACATCTTCACGCCGTCGCCCCTTCCTCTCGACGGCATCGTCCCCGGGGAGGACGACGAGCGCTACCTTGTCGAGCGCGTCAAGCACCTGGAGGAGCGCAACGCCCAGCTTCGCGACCAGAAGCGCCGGCTGGAGACCCAGTACCGCAACGCGGAGAACGACCGCCAGCGCCTGGCGCGGGAGATCAAGCACATCAAGGCGGAGATGGAGAAGCTGAAGTCCCCGCCGCTCATCGTCGGCTACGTCAAGGACATCCTGGAGGACGGGCGCGTCGTGTTGAAGAGCAGCACCGGCCCCCACTTCGTCGTCCACGTGGCGGACTTCGTCGACCGCGCCCAGATGAAGGCCGGCGACCGCGTCTCGCTGAACCAGCAGAGCCTCAGCGTCGTGGGCGTGCTGCCCGCCTCGCTGGACCCCGCCGTCTACGGCGCCGAGGTCGTGGAGCACCCCACCGTCACCTACGAGGACGTGGGCGGCATCAAGGCGCAGCTCCAGGAGATCCGGGAGGCCATCGAGCTTCCCATGAACCGCCCCGAGCTCTTCGAGCGCGTGGGCATCGATCCGCCCAAGGGCATCCTCCTCCACGGCCCCCCGGGCACCGGCAAGACGCTCATCGCCAAGGCCGTCGCGCACCACACCAACGCCACCTTCATCAAGCTGGCCGGGAGCGAGCTGGTGCAGAAGTACATCGGCGAGGGCGCGCGGCTCGTGCGCGAGCTTTTCCAGATGGCGCGCGCCAAGGCGCCCAGCATCCTCTTCATCGACGAGCTTGACGCCATCGGCGCCTCGCGCTACGAGGCGAGCACCAGCGGCGACCGCGAGGTGCAGCGCACGCTCATGCAGCTGCTCTCGGAGATGGACGGCTTCAGCCCCCGCGGCGACGTGAAGATCATTGCGGCGACCAACCGCCCCGACATGCTGGACTCCGCCCTCACGCGACCGGGCCGCTTCGACCGCCTCATCGAGATCCCCAAGCCCGACCTGGACTCGCGCCGCGAGATCTTCGCCATCCACACGCGCCGCATGAGCGTCGCCCTGGACGTGGACCTCGCGCGCCTTGCCTTGCAGGTCGGCGAGGACGCCACCGGCGCGGACATCAAGGCGGTCTGCACCGAGGCCGGCATGTTCGCCATCCGCGAGGAGCGCGACTCGGTCGCCATGGCCGACTTCGAGAAGAGCATCCGCAAGCTCCTCGGCCAGAAGATCGGCGGCGCCCAGAACCTCCACAAGGACTCGGCCTTTGCCTAAAGCGGGGAGTTCGGGGGGCGCAGCCCCCTGAAGAAAGAGGAGTCGTCCGGCCGCGCCGCAGCGCGGCCAAAATGGGGGATTTCAGGGGGGCTCGCCCCCCTGACGTCTCGGTCGCCTGCTCGACGTGATTTCACGTCAGGGGGCTGCGCCCCCTGAAACCCCCGCTTTTGGCCGCGCTGCGGCGCGGCCGGACGTCGCCTAGGGAACGTTCATGGCCCGGCCTGGCATCCTCCGGATCGTGAGGCTCCTCGCCGGGCTGGCCCTTGCCCTCCTCGCCTTGCCGCTTGCCGCGGCCCAGGCCAACCTGCCCATCCAGGCGCAGGTGACCGGCTTCATGGACGACCCGGGCCACCCGCTCCAGCCCGGCGCCAACGAGACGGTCGAGATGACCGTGAACTACCAGGCGGGGCCCGCCTCCCTGCCCGGCCCGCAGCCGGACAACAACGACCCCACCAGCAGCGGGCCCATGCTCACGCACATCACGTACCGCGCGAAGCAGGTGCCCACCTGGGTGGAGAACCTCACCTTCGACCCGCCCGAGGTCTACGCCAACGACACGCCCGGCATGCAGCAGGAGCCGCACCACGTCCACGTCATCCTTCGCATCGCGAAGAACGCGCCCGCCGGGAACCACCAGAACCTCAGCGTCGACCTCATCGCCGACCCCAACGGCCCCACCCCCGGCGCGACGGGCACGACCTCGGAGATCGCGCTGCGCCCTGGCGCCGTCCCCAAGGTCAACGTCACCAAGGACGCGCAGGGGCAGGCCATCCTCAAGGGGGGAAGCTGGCAGCCGGTCCGCTTCCACGTGACCAACGTGGGCAACGGCCAGATCACCGCGCGGCTCAACGTCACCGTGCGCCCCCAGGACAGCATCGTCGACTTCCCCGCGACGCTCACGCTGGACCCCGGCCAGACGCTCCCCGTGGACGTCATGCTGCGCCTCCCGTGGACCTACGGCGAGTCGGGCGCTCTGGAGCTGGAAGCCACGCCGCTGGGCGCTGGCGACGAGGAGGGGAAGCCCGCCCACGCGGACGTGGACATCGCCGGGCAATCCGCGGTCCCCGCCCTGGAGCCCCTCGTCGCGGTGGCGGCCGTGGGCATGCTTGCCTTGCTGCGCCGCAGGTCCTAGCGCCGATCCTGGGTGGCGTGCAGCGCCTCGCCCCTCTAGTTTTCCCTGTGGAAGGGTACTTTCGACTGGAGCGGAGACGTTCCGCGCACCTTTAAGCCGGAGACACGGCTCTGGCGGCCAATCTCGGAGGGATGCATAGGGCCAAGACCGTCGCCGAGGAGCTTGCGAAGAAGCAGAAGGAGATCAGCGTCTCGGAGTTCTTCGAGCGCAACAAGCACATCCTCGGCTTCGACAGCAGCGTCCGCGCGCTCATCACCAGCGTCAAGGAGGCGGTGGACAACGCCCTGGACGCCTGCGAGGAGGCGCAGATCCTTCCCGACCTCTACGTCGAGATCCGCCGCGAGGGCCCGGCGGCGAAGGTCGGCCAGACGGAGGAGCTCGTGATGATCGTCGAGGACAACGGCCCCGGCATCGTCAAGCAGCAGATCGGCAACATCTTCGGCCGCCTGCTCTACGGCTCGCGCTTCCACGCCATCCGCCAGAGCCGCGGCCAGCAGGGC
>Ga0070741_10001124_pt1 | contig 85187 bp, 62 predicted proteins | sample Coa_R1_4_FD_66440 | JGI IMG/M metagenome (GOLD analysis project Ga0070741, IMG submission 66440) | Surface soil microbial communities from Centralia Pennsylvania, which are recovering from an underground coalmine fire - Coalmine... | ecosystem: Environmental > Terrestrial > Soil > Unclassified ... | reverse complement strand
GCTGGTGCTGTTCGTTCTGGAGGCTAAGGTGGCCTCGCATGGTATTCTCGGCGTCGGCGGCACAGTGGCCATGGTGCTGGGGGCGCTGTTGTTGATCGATACAGCGGTGCCGGAACTGCGCATCCACCTCGGAACCGCCATCGCCGCCGCGCTGCCCTTTGCGCTGATTACGATTTTCCTGTTGCGCCTCGTACTGCGCTCGCGGGCTCTCAAGGTGGCGACGGGCCCTGGTGGAATGATTGACGAAATCGGAGTTGCCAAGACCGACCTCGAACCCGAAGGTGAGGTGTTCGTACATGGCGAGTGGTGGAAAGCCGTAGCCACAAAACCCGTTCGCAGGGGCCACAAGGTGAGGGTGCTGGACGTGCAAGGGCTGCAATTGAAGGTCGCGCCATCCGACGACGCGGGAAAGGAACCGTAATGGATCTGGGCCTGAGCCTGAGCTGGATCGTACTCATCATTATCGGCATTTACCTGCTGAGTTCAATCAAGATCTTGAGCGAGTATGAAAGAGGCGTGATCTTCCGGCTGGGAAGGCTGCTGCCGAAGCCGAAAGGCCCCGGAGTCATTCTCGTGTTCGCGCCCGTGGACCGCATGGTGCGCATTTCCTTGCGCGTGGAAACGATGGAGGTCCCGCCGCAGGACGTGGTCACCCGCGATAATGTGACGGTCAAGGTCAACGCGGTCATTTTCTTCCGCGTCATCGATCCGGCGCGAGCGGTGGTCGAGGTTGGCAATTACCTTTACGCCACGTCGCAAAAGGCGCAAACGACGCTTCGGTCCGTGCTGGGCGAAGTCGAGCTCGACAGCCTGCTCAGCGAGCGGGAAAAGTTGAACCGGCATTTGCAGGAAATCCTGGACGAGCATACGGGGCCTTGGGGAATCAAAGTGACCATGGTTGAAGTGAAGCAGGTGGAGCTGCCGCCTGAGATGATTCGGGCGATTGCCCGGCAAGCTGAGGCGGAGCGCGAGAAGCGCGCCAAGATCATCCACGCCGACGGCGAGTTTCAAGCCGCCAAACAGCTCGCCCAAGCCGCCCAGGAGCTCGGCCGCGAGCCGACTTCCATTACACTGAGATACTTGCAAACACTTACGGAAATCGGCGCGGAGAAGAACACGACGGTCGTGTTCCCCCTGCCGATCGATCTGCTCAAGGCGCTCAGCAATGTAGCCAAGGCTGGAGAGGAGAAATAAACATGGCTCGGAGCCCCGAAGGGGAATATGAGCTGGTGCTGGGAAACAAGCAGCTTCTGAGCTTGTTCTTTCTCGTAGTGGTGCTTTTCGCGGTTTTCTTTTCGCTGGGCTACATGGTCGGAAGGAGTGTAAGCCCGAGCCCCAGCATGGCCGCTCAACCCCAGCCGGCGCCGGCGGCGTCTCCGGAGGTTTCGCCGCTCCCATCGGGCGAAAAGCCACCGGCGCGCGAGGCGGCGCCCGCAGGAAACGATGCGGAGCCGGCCCCGCCGGTCATCGAGACTGAGCCGGCGCGCGCCGAGCCCGCCAGTGCTCCGGCGGACCGTGAGGCCGCCGTTTCCCAAACCGAGGAGGCCAGGAGCGCCCCTGCCGGGGAGCCGAAACAAAGCCCGCTTCCGCCCGCTGGCGCATCCGCCGGCGATCCGGAAAGCACCGGCGCGATCATCTCCCGCGAGCTGCATTTGCAGATCGCCGCCGTGCGCGTGCGGGAAGACGCCGAAGCCCTCATCGAGAGCCTCCACAAGAAGGGCTACAAAGCTGTGCTGAACGCGCAGGCCCGGGATGGCTGGTACCGCGTCCTGATCGGGCCTTTTCCCAACGAGCGAGCCGCCCAGCAGATGAAAGCCGCTCTCGAAAAGGATGGTTTCAAATCAATTCTCCGCAGACCATAGGCCGGCCCGCCCTGGTGGACCCGATTCTCATGGACCTGGTTCAAATCGAAATGCCGCGCCCGAGGTTGCCCGAATGGGCGCGCCGGCCGGCGACTTTCTACTCGTCACTGCACGATCTGAAGGCAGAGCTCCGCAAGTTTCACCTGCACACCGTTTGTGAATCGGCGCGCTGCCCGAATATCCAGGAATGCTTTCACCGTGGAGCGGCCACATTCATGATCCTGGGGAACGTGTGCACCCGCACGTGCGGGTTTTGCGCTGTGCCCCGGGGCCGGCCGGAGCCTCTGGATCCCCGGGAGCCGGCCAACGTGGCCCGCATGGCCGCTCGAATGCGGCTGCGTTACGTAGTGATCACAAGCGTGAATCGCGACGAGCTGGCCGATGGCGGCTCGAAGCACTTCGCCGCGACTGTCAGAGAAGTGAAACGCGCGCTGCCCACCGCCCAGGTAGAAGTGCTCACCCCGGATTTTCGAGGCAATTGCTGCGCTGTGGCTTGCGTGCTGGAAGCAGGACCCCACGTTTTCAATCACAATGTCGAAACCGTGCCGCGGCTCTACCGCCGCGTGCGCCCGCAGGCCGATTACCGGCAATCGTTGGGTGTGCTCCGATTCGCGCGGCGGCACTCCCCCGGCATGCTAACGAAATCAGGCTTTATGGTCGGCCTGGGCGAGCGCGGGGACGAAATTGAGGCCTTGCTCGCCGATTTGCGGGATTCCGGCGTTGACGTCGTTACCATCGGACAGTATCTCCAACCCACCCGGCGTCATCTGCCAGTCGAAAAATTCGTCGCGCCGGAGGTTTTCGATCAATACCGCACTTTCGCCTTAGAACTTGGCTTTCGCGCGGTTTTTAGCGGCCCGCTGGTGCGCAGCTCCTACATGGCCGATCTGGTCGCCGCGGAGGCTGGATAACCCCGTGGCTGCCCCATGGAAGCGGGTTGCCCTGGCGGCGGCCACCGGTGTGTTGCTCGTCCTGTTGTTTCCCAACGCCGGCCTTTCCTATTTGGCTCCCGTCGCCCTGGTTCCGTTGCTGCTGGCTTTAAATTCGGAATCTGCGTGGGGGCGGCGATTTCTACTGGGTTGGCTCTCGGGCGCAATCTTCTGGGGCGGCGCGTGCTACTGGATCTACTACGTAATGCACGTGCACGGACACGTGCCTGCCATCGGAGCGGCCGCTTTGCTGGCCGGTTTCATGGTGGTTAAGGGTTTGCACCTAGGCGTCTTCGGCGTCATTGCCGGACCGCAGTTGCGCCGCGCATGGGCGATTCCGGCCGTCGGAGCCGCCTGGGTGGCGATCGAGGGCACACACCAGTACGCCGGCTTTACCTGGCTGATGCTCGGCAACGCCGCCACGAACATGGCAGTGGTGGCCCGCCTTGCGCCGGTCACTGGCGTCGCCGGCATGTCGTTTGTCCTCGCGATGATGAACGTGGCGGTACTGCTGGCCATCGAGCGGCGCCCGCGCAGGCACCTCGCGTGGCTGGGTGTGCTGCCGCTGCTCTATTTTCTGCCGCCGCTGCCCGGGTCTCCGCCTGGGCGCAGTGTGGCGCGCCTGGTCCAGCCGAATATCTCCGAGGAAAGCATTGTCTCGGAGCCATGGACTGCCGAGCGCGCCGGGCGGCTGCTGCGGAAAATGGCGGCGCTGTCTTCGTCCCGTTCGCCAGCAGCGCCAAGTCCCGATCTGATCATCTGGCCAGAAAATCCCGCGCCTTTTTATTTCTACAACGATCCGCGGTTCCGTTCTTGGGTGGAAGCCATCGCCCGAGCCCAGCACGCGGACCTGCTGTTCGGCACGGTCGCCTTCCGCAGCCCGGGCTTGCGCGAGCCGCTCAATTCCGCCGTGCTTCTCGACGCGGAGGGCAACGAAGTGGCCCGGTATGATAAAATTCATTTGGTACCCTTCGGCGAGTTTGTTCCTTGGCCGTTCGGCCATCTTGTTGAAAAGGTCACTCACGAGGCCGGCGATTTCGTTGCCGGGGACAAGGTTGTTGTGGCCCGGTCGGGCCAGCACAGCATCGGCACTTTCATTTGCTATGAGTCCGTCTTCGGCCCGGAGGTCAGGAAGTTTGTTGCTGGCGGCGCCCAGGTCCTGGTTAATATATCGAATGATGGCTGGTTTGGCCGGTCAGCCGCGCGCTATCAGCACCTGCTGATAGCCCGGATGAGGGCGCTTGAAAACGGACGATGGCTGCTTCGCGCCACCAACACCGGAGTTACGGCGGTCATCGACCCGGCAGGGCGCGTGCGCGGCAGCCTGCCGCTCGATCAGCCGGGTGTTTTGGCTGTCTACTTCGATTACCTGAGCCACTTGACCCTTTATACGCGCTGGGGAGACTGGTTCTGGTGGGTGGCGGCTGCCGGCACTGTGGCCCAGGCGGGATGGCTGCTCGGCGCACGATAACACGGCCGGATTGAGGCAATCATGATTGACGAACTAGAACGCGGATTTACGGCGCTCCGGGATAAGGTCCACGACATCCGGAGCTATCTTTGACCTTCCCCAGAAACAGGCGCAATTAGCCGAAATTGAGAAGCGGATCGCGGATCCGGCCTTCTGGAGCGACCCCGAGAAAAGCCAGAAGGTGATGCAGGAGCGGAAGCGGCTGGAGCAGGCCGTTTCTACGGATCAGGACCTCGCCGGCCGCCTCTCCGACCTGGAAGCCTTGTTCGAACTGGCGCGCGAAGGCGAGCCGGTCGAGGACGATATTCGCCGCGAGATGGATGCACTCGGGGCGACAGCCGAGCGCCTCGAGACGAACATGCTGCTCTCGGGTGAAAACGACGCCCGCAATGCCATCGTGACCCTGCATCCGGGCGCCGGCGGCGTCGAATCGCAAGACTGGGCGCAAATGCTCATGCGGATGTACCTGCGCTGGGCCGAGCGGGAAGGTTTCAACGTGACCATCAACGACGTCCAGCCGGGGGAAGAGGCTGGCATCAAGTCGGCGACCTTCACCGTCGCCGGTGAAAACGCCTACGGGCTGCTGCAATCCGAAACAGGCGTACACCGCTTGGTGCGAATCTCGCCGTTCGATTCCAATGCGCGCCGCCACACATCATTCGCATCGGTGTTCGTCTATCCGGAGATCGATGACGAGATCACGGTGCAGATCAATCCGGACGATCTGCGCGTTGATACCTTTTGTTCGTCGGGCCCTGGCGGCCAGGGCGTGAATACGACATATTCCGCGGTCCGCCTGACGCACCTGCCGACTGGTATTGTTGTGCAGTGCCAGAACGAGCGTTCCCAGATCAAGAACAAAGCCTTCGCCATGAAGATTCTCCGCTCGCGGCTTTACGAGCTCGAACTGGAGAGAAAGCGGGAGGAGACCAAGAAGCTTGAAGCCTCGAAGATGGGGATCCAGTTTGGGAGCCAGATTCGAAGCTATGTATTAGCCCCGTACCGGCTGGTGAAGGACCACCGGACAAAGTTCGAAATGGGGGATGTGGATCGGGTCCTGGATGGCGATCTGGAGCCTTTCATCCACGCGTATCTGGTGTGGAAGAAGACGGGCGCCCCGGTAGCCGAAGCCGCGCCGGAACGGGAGTAATCTGATTCGCGGGCGCTGCGGTACACCCGGCCGCCCGATCGAGTCCCCAAAACGGGTTCCGCGCTACCTGGATCGAAGGGATGCCACGGGGAAATACAGCCGCACGAACTCCCGGCGCCACCAGGCGCCTGTTGCTCGCCATTCTGCAAAATCAGTAAACCGGTAGTCATAAAGCTCGGCGCGGATGTAGCGCGGGGGAGAGCCGGGGAACGGATTTTTCGCCAGCAGCGCCAGCACCTGCGGAGATCCCTCGAGCAGCCGCACCATAAAATTTACGAACCACGGGTTGTCGCGGTAATCGCCCAGCGCGGCGAACCACATCTGCCAGTCGAGCCTTGGCTGGTGGGGCTCGACAATCGGCGGCCGCCTCTTTATGTCTCCTGGTTTGTATTTGAACTCGTAGGGCAGCCAGGTCTGGCCGTCATTGCTTCCCTCCACGATGATCTCGTATCGAGTGGTGGTCATCACAGCGAACAGGCCGTAGCTGTTCACGATATAGAACCGCCCCAAGCCGGTGAAAATCTGCATGGCCGCCCGTGGCAGGCTTCCCCAGAAACCGAGTACTCCCGCCGCCTGCTCCGCTCCAGCAAATAGAATCACAACGAACAGGACTGCGACGATAGCGCGCTTCAAGCGCGGTTCCCTCAGTATCCGCTCGGGCGGAGCGCGGCGGGGAAAAAAGCGGTGCAGAAAAGCGTCGTCCAGACAGACCAGGCACAGCGCCAGCGCAAGCAAATTGAAAAAGGCGTAATTGCCGGTAAGCAGAATCAGCGCTTGCAGAAATGCAATCAGGCCGGCCGCCCAAAGCCGCACCCGGCGCGGCGCGAAGAGAAAAAACGGTGCGACCAGCTCGATCCCGAACATAACGAGCACTGATAAAGTCTGAAAGCCGTGCGGCAGTTGCTGCATAAGCCAGGCGAGCGGGGTAGGCAGCGGTTGGGTCTGGTAGTGATAATCCAAAGCGCGTAGGCTCCGCCAAGTCGGGTCGCCGCTGGTCAGTTTGACTGCGCCGGAAGAAAACATCAGCCGAAAAAGCAGAATCCGCAGCAGCCACAGAATGGCGCGGGAAGGTTCTCTGCGGATACTACCGGCGCGAAGCTGCCACGGAGCGAAGAAAATGGCCAGAAAACCTGTCTCAAGGAGCAGAATGTCCCATTGAAACGACAGGAAGTCCTGGCCGATCACTACGAGAGATAAGTAAAGGGCCCAGGCGGCGGCGAACATCACAGGAGGCAGGATTCCGAAGAAGCCTGCCGCTGATATGGCAACGCCGCCGAAACACATGGCTCGCAAAGCGCCGTCGCTCGCGCTGAGCCAGGCCAAGGTGGGGAGCGCCCAATAGCGCTGCTCGGCTGCGCCGCTCCGAACAGCATCCAGCAGGTGCGAAGCGGGCAGGACGCCCTGGCTGCCGACCAAGCCCGTGATCTGAACGCCGAGCGACAGGAAAGCGATTACGTAAATGATCGCTAGGATTCGCAGGAACAGCCGGCGCGTCAGTGCGTTGGAAGGGCGCTCGAATTGCGATCCCCAAAGCAAGCGGGACAGGCGGTAAAGGAGCGGGCGGTGCTGTGCTACGAACCGGTAACAGGCTTCGGAGACAGGCGCAAACCCCGGAGCGTGGTCATACAACCAATTCAGCCACCTTTTGCCTTGCCCGTACGCAAGCAGCCGGAATACCGCCTGTGCGCCGCTTGTGACTGCGCCCGAAGGCTCGATAAGCTGCACGGCGCTGCGGAACTGTTCCAGCGGAATATTGGGAAAGCGGCCGGCGGCCTCCTGAAACGGCGCGTAATCAACCCGATCGGCTGTAAGATGTTTCCACCGGTCGATCCACAAGCGGCAGAAACCGCAATTGCCGTCGAAAACGAGCAGGGGCTTGGACAGGTTAGCCACGGGTCTTGGCAGCCGCCGGCGTCTCCACTATCTTAGCCAGCCCGTAGCAGCGGCCGGGATGAATCATTGCCCGGCGGCGTGTTGAGAGCAGCCTGTGGATTGCAGGCGATAATGGGAACAGCAATGGCGTTTCCTGCGACTTGCCGGCTGGCGCTCAAGGAATGGGCAGTGACCCAGCAGGCGCTGGACCGCGCGGAGCAAATTCTGCTTCTGCGCAAAGGTGGCCTCCGCGAAGAAGGGAAGTCGTTCGACGTCCTCCAGCCGGAGTTCCTCATCTATCCCACCTATGAACACCAGCGCGAAGATCTCCTGAAAACTGTCTATCGCGAGCGCCTGAGCGCCACCCTGGCCCACCCGCATCGACCGGATCGAATCGTGTTTTCTCATTGGGCGCGCGTCGCAGAGCGCATCGAGCTTAGAGAAACCAAACAACTCGAGGCCCTCTCGCCCTATTACATTTTTACGACCGACTATGCCGAGGCCCGCCTGCATTGGAAGCCGCGCAGCCCCCTGCAATTGCTCCTGGTCCGGGTCTATCGCCTGAGCAAGCCGCGGAGCCTTCCCTATAGAGCTGCCTATGGCGGCTGCAAATCCTGGGTCGCGCTCGAAGAGGCGGTGGAGCTTGGCGCTTTGGCGCCGGTCCTGAATGAGCCGCAGTTTCAGGCCAGGGTCCGGGAGATCCGGCGCGCCCTCGGTCTTCAGTGTACGTAGGCCTCGACTGCAAACTCGTCGGCCGCAACGGCGAACGTGCGCAGACTGTGCAGCTTGATCGCCGAGGACCGGCTGCGGCGTCCCGGGCCTGCCGCCAAGGGAAGGGACTCCATGCCGCCCAGAATTTTGGGAGCATAATAAAACAGAACTTTGTCCACAATGTCCGCCTCGAGGGCCGCCCAATTCAGTTTCGCTCCCGCCTCGATCATCAAGGAAATCTTTTTCTGCCCGCCGAGCCATCGCACCAAAGCGCGAAGATCCACGCGCCCGTCCGGACCATCGAGAGTCAGAATGGGGATGCCCAGATCACTGAGAGCCTGCCGGCGCGCGGGGGAAGCCGCCGAAGTGGCAGCGACCACCAGGTCCTGCTGAAATGATTGGACGATGCGCGAGCCGGCCGGCAGCCGCAACTGGGAATCGACCACTATCCGCAACAGCGGCAGCCGGCGCGGCAGCCCCGTCCGGTCGGTAAGCAGGCAATCATCGGAAAGAACAGTTCCGATGCCGGTGAGGATGGCGTCGTGGTCGTGGCGGACCTGCTGCACGTGCGCGCGCGCCCGCTCGCTGGTGATCCACCCCGTGTTGTCATCGGGCGCGGAAATTTTTCCGTCGAGCGTCAGCGCCGCCTTCAGCGTAACCAAAGGGCGGCCGCTGCGAATGAAATGGATGAAGGCTTCATTGAGATGCAGCGCCTGCTGTTCAAATTCGGGCGCCAGCTCCACGACAATCCCCGCCGCCTTTAGCCGCGCGAAACCTGCGCCCGCAACGAGGGGATTCGGATCCTCGATGGGAGCCACCACCCTCTTCACTCCAGCAGCAATCAATGCGTCGGCGCAGGGCGGTGTGCGGCCGTCGTGGGAACACGGCTCGAGGTTGATGTACAACGTGGCGCCTCTGGCCCGCGCGCCCGCTTCTTCAAGCGCTATGATCTCCGCGTGCTTCTTCCTCTCGTAGGTGTGAAAGCCGCGTCCAACAACAGCCCCGTTGTTGACCAGCACCGCCCCTACCATAGGATTGGGTGAGGCCAGCGCCCGGCCCCGTTCGGCCAGTTGGAGCGCTTCCTCCAGATAGCGCTTTTCTTCCGCCGTCACGCCCATATTTCAGCATAATCGGCCGTAGCCCGTTCGCCACCCTGGCGCCGGCGCGAGCGCGCGCAAAAAGGGGCGGGTGCGGGGCGCCGCGCCAGCCGCGGTGATGAGCGGCGGATGCTGCGTGCTAAGATGGCCAGCTTCCATGCTGCTTTACGCGGCCGCAATTTTTCTCGGGGCCTTTCTGCTCTTCCTGATCGAGCCCATGATCGCCAAGGCGATCCTTCCCTGGTTCGGCGGCGCAGCCGCCGTTTGGACCACTTGCCTGCTGTTTTTTCAAGGGATGCTGCTCGGCGGGTATCTCTATTCCGACCGGCTGGCTTCTGTCCGCTCGAAACCGCGCAACCAAGCCCTTTGGCACCTGGCCCTGCTCTGGGCAAGCGTCTTCTTGCTCCCCATTTCTCCGAGTCAACGGTGGAAACCACCTGCGGCCGATGATCCGACCTTCCGGATTTTGGGCCTGCTGCTTGCCACGATCGGCCTGCCGTATCTTCTGCTCTCCACCGGTCCGCTGTTGCAGGCCTGGTACGCCCGGCAGCAGCCCGCCGCAGCTCCGTACCGATTGTTTGCAGTTTCGAACGCAGGCTCCCTGCTAGGGCTGTTGAGCTACCCGATTCTGCTCGAGCCGTTTTTTACCACTCGCCGCCAGTTCCAGTGCTGGTCTGTTTTGTACTCCGGTTTCGTACTCCTGGTCACAGCCGCCGGCGTGCGGTATGTGCGTGCACGAAACTTCGAGGCGGCTTCCAGAGCGGCGGGAACTGCGCCGCCGTCGTTGGACGTTCACCTTTTCTGGATTGCATTTCCCGCCTGTTCTTCGTTGTTGCTCCTGGCGGTCACGAATCATCTTTCCAGGAACGTCGCCCCGATTCCCTTTCTATGGGTTCTGCCGCTGGCGCTGTACCTTTTGAGCTTCATCCTGTGTTTCGAGCGGGAAGCCTTTTACAAACGGGGCTGGTATCTGCGCTTGCTCCTGGTGGCATTCGCCGCGATGGTCTGCGCGCTCTCCGGCCTTGGAGAGGCGGTCGGGCTCCCGGCTCTGGTGGCAATCTTCGCCGGGGGGCTATTTGTGTGTTGTATTGTTTGCCACGGAGAACTGGCCAGGCTGAAACCGGCGGCCGAGCATCTCACCCGCTACTACATCCTGGTGGCCTTCGGTGGGGCCGTCGGCGGCGCCTTTGTTGCGCTGATTGCGCCCCGCATTTTCTGCGACAACACGGAGCTGCCTGCCGGACTGGTGCTTTGCCTGTTGTTGCCCTCGCTCATCTTGCTCCGATCCACGCCGCTCCAGCGCGTTCTGTTGGTATCTATCGGCGTGGCGCTGGCGGGCGTGCTTTACGCCCTGCTGTACAGCGGAGCCTTCAGGCCCGAGTCGCGTCTAGTGGCGCGCAATTTCTACGGCGTGCTCCGGGTACAAGATCACCTGGGCAGCGACCCATCCAGAGCTACCCGTGAGCTGAGGTCCGGCACGATCAACCATGGCCAGCAGTTCCTCGCCCCTGAGAGGCGCCGCCGGCCCACTGCATACTATGGCCCCACTTCCGGCGTTGGGCTTGCGTTGCTACATTGCCGCCGCGATCTCCCACAGCGAGTGGGCGTGATTGGCCTCGGCGCCGGGGTGCTAGCCAGCTATGCGCGGGCAGGGGACTACTACCGCTTTTACGAAATCAATCCTTTGGTGGTGAGACTCGCCCACACGCACTTCACGTTTCTGCGGGACTCGCCAGCCCCAATTGACGTAGTTCTGGGAGACGGGCGCCTATGCCTCGAGCGCGAGGCAGCTCAAAACTTCGACATACTGGCAGTGGATGCATTTTCGGGAGACGCGATTCCCGTCCACCTGCTCACCCGGGAAGCCTTTCTCGTCTATTTCCGGCACATAAAACAAAACGGCATCCTGGCAGTTCATATATCCAATCGTTACTTAGACTTAGCCCCTATTGTGCAACTCGCGGTTCAGGCGTTCGGCAGGCGGGCGATCGTGATCGAGAACCGGCCGGATCCCGAGGCCGCTATTCTGCGCTCCACGTGGGTGCTGGCCGCCTTGCAGCTCGAAGATCTTCCACAGCCAGCCATCCGCGACGTGGAATCACACCGCCCAATCCCCGCCGGAACACGTCCTTGGACAGACGATTACAGCAACATTTTCAGTATATTACGATGATTTTATGAAATCGTTACTCGAAGAGAGATTGGATGAAGCTCTCCGGATCGAAACGAATCAGGTCGTCCGCCTTTTCACCGACTCCCACATAGCGTATGGGTAAGCCGAGTTCTCGGGCGATGGCGATGACCACGCCGCCCTTTGCGGTCCCATCAAGCTTGGCTAGAACGATGCCGGTCACGCCAGCGCAGTTGGTGAACTGCCGGGCCTGCTCCAGGCCGTTCTGGCCGGTAGTCGCATCCAGCACGAGGAGCACTTCGTGGGGCGCCCCTGGAATAACCCGGCCTGCGGTCCGCCGCATTTTCTCCAGTTCGGCCATCAAATTCGACTTTGTGTGGAGGCGGCCGGCGGTATCCACAATGAGGTAGTCCATTTTTCTGGCCCGCGCCGCCTGCGCCGCATCGAAGAGAACAGCGCTCGGGTCAGCGCCGGCTTTCTGTTTGATCACTTCCGTCGAGGTGCGCTGGCCCCAGATCTCGAGCTGTTCGATGGCTGCCGCCCGAAAGGTGTCCGCGGCACACAGCAGAACATTTTTACCCTGATTTCGCAGCAGACTGGCGAGCTTTCCTATAGTTGTAGTTTTTCCGGTACCGTTGACCCCGACCACCAGGATCACTTCCGGCTCGCCGGAGATCACCGTAGCCGGACGATCCGCGCTCTTGAGGATGTCCAGCAGTTGCTGCCGAATGTGGGACTTGAGTTCATCGGCGTTATGCAATTGCCGGCGCTCGACTTTGGTCCGGACTGCATCCAGAACTTCCGTGGCGGTCCGCACACCGAGGTCGGCTGAAATCAGCGCGGCCTCGAGCTCGCCGAGGAGGTCAGAGTCAATTTCCTTCTTGCCCTGGACCAGATCCTCGATTCGATTCACGAGGCCAGCGCGGGTCTTCTCCACCGCCTTTTGCAGGCGCTCGAACAGGCCGGGTTCAGGTGGCGCGGAGCCGAACAGGGTTTGTATCATGATAACTGGCGGCCTCAGTTCCCAGCGCTAGCTTGCGCGGTTCCCGTCTGCGGCGAGGATTTCCACAAGCGCCGGCTTCCGGCCGTGCGGCTGGCCGGCGGCTGTTCTCGTCCACTCCGCCGCGCAGGGGAGTCGCCCGCGCGGGAGCGTTGGAACCGTTTGGAAAAGCTGAGAACAGGCTGCTCAACCCATAATAGCATCCGGCCCAACATGCCTGGCGAACCCATTGTCGAAGTGCGCGATCTGCGGAAGAACTACGCGGCGCTGGAGGCGGTTCGAGGACTGAGCTTCGAGATAGAGCGAGGCGAGGTGTTCGGCTTGCTTGGCCCGAATGGAGCCGGGAAAACGACCACCATCGAAATTCTCGAAGGTCTCCGCTCGCGGGATGGCGGAAAGGTTGTGGTGTGCGGCTTCGATCCGGGTTTGCATGCCCGGCAACTAAAGGAAAAGATCGGCATTCAATTGCAGCAAACCGCGCTGCCGGACAAGATCACGGTCGAGGAGGCGCTCAATTTGTTCCGCTCGTTCTACCAGAGGAGCCTGCGCACGGAGCAACTGCTGGAGTGGTTCGGCCTTCAGGAAAAGCGTAAGACCCATTACGATCTGCTTTCCGGAGGCCAGCAGCAGCGGCTGGCCTTGGCCCTGGCCGTCGTCAACGATCCGGAGATGGTGATGTTTGACGAACCAACGGCCGGGCTCGACCCGCAGACCCGGCGGGAGATTTATAGTCTGATCGGGCGGCTCCGGGACGAACGCCGCACTGTGCTCCTCACGACCCATTACATCGAGGAGGCCGAGCAGCTTTGCGACCGCGTGGCGATCGTGGACCGGGGCAAGATCATTGCTTCCGGCACGCCCCGCGGGCTCATCGAGCAATCGCGGCAGTGCAGCCGCATCGAGTTCATCCCTCGCTCCCCGGTTGACTTGACGCGTCTCCATGCCCTGGACTGCGCCGAAGACGTGACGCCGAGCGACGGCGGGTACAGGATCCGCAGCCGCGAGGCGCCGCGCACTCTTATGGCCCTGATGCGAATGTTGATCGCGGAAAACAATGAGGTCATCCAGGTCCACCTGGAAAGGCCTTCGCTCGAGGATGTGTTCATCGAGCTGACAGGAAGGAGCCTGCGCGATTGAAAGGCGTCTACGACCTCACCATTGTGCGTCTCAAGCTGCTGGTTCGCAACCGCAGCGCCATTTTCTTTTCGATCATTTTCCCGATCCTGTTTTTGTTCGTCTATGGTTTCCTCTTCGCCAAGGGAGATTCGGAGAAGGTGCGCTTCCTGATGGGTCCGGTGGTAGTGCTGACGATTCTTGGAAGCGGTTTCTGGGGCGTGGGCTTTCAAATTGTCTTTTTTCGCGAAAAGAATATCTTGCGGCGCTTTCGGCCGGCGCCGGTGGGGGCGGGGCCGCTGCTCATCAGCGGGATACTGGCCAACTGGCTGCTACAGATCTTTGTCGTCAGCCTGGAGTTTTTGATCGCCCGCTGGATATTCCACATTCCGTGGCCCTTACAGCCGCTGGAACTTTTTATCATCGCCACGCTGGGACTGTTTGCATTCGCCGGCATCGGCATGGTAATCGCCAGCATCGCTAACACTATGCAGGAAACGCAAGTGCTCTGCAACCTGCTCTGGTTTGCCTTTATGTTTCTCTCCGGAGCGACGGCGCCGCTCGCCCAGCTCCCGGAGGTCATTCGGCATATCGCGCTGTTTTTACCGAGTTTTTATCTTGTATACGCCATGCAAGCGATCATGTTCGGCGGGGCCAGTCTCTCAGCCATGTTGCCCGAGATGACGGCTCTGGCTATGACCACCGTGGCCGCTTACCTGTTGGGCCTGAAGCTGTTCCGCTGGGATCAACACATGAAACTCTCCTGGAGCGCCAAGGCCTGGGCCGTTCCCGCCGTTATTCCTTTTCTTGCTCTGGGTGTTTGGGCCAACCTGTTCTCTCATAGGATCGACCAGGCATTGGTACTGTACGGCCATGTTTGGCCGCACTGACTCCCCCCGAGGGTGTGCTGAAAACCGCCGGGAATTTTTCGGAACTTTCCGCCTCGAGCGGGGAATTATTCATAGCGGCTTACTTCCGGCCGCAAGGCAACCCATGGCGACCCCGAGCGACGACGAGTTGCTGGAATTGATGATCGCGGGCGATGAGGACGCATTCCTCACCCTGTACCGGCGGCGACAAGGGCCGATCTATCGGTTTGCTCTCCACATGAGCGGCAGCGCCAGCATAGCGGAAGAGGTAACCCAGGAGGTTTTCCTGGCTCTGCTTCGGGACGGCCGCCAGTACAACCCGGTGCGCGGGTCCCTGGCCGCCTACATGTATGGCGTGGCTCGCCACCACGTGTTGCGCTGCCTGGAAGCCAATCAGCCGTACGTGCCTATTGCCCGGCAAGGCTCTCCGAGCGGGCAGGAATCTTCAGCGCGGGAACCCGCGGCTCCCGGGGACATCCTCGGCGAACTGACCCGGCATGAGCGCATCGAAGCCACGCGGCGCGCCGTACTCTCTCTCCCGCCGAATTACCGGGAGGTGGTTGTGCTGTGCGATTTGCAGGAATTGAGCTACGCCGAGGCAGCGGCGGCCCTGGGCTGCGCGATTGGGACCGTCCGTTCGAGGCTGCACCGCGCACGCGCTCTGGTCGCCGAGAGGGTGACATCCCTGCTGAAAGATTCGGTCCGGAGCAGGCCGGCTTCCCCTACTGCGAAAGCCGCAAGGTGTTTTGTATGAATTGCCAGGACTTCGAAGCGATTGTGAATGATCTGGCGCGGGACCAATTGATTCTCGTGGCTGACCGCGCCCGGGCTCTCGTACATACGGAGACGTGTGCCCGCTGCGCGGCGCGTCTGGCCGACGAGCGGATGCTCACGGCCGAATTGCGTGCTTTGGCAGCCGGCTCGGAGTCGCAGGAGGCGCCGGCCCCGGTCGAAGAGGCGCTGTTGCGGGCGTTCCGGCGGCAGAAGGCGGCTTCCGGGGCGGTCGCAGCCAAAGGGCGTGCGTGGGTCGGGGCGGTTGCCGTGGGCGCCCTGGCCGCGGCCATGCTGATCCTGCTGGCCCTGACGATTCCGGCCTTGCGCAGGAATGGACCGCCCGAACCCAAACCCGCCGAGGGACTCCGCGAAACAAAGCCGCCCCGGAAACAGCGGATAGAAGTAGCCGAGGCGCCTGTGATAGATGACTCGATGCTGGCCGGCGATGAAACGGCGGCGGCGCAATTGCTGCCCATCGATCTTACAGCGGGACTCCTGAATAGCGCGCTGGATGTCTTTGTTCCGCTGCACTATGGAGAAACTCTCAGCGACCTCGATGGGGACCGCGTGGTGCGGGTCGAACTGCCCTATTCGGCCTTGATCTCGCTCGGAGTTTCTATGGATGAAGATGCCGGCAATGACGGCATTGAAGCCGACTTGCTGCTCGGCGATGACGGATTGGCCCATGCGATCCGCTTGATCCGGTGAGTAGTTCTGCTATGGAGGCAAACAGGTAGAGATATGAAAGCGAGGCCAAAAATAATCCACAATTTGACCAGATTTTTCTTGCTGCTGGGCGTCGGGGCGGCCGTTTTTGCGCAAGGTCCGCCGCGGCGGCAAGGTCCGGATATGGGCTTCCCGCCCGGGCCCGGCGGTGGATCTGTGATAAGGTTCGTCGGCCAAGTCGTCAAGGGGGCCCCTTTTTCCGGGACCGGCGTCACGACCTTCTCGGAAACCCTGAGCAATGGGAACACCATTACCCGCGCGAACTGTGTGAAGATCTACCGCGACGCCGATGGGCGCACGCGGCGCGAAGAGACGCCGAATTCTTCGGCTTGCAGCGCGACGCCGCGGTTTATCGTCATCACAGACCCTGTGGCGGGCACGGAATCCATTTTGAACCCTGCCAACAATACCTATCGCCAGTTCAAGTTGAGGACGCCGCCCAATGCTGGAGCCAATCGCCCTCCTCATGCTCCCGGGGGCAACGCCGCCAACGTGCAGACCGGACCGGCGACGCCTCCGACGATCACCGTTCCCGGCACGGCGCTCGTCGCCAATGGGACGCAAACGACGATAACCATCCCGGCCGGGCAGATTGGAAACGCGCAGCCGATCGTCATCACATCGACCCGGTATTTCTCCTCCGATTTACAGGTGGTTGTGAGCAGTACGCGAATGGATCCGCTCCGCGGCAACACGAGCTATACCCTGACTAATGTCTCGACAAACGCGCCTGATCCCTCTCTGTTTACGATTCCCGCCGGCTACACCCTACAGCAAGGACCGGGCGGCCGAGGCTTGGGCAAAGCGCAACAAGAGTGGTTCCACCGCGACGGCCGTTAGCCCGCAAAGCCCTTTGGTGCATTTCCGCCGGATTTGAAAACCGTTTCCCGGGGCTGAAAAAGGACAATCAACCCCCGGGTTGTTTTCTGGCCCTGAGTTTCCCGCTCTCGCTCTTGCTCTATTTCGCGGCTACGCTGCTACGCGCCGGGCGAACGGCAGCATCACCGGATTCACCGCCCGGCGGAAGTCGGCGAAGTTCATGTACACGACATCCCGATGCGTGCCGGCGTTGAAAGCGATCGTATGCTGCTGCGCCAGGCTGACTTCGGCGTATACAGGCAAACCGTACAAGTTTCCGAAAGGAGGCATCGCGCCCAGTTCGCAATCGGGAAAGAGCTGCCCGATTTCCATCTCGGTTGCCAGGCGCAGGTGGGTAGCGCCCAGAGCGCGGCGCAGCTCCTGGATGTCCACGATGCTGTCGGCTGGCAATACTGCCATTACGAAAGCGCCATCGACCACGAGGACGACAGTCTTGGCTATTTTCCGGCTGCTCACGTTCTCGGCCTGAGCCACCTCCCGAGCCGTGAAGGCGGGAGCATGCGCGGAGCGAGCGAAAGGAACGCGCAAGTCGTCCAAAAAATTTTCAATTCTTTCTAAAACCGGCATAAGCTGCCCTCCCGAATGCAAATAACGGTGGTCTGGCCGGGCATCCCGCGAGGCGCTGATACTGAAGGGAATTCGCAAAGAGTAAGGGATGCAGGTTTGCCAGGCTCCGGCTGCGGAACGGTTTGCGCAATCCCCGGTCGCCGAAACGCGCCCGAAGAGCAGATCGGGCAAGGGAACATGCGCTGCATTTTTGTTATCGCGCCTTTGCCCTGCGCCGTCAACTCTCCTATCGTTTCGTGCGCAGCAATCCCGGCAGGAAAGGTAGTATTAGAGATGGCGGCAACTGGCCCCATGAGGAAATAATGAAACGCACAGCGTCTGCTATCTGGCAAGGTGATTTGAAAAGCGGAAAGGGCATAATCTCTACCGCCAGCGGTGTTTTGTCGAACACGCAATATTCTTTCAGCGCCCGTTTTGAGCAAGGAACCGGCACAAATCCCGAAGAGCTCATCGCCGCGGCCCACGCCGGTTGCTTTGCTATGGCGCTGTCGGCGCAACTCGGAGAAGCCGGTCTGGTAGCGCAGAGAATTGACGCAAGCGCTACGGTAACGCTGGAAAAAACCGACGGCGGCTTTACGGTCACAAGCAGTCATTTACAGGTCACAGTCAAAGTCCCAGGAGGCGATCGGGCGAAGATTGAGACGGCCGCCAACAACGCCAAGGCCGGCTGCCCCATATCGAAGCTGCTGAACGCCAAAATTACGATGGACGCAAAATACGAGACCTGATACTTGCGTCCCGGAAGCTATCCGAGATTCGCCGCCCCGCTGCGCTAGCGCGTGGCGGTTCCTCCTCTCAAAAACACCTCAGAACGTATCGGCCTTGGCGTGGGCCAAACTTTCGTTCTGGCCCACGTGGGCCGCTGCGTTTCTTGCTACTCCTGCCTTCTCTACTCCGGCCGGCAGCCGCGCCGGCCCCTCTGCAAGTTCCCGGGCCGTCACCGGCCCGGCCGCATAAGCATCCTTCCAGGCTACGCGGCCTTCGATACCTCTGGCCTGACGGGTTGCACCATCGCCAACCGAGACTGAGTCCAAAGCCACGAAGCGCTGATCGCCAGTGTAATCGTGGGCAGAATCCAAAGGCCTAAATCGCCGAAAATCATCAAAGTTCGCGGGAAGAAGTTGGCCGCGTAGATCTGGTGGTATCCGTAGAACGAGACCACAATGGACCAGATCAAGCCGGCGGCGCTTGCCCAGCACCACCCCCTCAGGCCCAGGGCCCTTCTTTGCGCGCCAAAGGCGTAACCCAGGAACACGAATCCCCAGAAACCAAAGTAGGCCACCAGCGCCGCCATGTAAGGCAGGCCGAAGAGGCCGGCTTGGTAGAGGTATTGCAGTCCGGTTTCCTGAGTTCTCTGGTATTGCAGGACCAGCATGTCATGCCCGAAAGCCAGCCAAACGTTGTAAATGCCCATCAGAACCAGCGGCACGCCGAGAAAGCCTAAGCCGGTGACTGTGGTCGTGGGGTGCGTCTGGTAGATGCGCGACCCCAAAGCCAGCAGGAAGAACAAACCTGCCAGGCAAACGCAAAATATAAACGAGTGAAGGACAAAATCTCCGCCGGCGCGCGGTTGCAGCGATCTCAGCATAGCGCTCCAGTCGGTTTTGGCGTAAGGATTCCAACGGGTGAAGCGCAGAGTCTCGACCAGTCCTACGATGAAAAACACGATCGCTGTCAGCCAGCCGCACAGGCTTGCAAAGCGCACTGGACGTGAGTCACGAAACATACACACCTCCCTGTGAGTACATTCTGTTTAGAGGGAAAAAACAGTAGAACGGCGGAGTGGTTGCGGACATCATAGATCCACTCCCTAATCTTTTTGTAACACTCTTCACCTGTAAAATCAATGCGCGCGGCTTCGCAGTCGGGCGCTGGGTTCCGCGCCGGGCTGAGGGGGAAATATCGTGGAAAAATCCTGAAGAGCGACTACCGAATGATCGAAAAGCCGCGCCGCCGAACGACTCGGCCGGTCCTTTACCGCAGTCCGAACTCCTGCACCACAATTCCCAGGCGGCGCTGATCACCGGGCGCCTGAAACGTCTTGTCCACCGAGATGATGACCTCGCATGCCGGCCCTGGCGGGAGTTTTACGGGCGCGGAAAGCAAGTAGCGTCCCGGAGCCGCGTAAGCCCGGTCGGCGACCTCGATTCCATCCACCGCAACTGTAATTCGCCGCGCGGGAGCCGCGTCGGGAATGAAAAACGAGATCGTAAACACGGACGCTCCGGTCTCCGCCGGCTTGAGAGCGGCGACGGCTTGACCCTCCATCCAGCGCCACGCACGGTCCTCGACATCGTAGAAGCCCGACAACAACTGCGGGGCCGCTGCGGGATCATTCATTCGCAAATAGGAGAGCTGCGGCTCGGCTTTTTCCAGAACGCTCACGGAAATGCGATCCAGCACGCCGCGCCCGAGGTCGAATGGTAAGAGGCCGAATCCGCTCGACGAATAGCCGGCGCGCGCGTCCAACCCTATGGTCTGCACCGGCAGGCTGCTGCGAATTTCCGCTTGCGAAATTCTCCGGAGCCGTCCTCCGGAGCTGGTGAAGGGAATCTTTCCCGCAAGCTCGCTTTCCACCACCACCGAGCCCGGATAAACAGGTTGCTCTTTGTCCAGGGGCTCAGCACCCGATTGCTCGAGATAGTACCGCAGTCCCCACTCCGCGCCCGACCAGAGGGGGCGTCCTGTGGCGGATTTTTGCAGTTCGCGGGCCAGTTCTCTATATCGCTCGGAGTACTGATAATTGGACGCGGCGAGCGTGAGGCCGAGCGACAGATTGGCTGCGGCGGCCGCCCAGAGCAGCCGCGGCCGCGGCAAGACCCGAACCAGCGTAAGCACTACCGGCGCGGCCAAAGGCAATAGGTATCGCGCGGCGCCGGCGTAGAACACCACCACGGCCCCGGCAAAATAAACCAGGCCCCAAGCGGCGAGAATCCCGTCCTCGCTCGAGCGGCGTCGCCATAGATCACGTATCCAGCGGGTGAGAATGGCGGAGCCGGCGACCAGGCTGGCGGCCAACAAGGCTCGCTGCCACCACAAGTAGCCCTTCACGGCCAGGGCGGCGGCAACGGCCAGGGGCGCCGGAAGCCAGGCCCACAGCGGGGCCCAGAGCGCCGCGGGCGGGAAGACAATCCACCCGAGGTGAACCACCAAGGCCGATGCCGATCGGGCCTTTTGTTCAAACCCCAGAAATCCGTAACTGGAGAGGTAGCCCGCCAGGATGCCGGCAGGAAGGCGGCCTGAGGTCATCCGCTGGAACACCTGCCAGCACGCGAGCGTGGCGGGAGCCGCCGATGCCGCAACCCAGGCGCCGGTCGAGCGCCGCCGCCGATACCAGGCATGGTGAGCAAGAATCGGGGCGGCGAATACGGCCTGGTATGCGGCGAGGGCCGCCACGGCCAGCGAGCCCGCGGCCAGCTTCTGGTTGCCCTCAAAGTAGAGCGCAAAGCCCGCCATCCAGAAGGCCAGAAAAGGCAGATCGGCCTCCAGAGAGTTTCCATTTACAACAAATGCCGGCACGGCGGCGAACAGCAACGCGGCCAGCAAGGGGTGGGCGGTGAAACGCCTTGCGAGGCGATACATGGCGGCTGCGGCGATCAGCGAAAAAGTGAGGTAAACCGTATGAAACGGCAATTCCCGCACGCCTCCGAAGAGGTGAATCAAACCGGCCAGAATATAGGCGTTCAGCGGCGGGTGCGGGTGGCCGGCCATAGAAACGCGAGCGCCCTGAAACGTGTAGCCCATCTGCATGGGATGCAGAGGGTCCACGCGGGCGTTGCGGGCTATGGCGAGATAGTAGACGTCGTCTCCCTGGATCGGTTGTTGAAGAAAGGGAAGACGGATTAATACGACTGCGGCGAGGACAACGGCTAACCGGGCTTCCATCGGACCACCGGCTTACGCGCCGCCGCCACTTCATCTACCCGCTTGACGCGTGTGTTATGCGGCGCCGTGCGCACCAATTCCGGATCCTGCCGGGCCTCCGCCGCGATCGACCGCAGCGCGTCGATCAGCAGATCCAGCTCGCGCTTGTCTTCGGTTTCGGTAGGCTCGATCATCAGCGCTCCCTGTACAATCAGCGGGAAGCTCACTGTATAGGGATGAAAGCCGTAATCGATCAGCCGCTTTGCAATGTCGCCGGTCCGTACGCCCCGAGCCGCTTGCCGGGCGTCGCTGAAAACGCACTCATGCAGGGAAGGCGAGGGATACGGCAGATCGTAACAGCCCTCAAGGTGCTTGCGAACGTAGTTGGCGTTGAGCACTGCATCGAGCGTAGCATTGCGCAAGCCCTCTCCTCCATGAGCCAGAATATACGCGAGCGCCCGCACGAGCACGCCGAAATTTCCGTAGAAGGCCCTCACCCGTCCGATCGACTGCGGGCGGTCGTAGTCGTAATGCAGCCGGCCGTTGTCTCTGGCGATGCGCGGCACGGGTAAAAACGGCTCAAACTCGCGCTTCACAGCGACCGGCCCTCCCCCGGGTCCTCCGCCTCCGTGGGGCGTGGAAAACGTCTTGTGCAGATTCAGGTGCATCACGTCGATGCCGAAATCTCCAGGGCGCGCCAAGCCCGCCAAGGCGTTCATATTTGCGCCGTCCATGTAAAGCAGCGCCCCGCGCGAATGCAGCAGTCCGGAGACGCGGGCGATGTCACGCTCGAAGATGCCGAGCGTGTTGGGATTGGTCACCATCAATGCCGCTACATCTCCATCCAAATGCCGCTCGAGCTCCGCCAGGTCGACCATGCCTTCAGCATTGGAGGCAATGCTCTCTACCTGATAGCCCGCAATGGCGGCCGTTGCCGGATTCGTGCCGTGTGCGGAATCGGGGATCAGTACCTTCTTTCGCGCATTGCCGCGCGACTCGAGCAGAGCGCGCGCCAGCAGGATGCCGGTGAGCTCGCCGTGCGCGCCGGCCGCCGGCTGCAAGGTCACGGCGTCCATGCCGGTAATTTCAGCCAGCAGTTCCTCCAGGCAAACTTGAATCCGCATGGCGCCTTGCGCCAACTGCTCCGGCTGATACGGGTGCGCCTGGGCCAGCCCCTCAATCCGGGCTACATGTTCGTTGACCCGCGGGTTGTACTTCATGGTGCAGGAACCCAGCGGATAAACGCCTAGGTCGATGGCGTAATTCCACGTGGAAAGCCTGGTGAAATGGCGAATGATTTCCACTTCGCTGACTTCGGGAAAGCCTGCGATTTCGCGGCGCACGTTCTCCGCCCCCAGCGCGGCGGCTGGATCAACCGGGGGTACGTCCAGAGGCGGCAGTTGATATGCTTTTTTCCCCGGCGAGCTGCGCTCGAACAGCAGCGGCTCATTCTGATTGATATGGGTGCGAACTTTCCGAATCATTCTCTTAAGCTTCCCGTCAGCGGCGGCGCAAGAGCGCCTAAGACGACTCCGTCCGAGGCTGCGCCTGGCGCAGCGATTTAAAGCAGCGATTCAAAAATGCTCGGCGAGCCTGTCTATCTCCACGCGTTTTGTGGTTTCGGTGGCGCAGAGCAGCATGCAATCGGAAAGCTCCGGGTAGAAACGCCCCATTTCCAGGCCGCCGATGATCTTGCGCTCGAGCAGGCGCCGGTTGATGTCCGCCGGATTGCGCTCGCCGCATTGCACCACGAATTCGTTAAAGAAAGGTCCCGAGAATCGAGGCTTGCTGCCGCGCGCCTCCAAAGCTCCGGCCAGATAACGCGCCTTGGCGAGGTTCTGCTCGGCCAATTCGCGCAGCCCTTGCTTGCCGTAAACGCTCATGAAGATCGTCGCCATGAGCGCGATCAGAGCTTGGTTGGTGCAAATGTTAGACGTGGCCTTCTCCCGCCGAATATGCTGCTCGCGGGTGGCCAGAGTCAGGCAAAAGGCCCGGTTGCCTTCCTTGTCGACGGTCTGCCCGACCAGCCTTCCCGGCATCTGGCGGATATATTTTTCCTTGGCTGCGAGAATTCCCACGTACGGCCCGCCGTACGAGGGTGAAATGGCGAACGATTGAAGCTCGCCCGCGACGATATCCGCATCCGCGGGCGGCTGCAACAGCCCCAGCGAAACCGCCTCGGTAAACATCACGATCAGCAGGGCGCCCTTTTCGTGCGCAATGCGCGCCGCCTTTTGCACCGGCTCGACAACGCCGAAAAAGTTTGGAGATTGGACCACCACCGCCGCAGTCTGCTCGTTCACCAAAGCCGCCAGCCGCCCCAGATCTACACTGCCTGTTTGCTTTTCATAGGGAGCCTCATCGACAGGAAGACCTTGATGCCGGGCGTAGGTCCGGTGAACCTCGCGGTATTCCGGATGCACCGAACGGGCCACCACCGCGCGGTCCCGTCCGGTAATGCGGCAGGCCATCATCACCGCCTCGGGCAGTGCGGTCGAGCCGTCGTACATCGAGGCGTTGGCTACATCCATGCCGGTCAACTGGCAGATCATAGTTTGGAATTCGAAAATCGAGGCCAGCGTTCCCTGCGAAATCTCCGGCTGATAAGGGGTGTAGGCGGTGAGAAATTCACCGCGCGAGATCAGAGAGTCGATGATCACCGGGCGAAAGTGATAGTATGCGCCCGCCCCCAGGAAACTGGAGTAGCCGTTGGCGTTCTCGGCGGCGCGCTCGCGAAAATACTCGATGATCTCGTATTCCGATTTGCCGGGCGGAATCTGGAGCGGCCGCTTCAGCCGCAGCTCTTCCGGAAGATGCGAAAACAAATCCTCGATCGAGTCGAGCCCCATCGAGGCCAGCATTTCGCGGCGCTCGGAATCCGACTTGGGAAGATAGCGCATGATCGCCTGTTGTATAAACGATGCCCGCGGCGCGCCGGAGGATTCAATGACCGGTTTCGGCGCTGATGTATTCCTGATAGGCGGCGGCGGTGAGAAGCCCATCCAGCTCGGCGCGGTCGCTCAGCCGGATTTTCACCAGCCAAGCGGACCCGTGAGGATCTTCGTTCAGGCTCTCCGGCTTCTCGGCCAACTCGTTGTTCACCTCGATCACTTCGCCGCTCGCCGGCGAATAAATATCGGATACCGCCTTTACGCTTTCCACCGATCCCATAGTCTTGCCCGCGACAAGCTTCGCGCCGACGTTGGGCAAATCGACATAGACGATGTCGCCCAGCTCCTTCTGGGCATAATCGGTGATGCCGACGACGCCCGTGTCGCCCTCGACCTTGATCCATTCGTGTTCTTTGGTGTAGCGAAAATCTTCCGGGTACATGGGCGGTCACCTCTTGCGCGAATAAAACGGCGTGGGCACGATCTCAGCCGGCGCCGGCTGACTGCGGATTTCGATTTCCAGCCGCTGCCCGACCGCCGCCCATCCGGCCGGAAGATAACACAGGCCGATGTTTTTCTTCAGAAACGGAGCGGGCGAGCCGCTGGTGACGAAACCGGCGGGCGCGCCGTCGATCATCGCCAGGTATCCTTCACGTGCGATGCTCCGGCAGCGCATCTCGAACCCAGCCAGCCGCCGGGCGGGTCCTTTCGCCTTCTGACGCGCCAGCGCGTCACGGCCGATGAAATCGCCTTTGTCTAGTTTCACGACCCAGCTTAACCCGGCCTCATAGGGCGTCGTGGAAGCGTCGATTTCGTGCCCATATAAAGCCATCCTTGCTTCGAGGCGCAGCGTGTTGCGGGCGCCCAGGCCGCAAGGCCGGATGGCAAATTCGCGTCCGGCTTCGAGCAAGGCGTTCCAAGCGCGATCGGCGAAGTCGGGCGGCACGTAAATTTCAAAGCCATCTTCGCCCGTATAGCCGGTGCGGGCGATAATGGCCGGCGTTCCTAAAATCTCGCCGCGAGAAAACCAGTAATACCGGATGCCGGCCAGGTCTGTTCGCGTCAGCTTTTGCAGCGTGGCGAGCGCCATCGGCCCCTGGATCGCGATTTGGGCGTATCGTTCACTGGCACATTCCACTGCGGCGTCGAATCTGTTTTGCGCCCGGATCCACTCGTAATCCTTCTTCTGATTCGAGGCGTTCACGCAAAGAAAGTAATGCTGTGCCGAAATGCGATGCACCAGCACATCGTCCACGAAGCCGCCCGTCGGGTACAGCAGGGCGGAATATTGCGCCTGGTTGTCGTGGAGCTGCGAAGCGGCATTTGGCGTGACCCACTCGACCAAATCGAGCGCCTGCGGCCCCCGAATCTCAATTTCCCCCATGTGGCTGACGTCAAAGACGCCCACGCCGGTCCGCACCGCCATGTGTTCGCTGATGATGCCCGAATATTCGACAGGCATTTCCCAGCCGCCGAAATCGACCATCTTGGCGCCTAGAGCCCGGTGAGTGGGGTAAAGTGGGGTCCTTTGTAGGGCCGTTGTGGCCCCCGCAATTTCCATAAGCGGCGATAGGCAGGCCGATGAAAGGACACTCTAACATTGCCGCCGCAGGGGTGTCAAACTACGCCGCGCCGGCCATCTTCGGCCAGGCTGGCCTAGGTGGGATTCCGCTTCTATCCGCAAATCGCGTTTCACTCGGCTGAAGAAACTTGGGTCGTGGGAAGCGCCACGGCCTCTGGGACAGGCATAGGCGCCAGGGTGCGCTACGATGGTCTCTTGAACCTCAGCGAGAACCGCCAGGATAGTGCTCTTGCCTGTGATGGGAGGCCGGCAGTCGATTTCTCATTCCCCCGAGCAATCGGGCGGCTCTCTCCGGCGGTGTTCCTTCGAATACTTTCCTCGCACCGGAAGTGAAGTTGCCAGATTTCAGGATTGAGACGCTGTGATCCGCCGATTAGCCCTGCTCGTCGCTGCGTTGCTTTTCGCCGATAGCTTGCTTTATTTGGCGCTGCGCATTCTTGACAGCAGCCGCATCTTTTACGACCGCTCTCCAGTAGACGCGCGTCGGCTCCACTACTGGGTCCAGAACAGCTACGATCCTGAGCTTGGCTGGGACGTCGGCAAAGGCTCCAAGAACAATGTCGGCTCGGCTCGGCGCGGGGATTACCCTGCGGCGGAGCAATACAAGTTGAAGGCTTTTGGCGACAGCTTCACCTTCGGCTCCGACGTGGGCGACGGCCAGACCTGGGAAGCAGCCATCGAGCGCGAGACCGGCTGGGCCTGCTTGAATTATGGGGTTCCCGGCTACGGTCCTGATCAGGCGCTGTTGAAGTATCAGCGCACCGGCGTCCACACGCAATTCACGATTTTGGGTGTTCAAGAAGAGAACATCGCCCGCGTCGTGAACGTTTACCGGGCCTTCTACATGGAAGATTGGGGACCTCCCAAGCCCCGCTTTTTTCTGGAAGCCGGCGGCCTGCGCCTGGAGCCCAACCCCATTGCGAGGACTGAAGATGCCTCGCGGCTGCTCGATCCGGCGTTCGTGGACAGCTTGCGCCGGCTCGACTACTGGCCGCGCTACAACGAGGACGTGCTGGGAGCGCCGCGGCGGCTGCGATGGCCCGCCACCTGGATCGTCCTCAGCCATGCACCGTTTTTCGCCCGCCGCGCCGTGCTGGAGGTCCGGCTGCGCTGGAGTCCCGGCTACGAAGATGAAGCCCGCCGTTTCAAACCTTATCACCTCTACGCCGAATCGTCGGAAGCATTTCAAATCCTCGTGCGCATCATTGACCGTTTCGCCGAGTTATGCGCCGCGCGCGGAGAGCGGCCGCTCGTGCTGGTTTTTCCCATGGAGCACACAGTGGATCTCATGAAGACCTACGGAAAATGCATTTACGAGCCGCTTACGCGGCGGCTTGACGCGAGCAGCATCCCCCATATCGATTTCGGTCCGATCTTTGCGAGAGAGGATTACCGGCAGTATTACGTCCGTTACAACGGCCATTTTTCTGCCGCCGGCAATGAGCGGGTCGCGCGGGAAATCATTCGCTTCATCGAAAGCCCAGGGGCTGGACACAGCGGATCAAGGTAACAAGATACCGAGGGCGCCCGCTCTCCGTTTCACTGCGGCGACGATAAGGTTTGGCGCGCCTCGGGCGCTCTGGGAAGCCGGCGCTCAAATGAAGATTCTTCCGGGGGCCGGCGTTCAATAGTGCAAATACCGGATGTCTCCATGCACGAAGGGCTTCGCGTAGTAAATCTCCGTCTCCAGCGGCGCCAGCTGCGCCTGGGAAGCGAGACCTCCGCTGCCGGAAAGCGCGGCGAAGCCTTTGAGCGGCAACACCTCGTAAAGGCCGGGCCGGCGCTCGATGGCGACATAACGGCGCACCGTATAAACGCCGCTTTCATTGCGGGCGATGACGTGTACCCGCGCGGCGAGTTCTTCTGCGCTGGTGTCCCTCATGAAAGCCTGGTGGAAAAACCGAAGCCGGCCGCGCTCCACCACGATCTCCCGCGCAAAGCGCAAACCGGACACCCCGGTCCAATACCTGGCGAAATTCTGGCCGCCAGGCTCGAGTGCGAGGGAAAAGTGCGGCGCCGTTCCGATGACGATCGGCATTCCCGGGGCGATAATCCAATCCCCCGGGCTGAGATGATCCAGCTCGCGCAGCGCCGGCTTCAGGGATTGTGTGGCGAGCGATTCCGGAACCCAACACTGCTGAATCTCCGCCGCTGTACACACCGCGAAATAGCCGCAGAGGAGAGCGGCCCAGCCGAGCGCCAGGAGGCGGGCGCGGATCGCGGCGCTCCAGGCCGCCGGGAGAGCCAGCAGCAGGCACAGAAAAAAGCTGAAAGGATAATAATGGCGCAGGGTCTTGGAATTGAGAAAGGCAATGGGCGCGTAGGCGAAAACCCACATGCCGGCGGCGAACAAAATGAGGCTGCCGGCGCTTTGCTGCCGGTCTGCGGACGGCAGGCGCCGCGCCACAGCCAGAACCAGCAGGCCGCATGCCAGGCCGGCAAGCAGCGCGGCGCTGGATATTCCGGACAAACGGTAGTAAGAGTGCGGCGTCAGACCGCTGAGATTTATCAAATGCGTGCGTGTCATACGCAGGCCGGCGGCTCCGTATTCGTAAGTGAGCGCAAATCTCTCTTCATGGCCTCCGGGGCGCCTCAGGCTTTGTAGGTACCAGCGGTACCCGCCAACCGCCGGGACGACAACGGCCAGGTTCAGGAGCGTAACGAGCAAGCCCGTCCGGAGTCTTGCGCGCCCGAAAAAACAGATCCCCAGCCAGAGCGGGGAAGCGAGCAACAGGGCCGACGCCGGCGATCCGGAGAATAAAACCAAAAGGATCAGACCCGACTGTAAAACTGCCGCCCGCACCGTCAGCTTGCCGGTTTCGTAGGTCTTTAGCGCTTGGAGCAGGTAGAGAAACAGCCACAACATCGGGAGCACGAAGAACGTGCAGTTGACCGGCCAGAAGAGAGGGCCGTGGGCTACCGGCGTCAACACAACAAGCGCAGCCGCCAGATATGCCATGCGGGTCCCGGCCCGCAGGCGGCGCAGGAGAGCGTAAAAAAGGCAGGCGTTGCCCGCGTGCAGCAGCAGCACGGCTGCGTAAGCGATTTTGGGCGCGTAGCCGAAAGTCCAAACAAGCAAGCAGTTGAGCCACTGGCTGACCCAAAAAAGCTGAAAGCCGCCATAAAGCCGGTTCTCGAGCAGGGCTCGCAATATATGGAGATGCCCTCGCAAACCTGTTCCGGCCGCTTGAAGACAGAAGTTAAGGTGCAGCCAGTCGTCGGCCACATATTCCACGTCCTGCCAGTAGAAGAGGTAAACCAGGGCGAGCAAAAAAAAGGACAGCCGGGGAATCCAGTGCGGCGCCTGCCGCTCGGCTGCCATGTTCACGGGATTAGGAGCGGCGCGCCGCGGCCTGCCGGGAGCCGCGCTTCACGCCGGTCGAAGCCCGGGGGCCGCCCAGGCTCCCAGCGCCTTTCGCCGGACAGACAGACCGATTCGATAAAGAGGCTGGCTGCATCGGTGGAGTAGTAAATGAACAGTGTACCCGATTTTCTTCCGTGCTCCGAGCTCCCGAGGGCATTCCGCGCCCGCTCCGCTCGAGGAGCCGCAGACAAAGATCATCGGGAAGCCGCCAGCCGCCGATTTACAGACGCAGGCGCGGCAGATCGGCCGTTCTCCGCGCCGTCCCGCGTTTGAAACAGAGAGCGGCCACGCCGCACAGGGCCTCCCGGAGTTTGCGCCTGTCTTCCGGAGCCGCTAAAAGATGAATTTGAGGGCCAGTTGAATCTGCCGGGCCGGACCGGCTGCTGAGATCTTTCCGAAACCTGAACCATTTACCGAACGGTTGGGCGCCTGAACACTGCCCTGGGAGTTCAATCCGAAGTGCGGTGTGTTCATCAAGTTGAAAAACTCGGACCGGAACTGCACCATGCGTCCCTCCGTGATGGAGATGTTCTTGATCATCGAAACGTCGAAGTTCACCAAGCCCGGCCCGTCCAAAGTATTGCGACCGGCGTTCCCGAAGGTGTAAGGCGCCGGGGGCGCGTAGGCGGCGGTATTGAACCATTGGTCAGGGGTTCTTTGAGACGCGGGCAAAACCGGGTTCTTGCCCGGCAGCAACTGCGCCCGGCCGCTCGAGTCATTGCCCGTGTTGGCCGGATCTCCGGAAGCTGAGACCGTGAATGGCAGGCCAGTGCGGGCTTGAAAGATCCCGCTGATCTGCCATCCTCCCACGAGCCTTCCCCGCAGCCCGCCGCTGTTCGCGAAAGGCTTCCCAGGCCCGAACGGCAGCTCATACAGCGTGTTGAAGACAAAGTTCTGCCGGGCGTCGAACAGCGAACGCCCGTGATCGATTTTGAGGTTTGTCGGATCGATGGGGCGGTTCGTCTCACCGCTGGTTCTTGTGGAAGAGGCGTAATCCAGCGATTTGCCGAAAGTATACGAGCCCAGGAACGACAGGCCGCGCGAGTATTTTTTCTCCACCTTCGCCTGAAGCGATTCGTAAGTGGAATTCAAAATGTGTTGGATGAAGAAAATGCGCTCATAAATCGGGTAAGGCCGCCGTGGCTGGGCCGCTCCAGGGCCGGGTGGCGCCGTGTTGAGCAGGTTCAGTATGCCCAGATGTGTGCCTTTATTGGCCACATAGCCGACTTCAACTACCAGATCCGGCGAAATCTCGCGCTGCACATTGAATGTCCACTGTTGCATGTAACCGGTCGGATAATGGGGGTCGGTCATGGTAAGCGTCGGGACCAGAACGCTCTGATTTCCGGCCAGGCCGGAAAACAGGTTCTTCATGTCGAGCTGAGGCGTATTAGGATCGCTGGTCAGTGCCGCGCGCACATTGCGGGGTACGTTCCTGGCGAGGTCGAAAAACGGATTTCCGATGTCTTGTGTGTAGAAGATGCCGTACGCCGAACGAATAACGGTTTTGGGATTCAGGCTGTAAGCAAACCCCACGCGAGGCGCAAAGTTCTTCTTATCCGCCTGCAACAGGCTTCGTCCCAACCGGCCGTCGCGGACGTAAGGAATGCCATTCAAGTTCACGTTCTTCGGGTAAAAGAAATATGGATCGCCGTTACCGGCGCGAACTATGGTCGGCGGGTTGGTGGTAAGGTCCAGCGTCTCGATGCGATCGTATTTTTCGTAAGGGTAGGGATTATATTCATAGCGCAGGCCCAAATTTACCGTCAGCTTTCTCGATACCCTGACATCGTCCTGCACATAGACGTTCCACGAATTCCGAAAATCGTAGATCGAAGTATCGCCCACGGAGCCTTCGGCGGAGTGAGGCACTCCCAGTAAGAAGTCCGCCATCCCGGCGCCGGTCCCGCTGGGGCTGGCCGGGTTTGAGGTGAACAGCGGGCTGGCGAAGGTATACGATCCCCTGGGCAGATTGTCGGCGAAATTCGCGTATTGAAAGCGCCGAATCTCAACGCCGACGTTCAGATTGTGCCGTCCTCTTGTCAGTGACAGATTGTCGATGTACTGGTACACGTTATCTCGCAGCAACGAGGGATAGCCGAAGGTTTGATCCCCCCAACTGGTGATGCCCTGAACCGCCACTGCCGGAATACCAAAATCAATCGGGTTGCGCGCGAGGCCGACAATCCCCGCTTGCCCGACGGCGTCGAGCTTGAAGGCGTTTTGTTGCAGCAGCGCATTGCTCAGCCGGTTGAATCCGAAACGAAACTCATTGACGGTTCGCGGACCGAAAACATGGGTTTCGCCGACGGCCAGCAGTTGTCCCCGCACATTCACGAAGGTTCCGATTCCCGGGAAAACTCCGGGATTGAAAGTAGACTCGTCGGAAAGCGTGTAGCGCCCGAAGATGTTGTCGTTTGGCCCCATCTTATGGTCGAGACGCCCCGTAAACTGGTCGTCGTTGGTGCTTAAACCCTCGTTGCTCAGATAATTGTTGGAGGTTCCAGGAAGGTTCGGCGTAGGGAGAAATTGCAGCAGGTATTGGGATGTGGGATCCAGCCTGTTTTGCGGTACGGCATTGTTGGGGAACGGGCTGCGGACGAAGCCGCCCGCTTTGCTGGGGTCCGGCTGCAATGTCCTCGGATCGTAGATTGTGACTCCCGATTTCGAGAAATCGCCAGCCCTCTGGTCCGGCGTCGCCACCGTCGAGACCTGAGTCAGCGCCTGGCGAATGCGGAATCCTTCGTAATCAAAGAAGAAGAATGTTTTGTCCCTGCCGTTGTAAATCTTCGGCAGGTAGACCGGCGCCCCGGCCGTGGCGCCAAACTGGTTTTGCTTGAACGGGGGAATGGGTTTGTCAGAACGGTCAAAAAAGTTCTTGGCGTCAAAGTCGGAGTTGCGCAAGAATTCAAACGCTGTCCCATGGAGCTGGTTGGTGCCCGACTTGGTGATGATATTAATTTGTCCGGCGCCGCCGCGGCCGTATTGCGCCGAATAGCTGCTGGTCTGTACCTTGAACTCTTGAAGAGCGTCCACCGAAGGACTGACAATGTAAGTGCCGAAATTTTCGTCAGTGTTCAGCACGCCATCCAGAACATAATTGTTGAATTCGGTTCGGCCGCCGCTGACCGCGATATTCAGCAGCGACCGCCGGCCGCCTTGGCGGCTCGCATCGCGCGTGTACCCGGAAATCGTGCCGGGAACCAGAGTAGTCAGTTGCAGAAACTGCCGCCCGTTGAGAGGGAGCTCCTCAATTTTGCGGGTTTCCACGACTTGTCCGACAGTGGTGGTTTCCGATTGCACCAGAGTTGCGGCGCCTTCGACTGTCACCGACTCGGTGACAGTTCCAATTTCCAGGGTCCCGTTGACCGTGGCGACCTGGTTTACCTCCAGCCGGATATTGCTGTAAACCGCCTTTTTGAAGCCTTCCCTCGTTACGCTCACGTTGTACAGGCCCGGCTGCAAGGCCGGCACATTGTATTCCCCGCGTGCATCGGTCTCTGTGCGCCGGGTGAAATTGGTCTGTCTATTTTGCACTTCTACTGCCGCACCCGGTATGGCCGCCCCAGTCGAGTCTGTAATAACGCCGGAGATGGTCCCCGTCGCCTCTTGAGCTGGCAGCGCCCCCGCCGCCAGAAGCAGAAATACTCCCGTTAGCCCGCACCTTTTGATTGTCATTGTTCCTTTCCCCCGCGTTGTTTCAGCATCCCCGGCAACTCCCCGCTTGGCCGGATTATACACCAGCGCCTTTTTCTCCGCTCGATTTTCCGCGTCGTGCGCGCGGTGAGAAGCGCTGAGGTTTCCCGTTGCCTCGTCGGCTTCTCCGAACGCGGAGCCTCCGCGCCAGCCCCACTGCACTCGTTGCTTGCGTGAACCAAGTGGTAACATAGCCCTATTCTGATTTACCGGGGTACGGGATTTCACGGTTGTAGCGCGTCGGCGGCGAAGCCTGGCGTGAGCCAGGCAAGCGTGAAGGGATGCGGCCCCTACATTGGCTTCCTCACCCCCCTTTTAAGCTGCGTCTAGCAGGAGGAAATGAGTGAACATCAGGACCGTTTTTGATCGATCGTTGCGAGCGTGCCTCGCCTGTGCAGCTTGTTTTCTGGCTTTTGGCGCGCAGGGTCCAGCCCAAACCCGGCGCGAGCGATTCGACGTAGTCATCATTAGCGGTTCGTCGGCTGGCGTCGGCGCGGCTTTGGGAGCGGGCCGTATGGGGGCAAGCGTTGCGCTGATCGAGGACACTCCTGTGCTCGGAGGCATGCTCGCAAACGGAATCTCCAATATCGACGCCTATTCGCTCGAGTCGCTAAGCGGCGTCTTCGATGAATTTCGCCTGCGGGTCCAAGAGCATTACCGGCCGATTATGGCGAGCGATCCTATCTTTCGGACTCGTATGAGGATGCCGCGTCATGTGGACGGCAGATCCCGCGCCGCCAACGACGCGGAGGCCGGAGGGCGCTGGGAACCCCATGTGGCCGACGAGATCTTCAAGGATATGGTGGCAAAGGTTCCCAAGATCACGGTGTTTTACAACCGCTGGCCGACAGGCGTCATCAAGCAGGGGAATCGTGTGATCGCCGTAAACACCGACGACGCGCGCGGCGACCGAAAGACGTTTTTCGGGAAGGTCGTGATTGATGCCACGCACGAAGGCGATATCGCGGCGTGGGCCGGGGCGGCTTACCGCGTCGGGCGGGAAGCGCGCTCGCCGCTGGAACCTCATGCCGGGGATATCTATTTTTTTGACGGCACCGGAGAAATTATGGACGGCGGCGGCCAGCAGGACCGCGCCGTGGCGTCCTACGGTCTTCGCCTGACGATTCAACACTACAGCGACCGCCGGGATTCATCCCACATCTTGCAGACGCCGCCGCCCGGCTATGACAAATCGAAGTACGAGCACAGCGCGTACGACGCCGCTATCACCATGCCCCACGGCAAGGCGGAGATGAATGCGAACCCGATCGGAAATGAAATCCAGGAGATCAACTGGGAATGGCCCGAAGCCGCGCGCGAGCAGCGCCGGCGGCTCTATGAGGTCTACAAAAATCGCGCTCTCGGCTTCCTCTACTATTTGCAGCACGAGCGAGGGCGCACGGACCTGGGCCTCCCAAAAGATGAGTTTACCGACAATGGCAACGTTCCCTACCGGGTGTTCGTCCGGGAAGCGCGCCGGATCGTGGGTGTGAAGACGATGACCGAAGCGGACATCAACCCGTTTCTCAACGGCCGCGGCTGGATCCCGCCGGTTCGAGAAGACGCTATTGCCATCGGGCACTATCCTATCGACTCCAAGCCGGTGAGAAGCAAAACGGATTTTTCCCGGCCCGATAAGGGTGCCGGCGATTTTTACATCGTCAACGTCACAACTCCATTCCAGGCGCCGTTCGGCGCCATCGTGCCGGAGAAGATTGACGGCCTGTTGGTTCCCGCCGCTCTCTCCGCTACCCATGTAGCCTTTTCTTCCATCCGCATGGACCCCACGTGGACTGTATTGGGGCAGGCCGCGGGCGTCGCCGCCGCCCTGAGCGCGCGGTTGAATCGGAACGTCCGCTCCGTCCCTGTAGAGCAGATCCAGCGCGAGCTTCTGAAACAGAAATGCAAATTGATGTTTTATTGGGATCTGCCGGCCGACCACCCCGCTTTCGCGGCGGTGGAATGGCTCAGCGTGCGCAACGCGGTCGCCGGTTATCCCGACCGGCTGTTTCGCCCCGATCAGAGCCTGACCCGCGCTGAAATGGCGGCGCTGTTGGTCAAGGCTTTTCAGCTTTGGCCCAGTGTCAGCGACGTGCATTTCACGGATGTCGCTCCTACGCACTGGGCGTTTCGGGAGATCGAAACGCTTTTTGACAACCGGGCGCTGGCAGCTTTTGGCATCAGTCCGCGCTGGCCCGAAGCCGGGGCGTACGATCCGGCAAGAGACGAAGGTTTCGCTGCAAGCAAGCGCTCCGGCGAATTCCTGCCGGCAAGGCCCGTGCTGTGGAAGGAGTTGGCGGAAACACTCTGGGCCATCCGCAAGCCGCATGACGAGGGGGAGGACCCAAGCTCCTGGATCAGGAGCGTATTGCGGGGTTCGATGTTTGGCGCGCCCTATGCCGGCAGAAATTTTCCCGCCGGGGCTGTGGTTACCCGAGGAGAAGCGTGTGCGCTCGTTGCTTCCCTCTCTGACAACGGAGCCAACTGATTCGCGTAGTCACCAAAGTTCTTCGGGTCCTTCGGGGATTTGTGCGGCCGGAGAAAGTCCGCCGGCCCGCCAAGGGCGTGAGGCGCGGAAAAACTGCTACCCCGGCGGACGTCGTACAATGGCCGGCAATGAGCGTCCTCTGGAGCCGCCTGCTTGGGTACGCCCGCCGCCTGGGCGCGCCGCTGGTTCTGCTCTACGCGGGATCCTCTCTGGCCGCTCAAAGCGCCGCGCCTAGCGCCTATATCGGCGCGAGAGCGTGCGCGGAATGCCACGCGGACCGGGTGTCGCGGCAGCAATCTGCCGGCCATGCGCAGGCCCTCGCTCCGGCGGCGGATCATCCTCTGGCGGCTGCCTTCACGCCGCCAACCATGTTCACTCGCCCTCCGAATTTCCGCTTTCAATTCCTGAGACCAAAGCAACTTCAGGTGCGCGTGTTTGATGGCGACAACACCATCGAGCTTCCTGTGGAATGGGCTTTCGGCGCCGGCGCGCAAGCTGTGACTTTTGTGACCCGTGTGAATGAGCAGTGGTACCTTGAGCACTATTTCAGCTATTATTCCGGTCTTCGTTCTTTCGCGCCGACGCCCGGGCAGGATGCCATCCGGCCGAGCAGCCTGGTCTCGGCGGTGGGTCTGCTCTATAAGGCTCTGGATCCGGATACGGGGATCGTCGGATGCTTTGAGTGTCATTCGACAGGACCGGTCATTACCGGGTCCGAGGGAATCCGGCCGCGGGAGTTGGGGGTGCGGTGTGAGGCGTGTCACGGCCCCGGGAGCGCCCATGTCCGTGCGGCTAAAGAAGGCCCCAGCAACGAGATTCGAAAAGCGATCCAGAACCCGGGCCGGCTGCCGGCTTCGCAGCTAAACGTTTTTTGCGGCAGATGCCATCGCCCGCCGGCTGCGAAGGGAACGGCGATCGATTGGAACTACGCCTGGAACGTCCGGCACCAACCGGTTTACTTCAGCCAGAGCGCCTGCTTCCGGAAAAGCCAGGGCGCGTTGACGTGCCTGACCTGCCACAACCCGCACGAGCCGCTCCGGCGCGACAACGCCTTTTACAATCAGCATTGCCTCGATTGCCACAAACACTCCGGCGGAGAGCCGCAAATCCGGGCCGCAGTTAAGGCCCATCCGCCCCGCCCGGTTTGCGAAAGCCGCCAGCCTGCCAACTGCATCGATTGCCACATGCCGCGGGTAAGCCCGCAGGCCGGCCTGCGCTTCACCAACCATTGGATCGGCGTTTACGCTGAAGGGGCCAAGCTCAAGCCCAGAAGCGAGCAATAGGGGACCAGCCGAATTTTGATCCGGTCTATTCTTGCCGGGTTCGCTTCCGGCCTGGAGCCGTAGGCGCAGGCGTCATGGATAGAGCAGATATTGCTGGCGGACCTTCCGGAACTCGGCCAAATCCTTCTGAAAACTGCGATTCACCTCGCTGCCCGTCTCGCCTCTCTTCAGCCGCGCGCCGGCGTCTTCATTGCCGAGCAGGCGCATGATGCCGTCCACGTTAAAGAGCCCTGGGTGGAACTGGAGCGTCGCGTGAACCAATTCGAGTCCCATGCGCACGGAATCGAGCGTGTCGCGATTGAGCAATTGCACGTCGACGCCCTCGCAGTCCTCGTCCTTGAACAGATAGGCATTCGGCCGGAAGCGCCGTGGAATGAAGCTGACGCCGGGAAGCTTGAGGCTGTTCAGATAGGCGGCTGCCTCTCGCGCCTTGAACCAGGGCGCGCCGATCATTTGAAAGGGAGTATCGGTCCCCCGGCCAACGGAAACTTGCCGGGATTCGAGCAAACATGTCCCGGGATAGAGAATCGCTTCCGTGAGATTCCGGATGGCGGGCGAGGGGTTCACCCATTCCAGACCGGTTTCGTCAAACCACATCCGGCGGTTCCAGCCTTTCATCTCGATCACGTGCAGATCGGCGCCCAATTTCTTTTCGCCGTTGTAAAGGCGCGCCAACTCGCCGACTGTCATGCCGTGGCGGATGGGAAGGCCCGGCATATACGCGACGAAAGAAACGTACTTTTCGTCCAGCCGCGGCCCTTCCACGGCGATGCCGTTGATAGGATTGGGACGGTCCAGGACAAAGTAGGGAATGTGAGCCTGCGCCGCGGCCTCCAGGCCGTAGCCGAGCGTGGTGATGAAGGTGTAAAAACGCGCTCCGATGTCCTGAATGTCATAGACCAGCGCATCGATATCCTTCAACATGTCGGCCGTCATCTTCCGCGTCGCTCCATCAAACAGGCTGCGAATGGGGATATCAGTTGTTGGATCAATGCTCGACGGGATATTCGGATCGTCGCGCAGGCCGGTAAGGCCATGCTCGGGTGTGAAAATTACGGCCACCTTCACCTTGCCCGACCGCCGCAGGACGTCGATGTTGCGGCGGCCGTCCGACGTGAGGCCGCTATGGTTCGTAATGATACCGATGCGCTTGCCGGCGAGCGGGGCAAAATCCTCCTCGACTAAGACATCAAGGCCCGTCTTTACTTGCGCGGTGAGCGCAGGAAGGGATAAGAACAGGAAAAGAGCGGCGGCCCCGGCCTGCATCGCCGGTCGCCGCTGGTTCTGATTTGATAATTTTTTCATCCAGCCTTCTTTCCCCGGCGCGATGATTCAAGACTCAGCCTTGCGGCAGCGGCGGCGAACCGCCCAGTTCATTGGCTGACTAGTACACGCGCTCCCGCGAGCCGGTACGCTTCGATCAGCGCCCCAACGGCCGGGTCGTGCAGGGGCGCAATCAGGCGATTCGTCCCGCAAGAGCTCAGCAATCTGATGAATTCGGAGCGGAGCATCCCACAGCGGAATACGCCGCCGACGTAAGCGATGGCAACGGACTCTTCGCGCCGGAAGAGCCGCGTCCGAACCACATTTGTAATGGCCGCCAGGTCTCTGGCGGCGTTCTCAAGAATCGAGCAGGCCACCGGATCCTGCAATCTCGCCGCTTCATCCACCAGGAGGGCCAGCGCGGCGATCCGTTTGCGAGGGAATTCGGCGCTGTAAAGTTTCCGCTGCACGAGGCGAATGTCATTCAATCCCACCGCCTCGCACAACATCCGGTGCAGCGCTGTGGAAGGCCCCCAACCCTCTTCGAATCGCAGCGCGGCGCGCAGCGCCTGGCGCGCCAGATCGAAGGCGCTGCCTTCGTCGCCGAACAGGTAACCCCAGCCTCCGGCCCGTGCTGTTTCTCCCGCCTGATTCCGTCCGAAGCTGATAGACCCGGTTCCGGCGATCGTCACAACGCCGGGTTCGCCGCCCAGTGCGCCGGTCAGCGCAATTACGGAATCGTCGCTCAGCGCGATTTGTCTGGCGTGAATCAGTTCTTCTACGATCGCCCGCTTGCCGGCATCAGCCCCGGTGAAGCCGAAAAAGGCCGCCTCGAAGGATGTATCCGCGAGATCGCGCCCGAGCTGCCGGCAGGCCGCGCCTGCGGATTCTTGCAAGGCGCGAAACACCCGCTCCCGGCCCTGAGGAGCGCCGATATGCTCGACGGGTCCCCCTTCGCCGGTGGCCAGGATGCGCCCTGATTCATCGCCGATTACAGCCCGGGTGGAGGACTGGCCGCCGTCAACTCCGAGGAATAAAGTCACACCGCCGCTCCATTGACAACTTTCCAATCGGCAAGAAAATGCCGGTATGCCCCCCACATCACCAGCGCCGCGCCCGCCAGGTAAACCAGCGACAGGGCGGAGAAACCGCCGGCGAGGCCCACCGTCATTTTTGCGCGAGCCAGCAAGACCGGAGCGAGAGAAGCGATGAGAAACGCAAATGCGATGAGCAATCCGGAGGCAGAGGCGTGGTAACGCGGCGCGATGACCGAATAAAACGCTGGATACGTGTTCGAATCGAACAAGCCGCGGAAAAATCCGAAACCGGCCAGCGCCGCGTACAGCAGGCCTTCGGACGGAGCCAATCCCAGAAAGTAGAGAAACGGGGACCCAGCGAGCAGAGCCAGGCCCTGGATCTCGAGCCGCACCTGCGGGCGCCGGGGAGCCCAATGATCCGACAGGATGCCTCCAATCATCACACCCAGGAACGCAAACAGGTGATGGAACAACATGCTGGCCAGCCCAGCCGCCGCCAGTGACACGCCGAAGCGTTCGTAAATGTACGTCGGCATCCACGCCAGATAGCCCACATTTACAAAAATCATCGCGCCGCTCCCCAGGGCGGCAAAGCGGGCCGTCGGTGTCGAGAGGATAGCTGCCACAGTCTCGCGGACAGCCGCCCGGCGCTCCGGCGCAGGAGAACGGCTATCGCGCAGCCGGAAAAAGGAAACGAGAGACAGCAGAATCCCGATAGCGCCGAAAACCCAAAAGGCGGCCCGCCAGCCCCAACGGCTGGCGATGGCGCCTCCCATCCAGCCGCTCGCGATCAGGCCCGTATACACGGCGGTCTGAAATAAGGATAACGCGCGCGCCCGGGTTTCCGTGTGTTCGGCGGAGAGCATAGCGAATGCCGAGGGAGCGAAAAACGCTTCACCAACCGCTGTGGCTGTTCCCCGGACGGCGACCAGATAAAGCAGCGTAGCGCCGAATCCCGTGCAGAGCGTGGCCAGGCTCCAGGCCAGCAGGCTTACGACCACAATCGCCTTCCGCGAGCAGATGTCGCCCAGGAATCCGGCTACTGGAACCATTACCGCCAGCGCCGCGGTGAAAACAGAGCCCACCAGTCCGAGCTGCAAGTAGGAAAGGCCGAGATCGCTGCGAATGCTGGGAAGCACTACGCTAAAAACCTGCCGGTCGGCTTGGTTGAAAAAAAATGCCAGCCATAGCCAGAGCAAAAGCTCCCAGCGATAGCTCATAGACAGTCCCGAGAAGCTGCGGCCGGCCGGAGCCCGGCGCCATTTTCGAGCGCGGGTGCAAGCCCGTTCATGAGGCGGGCTCCGGTTCCGACCGGCCGGCCCCAGCTTGTGAGACCGCTTCTGCAAAACGCCGGGCGATTGTGACCGGGCGCGTGATAGCGCTGCCGACGACAACGGCATAAGCCCCCGCGTCCAGCGCTGCACGCGCCTGTTCCGGCGTTTCAATCATTCCTTCGGCGATCACCGGCACGGGACAGCGGCGAACCAGTTCCCGGAGGAAAGCCAGATCGAACGAGCGCACGTGCGCCGTCTCCTCGGTGTAGCCGCGCATGGTCGTAAGGACAAAATTGGCGCCGGACTGTGCCGCGGCGAGAGCTTCCTCGAGGGTCGCTATGTCTGCCAGTGCCGGAACGTTAAGGTCCCGCCGGATGCGCGCGAGCCGGCCAAGCGCTCCATAGCGCTGGCCCCGGCAGGTGACATCGATCGCCACCATGTCCGCCCCGGCGGCGATCAGCGCTTGCGCCGCCTCCCCGCTCGGCGTGATGAGCGGCCTTCCGTCCTCCTGAGGCTGTTTCCAGATGCCAAGAATGGGCACGCTGACGGCTTTGCGGATTTCGCGGATATCGTGCGGACCGTTGGCCCGAATCGCAGCGGCGCCCCCCGCTACCGCGGAAACCGCGAAACGAGCCATGCAGTTTGGATCGCGAAACGGCTCGCCCTCTCGGGCCTGGCACGAGACAACGAGCCGCCGGTAAAAATGGCGGCAGATGGGCGGCAAGTCCTCTCTCATGAATTGCCCCGCCTAGAAACCAACAGCATATCCCAGCGAAGCGGCCCAGAGCGCAATCCGGAATCGCCCGGCGCAAAAGGGACATGCTGCCGGCGGCCTTTCTGCTTGGAAGAGCACTCCTCAGACCAGGCCGCGGCAAGCGCCGGCGCGCCTCAGATCGCTTCGGATTTCTGCCCTAACGCGACTTCGAGTTGCTATCCGTGAACCGCGGCCCGGATGTCAGAATCGCAGCTTGAGCCCGAACTGAATCACCCGCGGCTTCGGCGTAAACGCAGTGGCAGTGACCTGACCGAAGGTCGGGCTTCCGTACATGGTGCCAGGCACCTCGAAGGTTGGCGTATTGGTCAGGTTAAACGCCTCTGCCCGGAACTGGAACTGGTATTTTTCACGCACCGAAAAATTCTTGAACGCCGAAAAATCCATGCTGAAGAGGCCGTCGCTGAGAACGTCGGGCAAGGTCCGGCTGGCGTTTCCGTAGCTGTACGGCGCTGGCGCCGTGAATGCTGCTGTATTAAACCACTGGGAAAGGCTCTGCGAGGACGCCTTGTCGCTCACGCCGGCCACGACACTGGGCCGGTTTCCCACGCCGGTCAGATTGGCGCCGAGCGGAATCGGCAGGCCGCTTTGCAGCGTCGTGATTGCGTTTAACTGCCAGCCGCCGGCCACCGCGCGATACAGCGGATTGCCGCTCTTGCCTAAAGGAACGTCCCATAGAGCCGTCACCACGAGCCGCTGTGGAACGTCGTAAAGACTCTTGGAACGCTCCGCAGAAAGATTGTTCCAGTTCTGCACCAGGTAGCCGCTCACGCCGCCCGGACGAACCTGCGTCAAATTGTCTCCCAGATCGAGCAGCTTCGACGCGGCATAAGAGGCGAGCAGGGAAAAGCCTCGCGAAAAGCGCTTCTCCACCTTCACCGTCAGGGCGTGATAGATGGAGTTGTTCAAATACGAGATCGGGCTGATGACGCCGCCTTGCGAGGTGGGAAGGGAAGTATAGGCATACTGCGGAAACGGAAGCATCAACCAGTATTGCGGCACTTGCGCCGCGGCCAGCGGGCCGCTGGTGATGACTCCGTAGAACGGGTTGGGGACCGTCTGGCCCAGCGCCGAGCCCAAGCTGAGGGCCTGATTCGGCAGCCAATCGATATCCTGGTTGTACATGAACAAGTGCACGCCGCGATTGCCCATATAGCCAACTTCCACCAGCCAGTTCTCCCATGGCTGGTGCTGGATCGTGAAATTCCACTGCTCGGAATAGCCGCGGCCTTGGTTATAGAGCTGGCCGGTAACACCCGTGCCGATGCCCGTCAGCGCTCCCAGCGAGGCGCCGGTGGGCGGAGTCAAGCCGTTCGGGAACGGGTTGCTCAGGGTGTTCGCCGGAGTGCGGCCGCCGTCGTTGGATGTGACCATCGGGGTTGTGCTGCTGAATCCGATCTGAGAAGGCGTGTACTGGCCCTGCGTGGTCGGCACGAACATGATCCCGAAACCGCCTCGGAGAACAGTCTTCGCCTGGAGTTGGTAGGCGAAGCCGAAGCGCGGTTGGAAGTCCTTGCTGGGGCTGGTGTAGAAAGCTCGCGGATGACCGTTAACGCCCGAGTAAACCAGCCCGCCCCGCAGCGTCAAGCCGGGCGCTTTCAGCGGAGAGGCTACATCCGGATCAAAATTCTCATAGCGGTTGTAGCGTTCCGTAGGCGCGCCGTCCTTATCCCAGCGCAAACCGAGATTCAAGGTCAGCTTGCGGGAGACCTTCCAGTCGTCCTGAAAAAACAGCGCGTTGTATCGCAGCGTGACGGCGCTGGAGGCGTTGATCCCCGCAAATGCACTGGCCGGCGTCCCCAGCAGCAGGGAGGCCACGCTGTATCCGGCTGTGGCGCTGGCCTGATCCGGGTTGGGACCCTGGGTGAAGCCGCGATTGAAAGTGTAGGAACCAACCGGCGAGTTCAGAGTAAATTCGTTTCGCTGGTAGAGGCGGAACTCGTAGCCGAATTTCCAGGTTTGCGAGCCGCGGATTTTCGTCAGCGTCGCGCTGGCCGACCCGGTATTGGTGTGGTTCGCCGCCGCCGCCGTTCCGCCGAACGTGGTCAGATCGCTGACGGAAAGACGCGGGAACACGCCCTGGGGCGCGTTGGGAGCGTTCTGGCTCTGCGCGAGCAGGCTTGCGGGCAGACCCAGCTTTGTGATGTCAAAACCTTGGCTCGGGATGCTGTAGGCCTCGGTCTGGTGGCTGAAGCCGATGCGGCTATCGAACAGCAGCGTGGGCGAGAAACTATCGGTGTAACTGATAAAGGCATTCCTGCGGGGAATGGAAATCAAACGGCCGTCGACGTCGGCTATGTTATTGAAGAAGTTCGCAAATTGCCAGGCGAGCCGGTCGTCTGTGAACCGCCCGGCCAAGCGCTTCGTCGGGCTGATATTGTAATCGAGCCGAATGGTTTCGGTGTCTTTGTTGATTGGCGTCGCTCCGGTGAGGAAAAGATTCGACGAAAGGCCCGGAAGGTTTGGCTGGGGATAGTAACTCAAAATGTTCTGGCCGACGAGGTTGATACGGTCTGCCGGAATCTTGTTGCCCGGAAATGCAGAACGGATGAACCTGCCGGGGTTGCTCGGGTCGGGAACCGTTGTGGTCGGGTCGTAAATAGTGATCAATTGCCCCGTGCTTGTGGTCAGCCCGGAAAAATCTCCGGCCCGCTGCGCGGCCGTGGGTGAGGTAATGGTCTCGATGCTGGCGCTGCGCTCCCGGTAGCCTTCATAGTTGAAGAAGTAAAACAGTTTGTTTTTAATAATCGGCCCGCCTAAGGTTCCCCCGAACTGGTTCACCTTGTCCGGTGCGATCTTGCGGCCGGCTTTGTTGGCGAAAAAGTCATTGGCATTGAGCTTATCATTGCGCAGGAATTCGAAAAGGCTTCCATGCAGTTCGTTGGTCCCGCTTTTGGAGATCATGCTGATAACGCCGCCGGTCGTTCGGCCGAACTCCGCCGACATGCTGTTGGTCTGGACCTTGAACTCCTCTGTGTCATCCACCGTGAGGAAGGTCATCGGGCCCGAGTCCACCATCTTGTCATTGGCAATGCCATCCACCAGGTACCCGTTGGTCAGAGGCTGGCCGCCACCTATGCCCACCGCAGCCAGGCGCCAGCTTGAGAGGACCTGACCTCCGAAATATCCGATTCCTCGCACAGTCGGGATCAGGTTGGCCAAGCCCATCGGGTTGCGGCCGTTCAGCGGAAGGTCTTCCACTTTCTTCTCTTCCATAACGGTACCCAGGGAGGAGGTGTTCGGCTCGAGCAGGGGCGTTCCCCCTTGCACTTCCACAGTTTCAGTCACTTGCCCGATCTGTAACGCGACGGGAACGGCCAGGGAGCGGTCCACCTCGACAATAATTCCGTCCCGCCGGAACAGCTTGAAGCCGGGCGCTGATGCCTCCAGGGAATACGTGCCGGGCGGCAGCAGCAGAAAGCGGAAATTGCCCGACTCATCGGTGATGGCGTTCTCGACGGCTCCGGTACCCGTATTGGTGAGCTTCACCTGGGCGTTGGCTACGGCAGCTCCGGCCGGGTCCATCACGGTTCCGGTTATAGAGCCGGTGATTTGCTGGGCGAAGGAAAGAGTTGCCGCCAACAGCGCAAGCAAGACTCCCCGCAAGACAGAATTAGCGGACATGACACAACCTCCTCGAAAATTCGGGCCCCTGCCCTACACGGGCATAAGTGTTTCTTCAACTATACAGATAGTCGGCCCCCTGGGCAAGAAAGAAAACTGACTGGCTGGCCCGTGGGGTACCGGCCCTCTGGCCCCCGCAACGGTATTACCGGCCGTACTATAGACAGTCCGTTTTGACCGTCAACGGTTCTCGTGAATGGCTCCGAACGGGTCAGAGTTGATTCGGACCCTCGGGGGGCCTCCGTCGCGCCGTGGTCGTCCTGGCGGTTCCCCGTAAACGCGGCCTTCGGACCTCGCCATTGCCGAGACCATAAAATTCCGGACGAACTGCTTCTCCAACGACACTCTCCGGCCTCGAAATTAGGGTGATATTTTTTGAAATTTTGATTGTTTTATTCTAATCACTTTTTGCAATTGACAGAGCAGTACTCGGGATGTATAAGGGAGCGAAATCAACCATTTCTAGGCGGACGAAGGGGGTACCGCATGTTTCGTTCCCATCGGCGCGGGTTTCTGTCGAGCCTGTCGGCCCTGTTTCTCCTCGCTGCACTGATCGCTTTCAACGCAGCGGCTTTCGGACAATTGATCACCGGCACGGTGACGGGCTCTGTGCAGGATGCGACCGGAGCTGCCATTATCGGAGCTACGGTAAGGCTCACCAATACCGGCACTGGGGTCGTACAGACGACGCAATCGGATAATTCGGGAAATTTCCAGTTTTTGCTGCTGCCTCCCGGCACCTACACTGTGGAAGCAACCAGTGCGGGCTTCCGCGCTTTCCGGCGGGAAGGAATCATTGTCGAAGCGGACCGCTCTCTGGCCGTGCCGGTGGTGCTAAGCGTCGGCCAGGTCACCGAGACGGTTGAAGTGGTCGGGGGCACGCCGCTGCTCGAGCCCAACACCTCGGAGGTCGGCACGACTGTCGACAGCCAGAAGGTAATCGAGTTGCCCCTGAACGCCCGCAATCCGATGGGCCTGGCAAACCTGATCCCGACTGTGAAAGGCGTGGGGTACTTCGGGCAGCAGATTCTGACGTCGTGGCGGATTGGGGCGATCAACATCGGCGGGGGCCAGCCGCTGACCAGCGCCTTCCTGCTGGACGGCGTGCCAAACGACAAATTAGGAGACGCGGCCGGCGCGAATACCTATCTGACGACGGATTCCACGCAGGAATTCAAGGTCATTACCAATTCCATGTCGGCCGAGTACGGCCGCACCACTGGCGGCGTCATCAGCGTGGTGAGTAAATCAGGCACCAACGAATATCACGGCGGCTTGTTCATGTACGTGCAAAACACGGCGCTGAATGCCAACGATTTTTTTGCTAATGCCTCGGGCACGCCGCTCGCGCCCGTGCACCAGTACCAGTTCGGCGGGTCGCTAGGCGGCCGCATCATCAAGGACAAGCTGTTCTTTTTCGGAAACTTTGAAGGATTCGTGCAACACCTCTCGGCAAGCGAAGTCATCAACTCGCCGACAGCCCTCCAGCGGGCCGGCGATTTTTCGCAAACCTTCGCTGCCAATGGGCAACTGATCACGATCTACGACCCGCTGACGACGGCGCCCAATCCGAATAAGCCGGGCGCTTCGATTCGAACGCCGTTTCCGGGCAACGTCATTCCTCCCAACCGAATCAGCCAGTTTGCAAAGGGTTTTTTTGCGCTCTACCCCTTGCCCAATTTGCCCGGCCAGAAAGTAACGGGAACGCAGAATCTTTTCCTGATCGGCAACATACCCACGGATCGGGAAACCGGAGGAGTGAAAGTCGATTACATGCTCAATCAGAATCGCCGGCTGGCGGTGCGGTATACGCGAGATGTGCTGAATGAATCGGTCCCGAACGGCAGCTTTTTCCAGAATGTGCTGGACAACGACAAGAAAATCATTTACGTTCCGCGCCACAGCGGCTCTGTTTCCTACACTGACAGCCTCAGCCCCACGCTGCTGTTGGATCTCAGGTCCGGAATCAACCGGGACTATGACCAGTCCATTCCCTGGAGCTATGTCGGGCCGTACGAAAAGACGGGCTTTCCGCTCACTTCCCTCGGCCTGCCCCAGTCGCTCGTCAACCAACTGCAACCTGGCGCGGTGCAATTTCCGGCTTTGACCATTTCCGATCTGGGAGGCATTCTGGGCGGCTATGGATCCGCTATAGGCAATCGAGCCGCGTACACATGGGGCAACGTCGCCTCGATCACGAAAATCATGGGCGCGCATACGATCAAGACGGGGTATCAGCTCACCGTTTACCGGGGCTTTCCTCTGGACCGGACTCCACTGAACTTCACGTTTACTCGCGGGTTTACCCAAGGTCCCGATCCTACCGTCGCCAGCGCCTCGGCCGGCTATGGTACGGCTTCTCTGGAACTGGGCACGCCCTCGGCGGGCACGGCAACTTATCAGCCGAGCCATGAGCAGCAGGAAATCGATCACGGGCTTTATGTGCAAGATGACTGGAAAGCGACCCAGAAACTGACTCTGAACCTCGGGCTTCGTTGGGAATATCAAGGTCCATTCACGGATCGCTATAACGAGATGACCAATTTCGACCCGAATGTCACGTCACCGCTGCAAGTCCCGGGCCTGACGCTCAAGGGCGGCACAATTTTTCCGGGCGTCAACGGTGTGCCGCGGGGAGTGGTGGATGTTTCCTATAAGCACTTCAGCCCGCGAGTGGGATTCGCCTACCAAACCATGAACAAGCTGGTGGCGCGGGGGGCTTACGGAGTGTTTTTTGTTCCGGAAAAAGGCATTCTGAATCCCGCTTCCACTGGTTTCGGCATCGTCACAACCATGGTTGCCAGCCTGGATAACGGGTTGACGCCTTACAATACGATCAACGATCCTTTCCCGGATGGCCTGCTGTTTCCGAGCGGGAGCAGCCAAGGCCTCCTCACCGGAATTGGGACCAGCATTTCGGGGCAGTTGCGGCATGTGCTGCCCGGATATGCCCAGCAGTGGAATTTTTCGTTGCAGTACTCGCCCTGGAACAACTGGCTGATCGAAGGCGCGTACCTAGGCAATAAAGGGACTCATCTGGAGACGCTCCAGGGACTCAATCTGAACCAGATCAACCCGCAGTACCTGTCGCTGGGCAATGCTTTGAACCAGCAGGCGCCGAATCCGTTCTATGGGATTATCACGTCGGGCCCGTTGAGCGCTCCGACCATCTCCCGGCAGCAATTGCTGCTGCCGTATCCCCAATATACGGCTGTCAACGGGGGTTGGTCCTACAACGGCAACTCGATTTATCACGCCTTTGCCTTGAAAGTAGAAAAGCGCTTTTCGCAAGGCTTCTCCATTCTGGCCTCGTATGTGGCGAGCAAGATGATTGACGGGGCGGTCGGCTCCGGAGGCGCCGTTCGCACTGGCGGCACGCCGGAAACAGGCATTGTGAACTGGTACAACTTACGCGCTGAGCGCTCGAAAAGCATCTACGATGTACCCCAGCGCGCGGTCATTACGGTCTTGTGGCAGGAACCATTTTTCAAAGGCAGCCACGGGCTGACCCGCCAGGTGCTCGGCGGCTGGAACGCGAACGGGATCGTCACGATTCAAAGCGGCCAGAGCATAGCGCTGCAATCAGGGTCTGCGTCCCAGCGGCCCAATGTCGTCTCTGGCGTAGACGATCATGCCGCCCAACAAAGTCTTACGCAGTGGTTCAATAAGGCGGCATTCTCCATCCCCGCGCCATTTACTTACGGGAACGCCTCGAGAACCATTCCCAACATCATGAGCGACGGCATGTTTGACATGGATTTTGCGCTTTACAAAGACTTTGCGCTCAGCGAGCGGTTCAAATTGCAGCTTAAAGGCGAGGCATTTAACCTGACCAATACGCCGACTTTTGACGTGCCCAACCGGGATGTGACGTCCCAGAGTTTTGGGGTAGTTTCAGCTACGGCTTTAAATCCGAGGCCGAGATCCGTACAATTGTCACTGAGGCTGGCGTTTTAGGATACGGCTCTCTGCTGCCATGCTAATACGTTCTGCTGTTAAGCTGTCTCAGCGGCGCTTCTGGCTGACCCTTTGCGCGGCTTTAGCGGTTTGTATACCCTGGGTGCGCAGCCTCCGCGGGCAAAACGCCAGCGGGGCCGGCATCCGAGCGGATGCAACTTCCTACCAAAAGGAAATTCAACCCTTTTTGGCGAAAAATTGCTATCTCTGCCACAACGAAAAGCTGAACACAGCGAACCTGAATCTCGAAGCCTACCGGGATGCAGGCTTGGCGTTGCAACAGACGCAGGTGTGGCAGAAAGTGTTGGAGAAACTCAGCGCCGGCAAAATGCCGCCGCCCGGACTTCCGCGTCCGGACCCCGGCCAGGTCAACACGGTCACAGCCTGGATCAGCGGGTTGCTCCACGGGACGGAAACGCCAGCGAAGGTAAATCCGGGCCGCGTGACGGCCCGGCGGCTGAATCGAGTGGAGTACACCAACACCATCCGGGATCTGCTAGGCGTGCCGTTTCAAGCGGCAGGGAAGTTCCCGACCGACGATTCCGGCTATGGGTTTGACAATATCGGTGACGTGCTCTCGCTCTCGCCCCTGCTGATGGAAAAGTATCTATCCGCCGCCAAGCAAATTTCCCGCGAGGCCGTTTACGGGCCCAGCCTTCCTCCCAAGCCGACTCTGCTGGTCCGCCTCATGGCGAAGAAAGCGCAGGATACTGGCGGCTCGCTTTCGGGGGAAAACATCCTCCCGTACTCCATGCGAGGCGCGTTGTACGGCACGTACTGGTTCCCCGTTGACGCGGAATACGAGTTCCGCGTCCGCGTGGCGAATTACCGTGGCCAGGACCCGAACGATCTTCCCCCGGAGCGGAGACGGCGTTTGGAGGAAATCAGAAGGGGCTTGCCGGTTGGCCAGCAGCAGGATCAAGAGCAGGCGCAGCCGCCGGCCGGGCCAGCGGCCGCGCCGAAAGCCTCCCGGTTCCGCCGGCCTCTGACGCCGGAAGAAATCCAAGCACGCGAGGAAGAATCGAGAAAAGCTTTTCCACCGGTAACGATGGTCATGACTCTGGACGGCAAGCCGGTGCTGACCGGTGTTGTCGAAGGCGACGTTAACTACCAGTATTCCCGCGGCGAGCTTGTGGGCCGGACGCACGTCAAGGCGGGCGCACATTTTCTGCGCGCTTCTTATCCGGAGCTGGCCGACTTGCCGGACCCGCGGAAAAATGTCAATCCCGATGGCCGCCGCAAGCTTTATGTCGACTACGTGAACATCATCGGGCCGTTCAACCCCAGCGCCGAGCCGCCGGAGAGCTATCGACGGATATTTGTCTGCGGCCATGCGCCCGGCCGGCACCGGCCGGAGTGCGCACGGAAGGTTTTGCAGAATCTGGCCACTAAGGCCTACCGGTGTCCAGCCACAAGCAGTGAGGTGGAGGGTCTCCTGCGGTTTGTGACGCTGGCGCAGAAACAAGGGGATTCATTCGAGGAAGGGATTCGCGTCGCGCTCGAGGCGATTCTCGTTTCACCGCATTTTCTGTTCCGCATCGAGCGGGATGCGAATCCGAGTGACGCGGCTTCGCCGCACCCGGTCAGCCAGTACGAGCTCGCCTCGCGGCTATCGTATTTCCTTTGGGCGAGCATGCCGGATGACGAGTTGCTGCGACTCGCCCGCGAGGAGAAATTGCGGGATCCACAAGTTCTCGAATCGCAGATCCGGCGGATGCTGGCCGACCCGAAGTCAGAGAGCCTGGTGGATGACTTCGCCTCCCAGTGGCTGCAACTTCGCAATCTGGACCGCGTCCGGCCGGACTCGAAGCGCTTCTCGACTGTCGATGACGAGCTGCTGGACGCTATGCGCCGCGAGACCAAGCTATTTGTCGATGCCATCATTCACGAGGACCGCAGCGTCCTGGATTTCATCGATGCCCCTTTCACCTTTCTCAACGGGCCCCTGGCGCGGCATTACGGCGTTCCGGGGGTCACGGGAGAGGAGTTCCGGCGCGTCAATTTGAGCGGCGAAATGGCGGAGCAACGGGGCGGTGTGCTGAGCCAGGGCAGCGTGTTGACAATCTCCTCATACGCGACCAGGACTTCCCCGGTGCTCCGGGGCAGGTGGGTGCTGGACAATCTTCTGGGCACGCCGCCGCCGCCCCCGCCGCCCAACGTACCGCAGTTGAATGAAGCTGCCCTTGGCTCTACCGCCTCGATGCGCGAGCAACTCGAGGCGCACCGCAAGAATGCGACTTGCGCCGTTTGCCACAACCAAATGGACCCCATCGGTTTCGGGCTCGAAAATTACGATGCCACCGGAGCTTGGCGCACTGAGGACGGTAAGTTCCCCATCGACAGCTCGGGCGTTATGCCCGGCGGCAAATCCTTCCAAGGGCCGAAGCAGCTCAAGCAAATCCTGCTGGGAGAGTCGGATCTGTTCGTCCGGAATCTCACAGAGAAGATGCTGACCTACGCGCTGGGCCGCGGCCTCGAGCCCTATGACGAGCCGGTGGTGAGCCAGATCAGCCGGCGCTTGGCCGCCGATAATTATCGGTTTTCTACTTTGATAGCGGAAATCATAAAAAGTACGCCCTTTCAGATGCGGAGCGGAGAATCCGGGGCGCGCGGCAGGCCGTCCCGTACGGACCAGCAGCGTGTCGCCGGCGATTATTCGAAGACCCGCATCTCCGGGCCGCAGGAGCGCAAGGATGAACCTTAGTAAGAAACTAGCGCGGCGCACATTCCTGAGAGGGCTGGGCACTTCGATCGCTCTGCCGTTCCTCGAGGCCATGGTTCCCGCCTGGGCCGCGACGTCAGCCCTGAAATCTCCGTGCCGGATGGCGTTTCTTTATGTGCCGAACGGCATCATTATGGAGGCGTGGACGCCGCAGACCGAAGGCCCGGTTGCTGAACTGCCGAGAACGCTGCCTCGGGTCCTGGAGCCCCTGGCGCCCTATCGCGACAACCTGCTGCTGCTATCGGGGCTGAGTCTCAAAAACGGCGATGCGCTGGGGGATGGCCCCGGAGATCACGCCCGCGCCGGGGCCAGTTATCTGACGGCCGCTCACCCCAAGAAGACTTTCGGCGCGGACATTCAGGTTGGCGTTTCGGTGGACCAGATCGCAGCGCAAAAGATCGCGGGACAAACCCAGTTCGCTTCGCTCGAGTTAAGCTGTGAAGACGGACTGCTTGGCGGCAATTGCGACAATGGCTATAGCTGCGCATACAGCAACAGCATCTCCTGGCGGACGCCTTCCACGCCGATGCCGGCGGAGATCAGCCCCCGCGCCCTTTTCGAGCGCCTGTTCGGCGGCGCCGATGCTAGTGAAACTCCACAGCGGCGGGCCAGACAGCGCCTCTACGAAAAAAGCATTCTCGATTTTGTCCTGGAAGATACGCAGCGGCTGAAGGGAACGCTCGGTCCGACCGACCGGCGCAAAATGGATGAATATCTCTACGCCGTGCGCGATATCGAAAAGCGCATCGAAAGGGCGGAGCGCAACAACAGGCAAGCTCTTCCGACCGTCGTCCAGCCGCCTTCAGGGATCCCCGAAAGCTTCAAAGAGCATTCCGAGCTCATGTTTGACCTGCTCGCTGTCGCTTTTCAGGCCGACTTGACCCGCATCGCCACGCTCATGCTCGGCCTGGAGCAAAGCACACGCAGCTATCCGGAAATCGGCATTTCAGAGGCGCACCACGGCCTGACCCATCACCTGGGCAACAAAGAGAAGATCGAAAAGGTTACGCAGATCAATTGTTTCCATGCCCGGCAATTCGCGTATTTTCTGGGCAAGCTCAACTCGATCAAAGACGGCGACGGGACTCTGCTCGATCACTCGATGATCGTTTACGGAAGCGGGCTCAGCGACGGCAACCGGCACTTGCATCACAATCTGCCTGTGCTGATGGCGGGCCGCGGCTGCGGAACCGTTCGTCCCGGCCGCCATGTAATCTACCCGCAAGACACGCCGATGGCGAATTTGTATGTCGCCATGCTGGACCGAATGGGAGTGCAGATCGAGTCCATGGCCGACAGCAACGGCGAGCTCGGCTATTTGGAAGGCATTTGAGCCCATAAAGCTGCGTTTGAGGAGGCTCCTATCGCAGTCCGCAGGGCCCAGCCGGCTGCGGCACCTTGTGTTACGGGCCACGTTGCGCCTCGAACCAATGGGCTCTCGGCCGCCCGCGGCAGAGGCGGATGCCCGCGCCAGTTAAGGTCCGATCCAAGTCTGGCAAAAGCATACAATTCCCGAATCCGGACTTGGCGTCCCCCTGGCGGCGGGAGCATTTACCAGTGCTAAATTGCCGTTCCTTGCGCCATTTTGCGGTTGCAATTTCGCTGGTTCGTTTTATACTAACAACCGTTTATATACTGGTGACTGCTCCTGGCGTGTGCGAGGCGCAAGGGGCGTGAAGCGGCTTCTGGCAGTGAGGGGTGAGGAGTTCGGAAAATCGTTTTTGGTTCTTTTTCGGGTTTGGGCCAACGGATTCTTACCGGCTTAATGCATAAAGTACGGTGAAGTTCGCGCCGGCGGGGTGCTGTTCAATTTTGGGGTGTAGGACGAAAGGGGTTCAGGGAGTTTTCATCGCAGAGTTTTGGCTTTAAGGGGGCAGCAACGCCGGCCCTGCGGACGAACCAGATCCGGAGGGCAAAGATGGGGCTCTTACAAAGCTTCCGGCGGGCAGACGCTCAAGGCGACCATTCTCGGGACGATTACCGACAGCTCACATGCTGTGATTCCTTCCGTTCAGGTTTCGCTCACGGAAACGACCACCAACTTTCATCGCACCGAAACAACGAACGATAGCGGTTTCTACGCGTTCACGAACCTTGACCCCGGGAACTACCGCGTCGAGGTGGAACACCCCGGATTCCGCAAGACGGTTCGTGCCGGGATCGACCTCGTTCCCAACACGACCGTCCGGGTTGACTTGGAACTACAGCCGGGCGCGGTAACCGAGACTGTGGATGTCACGGCGGAAGCGCCGCTGCTACAAACCGACCGGGCCGACACGGGCGGTAAGGTGGAGAGCATTCAACTCACCAGCCTGCCCATGTTGTGGAACCGGAACTATCAAAACCTGTTGCAGGTGGTCCCCGGTGTGGGCCGGTCGTATCGTTCGAACTCGCAATTCTTCGACTCGCAAGACCACTTGCAGTCGGTCGTCAACGGCCTGGATCAGCGCAATAACTACATGATTGAGGGCGTGGATAATAACGTGGAAAACCTGACGGGCATCATCGTGCCCGCCGACGCCATCGCCGTTGTGGATACCACGACCAGCAATTACGATCCGGAGCTGGGCCGCGCCGGCGGCGCCGTGGTGAACGTGATCATGAAATCGGGCACAAACGATTTCCACGGCAGCGCATTTGAGTATCATTACGATAATGACATGCAGGCGAAGAACGTCTTCGCCAGCACCACGCCGCACGCCGTCTACAACCAGTTTGGCGGTTCGTTAGGGGGCAGGATCAAGCGCGACAAATTGTTCTTCTTTGGAGATTACCAGGGGAGCCGGGATCGCAAAGGCAACACCAACTTGCCCACGATCCCGACGATGGCCTTCCGGGCGGGCGATCTCAGCGGTTCGCCCACCACAATCTACGATCCGCTCACCGGTTCTGCGAGCGGCGCCGGCCGCACTCCGTTTCCCAACAACCAGATTCCCACGGCCCGTATCAGCTCAATCACGCAGCAATACCTGAGCTTTCTGCCCGCTCCCACGCGCCCGGGATTCTCGGCCAATTTTGAGAAGCCTACGTCGACGGCCAAGGCCATTGACCAGTTTGACGTCAAAATCGATTACGTAATCACGGCCAATGACCGGATGTTCGTTCGTTATAACTTCCAGCGCGCGCTGGTCGACGATCCCGGGCTTTACGGCCCCGGAGGCATTTACGGCGGCCCTCACAACAGCGGCTTTCAAGGTACCGGGCCCTCCCGGAATCAGGCGCCGGGCATCAACTACTCCCACATTTTCAGTCCGACGCTGGTGACCGAGGCGCGCTTCGGCATCGTACGCAACCGCAACGACGCCACGAACCCGGACACAGGGCTGCCTCTGTCGCAAAAGCTGGGCATTCCCAACGCCAATCTCGGCGATATGTGGACCAGTGGATTGGCCGAGGTTTACGTAGACGGCTACGATACGCCGATGATAGGGGTCAATGGCTGCCTGCCCTGGAGGCGCTCTGTCACGAACTTCGATTGGGTGAACAACTGGACCAAAACAAAAGGCAACCACGTCATCAAATGGGGAGCGGACATCCGCCGCGAGCGGCAGGATTTACTTCAGACGCCCACCTTCAGCCCGCGCGGCCGGTTTACTTTTACGGCCGGTCCTACGGCCAATCCCAGCGATCCGAAAACCAGTTTTGGCAACTCGTTCGCTGCGTTTCTCCTCGATCAGCCCAACGGCGTGGGCCGGGATCTCGCTTTCATCTTCCCCGCCCGCCGGAACACCATTTACAACCTCTACTTCCAGGACAAGTGGCAGGTTACGCAGAAGCTGACCTTGGATCTGGGCCTGCGGTGGGAGTTCTGGCCCTCCAGCACGCCGCATTTTCCTGCCGGCTTCTCCAATTACAATCCCTTTAACAACACACTTGAGTTGGCCGGAATCGGCAGCATTCCCAACAACCTGGGTATTCAAAATCAACCCAAGAGCTTCGCGCCGCGATTTGGCGCCGCGTACCGGCTAAATGACAAGACGGTCTTCCGCGGCGGTTACGGCATCAGCTATCTCCCGCGCACGACGAACGTCTACAACTTTCCTGTGAACCAGAACCAGCAGCTTACCGCTCCGAACTCCTTCAGCGCCGCCGGTTCCATGGCGCAAGGATTTCCTGCTCCGATTGCCGTGGCCATCCCGTCCACGGGCGTGATCACAAACCCGCCGAATTCTACGTTTACCTATGTAGCCAAAGACCGATACCAGACTTATGTCGAGTCCTGGAACGTCGCCATACAACGGTCGTTGCCCAGGAACTTTGCCGTCGATCTGGCCTATGTGGGCAACCACACGGTGAACAACGGAATCACCTGGAACATTAACGCGGGCCGCGTGCCCGGGGCCGGTCCGGCCGGCCAGCCGTTGAATCAGCTTTTCGGCCGCACGGCCGAAACCGATTACAGCCTGCCCACGCACGCCTTCTATGACGCTTTTCAACTGAAAATCAACCGCAGGTTTTCGGGCGGCCTGTTGCTCACAACCGCGTACGCCTATGGCAAGGCGATCGATATTCAATCGAACTTCAACAACATCAACCCGTTGTCACAAAAAGGCCCCACTTCCTTCGACCGCAGGCATGTGTTCACGCAAAGCTTCCTCTATGATCTGCCGTTCGGGCCCGGTAAACGCTGGGCGCACTCCGGTTTGGCCAAGTGGATCATTGGCGGCTGGCAGGTGAACGGCCTGGTGACGGCCGAAAGCGGGTTTCCGTTCAGCATCACGTTCAGCAGCGCCACCTTGAATGCTCCCGGCAACAGCAACCGGCCGAACGTGAGCGGGCCGGTCGCGGTTCTCGGCAATATTGGCCCAGGGCAGTTGTTTTTCGATACGAGCAAATTCAGCGCCCCCGCTCCGGGAACGTTCGGCAACACGCCGCGAAACTTTCTTTATGGGCCAAAGCTGTTCAGCATCGACAGTTCTCTGGTTCGAAAGTTTCGGATAACGGAGCGCATTACAGGGGAGCTCCAGGGCCAGGCGATAAATCTGACGAACACGCCGCACTTTGACAACCCGGGGGCTTCCTTCGGCAGTTCGTCGTTCGGGCAAGTGACCACGGCGCAGGGCAACCAGACCGTGAAGGTAAACGAGAACCGGCAGTTGGAAGTCAGTCTGAGATTTGTTTTCTGAAGCTGGAGTGTTTTGGGCCGTTCTGCTGCTCCTTTCGGCCGGTTTTGTTTCAAACAGGGCCGGCGGCTGGATGCTGCCGGCCTCGGCGACGATCTGTGGCTTGCGGCGACGCGTTGGGCAAATGACGGGGATCCCTAGAACGGCGGGAGCCGGCGGCTATCGCTGGCATCCCGGGCAGAAATAGGTGGACCGCCCGCTCTGGCGGATGCGGCGGACCGTGCGGCCGCATCGTCGGCAGGACTCTCCCTCGCGGCCATAAACCGCCGGATGAAAGCTCTCGCCCTCGGCGAAGCCCCCGGGCTTTCGGTACGCCCGTTCGGCCGAGCGCACCGCTTCGGCTAGCGCCTGTGCGATGGCATCACGAAGCCGGCCGATCCGGGATGAGCTCAGGCTGGCTGCCTTCCGGCGAGGATCGATGCCGGCTTGAAACAGAGCCTCCGCCGCGTAAATATTGCCCAGACCGGCAATGCGCTTCTGATCCATCAGCAACGGTTTGACGGCGCCTCGGCTGGAGCGCGCAAGCGCAGCGAGAACGTCTGCTGTGAAGCTTTTTGACAGCGGATCAACGCCGATGCCTGAAAGCCTGTTTTCGATCTCATCGCGCTTTGCGGCTCGCATTACACCGAGCCCACGGGGATCGTCAAATACCAAGGCGCGGCCGTTATCCAGGAGAAAGTGCGCGGATGCGCTCGCGGGAGGGAGCTGCCGGCCCGGGACCGGGTAGAGACTGCCCGTCATGCGCAGATGAATCCACAAACTGATCCCGTCGAAGTGCAGCAGGATATTCTTGCCGCGGCGCTCTGAGGAGACGAACCGGCGGCCGGCTACTGCCCGGGTGAACTCTTCGGGCGTTTGCGGTGCGCAAAGCCGGCGCCGCGAAATGTGCGCGGAAACGATGCGCCGCCCGCGCAGAGCGCGCTCGGCGATCCGGCGCACCGCCTCTACCTCGGGCAGTTCCGGCATCGCGCGAATCAGCGGCTGAGAATTACGGCCGCGGCGCCGAAGATTCCGGCGTCGTTCTCAAGCTGGGCGGGAACAATGGGAGTCTGAGCGGCAAACGGATTGACGCTCCGTTGGGGAACGGTTTGACGGAGTTTCGAGAACAGCGGCTCGCCGATTTTGGTCACTCCGCCGCCGATCACCACGATATCGGGGTCGAGCAGATTCACGATGTTGGCAAGCCACGTCCCCAGCATCTCACCCGTTTCCTCGATCAACTGAATCGCCAGCTTGTCTCCAAGGCAAGCCGCCCGCGCAACAATCGCGGCGCTGATCTGGCCGGGGTTGCCGGCGAGCGCGAGCATCTTTGACTCCGGATGCGCCGCGATTTTCTCCCGCGCGCGGCGGGCGATGGCGGTGCCCGAAGCCAACGCCTCGATGCATCCAAAGTTACCGCAATTGCATCTCACCGGGCTGCGGTAGTCGATGGAAACGTGGCCTCCCTCGCCTGCGGCGCCGTTTTTTCCGTGGTAGACGCGGCCGTCAAAAATAATTCCGGTGCCGATGCCGGTGCTTACCGTGGCGTAAAAAACTTTCGAGAAGCCCCGCGCCGCTCCAAATTTCGCCTCTGCCAATCCGGCCCCGTTGGCGTCGTTCTCAACGCGACAGGGAACACCGGAGCGGCGCTCGATCTCAGCCGCGAGAGGAATGTTCACCCAGCCGGGCATGTTCGTGGGATTGAACACGACCCCTGTTTTCGGATCGAGAGGGCCGGGCGAACAAATTCCCACGCCGGCCAGCGGTCCGTGTTTTGCGGCCGCGGCAACCAGTTCCGCCAACAAGCCATAGACTTCTTCGAGCGAGACGGCAACGCCCTGCTCCGCGCGCGTCGGCCGCTCTCGCCGCTCGCGCAGAACAGCGTCTTCGCTGAACACGCCTCCAGCGAGCTTCGTGCCGCCGATATCCAGACCGATCACTACACTCATCCCGGTTTACGTTATCATGAGGATTCCACCGGAAACCAGCGGGCAGTGGGCGGCGGGTATTCTGCCCTCAGTTTTCTGCTTTCGCACCCGGCATTTGGCTTTTGTGTCTTCCCGGCATGCGCTCCGGCTGAGCTCTGCCAATCGCTGACGGCTATCAATAGCGGACCGCTGACAGCTTGCCGCCGAGGGCTGCCGGCTGCGGAAGGCCGGCTTTCGGCGGTCCGCTTTCCGCATGGTAATCTGCGGTTTATGGCGATTCTGACGATCTCAGCCCAGCCCGGCCTGCGGGCGGATGAGGTCGCGCAACAGGTAGCTGCCCACCTCGGCTTCGAATTGGTTACGGAATCGCGAGTGGAAGCGCTCTACAAGTCGGAGCTTGCGGGGCCGGGGGGGATCCCGCCGCGAGCGCACGCCGATCTAGTCATTTCGATTGTCGCGCAGCTCGCCGCCCAACATCATCTGGTGTTCGCAGGGCGGGGCGGGGAATTTCTCTTTCCTCATTTTCCCGGTTTGCTCAGGATTCAGATCACGGCCAGCCCGGCGGCGCGCGCTGGAATGCTGATGGTGGCGCAGCATCTCGAGCGGCCCGCGGCGCTGGCCGCGTTACAGCAACTGGACCGCGAAAATGCCGCGTGGCTGCGCGCCCGGTTCCGGAAATTCGGCCGGTCGCGAGGCCGCTTCGATGTGTCGGTGAACGCCGAGCGCTGGGACAGCGCAGGGCTGGCCGAGATTATTACGGCGGCGGCCCGCGCCGCGCGCATCGAAGACGCCGGCTTGCTGTCGCCGGCAGCCGAGCGCCAGCTTCAATTTGAGGTCCGGCTGCGGCTGGCGCGCATGGGTCTTTCGGGGCTCCGGCTCAACGCCTCCTTGCCAGCCCGCCGCTTCGCTCACCCCAGCGAAGAGGTTTTCGCGAATCTTCTGGATTTCTACCGGATCCCCTGGGAGTATGAGCCGCGGTCTTTTCCCCTTCAATGGGACGAGCAGGGCAGGGTCGTCGAGTCGTTCACGCCCGATTTTTATCTGCCGGAATTTGATCTTTATGTCGAACTGACGACTATGAAGCAGTCGCTGGTGACGAGAAAAAATCGCAAGATCAAACGGCTCCGCGAACTCTATCCTGAGGTTAACGTGCAGGTCTTCTACCAGAAGGACTTCGAAAATCTGATTTTCAAATACGGCCTGGAAAGAACCACTGAGGTTCCGAAATCCTAAGGCAGCCCGGGACGTCGAACCACATTCTTCCTCAGGATTCGCCGCCTGGGCGAACAATCTGGCGGCGCAGCACGCGCTTCTGCCGGCGCTCGCTCCTCGCTCGCCGGTGAGGTCCGCACCACCATCTTCGAGAACCGTGCGAACAACAGCCGCCCGCTATAATGGCTCTTGATGATGCCCTCTCCCGAGGTCGAAAAAATCCTCTTTACCGAGGATCAGATCCAGAAGCGGATTCAGGAAGTGGGCGCCGAAATTTCGGAAGCTTTCTCCGGGCGCGAAATCAAGCTGATCAGCGTGCTGAAGGGCTCGATTTTTTTCCTCACTGCTCTCGCGCGCCACATCACGACGCCCGTGAAACTGGATTTTCTGGCGATTTCCAGTTTTTCGAGCAGCCCGCGCGCGCCGGGGGTGGTGCGCATCTCCAAAGACCTCGACGACACGATCGAGGGAGAAGACGTGCTGCTGGTCGAGGACATTGTCGATACCGGGCTGACGGCCCGCTATCTGCTGCAAACCTTGGCCGGGCGCCAGCCGAACAGCCTCGGCGTCTGCACGTTTCTCGACAAAACTCCCCGCCGTCTGGTGCAGGTGCCCGTGCGTTTCCGGTGTTTCGAAATTCCCGACCGCTTCGTCGTGGGCTTCGGCCTCGACTACAACCAGCTCTACCGCAACCTTCCCTATGTAGCAGTAATGAAGCTATGAGCGGCGTATAATGATGGTCTTCTCCTGGAGGAGGCAATGCCCCTGAGCGCCCAGAGTTTCGTCGACGCGAACCGCGATCGCCTGCTGGAGGAGCTGTTTGAGTTCCTGCGCATACCGAGCGTCAGCACTCTGCCCGAGCACCGGGATGACGTCCGGCGGGCGGCGCAGTTTGTCGCCTCGCGTCTCGGAGACGCCGGCATGGAGCATGTCGAGATTATTCCGACTGAAGGGCACCCGCTCGTCTACGCGGACTGGCTGCACGCCCCAGGCAAGCCCACGCTGCTCTGCTACGGCCACTATGACGTGCAGCCTCCCGATCCTCTCGATCAATGGGTCACCGCTCCCTTCGAGCCGGCCGTGCGGAACGGCAGCATTTACGCCCGCGGCTCGGCTGACGATAAAGGGCAGATGTACATCCACATCAAGGCTATGGAGGCGCTGCGCAGCCTTTATGGAAAGCTCCCGGTGAATGTGAAATTTCTGATCGAAGGGGAAGAGGAGGTCGGCGGAAAATCCATTGCCCGGTTCGTTCCCGAAAACAAGCGCAAGCTGGCGGCCGGCGTAGCCCTGGTGAGCGACACGGCCATGTTCCAGGCCAATATGCCGACTCTTTGCATCGGCCTGCGCGGCTTGATTTACATGGAGTGGGAGGCCAGCGGACCTTCGCGCGACCTGCACTCCGGCCTCTATGGCGGCGCCGCGCCGAATGCCATATTCGGCCTGATCGAGCTGTTATCTAAGGCAAAGGATGCGAGCGGCGTCATTCGGATACCCGGCATCTATGACGACGTAAAGAAGCCCGCTCCGGCGGAACTCGAAAGCTGGGCCAGGCTGCCTTTCGATGAAAAGGAGTTTCTTGCCAAAGAGGTGGGATCCACTTGTCTGACAGGAGAGAAAGGCTATAGCGTTTTTGAACGCACGTGGGCGCGGCCGACTTTTGAGGTGCATGGCATCGCCGGCGGCTTTACCTCCCCCGGAGCCAAAACCGTGATTCCGGCCAAGGCTACTGCTAAAGTGAGCATCCGCCTGGTTCCCGATCAGAATCCCGAAAGAGTGATCGAGCAGGTTCGGAATTTTGTGCGGACAAACGCGCCGGCCGGAGTGCGGGTGGAAGTTCGCGTTCTGAGCGCTGCGCCGGCCACCATCGTCAACCCGGATCACCGGGCGATCCGCCTGGCTGCGCAGGCGTTGACGGAAGTTTTCGGCCAGCCGACGGTTTTTGTCCGCTCCGGCGGATCTATTCCGATTGTCGGAGACTTTGCCCAGCGCCTAGGTATCCCCACTGTGCTGATGGGCTTCGGTCTGCCCGACGACGGCTTGCACTCCCCAAACGAAAAATTCTCTCTTGAAAATTACTACAAGGGGATATTGTCGGTCGTCCATTTTGTGGAGAAACTCGCCGCCTAGCAGCCCATCGCCATCCCATGACCCCGGCCGCGCACTTGCTTTCGGGATACCTCGTAGGGGAATGGCAGGCGAGCGGCGAGAAAGAACGCTGGCGCGCCGTCGCCGCCGCCGTCGTCGCCGGCATTGCGCCGGATTTCGACGTGGTATTGGGTTTGTTGGGAGGATGGGCCGGCAGCGGCGCCCATCGCGGGGCCACACACTCGCTGACTTTGGCGCCTCTTTTCGCCTGGCTGATCGCGAAGGCTGTGAGAGGCCCCCGGCGGCCGGTTTTTCTTGCTGCTCTGGGCGGCATCATCAGCCATATTTTTTGGGATTGGCTAAACCCCTGGGGCGCAATTCTCTTCTGGCCCTGGATGCGATCTTTTCGAGGCAACCTGGTTCACGAAGGCAATTTGTATGTACTGGGTCTGCTGCTGGGTTCAGCCGTTCTGGTGTGGCGCGGGCGCAGAGTGGCCGCAGCCGTGCTGCTTCTCGAACTGCTCCCCGTATTCCTGCTGGTTCAGATCTGGTGGCGGGACCACGCCCGCGGCCTGGCCGCCGCTCAACTGGCCGGCCGGCGCGCACTCGTCTATCCTGCGCCGGACCTGGCCTGCGGATGGATCGCCCTTTCCGCAGGCAGCGCCGACATGAGCGTAGCTTGCGTCGCCAGCCCAGTAGCTCGGCGGCTCCGGCCTGTTTTTACAACGCCCGTTCGCGGGGATTTTTTTGTGCAGGCCTCGGAGCGCTCGCCCGTCGTCCAGGATCTCCGGGAGAAGATTCCATTTGCTTTCGCCGAGGTTCGCCCTCTAAAAAACGGCGGCGCTGTCGTGCTCTGGCGCGATCTCCGCGTTGCATACCGCGAGCCGAAAGATGCAGACCCCACGGGGCTCCAGGTGGAGTTGGACGCACACGGCAAGATTGTGAGCGAACACTACCGCTGGTGGCTGCGCCTTTGGTGAGGCGCTTTCGCGCCGCCTCCAGCGGAGGGACCAGGCCGCTGGGCTTCAGGGAGCGGCATAATCGCGCAGCGCCTGATCCACGTCAGCGGGATCGACCCTTTCTCCGCTGTTCAGGCGCTGGAGAAATTGCTCGATCACTTGCTTGCCTTCTTCGGCCCTGTGATTTTTCAGAAAGCCATCGTAAAAACTCTCCCCGGCCATCGCGCGGCTGATCTCCCAATCGCGTTCGTGATCTCCGAGCTCCGTGTAATACACGACCCGGTATTTTCCGGTGTAAGTCTTCTCGCGATAGATCTCGAACATGATTTTGTCTGACTCAAACGCCATGGATTCCATACTAGCATCCGCTAGGCCTACCTCCGGAACCGCCGGCCGTGCGAATCGGCGGCTGGCGCGAGGTATGAACTCGTTTCGCCGCACAATCCAGATATTTGCCGCCTCGTGAGAGACGGTCGCTGCCGCTCACAACGCCCGTCGGCCATTGCGGGGCCGGCGCTGCGTGAGCTATTATGCTCGCTTGTGCGGGCAGGGCGCTCAAACCCTCCCGGTCGCCAGTGATTTGTCATGCGGAAGGAACAGAGCGAGATCCATTGCGCCGCGCCTTCGGTTTCGGCTGCCAGCGGCGCTGAGGGATGGAAGGCGGAGCTTTGGCTCTTTCTCCGGCACAACAAGAAATGGTGGCTCACTCCGATTATCGTGCTGCTGCTGTTGCTGGGCGCGCTCGTCATTCTGGGCGGCTCGGGCGAAGCGCCTTTCATTTACACGATTTTTTAGCGCCTCGGTCGGCGGCGTTTTGCCGCGGCGCCGTATTCGCCCCAGGCCGCCAAGCCCCGGTTCCCGGGTAGAAGCAGGAACAGCGCCAGCCGCGGATCCTCCGGCGCCATGACTCTCAACCGGAAAATCTTTTACTCGACCGCCATTGTGGCGATTGTATCCCTGTCGGTCGAAGGAGCCGCGCGCCTGATCTGGCGGCGTCTGGAAACCCGAGCCCTTCAGGAGCGGCACGAGCGCGGGGAGGCGACGCTGCGCAACGACGCCGTAAATTACCTCCGCGTGGCGGATGGCATTTATGGATACACGCTGCGTCCTAACACGCGGGCGGGAGCTGTGTATATCAATGGACAGGGATTTCACCAGCGGGAGGAAATCCCGGTGGAACGCCGGCCAGGGTTTTTGCGCATCGCTTGTCTGGGGGAATCCACCACGTTCGGAAGCGACGTGGACACGAACTATCCGGCCTATCTGCGCAAAATTCTCGAGTCCTCGAGAGCCGGGTTCAAGGGCTACGAGGTTATCAACGCCGGTGTGCCGGGCTGGGTGAGCGACCAGATCGCCTTGCGCGTGCAGCACCAGCTCGCTGCGTTCCGGCCCGACGCCGTTTTTCTCTACGTGGGCTGGAACGATTTTCAATCCTATGATCCTTTCGGCCCTCCTCCGCCGGTTTCTTACCTGGAGCAGGCATACGGCGGCGCGAGTTGGAAACAATATGCCACAAGCTGGCTGAAATCGGTCGCGCTCCTTTCGGCCTTGTACCACTCGGGCAGCCGTGATGCGCATGAAGCCGCCGTTTCAGCGGCGCGTCCGGTGGATAATCCTCCCGAGCAGTGCTACCGGTTCCTGCTGGGCAGTCTGGGCGGCATCGTGGCGGGCTTTCGCCGGGCGAATCCCGGCGTGAAGATCTTCCTGTGTACGCTCGTCGGACGCTGGCCGCAGGGAACTCCGCACCAGTGGGCGCATGACCCAGCGGTGTGGTGGATGGACCGGCACAGGGTTGGGCCGGAGCAGGCGGCGGAGCGGCTCGCCATAATGAATGACCAGTTGCGGCGCCTTGCCAGGCGCGAGAATCTCATTCTTGTCGATGACGCCCAAATTTTTGCTCCCTTGGACCGCGCGCGTTTGCAGTGGGATTGGGCTCATATGTACGCGGAAGGCTACGAGCTGCTGGCCTGGACCATGTATTCGGCGCTCCACGAGGCCGGAATTGCCCCGGAAGCGCCGAGCCAGAGAGAGACGGAGCTGCTTGCCAAATACCGGCTTCCGCCGGAGACGCGCCGCTGACACGACGGGCAAGGGCCGCTGCGGGAAACCGCCGTTTCTTTGCCAATCTGCCCGCTGGAGACTGCTGAAGCTCTGCTATCGAATTGCGTAACGGAAGGCAGCCACCCATTCGACGGCGCGGTTCTGTGCGTGGCGGCTCGGATACCTCATGCCGGGGACTGCTATGATGGAACCAGCTATGGTTCCCGGCGAGTTGGAGACTCATCCAAGTCGCTACAAACACTGGCGCCTGACCAGGGAGGGGCCGTTAGCCTGCTTGACCATGGCGGTGGCGGAAGACGCCCCGCTCGTTCCCGGCTACAAATTGAAGCTCAATTCCTACGACCTCGGGGTCGATTTGGAATTGGCCGACGCAGTGCAGAGGCTGCGATTCGAACACCCGGAAGTCAGGGCGGTGATTCTGACCAGCGGGCAGGAGCGGGTTTTTTGCGCGGGCGCCAACATCCACATGCTTGCCGCAGCGCCGCACGCTTTCAAAGTAAACTTCTGCAAGTTCACCAATGAAACGCGGCTGGCAATGGAAGATGCCTCGGCGCACAGCGGCCAACACTATATCGCGGCGTGCAACGGAACCACGGCCGGCGGCGGCTATGAGCTTGCCCTGGCGTGCGAAGAAATTTACCTGGTCGACGATGGGCGCTCCGCGGTAAGCCTGCCCGAGGTGTCGCTGCTGGGCGTACTGCCCGGTACCGGCGGGCTCACCCGGCTGGTGGACAAAAGAAAGGTTCGCCGCGATCTCGCCGACGTGTTTGCCACGCTGCCGGAAGGCGTCAAGGGCCGGAGAGCCGTCGAGTGGCGGCTGGTGGATGGCGTATTTCCTAAAAGCCGGTTTAGCGAATCGGTGCAGAAGCGGGCACTCGACAAGGCTCGGGCCGAGACCTCCGCCAAGGGTCCGGGAATCGTACTGGATCCCCTTTCGCCTGCCGTAGCAGAGGATTCTGTCCGCTACCGGCATGTCGCCCTGCATCTGAATCATGCCCGGCGGACGGCCGAAATTATCGTGAATGTCCCTCCGGGCGCTCATCCCCGGGGCGTTGAGGAAATCCACAGCGCCGGAGCTGATTTTTGGCCTTTGCGCGCGTTTCGCGAACTGGATGACGCCTTGCTGCGCCTTCGGTTCCATTACCAGGAGATCGGGCTTTTGTTGCTCAAAACCAGCGGCGACATAGAGACCGTGCGAGCCCTGGACGCGGTCCTGGCGGAAAACCGCCACGATTGGCTGGTCAACGAAATCATTCTCCAGATGGCGCGGGTGCTCAGGCGTTTGGATCTTACGTCCCGCAGTCTCTTTGCCATCGTCGAGCCTGGGTCCTGCTTCGCGGGCAGCCTGCTGGAACTGGCGCTGGCGGCCGACCGCATTTATATGCTGGACGGCGCCGGCGGGGCGCGACTTGCCACGAGCCCGCTGAACGGGGGCTTCCTGCCGATGGTTCACGGAATTTCGCGGCTCGCCGTGCGATTCCTCGGCGAGCCCGTCAAAATCGAGGAACTTCTCGGCCACAAGGAACCGTTGGATGCTTCGGCGGCCGAAAACGCGGGTCTAGTGACCGCCGTAGTCGATGCAATCGATTGGGAGGATGAATTGCGCATGGCCGTTGAGGAGCGCGCCAGCCTCTCCCCCGACGCTCTCACCGCCATGGAGGCGAATCTCCGTTTCGCCGGTCCGGAATCTCCGGAAAGTAAAATTTTCGGACGTCTCTCGGCCTGGCAGAACTGGGTTTTCTCGCGGCCGAACGCGGCGGGAGACCATGGGGCGCTTACGCTCTATGGCAAACCGGAACGGCCGCAATTCGACTGGCGCAGAACGTAGCGAGGATGGGGTATGTCTCTCTACGACAAAATTCCTAACAATGTGAACCTGTCCAACGACAAGCGGCTGGTTCGCGCCCTGGAGCACTGGCTTCCCAATTACATGCGATGGTGGCAGGAGATGGGCCCGGCGGGATTCCAGGCCGACCGGGTTTATCTGCGCACAGCGGTTTCGGTCGAGCCCGGCGGCTGGGCGCACTTTGATTATGTGAGAATGCCCGAATACCGCTGGGGCATATTCCTGGCCCCGCCGGAGAAGGACCGCAGAATCGGCTTCGGTGACCATTACGGACAGCCCGTATGGCAGGAGGTTCCCGGCGAATATCGCAACATGCTGCGGCGCATCATCGTCACGCAGGGCGACACGGAGCCGGCCAGCGTGGAGCAGCAAAGGCTGCTTGGCCGCACTACGCCCAGTCTCTACGATCTGCGGAACCTGTTTCAAGTAAACGTCGAGGAAGGCCGGCACCTGTGGGCCATGGTCTACCTGCTTCATTCCTATTTCGGCCGCGAGGGCCGTGAAGAAACCGAAGAACTGCTCGAGCGGCGCAGCGGCGACGCCGATAAGCCGCGCATTCTCGGTGCTTTCAATGAACCTATCCATGACTGGCTGGCGTTTTACATGTTTACGACGTTCACCGATCGCGATGGCAAGTACCAGTTGCTGGCGCTCGCCGAGAGCGGATTTGATCCGCTTTCCCGGACCACCCGCTTCATGCTGACCGAAGAGGCCCACCATATGTTTGTGGGGCAGTCGGGTGTGGACCGCGTTGTCAAACGCGCCTGTGAAATCATGCGGGAGACGGGCGACGACGACGTGCGCCGGCAGGGCGCGATCGATCTAGAAACGGTGCAGCGCTACATTAACCTTTGGTACAGCGTCAGTCTGGACCTTTTCGGCGGTGAAATTTCGAGCAATGCGGCCAACTTTTTCGCCGCCGGCCTGAAGGGCCGTTATAAGGAAGAGACGTTTTCCGACCATCTGGCCCTGGAAGGGTCATACCGGATTCTGGAGGCCGGGCCAAACGGATGGGAGCAGAAGGAAGTGCCTTTGCGGAACGCCATGAATGAGGTGCTCCGCGATGCTTACATTGCGGATTGCGAGAGCGCACTGGCTCGATGGAACCGTACCATCGCCGGCTTTGGCATTCCGTACAGGCTGCGGCTCCCGGACCGCCGCTTTCACCGGCGGATTGGCGTTTACAGCGCCGGGCGCTTCGATCCGCAGGGGCGCCCCATGACGGCTGAGCAATGGGAATCGCGCCGCCATGAGTTTCTGCCCAGCGAAAAAGATCTGGCGTACGTCAGGAATCTGATGACTCCTACTCTGGAGGCCGGCAAAATTGCCCACTGGATCTCGAAACCCACACACGGAATCCATGGGCTCCCATTCGAATTTGAATACGTGCGGCGCGAGCCATAGCGGCGGGATCTGCGGCCGCGCCGCGTGGCCCCGGCTGGGCAAGCCAGCGGTGAGGCTCGTTTCGGCTCGGCTGACGTTCGTGGCTCGTAACAGCCGTCCCCTGCTCGTTGTAGAAGCGGCCACCGCCCGGCTGCCGTCGCGAAGCTTGTCCGGTTAGACGGAGGCTACTGGCGAGCGAAGTCACGAGCGGAGGGATTCGGAGAGCTTTGCACGGAAATAGCTGAAAAAATGGGGCTTGTCGGTTTCGAATTCTGGGGAAGGCGAAAGCAGCGGTTGACGGGAGCGAAGGCGGATCCCCCACGGCGGAAATCCAACTTCACGGGGTCCAAAGGAATAGCGGCTGCTGCATACTCAGCCGTGCTGGGGAACTTAAAAAATGGAAATCTGGGTTGAAAACGCACCGGACCAAAGGTAAGATCAATGTGCTCTTCGGGGAGAGCAAAGGCCTCGCAGTTGCGGCTTGTCCAGAGCCGGGCGCTCGCAAGCATATCTGAGGGATTCGTTATGAGAACACAATTCTTGCGACGTTTCCTTTTGTATTCCATGCTCCTGACTCTTTTGCCGGCAATCGATGGGCCGTCGCTATGGGCTGACGTGACGGCGACAATTCTGGGGATTGCTACAGATCCATCGGGCGCGGCTTTGCCAGGGGTGCAAATCAGCGTTACCAATCTTGATACAAACCTGACCCGCATGACGGTGACCGACACCGTGGGCCAGTACCGCATTCTGGCGCTTCCTGTCGGGAGGTATAAGTTGGAAGCGACGCTGAGCGGGTTTCAGAAGTTTGTCGCCGATGACATTGTCCTGACGGTCAACGAGCAGCGCCGGGTGCACATCAATCTCCAGGTGGGGAGCCTTGAGCAGCAGGTAGAAGTGACGGCGAATCCGATCCAGGTGGAGACCGCGAGCACTCAAATGGGCCAGGTGATTGATGACAAGAAGATTTTGTCGCTGCCTCTGAACGGCCGGAGCTTCGTTGACCTGCTCGGCTTGCAAGCCGGCGTGGTGCCGGTCAACTCCGGGGCATCCAGAAGCGCGGCGGTATCCGGGCAACTCTCCGCAGGAAATGTGTCCGTCAATGGGCAGAGGGAATCGTCGAACGCCTTCCTGGTGAACGGTGGCGACGTCAGCGAGGGCAGAAACTTCGGCACCGCGATTATCCCCAATCTGGATTCAGTGGCCGAGTTTCGCCTGATTACGAACAGCTTTGACGCGGAATACGGCCGCTTCAGCGGCGCAGTTATGAACGCGATTACCAAGTCGGGGTCAAACAGCGTGCACGGAACGGCGTTCGAGTTCCTTCGAAATGACAAGCTCGATTCCCGTGGCTTCTTTGATCCGCAGAGGGGGATTTTAAAGCGAAATCAATTCGGCTATGCAGTGGGAGGCCCGGCCATCAAGGACAAGCTGTTTTGGTTCACCGACTACCAGGGCACTCGCCAGAGCCAGGGAGCCTCGACCGGGCTGATACAGGTCCCCACACTCGATCAACGCTCGGGAAATATCGGCGCCGGAGCGTTGAATGGCACTGTCAACGGCTCGTATTGGGCGGGGGTGTTATCGCAGCGTCTGGGCTATACGGTCACGGCCAACGAGCCTTACAGCCTGCCGGGATGTACGAGCACGGCCACCTGCGTGTTCCCGAACGGCGTAATCCCGGCCCGCGCTTTTTCGCCGATTGCGGCCAACCTGCTTAAGTATATTCCTCTTCCCAACGCGGGGCCGAATACGTTCGCTGATTCCAGCCAAGCCAGCCGGATCGGTGATGACAAAGCGGGACAGCGCGTGGATTTTCTGAACAGAAAAACCGGCAACTGGTACGCGTACTACTATTTTGATGACTCCACAATCAGCAATCCCTTGGGCACCGACAGCTTTCCCGGCTTTCCGAGCAGCACGCCCACACGCGCTCAGCAGGGGGTGTTAAGCAACGTTCGCACCTTCGGCCCGAGCGCAGTCAACGAGGCCCGGCTTAGTTTCACGAGGACGGCGACGCACGCCAATCAGCCGGGAGACCCCGGCGTGTCGCTATCCAGCCTCGGATTTATCACGGGAGTGAATACGCTGGGGATCGTTCCCTCCGGACCGCCAAACTTTGAAGCCGTACCGCCCATCTCGCTGATCAACTTCACCTTGGGGCGGACGATTGGCACGACCGGGCAATTCAACAACACGTGGCACGCCTCCGAAAACTTCTCGAAGATCCACACGACCCACTCGTTCAAGTTCGGCGGAGAGTTTCGTTATCTGCAAATCAACGAGCGGAACATTTACGCTCCTAACGGGAACTTCAGTTTTGACGGCTCGGAGACCGGCAGTGACATCGCGGACTTTCTGCTGGGGGCTCCCAGCCAATACATACAGGCCTCGTTCCAGGTGCTGGACTCCCGCACTAAGTACGCCGGGATCTACGGACAGGACTCCTGGCGGATCAGGCCGAACCTGACGTTCAATTACGGGCTGCGCTGGGAATTCAGCCAGCCCTGGTACGACACACAGGACAAGATTGAAACCATGATTCCGGGCGTGCAGTCGACCGTGTTTCCCACGGCTCCCAAAGGGTGGCTGGTGCCGGGCGATCCCGGAGTTCCGCGGACGCTGGCGCCGACCGACTACAATAATTTTGGCCCACGCGCGGGGCTTGCCTGGTCGCCAAACGTCTCCGGAGGCGTATGGGGCAAATTGCTAGGCGGGCCAGGGAAAACCAGTATTCGCGCTTCGTATGGGTTGTACTACACGGCGATTGAGGATGCGACGCTGTTTGTGATCGTGGCCGACGCCCCGTATGGTCTTTTCTGGGTAAGCAGCGTGCCTCCCCTTTTCAATGAGCCATTCCGCACCCGGTCTGACGGCAGTTCGCAGCAGCAGCGCTTCCCGTTCATTCTGCCGACACCCGGCGATCCTTCGCTCAAGACCATGGACTGGTCCGTCTTTCTGCCGATTGCAAGCTCTCCGGGATATGCAGTGACCAACCGATTGCCTTACGCTTCACACTACAATTTCTCCATTCAGAGGCAGCTTTCTTCCTCGATGGTTCTCACGCTGGCTTATGTAGGAACACAGGGGCACAAGTTGATCGCGGAGGTCGAATCCAATCCCGGCAATCCGGCGCTCTGCTTGAGCCTGCGTGGGTCCGGGGTGAAGGCCGGGACGCCGCAGTGCGGCCCAAACCAGGAGAACGGGATCTTCACAAGGCCTGATGGTTCGCAGGTCTTCGGCACGCGCGCGCCGTTCGGGTTTAACTTCGGGCACAACGATTACGAATCCACGCTCGCTAACTCTTCCTATAATTCCTTTCAGGCTACCCTGGAAAGGCGGGCCAGCGATTTCACGTTTCTGGCGGCTTATACCTTCGGCAAGTCGATGGACAATGCTTCCGGCTTCGGCAATCGAGTCAACTTCTCCAACTATGCTTTAAGCCGTTCTCTGTCTCAGTTCGACATCACCCATAACTTTGTTTTCAGCACTAGCTACGCGATTCCTTTCGGCCGGCTTTTCAGGGGCGCTCCCAAGGGCTTGACCCAAGGCTGGAACATCGCCGGCGTTACGCGTTTTGCCACGGGCCTGCCGGTGACCATTTCACAGTCCGGAGATCGCTCGCTGGTGGGAGCGCCGGGCATTGATGTGCCAAACTTTGTCGGACCTCTCACGATGCAAGATCCCAGAAACCCCGGCGCAGACGGCAAGCCCAACACGTACTTCAACAAAACAGCTTTCACTACCGGCCCGCTCGGTGGTTTTGGAAACGCGAACCGGCGCTTCTTCCACGGCCCAGGGTTCAACAACTGGGATTATGCCTTGGTCAAGAACACGGTCTTGCACGAGCAAATGGCGCTGCAGTTTCGCGCGGAGTTCTTTAACCTGTTCAATCATGCGCAGTTCAACAATCCACAAGGTAATTTCAGCAACGGCCGATTTGGCCAGGTGAGCACCGCCCGGGACCCGCGCATCGGGCAGCTCAGCCTGAAATTCCTTTGGTAGTGTAAGGGCGTTGCTGCAACAAGTTCCATTGACGCCTTTTGCCCGCAAGATCGGCGCGCCGCTCGATTGCAGCGGCCTCGCGCTGGCGGCTGTTGTTTGCGCCCTGGCGGCGGGCAGGGGATGGCACGGCCGATCCTCGAGGCCGGGAGTAAGCAGTTTGAGACCATAACCGTGAAAGGGGGCGACCGATTCCTACCCCTGGTCATCGAAAGGCCTCCAGTAAGCGCCGCGAAAGACAACCAGAATGGCGGCCGAGAGCAGCCGAGCCGCCGCCAGCGATTTCCATTCGGGCAGCCGGCGCGAGCCTGGCCGGCCGGCGGGATGCTCCCTAAGTCACGCCGCTCGTACCGGAAGCCGTCGTAAGCCGGGCAAGCGTTCACTCGCCGGTCTTTCTGCCGTGCGGGAGCAGAGGGGTATGGCCATCCGGTCTCCGACGTCCGGCTGTGCGGCCCCTGCCGGTCACGGGTGGACGAGGCGACTTTCGAGGGGCCGTTTGGAGCCCCGGGTGTTCGGGTCCGGTATAATTTAAATTATGGCAGGCGGGGAGTGCCAGTGTCCCAAGATTGACCTCGCGGATTGGCGGGATCGCGAGGTGACGCTGTCCGGTCATCAATTCCTTTCGGCGCAGACCCCCATCTTTCTTCACGTCCCGCGGCGTTTATACCGCGAGGTGGAGGCCCTGGAAAATCAAATCAGGCGGCTAGGGCTGAGGCCCGCCGGCGCCCCACTGATTCTACATCGTGACGGATGGTTCTGGGGCGAGGTGCTGGTTTCGGTGGATCCGCACCCGCGTTCATCGCCGGAGATTCAAAGCTTTCAGAATCTTTTTTATTCCCGGGTCGTCGATGAGCCCGGTTTCGACGCTGCGTTGCGCGAAATGCCCAGGTTCTACCGCGATCTGAGGGCCGCCGGGGTGGGGCGGATCGAGTCTATGTACTTCTGGTATCTGAGCTGCCCCCGGTGCCTGATCGAGCACGGCGCGCGGCAGATCATCCTGCTGGCCCGCTCGAACAAGCTTTTAGCCAGCGAATCTTGCCCGCTGATGGCCTCCGCGGCCGCGCCTACGCCCCGAGCTCTTCCTTGCGGCATCTAGGACCTATGCGGGCGCTGATTCCCCTGGTATTGGCGGCTGCGTCCGCCGGGGCCCAAACCACCGTTTCCGCGCGCGCTCAACGCTTGCTCGATCGCGCCGTCGTGCTCGATCTGCATGACGACACGACGCAGATGATTCTGGACGAAGGGTATAACTTAGGCGAGCTGCATGACTACGGCCAGGTCGATATCCCGCGCATGCGCCGCGGCCGCGTGTCTGGCATTTTTCTTTCCATCTGGACCGACTCGGCGCGGTACACGCCCCTGCAATCCATCAAACGGGCGCTCGATGAGATCGATGCCGACCGGCGCGAGATTGCCCGGCATCCTGCGGACCTAGTCCTGGCCACGTCCTCCGATGAGATCGTCGCTGCAAAGAAGCAAGGGCGCATTGCCATGCTGATGGGGGTGGAAGGCGGCCATATGATCGACTCCGATCTAGCCATTCTGCACACGTACTATGCGCTGGGAGCGCGCTATCTAACGCTGACGCACAGCACGCCGACTCCCTGGGCCGGCTCTTCCGGCGGCAAATCGGAGCCGGACGGATTGAACGATTTTGGCCGGCAGGTAGTGCGGGAGTTGAACCGGATCGGCATGATGGTCGACGTTTCTCACGTCTCGGACAAAACTTTTTACGACACGCTCGCCGTCTCCCGCGCTCCGGTCATCGCCTCGCACTCCTCATGCCGGGCGTTAGGCGGGGCCGCCCGCGATATGACCGACGATATGTTGCGGGCTTTGGCGAAAAACGGCGGCGTCGTGCACATCAATTTCTACAATGCCTTTCTCGATCCGGATTTTGCGAAGCGCTCAAGCGCGCTGAAAGACCTGAATGCGCGCGAAGAAGCCATCAATAAGGAGTTTGCCGGTGATCCGGCCCGCCGCGCCGCCGAGCAGCGCAAAATCGACGCGGAAAGGTTGGAGAGGCTGGGGCGCGTGCCTCTGAGCAGGCTGCTCGACCACTTCGAGCACGCCGTGAAGGTGGCCGGGGTGGATCACGTCGGCTTGGGTTCAGATTTCGACGGAGCCAACGATCAATTCCCCGAAGGCATGGAAGATATCTCCAAGATTCCGAATCTTGTCCAGGGCCTGATGGAACGCGGCTTCTCCGACGCCGACATCGAAAAGATTCTCGGCGGCAATACGCTGCGGGTGATGCGAGAGGTGGAGCGCGTGGCGCGCCGGACGCAGAAGGCAAACTAGAACCTGGCAGCCGCGAGGAAAGCCTGTTTTTTGGCTTACTTCGGGTCCGTAAACGTGATTTCCGATTCGCTCGTGTATTTGTGGTAGTTCCGGAAATCGATGGAATTGCGGCTGCACTGGCTGGTGCCGCGCTGGCAGCTCAAGCTCTCGGCGTGCACCGGCAGCAGGTACAGTTTTTCGCCCCCCAGCCGCACGTACTCATAATCCACGGCCGATTCCACTTTGTCGAGCGGAAACTCCCTGGGCATGTTGCGGGTCTGCATCTCAATCCGCAGCACCCGGTTTGTCTTCTTGTCGATCCACACCGACCCCTTGTACGCGGGAATCACAGTCTGAGAAGGAACCTGGATGCGCCAATGCGAGTGCTCCTGCTCGACAGAAAAATCGTAGACCAGGGCCGGCTGGCCGGCCGCCGAGGACTCGCGGCGGAACTCGAACTCGGCTGCTGTGGCGGGTGAAAGCAAATCGACCAGAACCGATCCGAATTCGCCGGTAGACCAGGCGCCACCCAGTTCTTCCATGCTTTTGCCTGAGGGCTTGCCGTTGACCTTAAGGTTGCGGTAGCGCTCGCGGCCCTTTTCATACACAACTTCGCTCGACACAATATCAACCGGCTGCCAGTTCACTACATGGGACACGTTGACAAACCGCGTCATTTGCTCTTCACAAACATAATCGGGCAAAGTTTCCGTGAATTCCGCCGCCGCCGCCCGTGCCTTTTCGATCACCGGATCCGAGCTGCGCGCGGCAGCGGTTTCGTCGGGTTCCCGCGCCCCGGTTCCAGGCATAGGCTCCTTCATAGCCGGCCGGTTGGATGCGGCCTGTACGCCGTTATCCGAATCAGGCAACGGCTTTCCCCGTGACCAGCCGCGCCGCAGGCGGGGTCTGTCGGAGTCGTCTTCATTGGGCAGAGATGGGGGACTTTCAATCTTAGTTGTAGAAGCAACGTCATCCGAGGAAGGGATGCCCGCCTGCGCCGGCGCGGCAGGAGTTCCGCCCGCGGTTGGAGTTGCAGAGTCCGCCGAATCGGGCGGGGCTGGTGAATCCTTCGGGGTCTTCCTGCGAAACACGGGGATATCCGGATCATCGGCGTGCGCCGGCTCGGTTCCGCGCAAACCCGGAGTATCCGGGTCACCTTGCGTACCGGTGGGGGAGACTTGGGCCTCGACCGGTTGGGATGCGGCGGCCCGCTCCTCATTGGTTCCCTGTTTTTCGAGGAAGACCGTCAAAGCATAGAGGTAGCCTTGATCGTCCTGATGGGCTTCCACGCGCAAGTGATCGCCGGGCTTCAGAACCGAGGGCCTAATGTCTTTGGAGTTCCTCTGAAACTTCGTCTGGCTCGTTCGCTTCAGGGTGATGATGCGGGTGTCCTGGGCTTGCACGATAATGGACGAATCGTCCAGCTTGCGAAGCAGGCCCGAGACATTGACCCGGTCCTCGGCATCTTTATTGTTTTTAGTCTGATCTTGCTTGCCGCGCCGCCGGGGGGCGGGGAAGCCCACTCCGCCGCCACCCGGGTAAGGATATCCGCCTCCCGGATAGCCGCCGGGCGGGTAGCCCCCCGGGGGATAGCCTCCTGGCGGGTATCCTCCCGGATAGCCGCCGGGATAGCCCCCGCCGGGATATCCAATCTGAGCTGGGGCCGGGAAGTCCTGTAAGGCAATGCACAGCAGAAGGATCAGGCAACCGAGTCCCGTGTTGATTCCAGGGATGCGCCTCATAAAAGCCCTTCTTTCGATGTTGCCAGTATAGACGTTATCAGCGCCGGAGGGGGTACATCGGCTAAAATTCCCTGGGCCTTGGCCCCCGTCTTAGGCGGCTGCATCAGCGTTGCGGCTGGGCGTTGGCGGCGTTGGGCTTTGGGCGGGGGGAGGAACCGGCGGTCGTGTATTGCTTCAGTTCGAGAAACTGCTTTTCGCTGAGGCGGGGCAAGGCGCGGAGCTCGTCCACGCTCCGGAAGGGACCGTTTTTCTCACGCAAACGAACAATCTGGGCGGCGCGGGAAGGTCCGATGCCCGGCAATTGCGCCAGTTCGGCGGCCGAAGCGGTGTTGATATCAACGGGCGCTTGCGGCTTCTTCTTGGCGGCCAGAGAGCCGGCGGCAAGTAGAAGCGATGCCGCCAGCCAAAGAAATGCGTGTAAGGCGTCTTGCCGCAGCCAATGCTTCATCGGATACGAAGTCTTCTGAGCTGGATTTGCAATTCCGGATGGCGGCTGAAAAGGGAGAGGGCCGAGACCGACGCCGCACGATAATAGCAAGCTAGATCGGGATCGTATTCGGCCAAGGCCTTGATGTGCCGGCGAACTGTAACGGCATCGCCTCTCGCCAGCGGCCCAGTCCAGCTCTGCTTGCCGGTGTGGAGGTAATTTTCGAAGGTTGTGACCAGCAGAGGGCGCAGCGCCCGAATGGCGGTTTTGGGCCTGACTCCGGCGCGGCCCATCAGCCGCACGGCGGCTTCCAGCAAGGCCGTAAACAGCGGGGATGCAAACGTGGCGGCGGCATGATAGAAAATCTTCTGGTCCGCCTTGATGCGCAGCAGCTTGCCGTGCCAGTGAGTGACAAGTGATTGCGCCAGCCGGATAGCCGTCTCATCGCCTTCCACTGCGAAGTGTATTCCGGCCAGCGACAACACTCGCCGGCCGAATGTCTGCAAAGGATGAAGAGACCCTACTGAAGCCCCGCGTTCGCGGAGCGGCGCGAGAACGGAGCTATCAAGCGCGCCGCTTGCATGTAGGACGACTTTGCGGCGGAAGGGGAAAGCAGCGCGCGCTAAAGCCTGGGCCGAGGAGGCAATCGCGTCATCTGGCACTGTGATGAAAATCAGATCGCAGGCCGCGAAATCCTCGTAGCTCTCGGTCGGCTCACCCAGACGCATCTGCCGGGTGACACGCCTGGCCGACGTGAACGTACGCCCCAGAACTGGACCGATCTCATAGTGGGACGGCGGTAGCAGCCGCACCAGCGCCTGACCGGCCCGCCCCGGGCCGATCAAGCCAACTCGCAGCATAGAACGTATCGTCAGCCGGCCGACTGCATTGTACCTACAATCTCACGGGTCTTCAACGACTTTATGCGATCGCGCAATTGAGCGGCCTTCTCGAACTCAAATTTCCGGGCGGCTTCCCGCATGCTTTGCTCGAGCTCGGAGATGTACCGCCCAGCCTCTTCCGGAGTCAGGGAAGCCAGATCGGTCTCGGCTTCGAGCGGCACTGTTACGTAATCGCCCTCCGCCACCTGGACCAGGCTCATATCGATCGGCTTCAGGATGGATTGGGGAACGATGTTGTTGGCCTCGTTGTACTGCATCTGGACGGCGCGCCGGCGGTTCGTTTCGGCCAGGGCCTGCGCCATGCTGTCCGTGATCCGGTCGGCATACAAGACAGCCCGCCCATTAATATGGCGAGCGGCGCGTCCGATGGTCTGGATCAGCGAGCCCGAGGAGCGCAGAAAGCCTTCCTTGTCGGCGTCCAGGATCGCCACCAGAGATACCTCGGGCAAGTCGAGCCCCTCCCGGAGCAAGTTAATGCCGATGAGCACATCGAACTCTCCCTTGCGGAGGTCGCGCAAGATTTTAATCCGCTCGAGGGTCTCGATTTCGGAGTGTAAGTACCGGCAGCGAACGCCAAGCTCGGAATAGTACTCCGTGAGGTCTTCCGCCATTCTCTTGGTCAGCGTCGTAACCAGCACGCGCTCGTTGCGCTCCGCCGCGCGGCGGATCTCGTGCAGTAGGTCATCTACTTGCCCCCGGATGGGCCGGATTTCGACCTGAGGATCCACCAGCCCCGTCGGGCGAATCAACTGCTCGACGACGACCCCCGCCGATTTAGTCAGCTCATACGGGCCCGGAGTGGCCGAGACATAAATCACCTGATTGACCCGGTGCTCAAACTCTTCGAAGGTAAGCGGCCTGTTGTCGAGGGCGCTCGGCAGCCGGAAACCGTGTTTTACGAGGGTTTCTTTGCGGGAACGGTCGCCGTGATACATGCCGTGAAGCTGCGGAATCGTCTGATGGCTCTCATCGATAAACAGCAGCGAGTCCTGCGGCAGGTAGTCGAGCAGGGTAGGCGGCGCTTCGCCCGGCAGGCGGCCGGAGAAATGGCGGGAGTAATTTTCGATCCCATGGCAATACCCGATTTCCCGCATCATCTCCACATCAAACATCGTGCGCTGGAACAGGCGCTGGGCCTCGAGGTACTTGCCTTCCTTTTCGAGCTCGGCTTTCCACCAAGCCAGTTCCGCCAAAATACTCTGGATGGCCTTCTGGCGGGTATCGTCGGACATGACGTAGTGCGTCTTGGGATAGATGGGCAGGCGCAGATAACTCTGGCGCACCTGTCCGGTGAGCGGGTCGATCTGATACAGGTTCTCCACCTGATCGCCCCACAACTCGATCCGGTAGGCGTAATCGTCATAGGTGGGATAAATCTCGATGGTGTCGCCGCGCACCCGGAAAGCGCCGCGCTTGAAATCCGTTTCGCTACGCTCATAAAGAATTTCCACCAGCCGGCTCAAAATCTGATTCCGGGAGATCTTTTGGCCTTTTTCGAGCATGAGCAGCATGCCATAATAGGCCTCCGGCGATCCCAGTCCGTAAATGCAACTGACGCTGGCCACGATCAGGCAGTCTCGGCGCTCGAAGAGCGACCGCGTCGCCGAAAGGCGCAGCTTGTCCAGCTCGTCGTTAATAGTGGCCTCTTTTTCGATGTAGGTATCCGTGGCGGGCATGTAGGCTTCCGGCTGGTAGTAATCGTAATAACTGACGAAGTACTCCACGGCGTTGTGGGGAAAAAACGTCTTGAACTCGTTATAAAGTTGTGCAGCCAGGGTCTTATTATGGGCGAGGACGAGGGTAGGGCGGTTGATGCGCTCGATGACCTTGGCCATGGTATAAGTCTTCCCGGAACCGGTCACCCCGAGCAAAACCTGATGCGCCTCCCCTTCCATCACGCCACGCACAAGCTGCTCGATGGCCGTCACTTGATCGCCGCGGGGGCTGTAGGGAGATACCAGCTTAAAGTCCACAGTCTCATTATGGCAGAGCGGCAGCTGCGCATCATCGCGGCGCGCTCGCAGAGCGAGAACCTGCCGTGGACGGTGCGGCATGCAAGGCGTGGCAGGGAGGCACGCCGCGCAAACGAGCGCGGCGAAAGGCGGCAAAAGCAGGCGGGAATGCCTTCGTCACGAGCCTCGCCGAGCAGGCTGAGGAAACCCCGGCTCGCGAACCTCCATTGGCCCCAAATCTGCGGCTGGGCGGCGGGGAGGACGGCCGCTTTGCCTTGCCCGGGCCCCGACTCAGGCTTGTCAGCGCCTAAATCTCACAAAATGGTACAATTGGCAGCGCTGAGTGAAAACCCGTGGGGAGGTCAGGACCGGAAAACGGGCTGCTATGCCTCTTGCCGATAGTTTGGTGATTTCTGAGTAAGTTCGGTTGCCAGCCGCGAGTTTTCATTCAGTTTTAGGAAACCCTGAATGTCCTCGCCGCGTCGGAATGGTCGTATGGCAACCGGCGTTTTCCCGTTACCGGCTACGCTTTCTGAGGCTCCGAACAAAGCCAAGGTGGAGAAGCACGACAGCTCGGAAGCGGCGCTGGTAAAACGGTGCCAGGCAGGCGACGAGATCGCGTTCCGCGAGATCGTGGAGCGCCATCAGTCTAAGGTGTACTCCATCATTTACGGTATTGTCCGCCACCGTAATGACGCGGAGGATATCGCCCAGCAAGTATTCACCAAGGTTTACTTTTCCATCCGCGGCTTCGATCTGCGTTCTTCTCTGCTTACCTGGATTTACAAGATCACGGTAAACGAGTGCTACGATTACCTGCGCAAGCAAAAGGTGCGGCGCCTCGTTTACGAAAGCGACATGAGCGAGGAAGAGTCGAAGCGGCTGGAAAATACACAGACGCCGGTAAACCGCGAACAGCCGATCGATCAGCGGCTGGAAAAGCGGGATTATATATTGAAGCTGTTGATGAAGGTTCCCGAAGAAGAGCGGATGCTGCTGATCGAAAAAGAAGTGGAGGGCCGGACCGTGGAGGAATTATCCGCGGCGACCGGCCTCAATGAAAACACCATCAAGGTGAAGCTGTTTCGGGCCCGCCAAAGGCTGGTAAAAGCCGCTGGCAGACTCGGCAAGACCTGGGCTTTGTGATAGGCTGTACCCGAAGCGGACGAAGATCCGCGGGAACCTGGCTCAGGCCGCTCGGGCCGTTGATTCGGCCCTTTCGGATTGGGGGAAGAGGTTATGCACGTCCTGCTCAGGGATAATCTGGAGGGCTACCTCTCCGGCAATCTGGATTCCGCCACTTTGGGAGAAGTAGAAAGTCATCTGGCAGAGTGCTCCGGTTGCCGGCAGGAGTGGATTGTGTTGCGCCAGTCGGCGGAGGCTATCCGCAGCCTGCGCCCGCCGCTGGCGATGGACTGGGATCTGGCGCCCGGCTTTTACGCGAGGGTGATGGAGAGGATTGATGAGGAACGGGAAATCCCTTTTTGGGCCATGCTTCTGGACCCCGCCTTCGGCCGGAAGCTGGTTTTTGCGTGTTTGATGTTGCTGGCCCTTTTGGGGACCTACGTGGCGGCTTTTGAAAAGCCCGACTATGCGCTCCAGCATCTGCCGGAAGCGGTCCTGGCGGGCCAGGAATCCTCGGCGCCCGCGCCAAGGATCGGGCCGAGCTTGGACCGGAACCGGGGAGTCATGCTGGCCACCCTGGTGGCTGACGGAGACTGAGCCATGGTGGATCCCAAGGTAGCCGGCTGCAAAGGGAAGCTTTTTGCGCTGTTGGGTCTCGTGTTCGTTTCTGGAATGCTGGCCGGCGCGGTGACGCTGAAGCTGGTGGAGCATTATGGGAGCCGCCGCCCGGGTCCGGTTTTGACCGAGGCGGAAAAACAAATGGCCGTAGATCACTTTTCACAGGAACTCGATCTCAACTCCGAGCAGGTCAAGGCTATCGAGGACATCCTGGACGAGGTGATCATGGAACAGGCCAATCTCATGCAGCAGTTCCAGCATAGCCGCACTTCGGGCCATGACCAGATCCTGCACATCCTGAACGCAGATCAACGCAAGCGCTTCCAAAAGGTCCTGTCGGAGCTGGGAGCCAAGCGGCAGGATTGACAAAACCGGAGTTGCACCCCGCCTTCCCGGGTGGTACCGTAAGCCATGTCGGGCGTGGCGGCAGCGTAACCAGTGTGCGGCTGCCGACGCCTTATTATTGGCATGGATACCCCTTTAATTGAGCAGAAGAAGCCCACGCGCTTTCTGACATCAAAGCGAATCCTCGTCGTTGGGGTGATATTGGCCGGCGCCACGCTTCTGGCCGCTTTCGCCCGCAGCCGCAAGAAGGACCCTGTCTACTTCACCTCTACCGTCGAGCGCGGCGACATCCGGTCGGAAGTCACCGCCACCGGCACCATCAATGCGGTCATCACGGTTCAGGTCGGGTCGCAGGTTTCCGGAATCATCGACAAGCTGTTTGTCGATTTCAACTCGCGCGTCAAAAAGGGGCAGGTGATCGCGCAGTTGGACCAATCGATTTTTAAGGCTCAGGTTCAGCAGGCGCAGGCCGATCTGGAAAATTCCGCGGCCAACGTTCGGGCCCTCGAAGCCAACATCGAGACGATGAAGGCCGACTTGGCCAGCGCCGAAGCCAACGTGGAAAAGGCGATGGCGGCCGAGCGCCAGGCCAAGCTGGACTATGACCGCAATCTGGATCTGTTCAAACAGGGAATCGTCGCCGCTCAGGTTCGGGATCAGGCGCAGAGCACCTATGATGCTGCGGTGGCCAGTACAAAGGCGGCGAAGGCCGCGGCCGAGCATAGCCGCGCCATGGTGGATACGGCGGTTTCGCAGTTGGCGCAGGCTAAAGCGCAGGTCGAGCAGAAGAAAGCGGCGCTCGAGCTGGCGAAAGTCAACCTGGCTTACACGACGATTTACGCTCCCGTGGACGGCACCGTCGTCGCCCGCAACGTGGACGTCGGCCAGACCGTCGCCGCTAGCTTGCAAGCGCCCACGCTTTACACGATCGCGCAGGACCTGACCAAGATGCTGGTCTATGCGAAGACCGACGAGAGCGATGTCGGCAATATTCACGTGGGCGCCGAAGCGACGTTTAAAGTGGATGCGTATCCGAGGGAGACTTTTCACGGCCGCGTGTCGCAGATCCGTATGAATCCCCAAACCATCCAGAACGTGGTGACTTACGACACAGTCATCGAATTCGATAATCCCGAACAGAAACTCCTGCCGGGCATGACCGCGTACGTGACTATTCCTGTTGCGGAAGCCCGGAACGCCATCAAGATTCCCAACGGCGCCTTGCGGTTCCGCCTAGAGGAACCGGAGCGGCAGGCTCTGTTTGCTAAGTACCAGTTCAAAGACCGCGGCGCGAGCCGGGCCGGCCTGACCGCGCCTGACGGCGAGGGTAATGGAGGCGGAAACGGGGGTAGAGAAGGGCGGCGCGCTGGCGCCGGGAGAGGCAAGCGGGGTGGGGGCGGCGGCGGGGGAGATCCGGAAGTCGCCAGCGCGGAGCCGGAGCGAAAAGCCCCGGTACGCCGTCCGGCAGTGCAGGACATCAGGACTCTTTACGTATTGCAGCCCGACAAGACCCTGCGTCCCGTGGTTGTGCGTACTGGTATCACGGATTTCACATACACCGAATGCGCTGCCATCCTCCAAGGCGAATTGAAGCCGGGGGAAGAGGTGGTAACGGGCAAGGAGTTGCCAAATCGCGGCATTAGCGGGATGCTGGGCCGTGGCGGAATCGGGCCCATGGGCGGCATGCGCGGCCCCAGGTAGCGGGCGGCAGCGATGGCATCCAACAACGGCAACTCTCCGCAGGTCGGCCCCGGTTCCAACGGGACCGTTATTCACATCGATCACGTCCACAAGATCTATGACTTGGGCGAGGTGCAGGTCCACGCTTTGCGCGGCATCTCGCTCGACATCTCCCGCCAGGAATTCGTCGCCATCATGGGCGCCAGCGGCAGCGGAAAGTCAACTTTTATGAACATTCTGGGCTGCCTGGACCGCCCCACACGCGGCTCGTATTTCCTGGAAGGAACCAATGTGGCGGGTCTGACCAAGACGGAACTGGCCCGCATTCGCAACCGCCATATCGGCTTTGTCTTTCAGGGGTTCAATCTTCTGGCGCGCACGACGGCTCTGGAAAATACCGAGCTCCCTGGTATCTATGCCGGAATGAACAGCGAGGAGAGGCGCGCACGGGCTATGGAGGCGCTCCGGCAGGTCGGCCTGCACGGCCGTGAACACCATTTTCCAAGCCAGCTTTCCGGCGGCCAGCAACAGCGCGTCGCCATTGCGCGCGCCCTGATGAACCGCCCCTCCATTCTGCTCGCCGACGAGCCCACCGGCAACCTCGACAGCCGCACGTCGGTCGAGATCATGGACATTTTGCAGCAGTTGAATGAGCGCGAAGGGCTGACTATCGTTCTCGTGACGCATGAGCCGGACATCGCGGCTTACGCCAAGCGGACGGTCATCTTTGCCGATGGGAAGATCCGGAAGGACGAAAAAGTCCAGAAACGGCTGATCGCAGCCGAGGTTTTGCCGCAAATGAAATTGGTTGGCGATGACGAGGAGGAAGAGGCATGAACTTGCTCGTGACTCTCCGTGTTGCTCTGCGCGCCCTGTCCCGGCACAAGATGCGCTCGGCTCTCACCATGCTGGGAATCATCATCGGCGTGGGCTCGGTCATCACCATGGTAGGAGTCGGGCAGGGGGCGAATGTCCAGGTGCAGGAGCGTATCGCCACCTTGGGATCCAATGCTTTGATGGTGGGCGCCGGTTCGGGCGGAGGCGGCCACGTGCATGGAGGGCTGGGGAGCATCCGGACCCTGGTAGTGGACGATATGTTCGCTATCCAGCGGCAGGTCAGCGGCGTCAGGGCCGTCGCGCCCGGCGCTACCGGCAGCGTCCAGATCATTTACGGCAATCAGAACTGGCAAACGGGAGTGCACGGCGTTACTCCTTCCTACTTCCAGATTAAGGAAACGCCGATGGAGCTGGGATCCTGCTTCACCGATGAAGATGTGCAGTTAGGGAACAACGTCGTCATCCTCGGAGCCGAGGTCCGCAAGCAGCTTTTCGGCGACGAGAACCCCATCGGCAAAACGGTGCGCATCAAGAATCTGCCCTTTCGGGTGGTGGGCGTCACCGTGGCCCAGGGCCAAAGCGGCATGGGGTTCAACCAGGATGACCGCATTTTCATGCCTTACACCACGGCGCAGAAGAAGGTGCTGGGCATCACCTGGCTCAACTACATCCAGGTGCAGGCCGTGTCGCGCGAAGCGATTTATATGGTGCAAAAACAGGTGGAAGACCTTCTGCGCGAGCGGCACCGGATCAAGCCGACCGACCCCGATGACTTTTTTGTGCGCAACAACGTCGATGTCGCCCAACTGGCCGACGAATCCTCCCAGGTCATGACGCTCATGCTGGCCTCGGTCGCGTCCGTTTCGCTGCTGGTGGGCGGGATAGGGATTATGAATATCATGTTGGTCTCGGTGACCGAACGGACCCGGGAGATCGGCGTCCGCATGGCCATCGGCGCCACCGAGCAGGACGTGCAGGCGCAGTTTCTGACCGAAGCCATGGTTTTAAGCCTGTTCGGCGGCCTGTTGGGCATCATTTTCGGGCTGACAGCGTCGAAAATTCTTTCCACCGTTCTCGAGTGGCCGAGCCGTATTTCGCTCGTGTCCATCGCTGTCTCCGTTCTGTTTTCCGCCGCGATGGGCGTTTTTTTTGGTCTCTATCCGGCTCGCAAGGCCGCCCGTCTGGATCCCATCGAAGCCTTACGCTACGAGTAAAACGGCAGCTTGAGCGCCCGCCACGCCTCGACCGGGGCCGAACTGCTCCCGTGGGCGCCTTGGGAAAACCTCGCTCCGGAAAGACGGCGTTGGAGGCGGGGCGCCCGATTCTCTGCGCAGACTTGATGCGAAAATAGAACGTCTATGAACCTGCTGGTGATCCTTCGGGTGGCCCTCCGCGCGCTGTCACGGCACAAGATGCGTTCCGTGCTCACGATGCTGGGCATAATCATCGGAGTCGGATCGGTCATTACGATGGTGGGCGTCGGGCAGGGCGCCAAGGCTCAGGTGCAGGACCGCATGGCCGTCCTCGGAACCAACACCCTGCAAATCAATGCCGGTTCGGGGGGCATGGGCGGCATTCGCGGCGGTCTGGGCAGCATCCGCACGCTGGTCACTGACGATGCCGAAGCGATCCTGCGCCAGGTGCCCGGCGTGCTCCGCGTTACGCCCGGCGCGAGCGGCAGCGTTCAGATCATTTACGGCAACCAGAACTGGCAGGCGCCAATGCAAGGG
>Ga0070741_10001123_pt1 | contig 85286 bp, 86 predicted proteins | sample Coa_R1_4_FD_66440 | JGI IMG/M metagenome (GOLD analysis project Ga0070741, IMG submission 66440) | Surface soil microbial communities from Centralia Pennsylvania, which are recovering from an underground coalmine fire - Coalmine... | ecosystem: Environmental > Terrestrial > Soil > Unclassified ... | reverse complement strand
GAGCTGATCGTCGACATCACCACCACCGGCGCCACGCTGCGCGCCAACGGCCTCAAGGTGCTCGACGACGGGACCATCCTCAAGTCGCAGGCCAATCTGGTCTCCTCCAAGCTCGCCCGCTGGTCGCCGGCGCTGCGCGAGACCGAACGCCAGGTGGTCGCGAGGTTGAAGGCTTGATGATGCGTTTCCCAAGCGCGTCATTCCGGTGTCCGCGCCTACGCCGCCGGGCGTCCTAGGTTCCGGCCTGCGCCGGAATGACGGTGGTGTGTCGGGCAGGCCCTAGACACTCCACATTGGCGTGGTTTCCTTGGGCCGGTGCCGCAGCAGCCCCGTGGGAAAGAGCGCCGGAGAGGCAGGATGATGCCGATGATCAGGACCTTTGCCGCCCTGTCGGTGGCTTCCGCGCTGGCGGCCGCCGCGCCGCAGGCGGCGCAGGCGCAGACGGTCAACTGCAACTGGTATGCGGATGCCGCCCTCAAGCAGCAGCAGCGCAACGAGCAGGGCAAGTGCGGCTTCACGGGGCCCGGCTGGAGCCTCGACCGCCAGGCCCATCTCGCCTGGTGCTCCACGCAGAACCCGGACCGCTGGAAGGCTGAGGCGCAAAGGCGCGAGCAGATGCTGGCCGGTTGCCGGCGCTGACGCCTGCCTCGAGATTACCCCGCGCTCAGACGCTGCAGGGGGACGGCGTAAAGTCCGCTCTCGCCCAGCATCCAGACGTCCATGCGGCCGTTGCCGAACAGGGGGCGGAAGGCCTCGTCGAGCACGTTGAGGCCGCCTGTGAATGCGCCGAACGCGGGCATCACCAGACGCTGGCCGTTGCCGACGAAGCAGGGCCGGCGGATCGAGGCTCCGCCTGCCGCAAGCCGCGCCGCGGGATGCATGTGACCGGCGATCTCGTGCGTTGCCGTGCCCGCCGTGGGCTCGTGCCGCAGCGTGAGCCCGCCCATCCGCAGCTCGCTGCATGTCTCTCCGCCGGCGCGGGTCCCGATCAAGGGGTCGTGGTTGCCGGCGATCCAGATCCAGGCGCGCCCCTGCTGCAGTGCGCGCAGGCTTTGGAGGTCATCAGCGCTCAGCCGGTGCGCACCGCCCGTATCGTGGAAGCTGTCCCCCAGCGCCACCACCCGTTCGGGCTCATAGCGCCCAATCACGGTCGCGAGCCGGGCGAGCGTCTCGCGCGTGTCGTAGGGCGGCAGCATGATGCCGCGCTCGGCGTGCCATGAGCCCTTCTCCAGGTGCAGGTCCGCGACCAGCAGCGTCCGCTCGCCCTCCCAGTAGAGCGCACCGGAGCAGTCGGCCACGAACGTGAGGCCGCAAACGATAATCGCTTCCCCACCGCCACGCGCCGATCCCCCTCCCCCTTGCGGGGAGGGGCCAGGGGTGGGGGGAATCCCCACCACCAATGTTCTGCCATCCCCCCCTCCCCTACCCTCCCCCACGAGGGGGGAGGGAGTGTTCGGGGATTCCCCTCCCCCTTGTGGGGAGGGGTCAGGGGTGGGGGGAGCCCCGAACCGAAATGTTCTGCCATCCCCCCCTCCCCTACCCTCCCCCACCAGGGGGGAGGGAGTGTTCGGGGATTCCCCTCCCCCTTGCGGGGAGGGGTGAGGGGTGGGGGGAGCCCCTACGTTGGCCGTCCTGCCATCTTCCACGCCTTATCCCCGCATCGCTTCGCGCACGAGATCGTCTGCCGCCTCGCGCAGGATGTCGTCGGCTGCGCCGCCGCCATACACCAGCTCCTGCCCGATCTCCAAGAGCACCGGCACCGCCAGCGGCGTCACGTGGTCGAGGGCCGCGTAGCGGATGCGCCCATTGACGCGGCGCAGGAAGTCGCCGAGGCGGCCGATGTCCAAGAGCCCTGTCGCCGCGTCGGCCCACGCCGCCTCGAGCAGGATGTGGCGGGGATCGTGCTTGCGCAGCACGTCGTAGATGAGATCGGTCGACATCGTCACCTGCCGACCGCTCTTCACCTTGCCCGGATGCCGCCGCTCGATCAGGCCGGCGATGACGGCGTTGACGCGGAACGTGCGCTTCATGAGGCTCGACTCGGCAAGCCAGGCATCGAGGTCGTCGCCCAGCATGTCCTCGGCGAACAGCGCATCCATGTCGATCGTCCCCGATCGCTCCAGCGCCGCCATGTCCTCCCGCGCCCACACGGCCAGCGCATAGTCGTTGGCGACGAAGCCGACGGGCTTGGCCCCCGCCCTGTACAGCCGCCGCGTCAGCAGCATGCCGAGCGTCTGGTGCGCGAGGCGTCCCTCGAACGGATAGGCGACCAGGAAGTGCCGAGAGCCGCGGGGAAAGCTCTCCACCAGCACCTCGCTTTCCTCGGGCACCACCGAGCGCTCGCTCTGGATCGACAGCCACTCGCCGACCGGCGGCGGCAGCGAGGCCCACCGGCGCTCGTCCGCCAGCATGCGGCGCACGCGCAGCGCCAGATGCGTGGAGAGCGGGAACTTGCCGCCGCCGTAGGAGGGGATCATCGGCTCCGGATCGTGGGTGCGCGTGACGAACGCCTCGGTGTCCTGCAGCCCCTCGAAGCGCACGACCTCGCCGGCGAAGGCGAAGGTGTCGCCCACGGCAAGCTGCTCGATGAAATATTCCTCGAGCTCGCCCAGCACCCGTCCGCCCAGCAGCGGCCGCGGTGCTCCGGGCTTCCGCCGCCCGCTCCCGCGGCGGCCGACGAGGCGGATCCTGATCATCGGCGCCTCGACGATCGTGCCAACGTTCATGCGGTACTGCTGCGCGAGGCGCGGGTGGGAAAGGCGCAAGCGCCCTTCGCCGGCGTCGCGGAGCCTGGCAAACCGCTCGTAGGCCCTGAGCGCGTAGCCCCCGGTCGAGACGAAGTCGACGACGCGATCGAAGCTCTCCCGGCTGAGGCCCGCATAGGGCGCCGCCGTCACCACCTCGCGGTAGAGCCGATCGGGGGCGAACGGGCCGGCGCACGCCGTGCCCCACACGTGCTGGGCCAGCACGTCGAGGGCGCCCGAGCGATGGCTCACCGCGTCGTGGTCGCCGACGGCGGCCGCATCCATGGCTGCCTGGCACTCCAGCACCTCGAACCGGTTGGACGGAACGAGAAACGCGCGCGAGGGCTCGTCCAGCCGGTGGTTGGCGCGGCCGACGCGCTGGATGAGCCGGCTCGCTCCCTTGGGCGCGCCGACATTGATCACGAGATCCACGTCGCCCCAGTCGATGCCGAGGTCGAGCGTCGAGGTACACACCACGGCCCTGAGCGTTCCCGCCGCCATGGCCGCCTCCACCCTGCGCCGGCGCGCGGAGTCGAGGGAGCCGTGATGCAGCGCGATCGGCAGGCTCTCGTCGTTGAGGCGCCACAGCTCCTGGAACATCAGCTCGGCCTGGCTGCGCGTGTTGACGAAGACGAGGCAGAGCCGGTGTGCCTTGATCGCGGCGAGGATGTCCGGGGCCGCGTAGCGCGTGGTGTGGCCGGCCCAGGGCAGCGGCGCCTGGGTCTCGAGCAGGCTGATCTGCGGCTGCGCCCCGCCCTCGGCCACCACTACGTCGGCGAGCTCGGCCGCGTCGGCGCGCGTCTGCGGCACCAGGTAGGCCCGAAGCTCGCTCGGCCGCGCTACCGTCGCCGAGAGGCCGATGCGCCGCGATCCCGGCGCCAGCGTCGTCAGCCGCGCCAGATCGAGCGCCAGGAGATCGCCGCGCTTGGTGGGGGCGAGCGCGTGCAGCTCGTCGAGGATCACGGTCTCGAGGCCTCCCAGCAGTCGGGGGGCGTCCGGGTGCGAGAGCAGCAGCGCCACCTGCTCGGGCGTGGTGAGCAGGATGTCCGGTGGCCGGCTCCGCTGGCGCGCCTTGCGCGCGAGCGAGGTGTCGCCCGTGCGGGTCTCGACGCGGATCGGCAGCTCCATCTCGGCCAGCGGCGCCAGCAGGTTGCGCTCCACATCGGCCGCCAGCGCCTTGAGCGGCGAGATGTAGAGGGTGCGGATGCCCCGCGCGGACCGCCTGGACGGCCCGACGCTGCCGGCCAGAGCCACCAGGCTCGGCAGGAAACCGGCGAGCGTCTTGCCCGATCCCGTGGGCGCGATCAGCAGGGCGGAGCGGCGCTCCGCCGCCTTCTCCAGCAGCGCCAGCTGGTGGGCCCGGGGGCGCCAGCCCCGGCGCTCGAACCATGCTTGGAAGGTCGGCGGCAGGCCCTGCGCCGGCTCGGCCCGCCGGATCGCCGCGCTCGTCTCACGGCGGTGCAGCGCGCTTGCAGGTTTCGTCTTGGTGTGCATGGGCGAGAGTACGGCCACCGGGCTGTTGCAGGACAGGCCGGTATGCTAATGCCAAATGCGGCGCCAGTACGCGTCAATCCCGCCGAGCGAAGCGCAGAGCCGGCATGAAACTGGCAAGGACCGAGGAGACCAGGCACATGGACCGGCAACAATTCTTTGGCGACAGCGTTGCCGGCACGTTGATCCGGTTGGTGCTGCTCTCGGTCGTGGTCGGCATTGTGTTCTCCGCCCTCGGCATCACGCCCTTCAATCTGGTCGACCGGCTCGAGCAGCTCATCCGCAACATCGCCAATATGGGCTTCGACGCCCTCAACTGGGCCTTCAAATACTTCCTGCTCGGCGCGGTGATCGTCTTCCCGGTCTGGTTCGTCGTGCGCTTGGTGCGCGCGGGGCGGCGCGACCCCAAAGCGTGAGCCTCCGGCTCGGGCCCGCGAAGCCGGCGTCCGCGCACATCGGTCTGCCCACCCCGCATCATCGGTCCGCGTCGGCCGGAGAGCCGCGGACCCTACTCCAGGAGCCGGCATTGCTCTGCGTCAAAGCGCGGGTGGGGGCGGCAAGCTAGGCAGCACCTGGGACGAAACGAGATCGTCCTGATGTCTCAAGATATTCCAAGGGTTCCCATCATGGCCAAGACCGAGATCACCAAGTCCGCAGAGACCGCGCCGGCGCGTCCGCGCGACATCTTTTCTGCCATGCGCGATGAGATGGATCGGGTGTTTGAGCGCTTCGAGAGCGGCTGGCCGAACTGGCCCACGCTGTTTCGGCGCGACGGCGCCATCACCGTGCCCGAGCTCGACGTGCGTGAGAACGCCAATGCCATCGTCATCGAAGCCGAGCTGCCCGGCGTCGACGAGAAGGACGTCACCGTCACGCTTGCCAACGGCATGCTCACCATCAAGGGCGAGAAGAAGCAGGAGAAGGAGGAGAAGGGCGAAAACTACTACCTCGCCGAGCGCAGCTTCGGCAGTTTCGAACGCTCGATCCGTCTGCCCGACACGGTCGACGAGGCCAAGGTCGAGGCCAAGTTCGAGAAAGGCGTGCTGAAGGTCACGGCGGCGAAGAAGCCGGAGGCCGTGAAGTCCGAGCGCAAGATCGAGATCAAGAAGGCCTAGCCGTTCGTGGGGAAAGCAGCGCCCCCCTCATCGCGACTTGCCGTCGACGGTGGCGATCCCGGGCCGCCGCCGACGGCGTCGCTCGGCCCCTGGGGCGAGCGCGGCCATGATGAGGCCAACAGTGCCATCGCCGGCAAGCTGCGCGAGATGGCGGACGTGCTGGAGCAGCAGCAGGCCGACGGGTTCCGCATCGCCGCCTACCGCCGCGCCGCGGATACGCTGGACGGACTGAGGCCGTCGGTCCGAGAGATCGCGCAGGTCGATGGGCTGCCCGGGCTCATCGAGCTGCCGGGCATCGGCCGCGGCATCGGCATGGCCATCCTGGAGATGGTCACCACGGGACGCTGGAGCCAGCTCGAGCGGCTGCAGGGCGCCCTCCAGCCCGAGCAGCTCTTCCAGACCCTGCCTGGCATCGGGCCGGAGCTGGCGGCACGCATCCATGACGCGCTCCACGTCGATACGCTCGAGGCTCTCGAGCTTGCCGCCCACGAGGGCCGCCTGGCCAAGGTCCCGGGCATCGGCCACCGGCGCGCCGCCGCCGTCCGTGCGGCGATCGGTGAAAGGCTCGGCCACCGGCGCATTCGCCCCCTTCTCGCGGCGAAAGCTCCGCCGGTTGCGCTCCTGCTGGACGTGGACCGGGAATACAGGCAGAGGGCGGAGGCCGGTGAGCTGCGCACGATCGCCCCGAAGCGTTTTAACCCGAGCGGCGAGGCATGGCTGCCCGTGCTGCACACGGCACGCGGTGATTGGCGCCTGACCGCCCTTTATTCCAATACCCGCAAGGCGCATGAGCTTGGGCGGACCAGGGATTGGGTGGTCCTCTATTTTCACCTGGAGTCCGAGCCGGAGCTGCAATGCACCGTCGTGACCGACACGCGCGGTCCGCTGGCCGGCCGCCGCGTCGTGCGCGGTCGCGAAGGGGAATGCGCCGCCCATTACGCAGAGACACCCGCGGCGGCCGCACCGACACGCGCTGGCGTCGAGGGCGCAGCGGGCGCATCGCGTTGAAGCAGTGGCGAGTTGAAGCGGGAGAGGCGGCGAGCGCCATCGAGCCCGCCTTGAGGTGGTCCGGCCGTCATGGACTGGAATGTTGTCGTGACCGTCTACGACCAGCGCGGGCTGCGGCGCGCGCGCCGCTTCCTGTCGCGCCACGGCGAGGTCGCCACGACCGACTTCCACAACGTGCTGGTGTTGCAGGTGCCGGACATTGACGCATTCCTGGGCGCCATGGCTGCCGCTCTCGAGGACGACGCCGGCATCTTCAACGACATCTCGCGCATGGTGCCGGCCCAGGCGACCTTCTCGTTCGAGAGCCTCGCCCAGTTCGAGGACCAGGCGCGGACCATCGCCTGCGGGTGGGGCGACCGGCTCGCCGGGAAGTCGTTTCACGTCCGCCTGCACCGGCGAAGAGGGGATATGGCCGTCAAGCTCGGGTCCCATACCGAGGAGGTCGCCCTCGACAACGCCATCCTCCGCCACTTGAGCGAGACCGGGCGGCCCGGCTGCATAAGGTTCGAGGATCCCGACTATGTCCTCGACGTGGAGACGGTGGGCTCGCGTGCCGGCATATCGATCTGGTCGCGGGAGGACCTGAAACGCTTCCCGTTTCTGCGGGTCGATTGACGGCATCTCGGGCAGCATTCGATCTCGCAGCATCATCACGCTCGCCCCGTGTTGACCTCGGTCAACACCGTCTCCCGGCACGGCGGTAGCTTGGGCCAAAAGCGGGGCCGGCTTCGGAATCGGGCTGCGGCGGCCGACCACGGTCCTGCACTTGCCTCGTGGAGCGCTTTGCCATGACCGACCATACGGTGAAGTCTTTCGACCAGGAGCTCCAGCGGCTCAAGGAGATGGTCAAGACCATGGGGAGGCTGACCAGCGGGCAGCTCAAGGCCGCCGTCGATGCGATCGAGGCTTCGGATCGCGCCATGGCCAGGCGCGTCATCGAGCGCGAGCCGGAGGCGGATCGGATGGAGCACGAGATCGACAGGCTCGCCATCCGCCTGCTGGCGCTCAGGCATCCCGTCGCCATCGATCTGCGTGAGGTGCTGTCCGCGCAAAGGATCGCCAGCGAGCTGCAGAGGATCTGCGACTACGCCGAGGATCTGGCCGAGCGCTGTATCGGCCTGCACGCGGCCGGTGGCGAGCCTATGTCGGCGCTCACGGGCCTCGGCCGCTTTGCCTTGGCGCTGGTCGAGGACGCCATGACCGCCTACGCCAATGGGGACGCGCGCCAGGCCCAGGAGGTCTGGGCACGCGACAAGGACCTCGACGAGATGTACTCGCGCTGCTTCGGCAAGCTCCTCGCGTTCATGACGGGAGATGCGCAGCGCACCTCCACGGGCACCCAGATGCTGATGATGGCCCGCGCCCTGGAGCGCGCGGGCGACCGGGCAACCAACATCGCCGAGGACGTCCGCTACCTGGTCGAGGGAACGATCGTCGAGGAAGAGCGCCCGAAAGCCGACGTGACAAAGACTCTGTGATCTGTGCGGAATCGGGACGCTTTCGCCGGTCATCGCTCCTTCATGACGTGCGGAGCCCAGGATTGACCTTGTCCAATTCTTCTGGTCGTCTCGTGACATCCGCTCGATTGCCGCGGACCCACCGTTCCCTCGAGACCAATAGCGCGGCCGCCTGGACGTGAGGGCTCATGGAGTACAAGGACTACTACAAGGTCTTGGGGCTCGAGCGGGGCGCGACGCAGGATGAGGTCAAGCGGGCCTACCGCAAGCTTGCCCGCAAGTATCACCCCGATGTCAACAAAGAGGCCGGCGCGGAGGCGGCGTTCAAGGAGGTCGGCGAGGCCTACGAGGTGCTCGGCGACGCCGAGAAGCGTGCCGCCTACGACCAGCTGGGTCAAAACTGGAAGTCGGGGCAGGAGTTCCGGCCCCCGCCGGGCTGGGATGCAGGCTTCGAATTCTCCGGCGCGACCGCCGAGGGCGCGGGGGCCGAGTTCAGCGATTTCTTCGACGCCTTGTTCGGGCGCATGCGCCGGCGCGAGGGCGGGGCCCGCGGCAGGGCCGAGTTCCACGCGCGTGGCGAGGACCATCACGCCAAGATTCTCATCGATCTCAGAGATGCCTTCAGCGGCGCCACGCGCACCATCTCGCTGCGTGCCCCCGAGATCGACGAGAGCGGCGAGCTTGCGCTGCGGCACCGCACGCTCGACGTGCAGATCCCCAAGGGTGTGGTGGAAGGCCAGCACCTTCGGCTCAAGGGGCAGGGCGCTCCCGGCACCGGCCGTCTGCCCGCCGGGGACCTCTATCTCGAGGTGCAGTTCAAGCCGGACCCGCTCTACCGCGTCGTAGGCCGCGACCTCTACCTCGATTTGCCCGTGGCGCCATGGGAGGCGGCGCTCGGCGCCAGCGTCAGGATCCCGACGCCGACAGGCCCGATCATGCTCAAGGTGCCTGCCGGCTCCGCCCAGGGCGGCAAGCTGCGCCTCAAGGGACGAGGCATTCCCGCAGCCGAGCCCGGCGATCTCTACGCGGTCCTCAAGATCGTCCTGCCGCCAGCCGACAGCGAGAAGGCAAGGGAGCTCTATCAGAAGATGGCGAGCGATCTCGCCTTCGATCCGCGGCCACAATTCGGAGCCTAGGCATTCATGACGCAAACAGGCACGCCAGGCGTTCCCTCGCAAATCGTCGACGCGGACATCATGTGCACCCTCGACGAGCTCTGCCGCGCCTGCAATGTCGAGGCCGGCTGGATTGCCGAGCTGGTCGAGCACGGCATCATCGAGCCCGTCGGCAGGGCGCAACCTGAGTGGCGATTCGCCATGCTCAGTGTCGTCCGTGTCGCCAAGGCGAAGCGCCTGGAGCGCGACTTGGCCCTCAACCTGCCGGGCCTGGCCCTTGCCCTGGACCTCCTCGACGAGATCGACGACCTGCGATCGCAACTGAAGCTGAGCCGGCAGCTCGAGTGACGCCAACGGAAATATGCCCTGGCGTGCCAAGTCGCCTGGACTTTCCCAACAGCCAGACTTTCCCGACCAATGGACGCCATAAACGGTGCGATGATCATGTCGCGGCGAATCAGGCCGCGTCGACAACGGAGGGCAACATGAAGCTGATGATCGGCAAGCCTGACGATTCCGAGGTCGTCCTGGCAGAGCTGTCCGGCAATGTGTGGCGGCCGAACCCGAACCTGGTGGCCGACATGGCGAGCTTTCTGCAGGGCGCCGACCCCGAGCAGTTCGAGATGTGGGTCGAGGAGCCCGAATAGGCCGGCCGTGGCGGGCATGGGCCGGCACTGCGCTCGACTGGACTGACAGGGCTTTTGCAAACAGGAAATCCTGTGGGCGCCGGGATGGGTGGCGCCCACAGGACGAGATCGTCACGCCGTGCGGAAGTTACTTCTTCTTCGCAAGCGGCGAGGAGTTGATCTGGTTGAACACGTCCTCGGGCTTGGCGAGGGCGGAGCCGAGCTTGTTGAAGAAGTCGCTCGCGAACCTCTCGTCGCCGGCGGAGCAGGCGTCAAAGCCGCGCAGCGCGGTACGGCTCAGCTTGGCGTACTGCTCGGCCGTCAGGCTCTTGGCGAGCGGCGAGTTCTTGTCCCAGAAGTCCTTGTAGTCCTTGGCGCAGTCGGCTGCCCAGACCGGAGCGCTGAGCGCGGTGAGGGCAAGAGCGGTCAATGCCAGACGCTTCATCTTTGGTCTCCCTATCTAAGCTGCGATCGAACTCCCGTCGCTCGCTGATCCTAGATACGGGACAGCAAACGTCCAGGTTTCAATACCCCGAGAAAATTCTTCGGTCGCGCGCCAGGGCCTCTGTCCGGTTGTGATCAGCAGCCCGATCGGCAACCCCTGCGCGTGGCCCGGAGCCCTTAGGGTATGGCAACCGCTTGAAACTATTGTGAACCTCGGCCGTATCTGAAAACAGGCCGATCGCCGCGAAGAGACGGAGCGCCAACGGGGTCGGGACGGCCCGCGGATCATGAGCGAGAAAGACGACATCGACGCGCTGGCCGGCGAGTACGTGCTGGGCTCGCTGGACAGGGCCGAGCGCGCTGCGGTCGGGGCCCGCCGCAAGACCGACGCCGCCCTCGACCGGGCGATCACGGCTTGGGAGCGCCGCCTTGGGCCGCTGAGCGAGCGGGAGCCGGGGGTCGAGCCGTCGGGCCACCTCCGCGGCCGTATTCTGGCACGCATCTCTGCTCAGCCCAACGAGGTTTCAAGGTCGGCAGACATTACGCTGCTGCGTCGGCCGCCCCGCCGCAGGCGGATGCGCTGGATCGCGGCAGGCGCCACGCTGGCGGCCTGCCTGGCCTTGGCAATTGCCTGGCTCAGCCATCCGCACGTGGGCCAGCCCGACCGGCTCCAGCATGCCGCAATGGATTGCGGTCGCCTCTACAAGGACTTCTGGAACCGGTTCGAGCGGGAAGCGCTTGCCAGGGTGACGGCGGACGGACTGGCGGAGGTGAGCCGGGTGGCGCTGCGCGCCTACAACGCCTGTTCCGCGGGCGACGAGCAGAATGCGGCGGCGCTGTTCGACCGGCTGCGTGGAGCCGGGTTCTAGTACCCGTGAGCGCCGGGATCGGCCCGTCCGTCAAAGATGAAGCACACCGATTCTCGCCGCCTGTGCCACGGCGTCCGTCCGGCTTACGGCGTCGAGCTTCTCCAGCAAGGATGCCACGTGGTACTTCGCCGTGTGCGTGGAGATGCCCAGGCGCCGGGCGATCAGCTTGTTGGAGGCCCCTTCCGCCAGCAGCGCAAGCACCTCCAGCTCGCGGGCGCTCAAGGTGACGTCGGGCTCGACCTGGCCGGCGGCTGGGGGAGGATCAACGACCAGCACGTCGGGATCCTCTCCCGCCGCGACGATCTCGATCGCCTCCACCTCGCCCAGCGCAGACGCGATCCGTTCAGCAAGGGCGGCGTCCGCCACCTCGATCGCCAGCCGCACCCGTTCTCTCGCTGGCTCCTTCAAGAAGCAGGCCTCTCGCCGATTTGCAGCTTCGCCTGATGCAACTGGCCGCCCCGCCGCAGCTCGATGGTCACGACCCTGCCCGGGCTGTCGGGCCCCAGTGATCTGATGAGCGAGCGCAGCTCGCCGGTGGGCTTTCCATCCCAGCCCACCAGGACGTCGCCCTGGTGGATATCGGATGCCGCTCCCGGTCCCTTGGGGTCCACGCTCACAACAATGAGACCGGACCCGCCACCCTCGGCCGTTACCGGCTGCAGGGCAAGCCCCAGGTATCCACGCGGGATGCGCCCACGCGACTCGAGCCTTGCCGCGATCCGGCCGATAGTGACCGCGGGTATCACGAGCACGCGGCGGCGTGGCGCGAACACCGTCATGCCGAACGCCTGCCCCATCGCGTTCACGGCGAGCCCACCCTCCGCCGAGCGCGGCAGGCGGACGTTGAGCTCGACACGAGCGTCGATCTCGCCGCCGCGCATCGACTGCCAGGGGCCCCTGCTGACCGAGACCAGTCCGAGGGCTGCCGTCGGCGCGCCCTCCTCGGCGCCCACCGCCAGCGCGAGCGCGCCGGACGCGGGGATCGACGCGGCCATGGCCACGGCCGGCTGGTCCGACCGCTCGATCCTCAACAGCGCGATTGCGGTGCTGGGATCGCGCCCGGCGAGCTGCGCGGGAACCTCGGCCCCGCCGGGCAGCGTGACACGCACCGCGCCCTCTTCCGCGACGCCTTCGTCCGAGGTGACGACCAGCCCAGGTCGCCAGATGAACCCCGACGCGCGCATGCGGTGGGACGTCACCGAGACGAGGCTCGGCGCCAATCCCGCGACCATGCCTTCGAGCTCGGTCGAAACTCGTTGTACATCGCTGCTCATGGGACCTCCGTGGTTTGCAGGTTCCACAGATGTCCCCGGAGAGGCGGCTCGTCCACTGGCCATATGGGCAGGTCGAGCCGGGCGTGGCAGGCGCACCCCAGCCTTGGGTGCTCGCGAAAAGGGCCCGCGCCGATTGCTCGACACGGGCCCCGAAGACGGGGACCGGCAACCCGGCTAAAGGAACCGATCCCGGGCCGGATCGTGAAAAAGCCGCCCGTCACGGTCAAGCGCGTCGCGCCGAACTGTCAGGCTCGTGTCAGGGTGCGAGTGTCGCAAACGCAGCGGCGCCGAAGGCGGCCCCCACCGCACATCACATCCGTCCGTGAACAGTTACTCCGGGAACAGACTTGGTGGTCGCCGCGACCTATTCTGAGCACGGAAGGCGGGCGCCGACCGCGCGCCCACCCTCCTGCATCTCGGAGCGAGGATTGGTTCTCGACGGCAACGGAGCAACGCGATGGCCAGCGCGAGGCGTGTGGTCGTGACCGGCACAGGCGTGGTCACGCCGATCGGCAACGATGTCCCGACCTTCTGGACGGCGCTCAAGGAGGGGCGGTCGGGAGTAGGGCCGCTGCGCGACATCGATTTCGACGAGAAGTATGTGCGCGATCTCTTCATCCAGATCGCCTGCCAGGTGAAGGCCTTCGACCCCAAGACCAGGATCAAGAACCGCCTCCTGCTGCTGGCGGACCGCTACTCGCAGTTTGCCGGGGCCGCCGCGGCCGAGGCCTTCGCGCAATCCAGGCTCGCCATTCCGCTTGCCGACGGCTATCGCTCGGCCTGCATCATCGGCTCGGGTGCCGGCGGGCTGAACACGATCGAGTGGGCTTACAATCAGCTCTTCACCAAGAACCGGCGCGGCAACGATCCGCTGATGCTGCTCAAGTTCATCGGCAGCTCGGCGGCGGCGCACGTCGGCATCGACTACGGGATCAAGGGCCCGACTTTCGGCACCGTCAGCGCCTGCGCCACGGCCACGCACGCCATCGGCCTGCTGATGCGGTTCATCCGCGAGGGCCTGGTCGACGTCGGCGTCGCCGGTGCGTCGGAGGCGGCCATCAACTACGGCTCGATGAAGGCATGGCAGGCGATCCGCGTGCTGTCGCCCGAGGGTTGCTTCCCGTTCTCCAAGCGGCGCAACGGAACGGTGCTGGGCGAGGGCGCCGGTGTGCTCGTGCTGGAGGAGCTGGAGCACGCCAAGGCTCGCGGCGCCAATATCCTCGCCGAGGTGAAAGGCTTCGGCATGGCCTCCGACGCCAAGGACATGATCAATCCCGACATCGAGGGACCCAAGGAGGCCATGCGGCAGGCCTTGGAGGACGCCAGGCTGACGCCCTCGGACATCGACTACCTCAACGCGCACGGGACGGCGACCGCGCTCAATGACGTCAACGAGACGCGGGCGATCAAGAGCGTCTTCGGCAACGCCGCCAACAAGCTCGCCATCTCCTCGACGAAGTCCATGCACGGCCACCTCCTGGGCGCCAGCGGCGGCGTCGAGGCGGTTGCCTGCGTCAAGGCCATCGAGGAAGGCTTCGCTCCGGCGACGATCGGCCTGTCGGAGCCCGATCCGGAATGCGATCTCGACTACGTCCCCAATGTCGGCCGGCACATGAAGGTCGGACACGCCATGTCCAACTCCTTCGCCTTCGGCGGGCTCAACGCGGTGCTGGTGTTCGGACCCGCGCCGGCTTAGCGCGCCGACGGAAACGTCGGACACGCTCCTATCTCGGCAGGTCGCCTGTCAGCTGCGTGCTTCACACGACCCGGCCTGTGGCCGGCGCGACGTTACCGGCCGCGCTCGGTCGTGGTGCCGGCATCGCGCAGCCCGAAGCCGATGGCGTTGCCCTGGATCGCCTCGGGGCGCAGCGCCGACGGGGAGGCCGTCTCTGCGGCCGCCGGCCGCGGAGCATCGCGGTTGATGTCGAGCACCTCACCGTTGCCGCAGGTGCGCTGCGGCTGCGCCTCGCGCTTGCCGAGCCCGCCGTCCTCGGCCACGTTCGCGGGGCGAGAGAAGATCTTGCGCCACACCGCCACGATGCCGTCCGCCTGCTTGCGCGTGCCCGTGGAGGTGCCGCAATAGATGTTCTGGTAGATGTCCTCGATCCAGATGCGCTCGTGCTGTGGTGCGTTCTGTGCCGCCATGGTGATGAGCGCCAGCGCCCGCCGCTCGTCCTTCTTGACGTAGCGTCCGCGCCACAGCAGGTCGGCGAGAAGAGCCTGCGCGGCCGGATAGCTTTCCTCGGTCAGCACCGACAGGTAGTGCATGCCGCGCTTCACGTCCTCGCCGGAGCCATCCCCGCTCAGATACACCTTGGCGAGCTCGAACTGGGCGTCCTTGTCGCCGAAGAAGGTGGCGGCATGGTTGAGGTAGTCGACGGCGCGCTCGGGGTCCGGCGCCACGCCGATCTCCTTCACGCCCTCGCGCAAGTAGCCCGCCAGTGCGGTCAGCGCCTTGGCGACGAAGGGCGCGCGCTGACCGTCGTCGGGATCGGCGTCGGCGTTGTCGTCGGCCAGCTTCTGGAACAGCATGTACGCCTTGGCGTGATCGGTCAGCGCGCCGGCGTTGTCGGAGTAGATGCGGGCCAGGTAGAACTGGGCGAAGAACCGGTTGAGCTCCGGCCCCTTGCTCGCCGCCTCCTGCAGCGCAGGGATGGCGATCTCGTAGTAGCCCGACTTGTAGGCACCGAGGCCCTGCTCGAACGCCGCCTGAGGCGACGCATACCTGACGCCGCCGGCCCAGGACGTCCCCGCAGTAGCGATCAGCGCCGCCGCCAGCGCCGCGCTATATATCCGCATAGCAAACAACTTCCGCTCTCCCGCCCGCGTGCGTGACCGCGCCCTTGCGGGCCGGCCCCACCTGATCCGCGTACTTTCTCAAGACGCCGCTTTGATACGGATTCGGCGGCGCCTTCCAGGCCTTGCGCCGCTTCTCGAGCTCAGCCGCACTGAGCTCGACATCGAGTGTGCCCTTCTCGGCATCGATTGCGATCATGTCGCCGTCGCGCAGCAGCGCAATCGGTCCGCCGACCGCCGCTTCCGGACCGACGTGACCGATGCAAAAGCCGCGCGTGCCGCCCGAGAACCGGCCGTCAGTGATCAGCGCAACCTTCTCGCCCGCGCCCTGGCCGTAGAGCGCCGCCGTCGTCGACAGCATCTCGCGCATGCCGGGGCCGCCCTTCGGCCCCTCGTAGCGGATGACGAGGATGTCGCCGTCCTTGTAGTCGCGCCTGTCGACCGCGGCGAAGCACTCTTCCTCGCTGTCGAACACGCGCGCTGGTCCGCGGAACTGCAACCGGGTCATGCCGGCAACCTTCACGATGGCGCCGTCCGGCGCCAATGAGCCCTGCAGCCCCACAACTCCGCCCGTTGGTGATATTGGTCTTGAAACGGGATAGACAACCTTTTGATCCGTATTGAACTTCACGTTTTCGAGATTCTGCTTGACGGTCTTGCCGGTGACGGTCAGGCAATCCTCGTGAAGGTAGCCGCCGTCGAGCAGCGCGCGCATGATCTGCGGCACACCGCCGATGTCGTACACGTCCTTGGCCACGTACTTGCCGCCGGGCTTCAGGTCGGCGATGTAGGGCGTCCGCTTGAAGATCGCGCACACGTCCATCAGGTCGAATTCGATTCCGCACTCGTGCGCCATCGCCGGCAGGTGCAAGCCGCCGTTGGTGGAGCCGCCCGTTGCCGCCACGATCGTTGCCGCATTCTCGAAGGCCTTGCGGGTGCAGATGTCGCGCGGACGGATGCCGTCGGCCAGCAGGCGCATCACCGCCTTGCCGCTCGCCACCGCGTATTCGTCGCGGCTCTCGTAAGGTGCGGGCGCGCCGGCCGAGGCGGGAAGCGCCAGCCCGATGGCCTCCGACACCATCGCCATGGTGTTGGCGGTGAACTGTCCGCCGCAGGCGCCGGCACCGGGGCAGGCAACGCACTCGAGCTCGTGCAGGTCTTGGTCCGACATCTTGCCGGCGGAGTGCTGGCCCACGCCCTCGAACACGTCGACGACGGTGACATCCTTGCCGTGGAACTTGCCGGGCAGGATCGAGCCGCCGTACATGAACACGGACGGCACGTTGAGGCGCAGCATCGCCATCATGACGCCGGGCAGCGACTTGTCGCAGCCGGCGAGGCCGACCATGGCGTCGTAGCAATGGCCGCGCATGGTCAGCTCGATCGAATCGGCGATCACCTCGCGCGACACGAGCGACGACTTCATGCCCTGGTGGCCCATGGCGATGCCGTCGGTCACGGTGATGGTGCAGAACTCGCGCGGGGTGCCGCCGGCCTCGCTCACGCCCTTCTTGGCCGACTGCGCCTGGCGCATGAGGGCGATGTTGCAGGGCGCCGCCTCGTTCCAGCAGGAGACGACGCCGACGAACGGCTGGTGGATCTCCTCCTCGGTGAGACCCATCGCGTAGTAATAGGACCGGTGCGGTGCGCGCGACGGCCCTTCGGTGACGTGGCGGCTGGGAAGCTTGGACTTGTCGAATGTCCGTGCGTCCATAGTGCTTCATGCTCCTCGGCCGTAGCCCGCTGTCCAACGCTTCGTCACGACGGCCCGGCGGAAACGCGAATGGCCGGCAATAAAACTTCTCGCCGGGCCGCCGCTTGCGGGCAGGCCAAGTTCGCGGAGAGTGGCGCGTGCCTCGAACGGGCACGCCATCCCCTGGTGAATGCGATCCGCAACCAACTTGTCGAGTGTTTGTGGCCCAAGAGTGGCATGATGGCGCCATTTTGTTGCCGTGCAGCAACAGTTGGTAAACCAGTTTCAAGGCCCGGCAGAGGCGTGCTCGGTGCCTCGTTATGTTTCCAGGGAAACAGTGACTTGCTCGCGGTCGGGCTATTGTCGCGTCCGTCGGCCGTCGTCCCACGCGTTTCCGGGGACGTCTGCCGCCATGCTAAATTGTCGCGCCCTCTGAGCAATTCTCCTCGAGGCTTCGCATGTCGTTCGTCGACGTTTCCGCCACGCCCCCTCCGGGTGCGACCGCGCCTCACATCACCTGGGTGCACCCGCCCGGGGGCTTCGTGGGTCTGAGTCTTCTCAACGGCGTCCTGCGCATCCTCACGCTCGGCGTCTATCACTTCTGGGGCAAGACCGAGGTTCGCCAGCGCATCTGGTCGGCGGTGCGCGTCAACGGCGAGCCGCTGGAATACCGCGGCACCGGAGGCGAGCTCTTCCGCGGCTTCCTCATTGTCTTCTTCCTCATCCTGCTGCCCCTGGGCGCGGCGAGCTTCGCCTCCTCGCTGTTCCTGAGCCCCGCGATGCACGGGATCTACAACCTCGGCTTCTGGGCCGTGCTGCTCCTGCTCTCCGGCATCGGCATCCACCGCGCCCGCCGCTACCGGCTCTCGCGCACGCGCTGGCGCGGCATCCGCGGCGGCCTGTCGGGGCAGTCGCGCGGCTTCGCCTGGACCTATCTGTGGACCATGCTGCTCGTGCCCTTCACGCTCGGCTGGATCGTGCCGTGGCGCACGGTGCGCCTGCAGAAGGCGCTCATGGCCGAGACCCGCTTCGGCGACAAGGCGTTCACGTTCACGGCCAGCGCCGGGCCGCTCTACAAGCGCTTCTGGGTGCTGTGGCTCGGCACGCTCCTGCTCATTCTCGGCGTTTCGACGGCGATCGGTGTCCTCGCTGCTGCCAGCATGACTGCCCAGCCTGCTGCCGCTCCCAACCTCGGCCAGCTCCCGCCCCACAGCATCGCCGCGATCATCGCGCTGGTGCTCGGCGGCTTCCTCGCGTTCGCCATGCTGCACGCCTGGTACAGCGCGCGCGTGCTCAATTACTTCGCCGCCGAGACCGCGCTGCAGGGCGCGCGCTTCATGCTCAGCGCCACGGCGCCCAGCCTGGTGTGGCTCGCCGCGAGCAACTACCTCTTGCGCATTTTCTCGCTGGGCTTTCTGACGGCGGTCACCGAGGCGCGCTCGATGCGCTACATCGTCGACCGCCTGTCCTGCGACGGTGCGATCGCCTGGCACGAGATCGGACAGAACCCCGATGCCTTGCTGAAGCGCGGGGAAGGGCTTGCGGAGGCTTTCAATGTCGATGCCTTCTAGCGGCGCGCGCTTTGCGGGCATGCTCGGGAGCGGCACCACCGCCGCCGCCAGGGCCGTCTCGGTCCGCATGGCCGGCGGCGGCCTCGAGCTGCGCATGGAGGGGGAGCCGCGCACGCAGGTGTGGGCCTACGAGGACCTGCAGTCGAGCGTGCCGCTCCGCTCCGATGCTGGCGACGTCCTCCTCAGCCGCAAGCCCGACGGCGTCGAGACGCTGTTCGTGGCCGATCCGTCCTTCGCGAGCCTGCTCCTGGCGCGCGCTCCCGCGCTGTCGCCTGCGCGCCAGCGCTGGCAGGGCCTGAAGCCCGGCCTCGCCGTGCTCGCCGCCGTCGTGGCGATCGTCGCAGGGCTGTGGTCGCTCGACCTCCACCCGGCCAAGGCGATGGCCCGTGTCATGCCGCTCCATTCGCGGCAGGTCCTGGGCGGCGCCGTCGTCGCCTCGCTGGCCAAGGACCGCAAGGTCTGCGAGACGCCGGCGAGCCGCGCGGCGCTCGACCGGCTCACCAAGCGCCTCGTCGGGGCCGCATCCGACAAGCCGGTGCCCCTGCGCATCACGCTGTTCGACTGGGGGCTCGTCAATGCCTTTGCCGTGCCCGGCGGGCAGATCATCCTGACGCGTGGTCTCGTCCAGCTGGCGGGCTCGCCTGACGAGGTGGCGGGCGTCCTCGCTCACGAGATCGGCCACACCCTGGAGCTCCATCCCGAGGCCGGCATCATCCGCCTCGTCGGCCTCTCCGCCGCCACCCAGCTCGCCTTCGCCGGCTCCTCGGGCACCGCCACCAACGTCGGCGTCCTCCTCACGCAGCTGCGCTACTCGCGCATCGCCGAGCGGGAAGCCGATGCGCATGCGCTGCGCATCCTCAAGGGGGCGGGGATATCGGCGAAGGGATTCGGCGATTTCTTCGAGCGCCTCGAGGCCAAGAACCCCTCAGCCGCCACCGTTCCGGAGATCCAGGTTCTGAGCACCCACCCCGTGACGGCGGAGCGCATTGCCCTGGTGCGCGCGCAGCCCGCCTACGCTGCCACGCCGGCGCTCTCCGCCGAGGACTGGCGTGCGCTGCGCGAGGCCTGCGGACCGGCGCCGGCGCGCCCGCAGGCTCCGGCCACGTCTCCCCGCACAGCGTCCACGCAGACGCCCGCACCCTCTCCTGCCCCCGCTCCGGCTCCGGCCAAGTCCGACCCCCAGGCCGACCGCGAGATCGCCGAGGCGACCAAGGCGCTCGAGACCAACCCCAAGGACATCGCCGCGCTGCAGAAGCGCGCGCGTGCCTACGCACGCAAGAACCAGCACGAGGCCGCGCTCGCCGACTACGCCAAGGCCGTCGATCTCAAGCCCGGTGACGCCACGCTGCAGTACGGCCGCGGCACGGCCCTGCAGAACCTGCATCGCTACGAGGAGGCGCTCGGCGCCTACGACGCGACCCTGCGCCTCTCGCCCAGCCACAGCAACGCCCGCAACAACCGCGGTAATGTCAACCGCGTGCTCAAGCGCTACGATGCTGCCCTGCTGGACTTCGACGAGATCATCCGCACCGAGCCTGGGTTCGTGCACGCGCTCTACAACCGCGGCCTGGTCTATCGCGAGATGAACCGCCTCGAGGAAGCGGTGCGCGATTTCACCGCCGCCATCGCGCAGGATAAGGCGTATACGGCGGCCTACGCCAGCCGCGGTCTGACGTACGAGAAGATGGGCAACCGCGACAAGGCGGTCGAGGACTATCGTGCCGCCCTGGCCTTGCCCGCCAAGTACAACAACGGCACCTGGGCGCACACCACAGCGCGGGATCACCTGAAAACCCTCGCCGCCGACACGCTTTGATGCCGCCTTTTCGGTGAGGTGGGCAGAGAGTGCGGGCGGCCCAGGCTTCGCCCCATTCTTGCTGTCGAATGGCGTGGCCGGGATTCTTGAGGGATGTTGCATGCGCTGGCTCGTGAGAGGCCTGCTCATCGCCCTGCCGATCGCTTGCCTCTATGCCGCCTGGCCTATTCAATCGGCGCTGGAGATCCGCGAGGCGATCGCCGCCGGAGACACCGCGACGCTCAACCGCAAGGTCGACTGGGTGGCGCTGCGCGCCTCCCTCAAGGCCTCCGTCACGCCAGCTACCATGGCCCGGCTGGCGGCCGATCCGGATGCGCCCAAGCCCACGCTGTGGCAGCGTGTCAAGGCAGCGGTGGCGCCGTCCATGGCCGACAGCGTCATCGACCGCTACGTCACGCCCGAGCACCTGCCGATCCTGCTTGGCTACCGCCAGGTCTATCGCGGCACGGTGCGTCCGGCGCTCGGCCTCACCGAGCCGCCCACGACGCTTGCCGGCACGTGGCTTGCGGGTTCCGCCGTGGATCGTTTCGCCAGCTTCTGGGTGAGGGTGCGCCGCGCCGTCTTCTACTCGCCCACCCGCTTCCTGCTCGAGGTCGAGGACAAGTACCGGCCCGGCCGCCGCTATGTCGGCACGCTCGAGCTGATCGGCCTAGATTGGAAGCTCACCGGACTGAGCGTGACGGGCGAGGGCCTCTGAGCGTCGTCTCGTCAGTTGCCGGGCAGCCGCAGCAGCTCGGTCACCGCGTTCTCGAGCCGCGAGGTGGTCTGCGGTCCGAGCCAGAGCAGTCCGACGACCGCCGCGATGGCCACCAGGAGCGGTGCTGCGATCCTCCGCTCGCGACGCTCGCGCCGCCTCTTCCTGGGAGGATCGCTGTAGCTGTCCTTGAAGGCGATGGCCATCTCCGGCCCTCTCCTGCAGCCTGGTGGAGATTGGGCAGTGTGCCGACGTTCCGTGAATCGCGCGTAAAGTCCGCGCGCGAGCGTCAAGGCGACTTCGCGCAAGCGAAGCCTTAATGGCCGTGCCAAAGGCGAGCGGTGCGCTCGGGGCACGGGCTCAGCGCATCAGCTTCTCCACGAGCGCGGCGGCGGCCGCGTCCTGGCCCTGCGCGCGCTGCCCCAGTCCGCGCACGACGCCGGCGCGGTCGCGCGGCTCGCGGTTCTGGCTCATCTTCGCCTTGCCCTCGAGGCGGGTGATTGTGAGCTTCAGGCCGATGATGCCGCGCGCCATGACCGCTAGGTAGCTCTCGGGCGCGTCCGACGTCGACCAGGGCTCCTCGTGGGGCGCCTCCTGCTGGCGGCTCAGCTCGGCGACGTGCATCAGCAACCAGTCCTGGTCCTGCACCACCTCCAGCCGGCCGTAGGCATGCACCACCGCATAGTTCCAGGTCGGCACCACCTTGCCGTGCTCGGCCTTGGAGGGATACCAGCCCGGGCGGATGTAGGCCTCGGGGCCCTGGAAGATCATCAGCGCATCCGCATCCGGGGCGAAGCTGCGCCACTGCGGGTTCGGCCGCGCCAGATGGCATTCGACGCGTCCGAGCGGCGCGGCGGCGTCGACCTTGAGAACGGTCGGCAGGTGGGTTGCGACTAGGCCGTCGGCCCCGTTGGTGACGAGGATGGCGAACGGATGGGCGCGCATCAGCGCGTGCGCCTCCCCCATGTCCTCCACCTTGAAATCCTTGGGCGTGTACACGGCAATACCTCCGGCCTGGCCATGCGCCGTCGCTCGGATCGAGCGCCCGTCTTGTAGACCGTCGGTGCACGCCTGCCAAACGCCCGCCTGCCGAGAGCGCAAGCAAGCGGGACGCTTTCGGTAACCACGCCCCTTGTGGGCTTGCCGTCGCGGATTGTCTTTCCTCCTAGAATTGCCGCTAGTGTGATGATCGAGAAGTCCGCATCATCGCTCTGGGCCTGGTGGAGAAGCGGACTTCTCGATCTCGATCACACTCGCTTATTGACTTTGCTAGTGTCCTTCAGATCGCGAAATTCGTTCCGGGCTTGCCGCAGATGCAGACGAATTTCGCGCTCTGGACACTAGACTGCGCACAGCGCCCGATTGAGCCGGATGCGCGTGGAGGAAACGGTGGACGCCCAGGCGGAGGCGCGGGAGATCCTGCGCGAGCGCGCCTTCCAGGTGCTGGAGCACGGCCGGCGCCGGGAGCCTCTGTCGCGCGCGCTCGATGTGCTTCTCGTTCTCCTCGTCCTCGCCAATGTCGCGGCTACCGTCGCCTACACGGTGCCGGACATCGCCGCGCATCATGGCGCCGCCCTCCAGCTCTTCGACCGCATCTGCGTGCTCGTCTTCGCCGTGGAATACGCGGGGCGTCTCTGGGCCGCACCCGAGCATCCCTTGCTGCGCCGCTACACGGCGCTCGGCGCGCGCCTGCGCTTCGCCGCCACCCCGCTGATGGTCATCGACCTGCTGGCCCTCCTGCCGCTGCCGCTCGAGCTGCTCTTCCCCGGCAGCGAGCTCGTGCTGCTGAGCCGGCTCGTGCGCTTCCTCAAGCTCGCGCGCTACTCGCCGGCGCTCGCCACCATCGGGCGCCTCATCGCCCGCGAGCGGCGCGCGCTCTTGGCCTGCATCATCATCTTCATTGGAGCCCTGCTCGCTGCGGCGGCCGCCATCCACGTGGCGGAGGGCGCCGTGCAGCCGGCCATGCTGGGCGACATGCCGAAGGCCATGTGGTGGGCGGCCTCGATGCTGGCCAAGATCGGCGGCAGCGAGATCGCTCCTCCCGTCACCACGCTCGGGCGCATCATCGCCGCCATCACCGTGATGCTCGGCATCGGATGCTTCGCACTGCCGGTCGCCATCATCGGTCGCGGCTTCTACGAGGAGATCCGCCGCCGCGATTTCGTCGTCACCTTCGCCATGGTTGCGCGCGTGCCCCTCTTCGCCCGCCTCGACGCGGCCGCCATTGCCGATCTCGTGGGCATGCTGCGCGCCCGCACCGTGCCGGCGGGCACCACCATCATCCGCAAGGGCGAGCGGGGCGACGCCATGTATCTCATCGCCAGCGGCCGGGTGGAGGTGGCTTCGGCCGCCGGCAATGTGCGCCTCGATGAGGGGGATTTCTTCGGCGAGATGGCGCTGCTGGCGCGCGAGCCCCGATCGGCGACCGTGACCGCGCTGCGCTCCACCGACCTGCTGATCCTCGATGCCGACGAGTTTCTGCGCCTCGTCGATCGCCTGCCCGACGTCGGCACCAAGGTCCGCGCCGTCGCCAGCGAGCGCAAGCTCGGGCCCGCCCGCACCTGAGCCGCCTTGCCGTCCCAATCCGGCACAACGGGCTCGGCCCGGAACTTGAAGTGCCGGGAGGTCCAGCAGTGGTCCAGCAACCGAGCCTTGCGCCCATGGCCCTCCACCGCCGCCGCTTCCTCGCCTTCTCCGCCGTCGGGGCCGCGGCTGCCGCGTCGCCGCTCGTCTCGGCTCGGGCCACTGCAGGTCCCATCTCGGTCCTCGGCCTGGATGCTGCCCAGCTCGGCGTGCGCGCCGGCAGCCCCGACGACCAGTCGCGCGCTTTGCAGTCGGCCATCGACCGCGCTGCCGCTGCACGCGTGCCGCTGGCGCTCGCGCCCGGCGTCTACCGTGCCGGCGACCTGCGGCTGCCGGCGGGCGGGCAGATCATCGGCGTGCGCGGCGCAACCCGGCTCGTCCTGACGCGTGGCCCTTCGCTCGTCTCGGCGACACGCGCCGACGCCGCGGCGCTCACCGGACTGGTGCTCGACGGCGCCGGCATCTCCCTTCCCGCGGAGCGCGGCCTTGTGCATTTCACAGAAGGTAGGGGCATACGCATCAGCGACTGCGAGATTGTGGCGTCGGCCCGGCACGGGATCATGCTGGAGGCTGTCGAAGGCGAGGTGACGGGCTCGACCGTGCGCGGCGCGCGCGACTCCGGCATCCTCTCGCTCGATGCGCAGGGCCTCAGGATCGCCGCCAACACGGTGTGCGAGTGCGCCAACAACGGCATCCTGGTGTGGCGCTCCGAGGCCGGCGACGACGGCACGCTCGTCCTCGACAACCGCGTCGAGGACATCGCCGCGCGCGCCGGCGGCTCCGGGCAGAACGGCAATGCCATCAATGTATTTCGCGCCGGCAACGTCATGGTGCGCGGCAACCGCATCAAGGGGGCGGCGTTCTCGGCCGTGCGCGGCAATGCGGCCTCGAACCTGCAGATTGCCGGCAATACCTGCATCGGCCTCGGCGAGGTTGCGCTCTATGCCGAGTTCGGTTTCGAGGGCGCGCTGATCGCCAACAACGTGGTCGACGGTGCGGCCATCGGCGTCGCCGTCACCAACTTCAACGAGGGCGGTCGGCTGGCCGTGGTGCAGGGCAACCTCGTCCGGAATCTCGTGCCCTTCCGCCCCGCCGGCACGGATCCTAACGATCCGGCCGGTATCGGCATCGGCGTGGAGGCCGATACGGCGGTGTCCGGCAACGTGATCGAGAACGCGCCGACCGCCGGCATCCTGCTCGGCTGGCGCCGCTACCTGCGCGACGTGAGCGCGACGGCCAACGTGGTGCGCGGCTGCGGCATCGGCATCGCCGTCTCCGTGGCGGCCGGCGCCGGACCGGCCATGATCGCCGACAACCTCATCTCCGGCTCCCGCCGCGGCGCCATCCTCGGCATGGACGGCCACGCCACCGTCACCGGCGACCTCCCCGGCAGCGAAGCCGCCCGCTACGCGCACCTCACCATCAGCGGCAACCGGCTGCGCTGAATTTCGTACCTGTCCCCTCTCCCCACTCTTCAGTGGGGAGAGGGCTAGGGTGAGGGCGGCACAAAGCGCCTACGCTCGCGGCTGGCCCTCACCCCGACCCTCTCCCCGCATGCCCTCGGGCTTGATGTAGGCACGACCTACAAGTTGACGGCCCGAGGGCTTGCGGGGAGCGGGAGACGGAGCGCGCTCCATCACTCCAGCGGCGACCGCTGCGCTTGCCGGTGCCATTCCACTCACGCGGCGTTGGCCGCCTTCCACTTGAGCGGTCTCACCGGCACCTTGCTTGCGCGCTCCGCGTGCCAGATGTCATGCTGCATTTGAAGGGCAAGCCAGAATCGGGGACCATTGCCGAATGCTGAGCCTAGGCGCCGCGCCATCTCCATGGAGACGGACCGCCTTTCGTTGATCAACTCGGAAAGCGCCACTCTGCTGACCCCCAGGTGTCTGGCGAGGTCTTTGATCGTCATCCCAAGCTCCGGCAAGATGTCGTCTCGTATGAACTCCCCCGGATGGGGCGGCTCGATCCTCAGGGCTTCTTCCTGATTTGTCATTGTAGTCCCCCGACCCCTCACTCTAGCGGCAACCCAACGTAGTTCTCCGCCAGCGTCGTCTGCGCGGCCCTGGAGCAGGCGAGGTAGGCGAGCTCGGCGGCTTGCGCGCGCCGCTCGAAGGGGCTCGCCTCCGGAAAGCGGTGGGTCAGGCCCGTCATCCACCAGGAGAAGCGCTGCGCCTTCCATACGCGCGCGAGGCATCGGGCCGAATAGCCGTCCATCAGGTCCGTGCGGCCCGACTTGTAGAAGGCCACCAGCGCCTCGGCCAGGAAGCGCACGTCGGCAGCGGCGAGGTTGAGGCCCTTGGCGCCCGTGGGCGGCACGATGTGGGCCGCATCGCCGGCGAGGAACAGCCGCCCGTAGCGCATCGGCTCGGCCACGAACGAGCGCAGGGGCGCCACGCTCTTCTCGATTGAGGGCCCGGTGACGAGGGAGGCCGCGGCGTCGGACGGGATGCGGCGCCTCAGCTCGCTCCAGAAACGCTCGTCGGGCCAGTCGTCGACGTCCTCGTCGGCCGTCACCTGCAGATAGTAGCGGCTGCGCGTCGTCGAGCGCATTGTGCAGAGCGCAAAGCCGCGCTCGCTGTTGGCATAGATCAGCTCGTGGTTGACCGGCGGCGTATCGGACAGGATGCCGAGCCAGCCGAACGGATAGACCCGTTCGTAGATGCGGATCACCTCCTGCGGGATGGCCTGCCGGCTCACGCCATGGAAGCCGTCGCAGCCGGCGATGAAGTCGCAGGCGATCTCGTGCGCCCGCCCGCCCTTGTGATAGCGCAGGCTCGGCCTGTCGTTGCTGAGCCCGTGCAGGCTCACGTCCTCGGCCTCGTAGACGACCTCGGTGCCCGCAGCGGCGTGGGCGTCCATCAGGTCCTTCTGGATCTCGGCCTGCCCGTAGATGGTGACGACCTTGCCGGCGAGGCCCTTGAGGTCGATGCGGTGGCGCCGGCCGTCGAAGGCGAGCTCGACGCCCTCGTGGATGAGCCGCTCGCGTGCGAGCCGCGCGCCGACGCCTGCCTCGGTGAGGAGATCGACCGTGCCCTGCTCCAGCAGCCCGGCGCGGACGCGGGCGCGCAGGTACTCGGGCGTGCGGCGCTCCAGAACGACCGTCTCGATACCCGCAAGCGCCAGGAGCCGTGCGAGCAGCAGGCCCGATGGTCCGCCGCCAACGATGCCGACCTGTGTGCGCATACGCCATTCCTAGTCGGGAGTGTCTAAGGCGGCAACATGCAAACCCGGCAAATCGTCAGCCCTTGCCGATGGGGATGGAGGCGTTGCCGGTCCAGATCAGCACCGCGAGCAGGACCACGCCGAGAATGAGGCTCCAGGCGATCAGTTTCTTCTCGATGGGCAGCAGCGGCTCGGCGTGCATCTTGCCGATTTCCTCGCCGATGCGCGGCTTGTCACCTTGATCTGCCATTTTGCAGCCTCCTGCGCCTCAGCCGGCGATGGGCGGCTTGATGCCGGCAAAGAACAGCCACGATATGATGAGGCCCGCCCAGATCACGAAGCCGAACAGCGAGACGACGTACACCGCCGCCAGCCTGGCGATGCCCTCCTGCCAGAGCAGCTTCAAGTCGGACATCAGTCCGATCGAGAAGAACGTCAGCACGAAGAACACCTGGCGAAAGACATTCGCCTGGTCCATGGCGGCGTTGGCGGTCCTGAGGGAGGCAGGGCTGGAGCCGAGGCCGATCAGCAGCACGATGAGAAAGGTTGCGAGGAAGCCCAGCACGAATTTCGGGAACCGCTCCCAGATCTCGCCGACGTGCAAGGCATCGCCCCCCTGGCGCGGCTCGATATGGCGCGTCCAGATGTAGGCCAGGATGAAGGCCCAGATGCCGATGAAGATGTCGATGAAAATCTTGATGGTGGTCGTCGTGCCCACCATCCAGCCGGCGCCGTACTTGACCCCGCGCGCAGCCGCATCGCCGTAGATCAGAGCTTCGGTGATGGCGCCGCTGGCGACCGCTGCGCCATCGGTCTTGACCGCCAATCCCATCCACGCGGCGGCGACGAGCGGCTCCTCGCCAAGAAAGGCGCGAGCGGCAAACGGCAGGATCAGCAGCTCGACCATCGCGAACACCACGACCAGCGAGGAGACCATGACGGCCACCACGGGGCGGGCGCGGATGGCGCCGGCCGTGGCGATGGCGGCGGAGACGCCGCAGATGGAGATGCCGGAGGCCAGCGGCGCCGCCCACTCCCGGCTGAAGCCGAACCACTTGCGAGCGACGAAGTACACCACCGCCCAGTAGATGAGGTAGGCCTCGACGATGGCGGCAAGCCCGCGCCACATGATCGACGAGGCGAGGCCGAGCTGCTCGGCCGCCTTGACGCCGACCGTGCCGCCGAGGATGACGATGGCCGTCTTGATGTAGAGCTCCGGACGTGCCGCCTCGCTCAGCCATCTGCCAACCGGGGGCAGAAGGTTGGCGATTGCCAGGCCGACCAGGAGGGCGAGGACATAGCCGAACTCGCCGGTCAGACGCAGCGACCAGCCGAGCCCCAGCCGCTGCATTTCGGCCGGCGTCGTCACGGCAATGTAGGCGTAGTTGCCGAGCACCCAGGACAGGTACGACAACCAGAACACCAGCGTGAAGCCGACGACGAACCTCAGGACGTTCGCGCCGAGAAGCCAGGCTGCGACGGTCATCAACGCGAGGAAGAAGCCGTAGGTGATGAGGAGCAGGAGCGGCGCGCTGAGTTGTCCGTAGGCGGCAGAGACGGGACGTACGGACTTGCCGATCTCGAGCCAGGTTCTGGGGCCGGTCGCCCAGCCCAGCAGATTACTTCCGAAGAGAAGGCCGAGCGCGAGCACGAAAACCACCGCGCCGATCAACACCGCAAGCCAATCCTCGCTCCATCGGCCCGTCTGAGCCGCTTTGATCGAAGCGTCGGCGCTGAGCGCTTGCTGGGCCATGGGTCGACCTCGCGTAAGGGGCGACGACTATTAGGAAAATATCTTACATGGCGTCAATATGGATCGATAAAAAGAAATCTCATTGCGGATATGCCTGCTATATCTGAAATTCATTTGCTCTGGGCAGTGAAAAACGGCCAAGCCATCGTGCAGGCAGCCCAAGGCCCAGGTTCCCTGTATTCTGAGGCCTCGCGCCTGCCTCTGAACCCTCTACGGATAACACGATGATCGCCACGTCGACCTTCTCCGCCGATGCGCTCCTGTCCGAGCTTCTGGACTGGGTGCGCATCGAGAGCCCGACCTACGATCCGGCCTCCGTCGACCGCATGGAGGATTTCATCGCGCCCAAGTTCGCCGCGCTCGGCTTCTCGGTGGAGCGCTTGCCCGGTCGCGACGGCCTCGGCGGCATGCTGCGCTGCCACCGGCCCGGCCGGCGCAACGGTCCGGGCATCCTGATGATCGCCCACGCCGACACGGTGCATCCCGTGGGCACGCTCGCCGGCAAGCTGCCGATCCGGCGCGAGGGCGACAAGTGCTTCGGCCCGGCGATCTACGACATGAAGGGCGGGACGGTCATCGCGCTTGCTGCCCTGAAGGCGGTGATCGGCGCCGGCAAGCTCGACCTGCCCGTGACCTTCATCATAAACCCGGACGAGGAGATCGGCAGCCCGACCTCGCGCGAGGTGATCGAGGTAGAGGCCAGGCGCCACAAGTACGTGCTCGTTCCCGAGCCGGCCAAGGGTCCGCGCGGCGAGGTGACGACCGGCCGTCACGCCTTCCAGCGCTTCTTCCTCACTACGCACGGGCGACCCGCGCACTCCGGCTGGACCAATAAGGACGGCCGCTCCGCCGTGCGGGTGATGGCGCAGATCATCGAGGAGCTCGAAAGCCGCTCCGATTTCGACAACGGCCCCACCTATGCCGTGAGCGTGATCCACGGCGGGCAGTGGGTGAACTGCGTGCCCATGACGTGCACGGCGCAGGCGCTGTGCGTCGCCCGCGATATGGCGACCTTCGCCGAGATCGGCCGGGTGATGGATGGCCTCGTCGGCGTGCGCTCGGACGTGCGCATCGAGGTGGTGCGCGGTCCCGTGCGGCCCCTTTGGACCGCGCACGCCGGCACGATGGGGCTCTACGAGCGCGCTCGGCGCATCGCCGCCGAGATCGGCTTCGAGCTGCCGCATGCCCAGCACGGCGGCGGCTCGGACGGCAACTTCACCGGCGCGCTGGGCGTGGCCACGCTCGACGGCCTGGGCGTCATGGGCGGCGGGGCGCACACGCACGAGGAGCACATCCTCGTCTCCTCCCTGGTGCCGCGCGCAACCCTGCTCGCCCGTCTCGTCGCCGAGCTCGATTGAAGCACCCCGGGACTGAACGCGAACCGCCGCCAGCGTCATTCCGGCGAAGGCCGGAACCCAGGACGGCGGCAGCGGGAGAGTGGTTCAGATCAGCGTGTATGCCCGGTCAGGTGGACTGGGTCCCGGCTTGTCCTGCTCCCCGGCTTCACCCGCGAGCAGCGCCGGGATGACGCTGGTGCGCGCTCGTCGTGCGCCCCGAGCGTCATTCCGGCGAAGGCCGGAACCCAGAGCACCGAGCAGCGGGGCGCGGATCGAGCTGTTGGACGCACATGGCCAAGTGGACTGAGCCTCGATCGCTGGCTTCGCCCGTGGCCAGTCGCGAGCAATCCGGAGGCGGTCAATCCGCCGAAGCGAGCGGGCGGGCGACGTCCTCCAGCGACTTGCGCTCGGCCGCCACGCCCCAGCGCGCCGCCACCCCGGCCGCGGCCAGCATCAGGGCCGCCCCGAGCGCATAGCCGGCGAAGACGGAGGCGCGCGAGCCGGTCTCGATCAGGTGTCCCATCAGCCAGGGACCGAAGACCCCACCCACGCCCGTGCCGATGGCATAGAACACCGCGATGGCCAGTGCGCGGACCTCGAGCGGAAAGGTCTCGCTGACGGTGAGGTAGGCGGCGCTCGCCGCCGCGGAGGCAAAGAAGAAGATCACCGACCACGCCAGCGTAAGCGCCGGCGCCGAGACGAGATTGCGCTCGAAGAGATAGCCGGTGATCGCCAGCAGCAGTCCCGAGACCGCGTAGGTGAGCGTGATCATCGGTCGCCGGCCCAGCGTGTCGAACAGGCGCCCGAGCAGCACCGGCCCCAGGAAGTTGCCGACAGCGAAGGGGAGAATGAACCAGCCGATACGGTCGGCGGGAACGCTGTAGAAGTCGGTGAGCACCAGTGCGTAGGTAAAGAAGATGGCGTTGTAGAAGAAGGCCTGCGCGGCCATCAGGCTCAGGCCCACGAGCGAGCGGCGGCGCTGCGCGAAGAAGAGCGTGTCGGCGACCTCGCGCAGAGGTGTGTAGGGGCGCGTGCGCAGCCGGATGCGGGGGAAGGGCCCGGCATCGAGCACGTGCCCTTCGCGACGGAACCTCGCCTCCAGGTCCGCCACGATCGCTTGCGCTGCCGCAGCGTGGCCGTGGGTGATGAGCCAGCGCGGGCTTTCCGGGATCCACCGGCGCATGAGGAGGATGATCAGGCTCAGCGCTGCCCCGATGGCGAAGGCGGCGCGCCAGCCGAGATCGGCGGGCAGCAGCGAGGGGTCGAGAAGCACGATTGAGGCTGCCGCGCCCAGCGCCGCCCCCATCCAGAAGCTGCCGTTGATCACGAGATCCGTCCAGCCGCGCACGCGCGCCGGAACGAGCTCCTGGATCGTAGAGTTGATGGCCGCATACTCGCCGCCGATGCCCGCCCCCGTCAGCAGGCGGAAGGCCGCGAAGCTGGCGAAACTCCACGACAGCGCAGTGGCCGCCGTCGCCGCGAGGTAGACGGCAAGGGTGATGAAGAACAGCCTCTTGCGCCCGAGCCGATCGGTCAGCCAGCCGAAGAACAGCGCGCCACCCACGGCGCCGGCCAGATAGGCGCTGCTGGCGAAGCCGATCTCCCTGTTGCTGAGCTGCAGGACGGGGCTCTGCTTCAGGGCGCCGGCGAGGGAGCCGACCAGCGTCACCTCGAGACCGTCCAGGATCCAGGTGATGCCGAGCGCCGCGACGACGAGCGTGTGAAACCGGCCCCAGGGCAGGCGGTCGAGACGCGCCGGCACGTCGGTCTCGACCACGTCAGGGGTGGCCGCCACGTGCGGTGCGATCGCGAGTGCCATGACGACCTTGTCCCGTGGCCGACCGCGCGCTCGATTTGCCGCGATGCCTCCGGCGGAGCACGGGCGCCCTGGCGTCCGGACTCCGGGCGGACGCGTCAGGCGCTAACCCCGGCGCGCGCGAAAGGTTCCGGCTGCTCCCATTGATCGGAGCTAGGCCGGCTTGCGCTCGAGCAGCTCGATCGACACGCCTTCCGGCCCGCGCAGAAAGGCGATCCGCACGCCGGGGCGGATGGTGGTGGGCTCCATCGTGAACTCCGCGCCCTTGGTCTTGAGGTCGGCGACGATGGCGTCGATGCCCGTCACCGACAGGCCGAAATGGTCGAGGCCCTGATAGGGGGTCGTTGGTGGTGGGTTGACCTTGGAGTCGGGCGTCACCTCGGCAATGAACACGTTGGCGCCGCCCACCTTCAAATCGATGCGCGGCTTGCCCTGCTGCAGGGAGCGGATCACCTCGGCGCCGAACATTTTCTCGTAGAAGGCCGCGGTGGCCTCGGGGTTCGGACTGCGCAGATGGATGTGGTCGTAGGTGAACTTGGCCATGTCTGATCTCCCTGGGCTCGGCTCGCGCATGTGGCCCGCGCAGTGTAGCAGCCCGATGGACCCGTGCTAGAGATGGCGTTGGGGCGCGAGGGGGGCAGCATGTCATCGGGTGGACGCAGGTTCAGGCTGGCAGCCTTCACCAAGAACCGGACGAATCCGGCCTACATCGGCGCGCGCCTGGGTGCCGATCGCGTCGCAGCTCGGCTCGGCTCTTCGCTGACGCACTATGTTCCTCTCGTCCCCGACGACGTCGAGGAGCAGCGTGCGCTGCTCGAGGCGGCGCTGGTCTCGTGTCCCGACGCCATTCTGCTGGCACCCACGCACGTCACCGCGCTCAACGACATCCTGAGCCGCGTCGTCGCCGAAGGCATCCCACTCGTGTGCTTCATCGGCCGTCCCGCGGGCATCCCCTGCACGAGCTTCGTCAGCTCCGACGACCGGGCGCTTGCCCGCGGCATCGCTGGCTACCTTTTCGACAGTCTCGACCCGGAAGGCGGCGACGTCGTCACGATCGAGGGCCATCCCAACGCCATGACGACGGCGCCGCGCGCGGCAGGCTTCCGCGAGGCCGCGGAAGCCCGCAGCAACATCCGCATCGCCGGCTCGCGTGTTGGCGACTATCAGCGCGACCGCGGGCGGGCCGCCATGGCCGAGCTCATCGCTGCCGTGCCGCGCATCGACGGCGTGCTCGCCGCCAACGACTTCATGGCGCTCGGTGCGCTCGAGGCCATGCGGGAGGCGGGCCGCAGGCTGCCGATCGTGGGCATCAATGCCACCCCTGAGGGCATCGCCGCGATCAAGGCCGGGGAGCTGCTGGCCTCCTCCTCGTTCGATGCCATGAAGATCGCATGCCTCGCCGTGGAGGCGGCGGTGCGGGCCCTGCGCGGCGAGCGGGTGCCGTCCGAGATTCTGCTGCCCGTGGAGGTCGTCGACCGCTCCAACTGCGGGGCCTGGGACAAGCCCTACGCCGAGCGCCCGTTGCCGGAGTGGGAAGCTTGCGTACCCTCTCTCCCCACTTTAGTGGGGAGAGGGTCGGGGTGAGGGGCAGAAGCCTGACGAGACATCGCCGCCTCGGTGCTGAGCCTGTCGAAGCACGGCTTGGCGGCGGCGGCCCAACGTTCGACCCTCGGGACAAGCATGAGGGCAGGCAAGCTCTGGGGTCGGGGAGGCGTTGCCCATTGCCCGCAAGGGTGCGAACATCCGCCCTGCGCCACCAAGGAGGCACCGTCCGATGATCTACGAGTTCCGCACCTACACGCTCCATCCCCGCACCCTGCCCGAGTTCATCAAGCGCTGGGTGCCCATGATGGAGAAGCGCCAGACTTATTCGAAGCTCGCGGCCTTCTGGTACACCGACATCGGGCCGCTCAATCAGGTCATCCACGTGTGGCCCTACGAGAACACGCTCGAGCGCAGCAAGATCCGCGCTGCGGTCGTGAAGGACAAAGTGTGGCCGCCACCGACGTCCGAGTTCATCGCCGAGATGAAGTCGGAGATCTTCGAGCGCCTGCCCTTCTCGCCGGAGCTGTCGCCTTCCACCGATGGCCCCTATTTCGAGATGCGCAGCTACACGCTGAAGCCCGGCACCATCCCGGACATGGCCCAGCGTTGGCAGGAGCATCTGCCGGCACGCCTGAAGCTGTCGCCGGTGACGGGTGTGTTCTCCTCCGACATCGGCGGGCTCAATCAGTGGGTGCACATCTGGCCCTACAAGAGCCTCGACCAGCGCGCCGAGGTGCGCAAGAAGGCGATGGAAGGCGGAGCATGGCCGCCGCCGGGCCCCAACGTCAGCATCAGGCAGGAGAACAAGATCCTGCTGGCGGCGCCGTTCTCGCCGATCAAGTAGGCAGTTGCGACAGGTGAGCCGTCAAGCCCGCCGAGCACAGCGCTGGGCGGGCATCCGGGCAAGATCGCCGAGCCTGCGAATGGAGTCCCGCCGTCGCTTCGCTCGCGGGAATGGCGGGCGACATTGAGGGATCAGCATGCGCTGCGAGGTCATCGCCATCGGCACGGAGCTGCTGCTCGGCATCATCGTCGACAGCAACTCGGCCTGGATCGGGGAGCAGCTGGCGCTCGCCGGCATCGACTCCTACTTTCAGGTCAAGGTGGGCGACAACTTCGCGCGCATCGAGGGGTGCATCCGCCAGGCGCTCGAGCGCAGCGATGCGGTCATCTGCTGCGGCGGCCTCGGTCCGACGCAGGACGATATCACGCGCGACGTCATCGCCCGCGTCATGGGCGTCGAGATGCGCCGCGATCCCGCCATCGCCGAGAAGGTCCGCAAGATCTTCGAGCAGCGCGGGCGCGTGATGTCGCAGAACAACCTGCGCCAGGCCGACGTCCCCATCGGCGCCACGCCCATCCCGCAGATGCCGGGCACCGCGCCGGGGCTCGTCTGCCCCGTCGGCGGCAAGGTGATCTATGCCGTGCCGGGAGTGCCGGCCGAGATGCGCGAGATGATGCTGGGCACGATCCTGCCCGACCTCATCCGGCGTGCTGGACAGGCCTCGGTGATCCGCTCCCGCGTGCTGCGCACGTGGGGCATGAGCGAGTCGGGGCTCGCCGAGGTGCTGGAGAAGCGCTTCGGCGAGCTCGACCACCTGGGCAACCCCACCATCGCCTTCCAGGCCAGCGGCATCGACGGCATCAAGGTGCGCCTCGTTGCCAAGTGCGACGACGAGGCGGCGGCCACGCGGCTGCTCGATGCCGAGGAGGCCTTGATTCGCGGGCTGCTCGGCGATGTGGTCTTCGGCGTGGACGAGCAGTCGATGGAGGCCGTGGTGCTCGATCTCCTGCGCCGGAAGGGGCTGACCGTCGCCGCGGCGGAGACGCTGACGGGCGGCATCCTGTCGGCGCGCATGACTGCGCTCGACCCCGCGCTGGAGACGTTCCGCGGCGCTGCGGTTTCCGCCGATGCGTGGAGGCAGGAGGGTCTGGTTCCGGAGCGCCGCGCCGCGGCTGCGGCGGCCGATGCGCGTTCGAGGTTCGGCGCCGGCGTTGGCGTGGCGGCCATCGCCCCCGATGCTGCCGAGGGCTTCGCCCCGGGCACCGTCTTCCTGCACACCGACATCGATGGCGTGGAGCACGGGCAGAAAGTAGCGCTGACGCCGGACCGGGCCCGTATGCGCGAGTTCTCCGTGATCAGCCTGCTCGATCTCCTGCGCCGCCGCCTCGCCCATTGAGCCGACGGCGACGCCGACCTGCGATTCCCGGCATCCTCAGTGCGCCTCCTCGCCTTGCGGCGCCGGAAACAGCGCGTCTGTCCGGCCTGCGGCGCGATAGACGAGGAGGCCGATCCATTCGCGCAGTGCCGTGTCGAGCCGCTTGAGGCCGTCGGCGGGCGCATCGAAAATCCGCAGCGCATCCCAGTCCCCCGCCGTGCGATAGTCGACCGGCCAGGGCTCGACCGGAAAGCGGGCGCGACGGAACACGCCCATCGCTCGCGGCATGTGCCAGGCCGACGTCACCAGCAGCCAGCGCTCCCCGGGCTTGGGCTCGACCAGCGCTTTCGTGTGGAGCGCGTTCTCCCACGTGTCGCGCGCTCGGCTCTCCAGCGCCAGGCGTCCGCCGACGCCCAGATCGTCGAGCACGGTGCGCGCCGCCTCGGCGCCGATGGCGGGCGTACCGATGATCTCGATGGCACCCCCGGTGAACACCAGCCGCGCTTCGGGAAAGCGCCGCGCCAGAGCCGCGGCCTCGGTGAAGCGCTCGGCCGCCTCGTTCAGCGCGTGCACCTGGCGCCCTTTCCACACGCGTGCCTCCTCGGCGCCGCCCAGCACGATGATGCCCGTGATGCGCGCCCCTGCCAGGTCGGCACGTTGGAAGCGCTGCTCGAGCGGCAGGATCAGCCAGTTGCTGACCGGCAGCAATCCACCCAGCAGAAGAAGCGCCATCCCGGCGAGAAGCATCCGCCGCCCGAGCTTTGCGCGCCCGGCGTACAGCGCAACTAGGCCCGCGATCAGCACGATGAGCAGCAGCCCGGACGGCTGCGCGAGGAACCAGAAGACTTTGGCGAGATAGAAGAACATCGCGGGCGATCCCGGCAGCTGGGGCGGAGTTCTGATCGATCGACAACAACTTTGCCTCATTGAGGCGGCACGCGTCCTCGTGCATTACTGGCCTGTCATGGCGACCTTGCTCCGGCGGCGTGGATGGATCGGCATTGTGGCGGCACTGAGCGTGCTGCTGCATGCGGGCGCGCTCGTGCGCCACAGCCTGGTCATGGCCGACGCGGCATGGCAGCGGGATGCCATCCTCGCCGACCTCGGGCGCATCTGCCATGCGGCGGGCGAGGCTTCGCCCCTGCCTGCCGCGGATCTGCCGCCCGTTCCGGTGCCGTCCGCTCCGCAAGCGGAGTGTCCGATGTGCTTGGGCCTGGTCGCGGCCTTCGCGCTCGCGGGCCCACAGGCGGAGCCGCTACGCGCGCCGGAGACGTCGGCAGTCCTGAACGTCGCGGCCGACGCTCCAGCAGCCGCGCCGTCGCACGCGCCCCATCCTCCTGCGCGAGGCCCTCCAGCCGGAATTCGCGTGCTGCTTTAGGCCCGCGCCGCGCTCGCCGCTGCGCTTCTTCCGTTCGCGTCGGAGCCGATGTCCCGTGCCGCCCAGGTCCGGAGAGGACGCGGCCGAGGGCGTCCGCTCCGCGCATGCAGAGAGAAAGAACCGTCATGAAATCCGCATTGAAGCTTGTTCTGGTGCAACTTGCCGGAGCCGGCACGGCCGGCTGGCTGTGTGCAACGTCGCCTGCGGGCGCCGTCATCGGTGCCGGTCCCTCGGGGCTGTCTCAGGGAGTCCGGGCCGGCGTGCACAGGGTTGCCTCCGAGAAGAAGTCCTACACCATCGGCCAGCTCGTGATCGAGGCGCCCTGGGCGCGCGCGACGCCCGGCGGAGCGCAAGTGGGCGCCGGTTATCTCAAGATCACGAACAAGGGCACCGAGCCGGACCGCCTCGTCGGCGGATCGCTGCCGATCTCGGCGTCCGTGGAGGTGCACGAGATGGCCATGACCGACGGCGTCATGAAGATGCGCATGCTCGAGAAGGGGCTCGAGATCAAGCCGGGCCAGACCGTGGAGCTGAAGCCCGGGGGCTACCACCTGATGTTCACGGGGCTGCGCGAGGGCCTGAAGGAAGGCAAGCCGGTCAAGGGCACGCTGGTCTTCGAGAAGGCCGGCACCGTCGAGGTGGAGTACCGCGTGGCGCCGATCGGCGCGCGCTCGGGCGGATCCTCGCCGGCGAAGCAGCACATGCACTGACGCCGCCTCGCGCTGTTCATCCTCCATTGCCGGGCGCCGCGTGCACGCGCGCGGCGTAGGTCCCATTCTTGTGAATTGACAGCTTCGAAGGCCGGTCCCTATACTTAACCATATGGTTGACTATAGACAGGCCGACGCCCAGCTCGATCTCGCCTTTGCGGCCCTCGCCGATCCGACGCGGCGCGCCATTCTCGCGCGACTTGCTGGCGAGGACGGTCTGGCGGTGAGCCGTCTCGCCGAGCCGTTCGCGCTCTCGCTGCCGGGTGTCATGAAGCACCTCGACGTGCTCGCGCGCGCCAGGCTGATCGAGCGGGTGAAGAGCGGGCGCACGGTGCGCTGCCGGCTGAGCCCGGCTCCGCTGGAGAGCGCCATGCAGTGGCTCGCGCGTTACGAGCGATTCTGGACCCAGCGCCTCGATGCCCTGGTGAAGTTCGTGGAGGAGGATTCATGGCCGAAGCCCGACAGCCCAGCCTCACCATCAAGCGCCGGCTCAAGGCGCCGGCGGAAAAGGTCTTCGCCGCGTGGACGCAGCCGGAAGCCTTGAAGCGCTGGTTTCGCCCCGACGAGGATACCGTCGTTCTGGTGGCACAGGCGGATCTGCGCGTGGGCGGGCGCTACCGGCTGGTGGCGCGCGGAGGGAGCGGCGAGGAGCATCGCGTCGGCGGCGTGTATCGCGAGATCGTGGCGAACCGGAAGCTGGTGTTCACTTGGGCCTGGGAGAGCACGCCGGAGCGCGAGTCGCTCGTCACCATCGACATCGAGCCCGACGGCGCCGGCTGTATCCTGACGCTGACGCACGAGCGCTTCTTCGACGAAGCGGCGCGCGACCGCCACCGCACGGGCTGGACCGGATGCCTCGATGCACTTGAGAGGATGCTGGCGCAGACCCCGACAGGTAGATGATGCCGGCTGCGCCGCTCTGATTGCAGTCTTCCGCGACTTGGCAAGCAGCAACGGAGAGAAGATATGGATCATCCAGAGATCGTCTCACGCGATGCCTGGATCGCTGTACGAAAGGCGTTTCTCGCCAAGGAGAAGGAGTTCACGCGCCAGCGCGACAGGCTGAGCGCGGAGCGGCGCGCTCTGCCCTGGGTCAAGGTGGACAAGGCTTACGTCTTCGACGCACCCGGCGGCAAGGAATCGCTGGCTGATCTGTTTGCCGGCAGCAGCCAGCTCCTCGTCTACCACTTCATGTTCGGGCCCGACTGGGCCGAAGGATGTCCCAGCTGCTCATTCTGGGCCGACAACTACAATGGCGCCGCCATCCACCTGAAGCATCGCGACGTGCAGCTCGTCGCTATCTCGCGCGCTCCCATTGCCAAGCTCGAGGCCTACCGGAAGCGGCTGGGCTGGACCTTCAAGTGGGTGTCCTCGGAGGGCAACGACTTCAACCGCGACTATCACGTGTCGTTCACGCCGGAGGAGATGGAGACGGCCTACTACAACTACGAGCCGCGCGGCTTCGGCTCGTCCGAGGCGCCGGGCATCAGCGTGTTTTTCAAGGACGCGGATGGAACCATCTTCCACACCTACTCTTGCTATGCACGTGGGCTCGATATGCTGAACGGCACCTACCACCTGCTTGATCTTGTTCCCAAGGGTCGTGACGAGGCGGGTCTGCCTCACCCCATGGCGTGGGTGCGCCGTCACGACCGCTACGAGACCTGACGCAGTGATGCCACGGGAATTCGGCAGCACCGGCAGTCGACCCCAGATTGCAGCAAGAGGAGAGCGACATGAAACTCTATGCCTTCCCGGCTTCGCCCAATACGTGGAAGGTGCGTGCAACCGCGCACCAGCTGGGCGTGCCCCTGGATCTGGAGATCGTCGACCTCACGAAAGGCGCGCAGCGCAAGCCGGAGTATCTGGCGCTCAACCCCACGGGTCGCACACCGACCCTGGTCGACGGCAGCTTCGTGCTCTGGGAGTCGACGGCGATCATGCAGTACCTCGCCGACAAGGTGAAGACGCCGATGTGGCCTGCCGATTCAAAGTCACGCGCCGACATCGTGCGCTGGCAGAGCTGGCACCTGCAGCACTGGAGCCGCGGCGTCACGCCCTTCATCTTCGAGAACCTCGTCAAGGCCATCATGAAGATGGGCGATCCCGATCAGAAGGCGCTCGCGACGGCCGCAGAGCTGTTTCACGCGGACGCGGCCGTTCTCGACCAGCATCTCGGACGTCATCCCTGGCTCGTGAACGATACCATGACGCTGGCCGACTTCACGGTCGTGGCGCCGCTGGTCCACGCCGAGCCCGCCAAGCTCCCGCTGGAGAAGTATTCCAACATCAAGCGCTGGATGGCGACGCTGCTGGCGCTGCCGGCATGGCGGGAGACGGCGCCGAAGCGCTAGTGTTTTGATCGCGAAATTCGGACTTCTCGATCATCACACGAGCCGGCCTGACGATCTCGTGACTGGCGAGCGGATCGAGGAGGTGTAGGCTCGCGGAGGCATTGCCAACGGATGGATTGGCCCCGATGCCTCCTGGCGCCTTGCACGCTGCGCTTGCCGGCCTTCTCCGCGGCGAGCGCGCGTTCGTTTCAACGCGGCTGCTGCTCGCGGCACTGATCGCGCTGTACATGAGCGTGGGCCACCTGCCGAGAGCCCTCGCACAGGCCGTCGGCAGCCCCGGCGGCTCCTTCGAGCTCACCGATCACAACGGCCGCCCGTTCGCCAGCACGGCGCTGGCCGGACGGCCCCACGCCATCTTCTTCGGGTTCACGCATTGCCCCGACGTGTGCCCGACCACTCTGCTCGAGATGAGCAACAACCTGGCGAGCCTGGGCGCCGACGCCGATCGGCTGCGGGTCGTCTTCGTCAGCGTGGACCCCGAGCGCGACACGCCGGAGCGGCTGCGCGAGTATCTGTCGGCCTTCGACCCCCGCATCATCGCGCTCACAGGCAGCGAGCCGCAGATCGCCGCCGCAGCCAAGGGCTGGGGCGCCTTCTACAGCAAAGTGCCTGAGGACAACGGCACCTACACCATCGCGCACTCGGCCTACGTCTACCTGATGGACGCCGACAACCGCCTCGTCGACACCCTGGGTTTCCAGGAGAACGAGCCCGAGCAGCTGACCAAGCTGAGGCGGCTGCTCGCAGCCGGAGGCGGCAGCACGAGATAGCGAAGCCGCGCGCACGGCTTGGAGGTTGTGGTCCGTCCTTCGACGGGCTCAGGACGAAGTCGCGTGCCGGGCTTAAGTCGCCGCGCCCGTGCTGAGCCTGTCGAAGCACGGCTGTAGAGCACCTCGCGGTGGTCTTGGCGCCGCTCGACAGGCTCAGGGCGAAGGCCGAGGGCCCTCGCCAAAGCTGCCGCCAGGCAATACGGTTCGGCTCGGATGCCGGCCCAGCTGCCCCTTGCGATCGGGGTGCGACCGGCGCAGGGGAGGAAGCGGGCGAGGGTCATGGCAGCGGACACCTACGACTACATCATCGTCGGCGCGGGCACGGCGGGCTGCCTGATGGCCAACCGCCTTTCGGCCGACCCCGATGCACGCGTGCTGCTGCTCGAAGCGGGCGGCCGGGACAACTATCACTGGATCCACATCCCCGTCGGCTATCTCTACCTGATGGGCAACTCCCGCGCCGACTGGTGCTTCAAGACTGCGGAGGAGCCGGGCCTCAACGGCCGCAGCCTCAACTATCCGCGCGGCAAGGTGCTGGGCGGCTGCTCGTCCATCAACGGCATGATCTATATGCGCGGCCAGGCGCGCGACTACGACCTGTGGCGGCAGATGGGCAATCCCGGCTGGGGCTGGGACGACGTGCTCCCCTATTTCAAGAAGCACCAGGACCAGTGGGCGCTCGACCCGGATGCGCTCGAGGACCTGCACACGCGGGGCGGGGAGTGGCGCATCGAGCGCCCGCGCATCCGCTGGGAGATCCTCGACGCCTTCCGCGAGGCGGCGGCAGAAGCCGGGATCCCGAAGGTGGACGACTTCAACCGCGGCGACAACGAGGGCTGCGGGTATTTCCACGTGAACCAGAGGACGGGCGTGCGCTGGAACACCTCCAAAGCCTTCCTGCGGCCCGTGCGGCACCGGCGCAACCTCGAGGTCGAGACCGGCGCGCTCGTCGAGCGGCTGACGCTGGAGGGCAGACGCGTCACCGGCCTCGTCATGCGCCAGCACGGCCAACGGCGCACGATCCGCGCTGCGCGCGAGGTGGTGCTGGCCGCCGGGGCCATCGGCAGCCCGCAGATCCTGCAGCTCTCGGGCATCGGTCCGGGGCCGGTGCTGCAGCCCCTCGGCATCGACGTGCGCCACGAGCTCAAAGGGGTAGGCGAGAACCTGCAGGACCATCTGCAGATCCGCTGCGCCTATAAGGTCTCGGGCGTGCGCACCATGAACGAGCGCTTCCAGAGCCTGGTGCAGCGCGCGGCCTTCGCGGCGCAGTATGCGCTCACGAGGCGCGGGCCGATGACCATGGCGCCCTCCCAGCTCGGCGCGTTCGTCAAGTCGGATCCGAGCCGCGAGACGCCGAACCTGCAGTATCACATCCAGCCGCTGACGCTGCCCAAGTTCGGCGAGCCGCTCGATCCCTTCCCGGCCTTCACGGCGAGCGTGGCCAACATCCGGCCGACCAGCCGGGGGTGGGTGCGCATCACGGCGCCGGTGCCGGACGCGCCGCCCGAGATCCGGCCCAACTATCTCTCCACCGCCGAGGATCGGCACGTGGCGGCGCTGTCCGTGCGCGTCACGCGCAAGATCATCTCCATGCCGGGGCTGGCCAAGTACCGGCCGCAGGAGTTCCGCCCCGGGCCGGAGTTCGAGAGCGACGACGAGTTGGCAAAGGCCGCCGGCGATATCTCCACCACCATCTTCCATCCCGTCGGCACGGCCAGGATGGGCAGCGACGAGGCGGCCGTGGTCGACGCGCGCCTGCGCGTGCACGGGCTCCAGGGCCTCAGGGTAGCGGACGCCTCCATCATGCCCACCATCACCTCGGGCAACACCAACTCGCCCACCCTGATGATCGCCGAGAAGGCGGCCGCCATGATCGCCGAGGATGCGCGTGCCGGTGCAGGGGCCGGCGCCTGACCCCGCGGTCGGACGCCGTCGCTTCGGCGGGCGCAGCCGGCGCGCGTCCGCTCTATTCGATCTTGGCCAGGATGTGCGACAGCAACCGGAAGAAGTTGGCCGGGCCCCAGTAGCCGACGATGCGGTCGACCTCGCGGCCGTTGCGCACGACGACGACCGTGGGCACCGTATCGATGCGGGCCTTGAGATCGACGCTCTCGTCGGCGCGCGCGCCGACGTCGACGAAGCGCAATGGGGCCGCGTCCGCTTTCACCTCGTCGCGGTATCTCGGCAAGACGTCGCGGCGGAAGACGCGGCAGTAGACGCAGTCGACGTGCTCGAACACGAGCACTTCCAACGCGGGATCGCGCGGGGGCGCCGCATCGACGGCGGCACGGCCGAGGCCCTGCCAGGCCATCAGCATCGTCAGCGAGACTATGAGCGCGGAGAGCAGGGCACGCATGTGGGGTGTCACTCGTATCCAACAGCGATCCGGACGGCGCTGCCGTCCCTCCTGGCACCGTAGGTGCCCGGTCACGCGCCCGGAAGGAGAGGATGAAGAATGCGTAAACCGCGTCCCGAGGCGGGACGGGTGCCCATGCCCCGGCGCGCAACATGCGCGCAAACTGGCACTGCCGCCGTCTACCGAATGCCTCGACGCCGACCACGCGCATGGTATATTATAACGTTACGGCTGGCGGGATTCCTTCAGGGGCGAAACGGCATGTCTGCTCTGGCGGGCTGGGGACGGCGGGTCATTGCGCGCGCGCTGCTTGCGGCGGCGATGCTGCTCGCCTTGTCAACAATGCCGTCGTTGGCGGCCTCCGAACCGAAGGTCGTGGTCACCATCAAGCCGCTGCACGCGTTGGTGGCGCAAGTGATGGCCGGCGTCGGCACGCCCGCGCTGCTCGTCCAGGGACAGTCCAGTCCACACAGCTATGCCCTGCGGCCCTCCGAGGTTCGCATGCTCGCCGAGGCCGATCTCTTCGTGCGCATGTCGGAGACCGTGGAGCCGTTCACGGTCCGGCTCGTGAGGTCGCTCCCCAAGAGGGTGGAGGTGCTGACGCTGCAGGAGGCGCCGCGCCTGAAGCTGCTGAGCCGCCGCACGCGCGCGACGTTCGAGCAGCACGATCACGGCAAGGACGAGGATCACGGCCAGCCGGCGCGTCCAGGGTCCGCGGTCGACGGCCATGCGTGGCTCGACCCGGACAATGCAGCCGCCATGGTCGATCGCATCGCCCAGGCTCTGAGCGCTACGGACCCGGCGCACGCGGCTGTCTTCAGTGCCAACGCCGAGGCCCTCAAGGCGCGCCTCGGCGCGCTGGCGGCCGAGCTCGACCGCGATTTGAGGCCGATCGCCGACCGGCCCTACATCGTCTTCCACGATGCCTACCAGTATCTGGAGCATCGCTACGGGCTCAACGTCGTCGGCTCCATCTTGGTCACGCCGGAGGTGCCGGCGAGCGGCAAGCGTCTCGCCGAGTTGCGCCGCAAGATCGGCGAGCTGGGCGCCGTGTGCGTGTTCGCGGAGCCCTACACCGACACGCGGTTGATCGAGAATCTGATCGAGGGGACGAGCGCGCGCTCTGGCACGCTCGATCCGGAGGGCGGCCGGCTCGAGCCGGGGCCCGACCTCTACTTCACGCTGATGCGCAGGCTCGCCGGCGACCTCAAGGGCTGCTTGTCGCCGCCGGCGTGAATCTGCCCGGCGGCTAGGCCTTCTCGCCCCGCCAGAGCCGGTCGATGCTCCATGGCCCGGCGCCGGCCGCCGCGAGATAGAGGAACACGAAGCAGTAGAGCACGGCCAGCTCGCCGGCGTTCAGGATCGGGAAGAACCCGCGCGGCGCGTGCACCCAGAAATAGGCGACGGCCGTCATACCGGAGAGCAGGAAGGCCGCGGGCCGCGTGAGAAGGCCGACGACGAGGAGGGCCCCGCAGACGAGCTCGAAGAGACCGCCCGCGCCGCTCATGGTCGAGGGCGAGGCGTTGTTCATGGGGCCAATCGGAAAGTTCAGGTACTTCCCCGTCCCGTGCTGCAGAACCAACAGCCCCGACATGATGCGCAGCACGCTCAGCAGCTGCGGGGCAAACGGCTTGAGAAAGTCCATTGGAGTCCCCCGGTACTTGGTTGTTGCGGGTCGGTCGAGCCCGCCGAGGTGCGTTGTGCAGGACCTCGGATGATCCGCCCAGTCAAATTTTGGCGAGCGCCGTGAGTATCACCTCCGGCGTGATCGGCTGGGTCGTCACGCAGGCCTTGAACGGGCTCAGCGCGTCGTTGACGGCGTTCATGACCACGGCGGGTGCGGCGCCGGTGCCCGATTCGCCTACCCCCTTGGCGCCCAACTCAGAAACCGACGTCGGCGTCTCGATGTGCGCAACCTCGATGTCGGGCATCTCGGAGGCCATCGGCACCAGGTAGTCGGCCATGGTGCCGTTGATGAGCTGTCCGGCCTCGTCGTAGATGCAGTGCTCGTAGAGCGCGCCGCCCAGGCCCTGCACGCACCCGCCCCGCACCTGCTCGTCCGCCAGCTGAGGGTTGATCACGCGGCCGCAGTCCTCCACCACCCAGTGCTTGAGGAGCTTGACGAAGCCCGTATCGGTATCGACCTCGACGTAGGCGCCGTGGATGCCGTTGGTGAAGAGATAGAGGTCCTCCTGCAGGCGGAAGCGGCGCGTGTGGGAGAGGATGGGCTGTATGCTGTCGGGCAGCTCGGCGAGCTGGAAATGCCCGATGCGGCCGATCTCGGCGAGCGACAGCCGCTCCGTCCTGCCGGCGCGGCTCACCACCATGCCGTCGACGATATCGAGCGCCGCCGCCTCCGCCTGTAGCAGCACACCGGCAAGCTGAAGGATCTCCTGCCTGAGGTCGCGGGCCGCCTGATAGACCGCCTCGCCGCCGATCGCTACCGCGCGGGAGCCATAGGTGCCGCCGCCGTAGGGGACGGCGTCGGTGTCGCCCGAGATCACCCGCACGCTTGCCATCGGCACGCCCAGCGCCGTGGCGGCGATCTGCGCCATGACGGTGTCGGTGCCCTGGCCCTGCTCCGTCACGCCCACGGCGCAGAGGACGCCGCCGTTGGGCTCCAGCTTGATGACGCAGGCGTCCTGCAAGGAGATCGGTGCCCCGCCCATGCCGTAGTAGCCGTGCGGGCCCGGCGCGCAGCTCTTGATGAAGCAGGCGATGCCGATGCCGCGATGGATGCCCTGCGTGCGCAGCCGCGCCTGCTCCTCGCGCAGCTCGGGGTAGCGCATGCGCTCGACCAGCACGTCGATGCAGCGCTGGTGCGACAGGTCCTTGATCTTGATCCCGCTGGCCGTGACGGCCGGGTAGGCGTCGTCCGGGAACACGTTCCGCCGACGCATCTCGATGGGGTCGAGACCCAGCGCCTCGGCTGCCCGCTCCACCAGATGCTCGCCGACCGTATTGCCGATCGGGTGGCCCACGGCTCGGTACTGCGAGGAGGGCGGCTTGTTGAGATAGACCACCGTGGCGCGCCCGCGGTGGTGCTTGTGCCGGTAGGGGCCGCCCGTGATATTGAGCACCTGCGTGGCCTCGAGCACGCTGGTGCGGGGGTATTGCGAGTAGGCACCCGCGCCTGCAAGCACGTCGATGTCGAAGGCCTCGATCTCGCCCGTCCTGCTTACCGCGATGCGGCCCTTCACGAGGTTCTCGCGCGCGTGGATGTCGGACACGAAGGATTCCAGCCGGTCGGCGATGAACTTCACCGGCCGACCCAGCCGGATCGCGGCCGCGCACGTCGCCAGCTCATCGCCGTACGTGTGGATCTTGAGCCCGAACGAGCCGCCCACGTCCGGAGCGATGATCTGCACCTTGTGATCGGGCAATCCCAGCGTCTGCGCGAACACGCGCTGCAGCATGTGCGGGCACTGGCTGCTGGTGGTGATGGCGAGCTTCTCGGTGCCAGGATCGTAGTGGGCAAGAAGCGATCGCGGCTCCAGGCTCACCGCCGTATGCCGGCCGAAGTCGAACGTCGCCTCGACGACGAGGTCGGCGGCAGCGAACGCGTCGTCGACGCGTCCCGTATCGATCACCTTGCGGAAGGCGAGGTTGTCCCCGAGCTCGGCGTGGATGACGGGCGAGCCCGGATCGAGGGCCGTCTTCTTGTCGATGACGGCCGGCAGCTCCTCCCACTCGACCGCGATGTGCTCGGCCGCGTCCTCCGCCTCGGCCCGCGTGCGCGCAACCACGATCGCCACGGGCTCGCCGACCCAGCAGGCCCGGTCGAGGGCAAGCGGATATTGCGGCGCCGACTTCATGCCGGGAAAGCACGTGAGCGTACCGATCCAGGGCCCGGTGCACAGCTCGGCAAGCTCAGCGCCCGTCATCACCAGCGCGACGCCGGGCCGGCGCTTCGCCTCGCTGGTGTCGATGCTGACGATCCGCGCGTGGGCGTGAGGGCTGCGCAGGAACGCAGCATGCAGCGTGCGCTGGGGCGCGACGTCATCGGTGTAGCGCCCGCGCCCGGCGACTGCACGCTTCGCACCGGCGCGCGACAGCGTGCGGCCGATATAGCTGTTGGGCGCGGAGAGGGCGGAGAGCTGCGTTTTCTCGCTCACGTCTGGCCCTCCGATGGTTTCGACGAGCGATTGCGCAACGTCGCCTCCACGGCGTCGACGATGGCGTGGTAGCCGGTGCAGCGGCAGTAGTTGCCCGACAGAAATGTGCGGATGTCCTCGCGGCTGCGGGCCGTGCCCTCGCGCAGGAGCTCGGCCGCGGTCATGAGCATGCCTGGCGTGCAGAACCCGCACTGCAGGGCATTGCGCTCGACGAATGCCTGCTGCAGGTCGGCGATCTCGCCGCTGTCGGAGAGGCCCTCGATGGTGACGACCTCGGCGCCATCGGCCTGCACGGCGAGCATCAGGCAGCCGCGTACGACGGCGCCATCGACGCGCACCGAGCAGGCCCCGCACACGCCGTGCTCGCAGCCCAGGTGCGCGCCCGTGAGCCCGAGATCCGTGCGCAGGAAGTCGACGAGGTGCTGGCGCACGGGGACGGTGCGCACCACCGGCTCGCCGTTGACAGTCAGCCTGATCTGCAGGGTTTCGTCCTCGCTCATGCGGCGGCCTCGGTGATCCGTCTTGCCGCAAGCGCGAGAGCACGGCGCGTCAGCACGCGCTGCAGGTGCAGCCGCATCCTGGCGCTACCCTGCGGGCTGGACATCGGGCTCAAGTCGTCCGCGAGCGCGGCCGCGGCGCAGTTGCCGCTGACCTCATCGAGCGGCCTGCCTTTGATGGCGGCCAGCGCGGCATGCGCCAGCGTCGGCTTCTCCTCGCTGCCGAAATAGACGAGCCGTGCGTCGGCGACGGCGCCGCGCGCCATCGTCAGATCGAACGCCACGCCCGCAATGGCGAAATCCCCGTGGCGTCGCGCCAGCTCCATGAACACGGACACGCGGTCCGGGCGGCTCACCGGAACGAGGGCCCCGATCAGCAACTCGTCGGGGCGTCGCGCCGTATCGAACAGGCCCTTGAAAAACATCTCGGACGGAACCTCGCGCCTCCCCTTGGTGCCCTGCAGCACGAACGTGGCGCCGAGCGCCAGGGCGCAGGCCGGCATCTCGGCGGCGGGGTCGGCCAGCGCAATGCTGCCCCCGAAGGTGCCGCGGTTGCGCACGGCAACATGGGCGACGTGCGGCATCGCCTCGGCGATGAGCGGGAGATGCCTGGCCACGACCTCGGACCTGGCGACCTCCGCATGGCGGGCCAGCGCCCCGATCCGCACCCTGTCGCCGGCCAGAGAGATTCCCTTGAGCGCATCGAGACGATTGATATCGATCAGCAATTTGGGCTGCGACAGGCGCATGTTGAGGGTCGGCATCAGGCTTTGCCCGCCGGCGAGGACGCGGGCGTCGTCGCCATGAGTCTCGAGCAGCTGCAGAGCCTGCTCGAGGCTGCCCGCGCGCACGTAGCTGAACTTCGGGGATTTCACGCCCGCCCTCGTGGATTGCGGCCCGGTCCGCCCTCGGCCCGGACATCGAGGCTGCCATTGGCCTCCGCGCCGCGCAAGGCGTGTCGGCGGCACGGGAAATGCGGCCCGGCGCCCGTCGATGTGCCGAGGGCGAGCCACAGGCGTGCTGCGGCATCACGTCACGATGGCCCCCTCTCGGGACCGTCCGTTGGCTCCTCATGAGCCTCGGGCCCTAATCTTTGCAAAGAATTTCCGACATCCGCAGTGGTGCGGCCGGCATGCGACCGCGCAGCGCGGTTCATCGGCTCTGCGATGGGGCGTATTCGCCTTCGTCGATGTTGAATGTCGGGACAGGCTCGCCATGTACGCTGCCGGCAGATCAGCGCCACATCGGACTAGCGCGGCGGACAACCGACCAAAGCCAACAGGCTGCTGCGGCGACGGGAGAGGTGGATTTGAACGCGGGCCAATCATCGGCCCGCGCGCAAATCGCTTTTCAGACTTGGATCGTGCTGCGGCGTGACCACGTTACACGTGAAAGATGAGCAGGGAGGACAGCGGAATGGCTGTGGGCGTCACGTTGCTCAGCAAGACGGTCGCCAAAGCCAACCGAATCGAGCAGAAGCGACTGGACCTTTCCGAGACCGAAGAAGTCATTCGCGTCACGCGCCTAAGAAGCTACGACGCCGGCACGCGCGCCTACGAGCGCGTGGTGCTGCCGGTCGGCCGCCTGCGGGGTATTACGGTGCAGGGCGACCTTGCGTCGGACATCGCCACGCTCGCTGGGGAATACGGGATCGTTCTCGGCAAGGCGAGCGAGCGCGTTGGCGTCGTGACGGCAAGCAAGACGATCGCTCGGTGGCTGGAGGTGGAGCCGGGAGCACGCGTGCTCAGGCTCGACCGTGTCGTCCTCACCGCTGACGGAAAGCCGCTGGAGTGGCGCGTGACCCATTCGGTTCTCGGCGTCGCCAGCCGATCGGGATGCCCGCCCGCTGCCCCGCATCGATGGGAGCGGTGACCCTGCCCCAGCCCGCCCCTGCCGACGAGCCTCGGCATGGGCACAAAGACCACCGCTCCCGTGGCGCACAGAAATCATGTGCCGCAGCGTGTGTCGTTGACCGCAATCAAGTCTCGATGACGGCGACGGGCAGCGGGAGCCGCGCGCCTGCTGTCGCGGGCGTCCCACCCCATGCTACAGGGATACGCCCCGACAGCGTATGCAGCGAGCGAGCTCCATGCCTTTCGCCACAGTGACCGGCCGGCGGATCCAATACCGCATGATCCCGGGCGAGGCCCTGCGCCCGACGCTCGTCTTCCTGCACGAGGGACTGGGATCGATGGCGCTGTGGCGCGACTTCCCGGACAGCCTCGCCCGCCGGCTCGGGGCGCCGGCCCTGGTCTATTCCCGCTTCGGCTACGGCCAGTCCGACGGCCTCATGCGCGAGCGCTCGGTGCGCTTCATGCACGAGGAGGCGCTCGATGTGCTGCCTCCGCTGCTCGACCAGCTCGGCATCTTATGCCCGCTGCTGATCGGCCATTCGGACGGCGCCTCCATCGCCCTCATCCACGCGGCAGACGCTGGCCGGCCGGTGCACGGCCTCGTGCTGATGGCGCCGCACGTGTTCGTCGAGCCCGTCACCGTCGAGGCCATCGCGCGCATTCGCGAGGCCTATCGCACGACCGACCTCAAGGAGCGGCTCGCCAAGTACCATGCCCGCGTGGACGACGCCTTCCTCGGCTGGGCCGACACCTGGCTGCGGCCGGAATTCCTGTCCTGGTCGATCGAGGGCCTGCTGCCTCGCGTCGAGGCGCCGATGCTGCTGATCCAGGGCGAGGACGACGAGTACGGTACCCTCGATCAACTCGACCGCATTGCCGCGAAGGCGCCGGGGCGCTCGAGGCGGCTCGTGCTCTCCCGATGCGGGCATTCCCCCCATCGCGACCAGGAGGCGGCGGTGCTCGACGCCGTGGCCTCCTTCGCCACGGGCCTGTCGCCCTGAGCCGGCACGCGCGCTGCAACCTGCGGGTTCGGCGACAGCTGAGGGGATGTCATATCCCACGCTCCAACCCCGTGCATATCACACGCTCCAACCCCGTGCTGAGCCTGTCGAAGCACGCTTGGCATGCGTGGTCCGTCCTTCGACAGGCTCAGGACGCGGGCGGAGTGTGCGACATGACGCCGAGGGCTGGGCGAGCCCAGCCTAACGCGAGGTGGTATCAGTGGGGACGGCCCGACTGGTCCTTCGGGCCCTCGCCCTCGGACATTGCACCGTCCTCGTCGTCGTCCTCGGCGACGGGAATGGCATAGGCCCCGCTCAGCCAGCGCGAGAGGTCGATGTCGGCGCAGCGGCGGGAGCAGAACGGGCGGTAGGCATCCACCGTCGGGCGATTGCAGATCGGGCACGTGGCCGTGGGTGGCTTCGGTCGCGTCATTGCCGGCCTCCTGCCCGGAGATGTCGGCCGTGCAACCTCACTGCGGATCGGCCTCGCCCAGCTTGAGCCAGTTGAAGTGGATCGGGAAGCCTTCGCCGAGCAGCATGCCCACCACCTCGGTGAGCGGCAGTCCGACGACGTTGGTGTAGGAGCCCGAGATCTTCTGCACGAAGCATCCGGCAAGACCCTGGATGGCGTAGCCGCCTGCCTTGCCGCGCCATTCGCGCGAGGCGATGTAGGCCTCGATCTCCTCCTTGGAGAGGCGCTTGAAGCGCACGCGCGTGTCCACGATCTTGAGGCGCACGCGGTCGTCGGGGGTGATGAGGCAGAGCCCCGTCAGCACGCGGTGATTGCGGCCGGAGAGAAGCTGGAGGCTCGCCAGCGCCTCCTCCACGAAACGCGGCTTGACGAGGATGCGCCGGCCCACGGCAACCACGGTGTCCGCCGCCAGCACGTAGGCGTCGGCCACGTCCTTGTCGTTGGCGATCTGGTCGCGCGCGGCCTCGGCCTTGGCGCGGGAGAGGCGGGTGACGAGCGAGCGCGGCATCTCGCCCTTGAAGGGCTGCTCGTCGATCGTGGAGGGGCGCAGTGCGTCGGGCTCGATGCCCACCTGGCTCAGCAGCAGCAGCCGCCGGGGCGAGGCGCTGGCGAGCACGAGCTTGGGCTTGAGCCCGGCGCGGCGGCCTGTCGGCTTGGTGCGGGCGAGCTCATGGCGCAGCGACTCGCGCCGCGGACTGTCGGTGCGGCTGAGCACCGGTACGAGTTCGGCCTTCGTTGAGCTCATCTTGGTGTCCGTCCCCGGCGCCGTGTGCGATGAATCGCGGCCGAGAATGCCCCCGCGGTGCGGCGAAAATCAAGACGGGCGAAGGCTGCGGCGCCCGCCGTCGGCCGGCTAGCTCGTCTATCTGATCTCGGCCCACCCGTCCTCCGGGCACGCCTTGCCCGCGTCCTGGCATGACTTGTCGGGCAGCCGCACCAGCCAGAGCTTCCAGGGCTTGTTCTTGAGGTGGTGCTCGAACGAGGAGACGGCCGTCTTGGCGTTGTCGGCGTAGAGGCTGATGTGCCAATGCGATTTCAGCTTCTCGAAGCCGGCCTTCCGCAGCATCGGCATGAGCTTTCGCGTGAGCATGCTGCTGTTGAAGCTCACGCCCCATTTCTGCCCCCAGGGATGCTGCAGGAGGCGCTCCTGATAATCCTTCTTGTAGACCTTGGAACGGAAGCTGTACGGCTTGCCGTCCTGCGCCTTCCGCCATGCCTTCTGCAGGGCAGAGGTCATGCTGCCGCTGCAAACATGATTGGCACTGAAACCCGTCAACGTTGCGTGGTAGCCGCCCCAGCGCACGCCTTTCTCGTACCCGGGCGAGAGATAGACGGCGTATTCGTGATCGCGGCACGCTGCAGCGGAGGCGCGATCGGCCAGAGGCGCGCCGGCAAGTGCCGCCGCGGCGACGAGGAGCCCTCTCGCGGCGGACGGAGCGAGGGTCCGGGATGGTGGCCAGATGCGAGCCAATTCGCTGCCTCCCTCGAGGGCCTCTCGTTACCTTGCGCAGCGGCTATCGAGGAGCTCTTCGCCGTGGCCGCGATCGCCCCTGTGCGCGTAGTCGCTGAGCACGTAGAAACCGGTCCGGGCCCCCGTGACGACGATCGTCTGGTACTGCATCTGGAACCGCCTGGAGCCGATCTTGCGGTAGACGAGCCGGAACGGGTTCTGCGATCCGGTCAGCCGTGTCACGTGGCGCACGGCATAGGTGTGTCCGCCGAGCCGGACCTTGGACCACGCACTCGAGATCTTCGCGCGGTGGAGCGCATCGCTCACCGCCTTCTTCATGCACGTGACGTGGATATGCATCTGGTCCTGGCTGCGGCCGGCCTTGGAGTTGATTGCCAGCCCGACCTGCCAGGGAGAGCGGCCGTGGAAGTAATGCCGCGCCTGCTGCCAGGCATACAGCCAATAGGGCCGCGCCTCCGGTGCGACGAGTGCGGGGTCCTCGACGCCGGACACCACCGCCGTCGGAACGAAGAGATGTTCCTGACGGGCTTCCTTCATGACCACGAAGCCACGCCCGGAGACGAATTCGCACGGCGCGGGAAGCTTGGCGCTCTTCTGCTGCGAGGCGGCGACGCACGCCCGCATCGCCTTGAGGAGATTGTCGCGTGATGTGAGCGCCGTCGCTTGGGGCGTGGCGAGCCACGCCAGCACGGCGCCCAACGCGGCAGCGCGCGCGAGCGCTGGACCGCTGCGCGGGCGAGGGTGCGTGGCAGAACGGCGTCCCATGGGCATGAATGCACTCGGAGGCAATTTCAACCGCGCTCGGCGAAACGATCGATCCAAGCGCGCCGCACAGTGGGCCAGGGCAATGTGAAGAGTTCCGCCTTCGCATCGATAAACTTTGCCGGAAGTGTTCAGCCATCGGCTATCCCCTATCCGACGATGATCGCGACCACCTACACCGTCGGTCCGCCCTCCAGGCCGAAGCGCTCCTTGATGCGTCGGAAGAGCTGGTCGCGAACGGCGCGGTAGGCGTCCATGATCTGCTCGCGGCTGGCGTGGCCGATGAGCATGGTGGCGTCGTAGGTCGGCCAGTATTCCACCTCCACCGCCATGGTGCGCGTCAGCTCGAGCGCCTGGTGGTGGGCCTCGGGCGACAGCGTGATGATGAGGTCGAAGGAGGTGTCGTGCAGATCCCGCAGCGTGTGCGGCGTGTGGCGCGTAATGTCGATGCCGATCTCCTCCATCGCGGCGGCGGCGAAAGCGTCCGGGCCGCCGGCGCGCACCCCCGCCGAGGCCACGTACGCCCGTCGCCCGACAAGATGCCTCAGGATGGCGGCCGCCATCGGCGAGCGCACGGAATTCATGGTGCAGACGAAGAGTACCGCCCCTGGCAGATCGTGGCCTCCCCCGCCTGCCACAGCCGCCCCTCATCCCTTCCAGTGCAGAGCGCAAATGAGCGTGAACAGGCGCCGCGCGGTATCGCGGTCGACGCTGATCTTGCCTTTGAGCCGCTCGACGAGTACCCCGCTGCCCTCGTCGTGCAGCGCGCGGCGTCCCATGTCGATCGCCTGGATGCGCGAGGGCGGCGCCGTCCGGATCGCCTGGTAATAGCTCTCGCAGACGATGAAATAGTCCTTCATGATCCGGCGCAGCGGGGTGAGGGAAAGCACGAAGGTGAGGGTTTCGTCGCTCCCCTCCTGGGTCACCGCGAACACCAGCCGATCCTCGATGATCGAGAGGTGCAGCGCGTAGGGCCCGCCCTCGCGGCCTTCGAGCGCGAAGCGGTTGCCCTCCAGGATGTCGAACACGGCAACCTTGCGTTCGTGCTCGATGTTGGCGTTGCCGCGGCCGATCGAGGCTTCGTCGAACGTGATGGCGATGAGCCGCTCCTTGGAATTGGGATCGAACTCGGGCGGCTCGAACATGGGTCCCGTCACCCCTTCCTGGCACCGCCCAGCCGGATGGCGACCGAGCGTCGATGCGCCTCGAGGCCCTCGGCGCGAGCGAGCGTCATGGCGGCAGGGGCGAGGTGTGCGAGCGCTCCGGCATCGAGCCGGAGCAGGGACGTGCGCTTCATGAAGTCGAGCACGCTCAGGCCGGAGGAGAAGCGGGCGCTGCGCGCCGTCGGCAGCACGTGGTTGGAGCCTGCTACGTAGTCGCCTATCACCTCCGGTGTGTGGCGGCCCAGGAAGATCGCCCCGGCATTGCGGATGCGCACGGCCAGCTCCTCGGGCTCCGCCACGGCGATCTCGAGGTGCTCCGCCGCGATGCGGTCGGCGAGCGGCGGCGCCTCGTCGAGCGAGCGCAGCACGATCACGGCGCCGTAGGTCTCCCAGCTGGCCCCGGCGATGTTGCCGCGCGGCAGGGCCGCGAGCTGGCGGGCGACGGCCGCCGCCACGGCGTCGGCGAGGTTCGCATCGTCCGTCATGAGGATCGCCTGCGCAGCGGTGTCGTGTTCTGCCTGCGCCAGCAGATCGGCCGCGAGCCACTCGGGATCGTTGTCGCGGTCGGCGATGACGAGCACCTCGGAGGGACCGGCGATGGAGTCGATGCCGACGGTCCCGAACACCTGGCGCTTGGCGGCGGCGACGTAGGCGTTGCCGGGGCCTACGATTTTGGCCACCGGGGCCACGCTCTCCGTCCCATATGCAAGCGCGGCAACCGCCTGCGCGCCGCCGATCCGGTAGATCTCGGAGACGCCGGCGAGGTGGGCAGCCGCCAGCACCAGCGGATTGAGCTCGCCATTCGGGGAGGGCACGACCATGGCGATGCGCGGCACGCCTGCCACGCGCGCAGGGATGGCGTTCATGAGCACCGAGCTCGGATAGCTCGCAAGCCCTCCCGGAACATAGAGCCCGACCGACTCGATCGCCGTCCAGCGCGAGCCGAGCTCCACGCCCTGGGCGTCCGTATAGCGATCGTCGGAGGGAAGCTGGCGCCGGTGGTGGCTGTCTATGCGCGCGCCCGCCAGCTCCAGCGCCTGCAGCGTCTGGCGGTCGCAGGCATCCACGGCCGCGGCAATCTCGCTCTCGCTCACCCGTATTCCGCGGCCGGCAAGGTCGAGCCGGTCGAAGCGGCGGGTGAGATCGACGAGGGCCTTGTCGCCTTCCTCGCGCACGCGGGCGATGATGGCGCGCGTGGTGACCTCCACGTCCTCCGACACTTCCCGCTTGGCGGCGAGGAATGTGCTGAAGGCGCTCTCGAAATCGGCGTCGGCGGTTCTAAGGTGCAGGGGCATGGGTGATCGGCCTGGCGCGCGGGAGCCTCGTCACGTTTGTCCTGCCGGGGCCGGATCGTCATCGGGGTGGCTCGGCATCGATGCGACGCGCCACACAGGTCCCAGATCCTTCATCTCGGCCTCGACGCATTCGACCTCGAGCCGGATCGCCCCTCCGCCGGCAAAATGCAGTGTGATCCTGCCTTGCGGTGTCTCGCCAGGCTCGAAGCTGATGGCGAGCAGCGAGAGCACGGCGTCCTTCCGGGCGAGGTCGATGCCCTGCAGCTTGGCGCCGAGCACCCGCTCGAAACGCAATGCCGCACGCCGCCGGGTAAACTCCTCCCGCCTGCCATTGAGGCCGGCGAGGGCATCCGACCAGTCGAAGCGGTTGCCGACCGCCGCGAACCGCCTCTCGCGCGGCAGGTAGGCGATGTCGCCGATCCTGATCACGGCATCCTGCAGGTGCGCCGACAGCACCGCCAGGTCCTCGGCATCGAGTGCGATGAGCTTCAGCTCGGCCATGGTCGAGATGTCCTTCGTGTGGGGCCGGCCGCCCTACAGGCAAGGCATGGGCAAGCCGGCGCCATCGGCACCGTGATAGCGAAGGCGGGCGCCGTATGTAAGGGGGTCAGCCCCCTTGCGCAGGAGCGATCGCAAAGGAAGCCGAGCTTGGCGGCAAGGGGTCTGCCCCCCTTAGGGTCCGGACGGGGCGAAAATACCGCCCTAGCCGCTCACCAGCCGCTCGATCTCCGCCCCGCAGCCCGACAGCTTCTGCTCCAGCCGCTCGAAACCGCGGTCCAGGTGGTAGACGCGGTTGATGGTGGTCTTGCCTTCGGCCATCAGCCCGGCGATCACCAGCGACACGGAGGCGCGCAGGTCGGTGGCCATCACCTGGGCGCCGCGCAGGGCCTTCACGCCGCGGATCGTTGCCGTGTCGCCCTGGAGCTGGATGTCGGCACCGAGCCGAGCGAGCTCCTGCACGTGCATGAAGCGGTTCTCGAAAATCGTCTCGCGGATCACGCTCGTGCCCTTGGCCCTGGTCATGAGCGCCATCAGCTGCGCCTGCAGGTCGGTGGGGAAGCCGGGGTAGGGTTGGGTCTCGATGGTGATGGGCTCGAGGTCGCGCCCGTTGCGGGTGATGCGCACGCCCTTGGGCGTCTCGGCGATGGTCACGCCGGCCTTCTCCAAAGTCGCGAAGGCCGTATCGAGCAGGCTCTTGCGCGCCCCTCTCAGCTCCACGTCGCCGCCCGCTGCCGCGACGGCGAACGCATAGGTGCCCGTTTCGATGCGGTCCGGCAGGACGGTGTGTACGGCCCCTTCCAGGCGTCGGCTGCCCTCTATGCGCAGCGTCGAGGTGCCGATGCCGTCGATCCTGGCGCCCATCTTGGCAAGGCACTCGGCGACATCGCCGATCTCGGGCTCACGCGCAGCGTTCTCGATCACGGTCTCGCCCTTGGCCAGCGCCGCCGCCATCAGCACGGCGTGCGTGGCGCCGACCGAGACCTTCGGGAACACCACGCGTGCGCCATGCAATCCCTTCGGCGCCTTGGCCACCACGTAGCCGCCATCGATGTCGATCTCGGCGCCCAGCGCCTTGAGGCCCGTCAGGTGCAGGTCCACCGGGCGTGTGCCGATGGCGCATCCGCCAGGCATGGAGACGCGCGCCTCGCCGCAGCGCGCCACCAGGGGCCCCAGCACCCAGAAGCTCGCGCGCATACGGCTTACCATCTCGTAGGGCGCCGTGGTGTCGACGATATCGCGGGCGGTGAGGTGGAACGTCTCGCCGAGGTAGGGCGACGGATCGGCGCGCTTGCCGTCGACGGCGAGGTCGACGCCGTGGTTGCGCAGGATGCGTGCGAGCGTGTTGACGTCAGCCAGGTTCGGCACGTTCTTCAGCGTCAGCCGCTCGGGCGTGAGCAGGCTGGCGATCATCAGCGGCAGGGCCGCGTTCTTGGCTCCGGAGATGGGAAGGCTGCCGTTGAGCGCTTTGCCGCCAACGATGCTGATGCGATCCATGAGAGGCCCCGTCGGTTCATCAATGCTTGTTGCAGCGCACTCTACGCACCAAGGCAGGCTAAAAAACGCCCGTTGCTTCAGGGCTTGTCGGGCTTGTCTGCGTTGCCCCGCGACTGTGGCTTTCCGGCCGCAGCACGAGCCCGGGCTTGCGCCTTGCGCTTGCCGAGGTTCTCGCGCAGCGCCGCAGCAAGACGCTGCTGCCGATCCTGCGACTGTTGCGTGGCCTTGGGCCGCTCAGCCATGAGCCCTCCCGGCGCGATCGGACGACCGCGCAACGCCCAAGATTACGTGCGCCGCGCCTTTGATACAAGGCGGCCAGACTGCGGGGAGGCAGATGATACGGGTGCCTCTGCAACGCTTGTGCCGAGCAGAAGGGGTTCGGGTGTTTGACGCTTGCGCTATTTGGGCATTGGATGAGAGCAAACAACGTCAACGGCCGCTGAATGGGGGCCGCCGGAGGAAGCGATGACGATCACCGTGCGCCAGCTTCATCCCCTGTTCGTCGGCGAGGTCGGGGGCATCGATCTCTCGGCCACCCTGTCCGAGGCCGCGGTCCGGTCGATCACCGAGGCGATCGATCGGTATGCGGTGCTGGTCTTTCATGGCCAGTCGCTCGATGACGACGGCCTGCTGGCGGTCGGGCGCCTCTTTGGCGACATCGAGCCTCCGCGCAACCACCGTGTGCAGCAGCGTCTCAAGCACGCCGAGATCGCCGACATCTCCAACCTGACGGCCCAGAACCAGCTGCGTCCGCGCGAGGATCACCGGCGGCTCGACGCACTCGCCAATCAGCTGTGGCATTCGGACGCCTCATTCCGCCGCGAGGCCGGGGCGCTGTCCATGCTGTTTGCGCACGTGGTGCCGCCGACGGGCGGGGAGACCGAGTTCGCCGACCTGCGTGCGGCCTACGACGCTCTCGATCCGGCCACGCGGGCGAGGATCGACAGCCTGGTGGCCGAGCATTCCATTTTCCACTCGCGCGGGCAGCTTGGCCACACCGACTACACGGAGGCCGAGCGCGCCGCGCTGCCCGCCGTGCACCACCCGCTGGTGCGCACGCATCCCGGCTCCAAGCGTCGCACCCTCTACATGGGGTCGCACGCCTCCCACATCGTCGGCTGGCCGATGCCGGAGGGCCGGCTCCTGCTGCGCGATCTCATGGAGCACGCGACGCAGCGCGAGTTCGTCCACCGCCACACCTGGCGCCCTGGAGACCTCGTGATCTGGGACAATCGCTGCACGCTGCACCGCGGGCGGCCTTACGACGACGCAACCTACCCGCGCGACTTGCGCCGCGTGACGACCAAGGACCCTGCCTCCGCCCTCGATCGCGTGGCGTGAGGGCTGCGGGGTTCAGGCGGTCAGCAGGTCCGACAGCGCGCACGCGATGACCACCGTGGCACGCTCGAGGTCTTCCAGCAGGAGGTTCTCGTCGGCTCGCTTGGCATTGGCGTCCAGGATGCTGCGCGGCCCCGCACCATAGAGCACGGTCGGCACGCCTGCCTCCGCGTAGTGCCGCGCGTCGGTATAGAGCGGAGAGCCGATGGCGGCGATGGGCTCGCCCATGACGGCCGCGGCTCGCCTGCGGATCGTGTCCGCAAGGCGCGCCTGTCCGGCGCTGGGGGTGAGAGCGCGCGCAAGCAGGAGGCGGCGCAGTTCGACGCGGATGCCGGGCAGCCCCCTGACCGCTCCGCGAACCACCGCCTTCAACCGCTGCTCGATCTTGCGCGGGTCCTCCTCCGGGATCATGCGCCGGTCGAGGCGGAAGGTGACCCGGTCGGGCACCACGTTGGTGTTGATGCCCCCCTCGATGCGCCCCACCGTCAGCGTCGGGCCATCGATGCCGGCGATGCGGGACTTGATGGTGCCGTAGGTTTCCCGCTCCGCATAGAGGGCGTCCAGGATGCGTACAGTCGCCACCAGCGCATCATGTCCGCTCTGAGGCAGGGCGGCATGGGCCGAGGTGCCGTGCACCGTCACCTCGAGCTGCAGGCAGCCGTTGTGTGCCGTGACCACGGCGTAGGAGAAGCCGGCGCAGATGGCGAGATCGGGTTTCGTGGCGCCGCGGCGCAGGAGGTAGCCCGGTCCCAGCAGGCCGCCGTACTCCTCATCATAGGTGAAATGCAGCTCGACCGTGCCGGCGAGTGGCCGCCCCAGCGCTTCGAGCGCCCTCAGCGCGAAGGCATAGGTGGCGAAGTCCGACTTCGAGACCGCAACGCCGCGCCCGTACATCCGACCCTTCTCGATGACGCCCTCATAGGGAGGGTGGGTCCAGCCCTCGCCCGGCGGCACCACGTCGCCGTGGGCATTGAGCGCGATCACGGGACCGGGCCCGAAGCGCCGGCGTACGATGAGATTGGTGAGGGACGTGAGGCCCGCCGCACGCGCCGTCCTTGCGGGAACGGGATGGCGTTCTACGGCGTAGCCCATTCCTTCCAGCAGCTCGGCGGTGCGCCGGGCGTGGGGTGCGTTGTCGCCGGGCGGCGTGTCGGTCGGCATCCGCACCAGCTCGCGGAGGAACGCAACTTCCTCCTCGAAGCGCGCCTCAACGAGGCGCGTGACCTTGTGCTGGGAAACGGTTTCTCGCACGCGTTCGCAGGCGCCGTGGCTGGGTCGTCGCGACGGCCACTGTAGCATCACGGCGGCCACCGGCTGCAAGCAGTGCGCGCAGTTCCTTCCGAGACCGGCAGATCAAGCGTGAGAATGCAGCAGGGCCGGTGTGCTTGTGCTCACCAGCCCCCGGGGGTGCGCGGGTACCGGGCGCGCAACCCCTGCTGGCGCCTCAGAAGTCGGTCAGGGGTCGCCACTGCTTCCAAGAGGCGTCTGCGGCCAGAGCGTCGTCCTGAGCCGGGTTCTTCGTGGAGGCCGGTGCGGCTGCCTTGGCCTGTGGCGGGCCGGTCTTGACGATCTCCGCGGCCGGCTGGCCGTGCCCCCGCGAGAGGGCATGGGCGGCAAGGCCGACGACCGTCGCGCAGAAGGCAACGATGACGAGCATCGGAATGGCAGACTTGCTGAGAGGCTGCGTGCGCATGAGTCCTCCTTCGCGTGCCTCGCGGCACACGTTGACGGTAGGGCGCACGGCGGCGTGCCGCCGGAGCGCGTGGAGATTTGCGACTAAGGCTTAAGGATCGCCGGCATCGACGCGTCGGCGATCACCATGGGGTCAGCATCGCCGATGGCGAGGATGCTGGCTGTGCCGCAAGGCACAATCCGGTGGATCATCGTCTGCGGAGCCGGCTCAGATGGTGCCGGCAGCTAGTGCCGCCGGTCAGGCGCGTGCGGGCAGCGACCAGCTGAGCTCCTCGTAGCCCGGTGCGTAGCTGCGGTTGCTCTGGTCCGGATTGCGGTTGACGAGCGGCCGCGCGTAAAGCGGATGGCGCATGCTGCGCACCTCGTGCTCGATGGTGAAGAGCACCTTGCCGCTCCTGGGCTCGACGATGTCCTGGAAGCGGTACTGGTGCTGGTCGCTCTCCTCGGTGATGAGGCCGCGCTCCACGAGCTTGCGATAGGGCTCGGAGAAATCGGCAAGGTAGACGGCGATGTGGTGGCCGTCGAAAGCGGGGGCGGGCGCATCCATCTCGCGGAACACGAGATGCTGGCCCGCGCCCACCGAGACGCGCGCGTGGCGGCCTTGCGCATCCTCGGCCGCTTCCGCCCTGGTTGCGAGCACCTCGCGATAGAAGCGGGCAATGCCGTTAGCCGTATCGCGCGGCACCTCAAGCTCGACGTACGGCATCCCGAGCATCATGCGCCCGAAGCGTTCGTCCGGCGCGAAGCAGCGCATGCGGTTGCCCCACGGGCAGGTCACCTCGACGAACTCGTTGTGCTGGCCGTAGGCAAAGCGCGTGCCTTGGAGCGGCTTCTCCACAGCGCCGAGACGACGCAACAGCGCTTCGCGGCTCGGCAGCACGAGGCCGGTGTGCCCGCGCACCACCTGCGGCTTGCCCGTGGGCAGGTGGAACTGGCTGCGGCCGACGTTGATCCACATGTTGCCCACGCCCGTCATCAGGTAGGGATCGCGCGTCAGCCCGAGACCCGCCACGTAGAAGAGCGTCGCCAACTGCTGGTCGGGCACGCGCGTGTTGACGTGCTCGAGGCCGACGATGTTGCCGAGGTCCTCCGCCGTGCGATCGTAGTGGGTCATGACGCTGTGCTCCCCGAGCTTCGCAGCCTATGTCGCCGGCGTGTCCAGCCCGTTTCTTGAGCAGCCATCCTAGACCAGCTCTGCCCGGCTCGCCACGGGCCACGATCTCCATCCTCGCCCTGAGGCTGTCGAAGCGGCGGCCGCGCACAACAGCCGTGCTTCGACAGGCTCAGCACGGGGGTGGCGATCCTAGCCGCATACTCGCCCCCGTCCTGAGCCCGTCGAAGGACGGCCGCGCATTGCAGCCATGGTTCGACAGGCTCACCATGGTGTTGGAGTGGATGTGCGGTGCGCGCGCCAGCGCGACCACGAGCCACTTGCAGGTGATGCCGCCGATGCGCTCTGATGGCGGCCGAACAGAAGACGGACAAGCATCATGAGCGAGAAGCGCCGGGCATCCCGGCTGGCGGTCGACATCGGGGGGACCTTCACCGACATCGTTTTGTTGGCAGGCGAGCGGCGCTGGGTGGCGAAGCTGCTCACCACGCCGAAGGCGCCGGAGGTCGCAGTGATCGAGGGCGCGCGCGGTATATTGGCAGAAGCAGGCCTGGCGTTCGGCGATATCGGTGTGTTCGTGCACGGCACAACGCTTGCCACCAATGCCATCATCGAGCGCAAGGGGGCACGCACCGCGCTCATTGCCACGGAGGGCTTCCGTGACGTCATCGAGATCGCCGACGAGAGCCGCTTCGACCAGTACGACATCAATATCGTCAAGCCGGCCCCGCTGGTGCCGCGCGAGTTGCGCTTCACGGTGCCTGAGCGCATGGACGTGCACGGAAGCGTGCGGCTGCCGCTCGACGAACCTGCCGTGCGCGCGATCGCCAGGCGCCTCGCTGCGCTCGATGTCGAGGCCGTCGCCGTGGCGCTCATCCACGCCTATGCCAACCCCGCGCACGAGACGCGCATTGGCCAGATCCTGGCAGAGGCCTGCCCGAGGATCAGCGTAACGCTGTCCTCCCAGGTGTGCCCGGAGGCGCGCGAGTACGAGCGCACGACGACCGCCATCGCCAACGCCTACGTGCAGCCGCTCATGGCGGGCTACCTGCGCCGTCTGGAGCGCGAGACGGCGAGACTGGGGCTCGCCTCGCCCATCCACCTGATGACCTCCGGCGGCAGCCTGGCGAGCCTCGACACGGCGGCGCGCTTCCCGATCCGCCTCGTCGAGTCTGGTCCCGCCGGCGGGGCCATCCTCGCCGGCCGCATTGCGCTCGAGCGCGGCGAGCGCCGCATCCTCTCCTTCGACATGGGCGGCACCACCGCCAAGATCTGCCTCATCGATGACGGCGAGCCTCTCAAGGCCCGCACCTTCGAGGTCGATCGCCAGTCGCGCTTCAAGAAGGGAAGCGGCACGCCCGTGCGCATTCCCATCATCGAGATGGTGGAAATCGGCGCCGGTGGCGGCTCGATCGCCCGCGTCGATCCTCTGCAGCGCATCCTCGTCGGCCCCGACAGCGCCGGCGCCGAGCCTGGGCCGGCCTGCTACGCGCGCGGCGGCCTGGAGCCCACCGTGACGGATGCCGACCTCGTGATCGGCAAGATCGACGCCTCCCGCTTCGCCGGCGGCAAGATCGCCATCGATGCGGCCAAGGCCGAGGCGGCTCTGGATCACGGGATCGGCGCCAGGCTGGCGGGCATGGGCGCCGAGCGGGCCGCCGTCGCGGTCGCCGAGATCGTCGACGAGAACATGGCCAATGCGGCGCGCGTGCACGCCGTCGAGCGCGGCGTAGCTACGGCCGAGCGCACCCTTGTCGCATTCGGAGGCGCAGCGCCCCTGCATGCGAGCCGGCTTGCCGAGAAGCTCGCGATCCCGCGTATCATCGTGCCGCCGGACGCGGGCGTCGGCTCTGCCATCGGCTTCCTGGCGGCGCCCGCGGCCTACGAGATGGTCCGCTCGCGCTACATGCGGCTTGACCTGTTCGATGTGGCTGCAGCCAACGAATTGATCGACGCAATGCAGCGCGACGCCGTCGCGCACGCGCGTGCTGCTGCCGGCGAGCGTTCCGTGACGGTGAAGCGGTCTGCGTTCATGCGCTACGCGGGGCAGGGGCACGAGATCACCATCGCTCTGCCGGATCGGCCCCTGGTCGGGGACGATACGGCGACTTTCCGGCAGGCGTTCGAGCGCGAGTACACGCGGCTCTTCGCCCGCCACATCCCCAACGCCCTGATCGAGATCATGAGCTGGGTGGTTCTGGCCACGACCGAGACCGAACGCCCGGTGCGGCTCTCTGCGCCGTCGCCACGTCCCGCACCGGCTCCTGTCGGTGAGCGCAGCGTCTTCGACGCGCGCCTCGGCCGCCGCATCGCGGTCCCCGTGTTCGAGCGCGAGCACTTGTCTCCGGGCAGCACGATCGCGGGACCTGCGCTGGTCCTCGAGGAAGGCACCTCCACCTATGTGTCGCCGAGCTTCGATCTAGCGGTCGATGCCGGCAGTGCCCTGGTGCTCACCTCCAAATCCGATGCGAGCTGAGGAGCTGCCCCCCATGTCCAAGCCCATCGGCGACATCGAGCTGCAGATCATGTGGAACCGGCTGATCGCCGTGGTCGAGGAGCAGGCGCAGACGCTGCTGCGCACCGCCTTCTCGGCCATCGTGCGCGAGGCGGGAGACCTCTCCGCCGGCATCTTCGATGCCAAGGGGCGGATGCTGGCGCAGGCGGTCACCGGCACGCCCGGCCACGTCAACTCGATGGCGGAATCGGTCAAGCACTTCATCCGCCACTTCGGCCTCGAGGCCATGAAGCCCGGCGACGCCTACATCACCAACGATCCGTGGATGGGCACGGGCCATCTCAACGACTTCGTCATCACCACGCCCTGCTTCTACAAGGGCAAGCTCGTGGGCCTCTTCTCCTGCACCTCGCATCTCATGGACATCGGCGGCATCGGCTTCGGGCCCGACGGCACCGACGTGTTCATGGAAGGGCTCTACATCCCCTTCCTCAAGGTGCTCGACGAGGGCAAGGTCAACGAGACGCTGATGGAGATGATCCGCGCCAACACGCGGCTGCCGATCGACACCGTGGGCGATGTCTATTCCCTCATGGCCTGCAACGACGTCGGCTGGCAGCGCCTCGTCGAGATGATGGACGAATTCGGCCTCGACAGCCTCGACGAGCTCGGTGAGCACATCTGCACCAAGAGCCGCCAGGCCGTTCTCGACGAGATTGCCCGCCTGCCAAAGGGCTCCTGGTCCAACGCCATGACCACCGACGGCTTCGACGGGCCGATCACGCTCAGAGCCACGACCACCATCAGCGATACCGGCATCCACGTCGACTACACGGGCACCGACCCTCAGGCCCGCCGCGGCATCAACGTGCCGCTCGCCTACACCACGGCCTACACCGTGTTCGGGCTGGGCTGCATCGTCGCGAGCCGCATCCCCAACAACGCGGGCTCCCTCTCGCCGCTCACCGTGTCGGCGCCCGAGGGTACGATCCTCAACGCCGCCAAGCCGGCGGCCGTCTGCATCCGCCATATCATCGGCCAGATGCTGCCCGACGTGGTGTTCGGCTGCCTGGCCCAGGCCATCCCCGACCGCGTGCCGGCGGAAGGCACCTCGTGCTTGTGGAACATCATCGTGCGCGGCTCGGTGCAGGGCGGGCAGGTCGGCAACTACGGATTCTCCATGGCGATCACCTCCAACGGCGGCACCGGCGCGCGCCCGCACGCCGACGGGCTTTCCGCCACCGCCTACCCCTCCGGCGTCAAGGGCACGCCGGTGGAGATCGCCGAGGCCATCACGCCGCTGATCTTCTGGAGGAAGGAGCTGCGGCCCGACTCCGGGGGCGCGGGACGCACCCGCGGCGGGCTTGGCCAGGCGATCGAGATCGAGAGCGGCATCGGTGAGCCCTTCGAGCTGCTGGCGGCCTTCGACCGTATCGATCATCCCCCGCGCGGCCGCCATGGCGGCAGGGCCGGAGCGCCCGGCGCCGTCGCGATCAAGGGCGGCCGCAAGCTCAAGGGCAAGGGCACGCAATGGGTGCAGCCCGGCGAGCGTCTGCTGGTGATGACGCCCGGCGGCGGCGGTCTGGGCGCGCCCGAGGCACGCGATCCGGCGCTCGCCGCCAAGGACCTGCGCGAGGAGCGCACCACGGGGCCCCAATGAGGCGGTGTCGTCCCGGGCCTTGTGCTCGGGATCCAAGCATCCGCTCGCGCCAAGGCGTGCTGAGAGGCGGATCCCGGCGACAAGCGCCGGGATGACACCCTACAGCTCCTTGCGCACGATGGCTGCGCCTTCGGCCAGGGCCTTGAGCTTGGCGAACGCCAGGGCCCGCGGCAGGTACTTCATGCCGCAGTCAGGCGCCGGGATCAGCTTTTCGGCTGCAACGAACTTCAAGCCGGCGCGGATGCGCGCCGCCACTGTCTGCGGCGTCTCCGCTTTGGGATCGGCGAGATCGATGACGCCCAACAGCACCTTCTTCGGCGCCAGCTCCTTCAGCACGCCGAGGTCGAGCTTGGGCTGCGCCGCCTCGATGGAGATCTGATCGGCGACGGTGCCGGCGAGCTGCGGCAGGAACGAGTAGCCGACCGGCTTGGTCTCGCCGGGCACCAGCGCCGCGTAACCGAAGCACAGGTGCACGATGGTCGGCACCTTGAGACCCTCGAGCGCGCGGTTGATGGCGGGAACGGCCACGCGCTTGGCGGCTTCGGGATCATTGCGCAGCCAGGGCTCGTCGAGCTGGATGATGTCGGCACCCGCCTTCTCCAGGTCGCGCGCCTCCGCGTTCACGGCGATGGCGTAGTCCATCACCATCTCCTCCTCGTCGCCGTAGAACTCGTTCACCGCCTGCTGGCTCATGGTGAAGGGGCCGGGCAGCGTGATCTTCGCCACGCGGTCGGTGTTGGCGCGCAGGAACTGCATGTCGCGCACCTCCACGGCGCGCGTGCGGTGGATCTTGCCCACCACGCGCGGCACCGGTGTCTCGTGGCCGGAGCGGGCCTTCACATGCCCCGGCTTCTCGGTATCAATGCCCTCGAGCGCGGTGGCGAAGCGGTTGGAATAGCTCTCGCGCCGGATCTCCCCGTCGGTGATGATGTCGATGCCGGCGCGCTCCATGTCGCGGATGGCGAGGATGGTGGCGTCGTCCTGTGCCTGCTCCAGCCATTGCGGCGCGACGCGCCAGATATCCATGCGCACGCGCGGCACCGTCTTCGACAGCATCTCGCGGTTCACGAGCCAATCCGGCTGCGGGTAGCTGCCGACGACGGTGGTGGGCAACAGTCTGGTCTTGGTCATGGTGCTCGCTCTCGTGCTCGTACTTCTCCCTCTCCCCGTACTTACGGGGAGAGGGTCGGGGTGAGGGGCGGCAACCAGCGCCGGAGCAAGCGGCGGCCCCTCACCCTCTCCCCACGCCGGAAGAGGCATGGGGAGAGGGAATATCTCACGCCGGCGCCGGGGCCCCCGCCAAAGGCTCCTCGGGCCGTACTCGCTCGCGGCGGCCCGCCGTCTGCCACACCAGCGTGCGCCGCTCCACCCAGCGCGCCAGCGCGTCGAACAGCACGGATAGCACGAGGATCATCAGGATCGCGGCGAACACGCGCGGGCTGTCGAGCACCGTGCGGTACTTGCTCACCAGGTAACCGATGCCGGCCGCCGAGGTGAGCATCTCCGACACCACCACGCCGATGATGGCCAGCGCGCCCCCGAGCCTGAGCCCCGCCAGCACCGTCGGGATCGAGGCCGGGATCACCACGCGGGTGATCTGCTGCGGTAGGCTCGCGCCCATGCTGCGTGCCGCAATGAGGAAGTTCTGGTCGATCGACTGGATGCCGGCCGCGGTCGACAGCATGACGGGGAAGAAGCCGTAGACGCCGGCGAAGGCGATCTTCGACTCCGAGCCCACGCCGAGCCAGGCTGTGAAGATCGGGTAGAGGATGACGATCGGGACGGCGTAGAGGCTGGAGAAGACCGGGAGCAGCAGCTGGCGCAGCAACGACAGGCCTCCGACGAGGGCGCCGACCAGGATGCCGGCGCCGCAGGCGACAGCCATCGCCAGCGCCACCTCGTAGAGCGTCACCAGCACGGCATGGCCATACTCTTGCCAGTTCTGCGCCAGCACGGTGAGCGTCTTCGACAGCGACGGCAGGAACAGCTCGGGCAGCATCCCCATGCGCGGCACCACCTCCCAGAGCACCAGAATGAGGACCAGGATCAGGCGGCGGACGGTCGAAGGTGCCGGTCGCATAGGCTGCCTCACGTGGCCGTGCGGATCTGTTGCCAGATGCGCTCGCGCAGGCGGCCGAACACGTCGGTCGCCATCATCTCGTAGGTGCGGGGCCGCGGCAGCGTGACGGCGATGCGGTCGATGATGCGCCCAGGCCGCGCCGACATCACGAGCACCTCGTCGGCCAGATAGACGGCTTCCGTCAGGCTGTGCGTGACGAACACCACGGTCTTGCCCGTCTGCGACCAGATGCGCAGGAGCTCGTGCCCCATGGTCATGCGCGTCTGCTCGTCGAGCGCGGCGAACGGCTCGTCCATCAGGAGCACGGGCGGGTCCTGCACGAGGCCGCGCGCGATCGACACGCGCTGCTTCATGCCGCCCGACAGCTCGTGCGGATAGCGGCCGCCGAAGCCGGCGAGGCCAACGAGGTTCAACATGGCGTTGGCGCGCTCCCGCCGCTCCTCGCGCGGCGCATGCCGGATGCTCAATGGAAACTCGATGTTGTCGAGCGCCGTGAGCCACGGAAACAGGCTCGCCTCCTGGAACACCACGCCGACACGGTCGGGATCGGGCGCGTCGATCGGCCGGCCGGCGCACAGGATGGTGCCCGAGCTGTGTCGCCTGAGCCCCGCCATCATCATGAGCAGCGAGGTCTTGCCGCACCCGCTGGGACCGACGATGACGACGAAGCGCCCCGCTTCGACGGTAAGCGAGACGTCCTCCAGCGCCGCCACCCTGCCCTCGCGGCCGGCGTAGATGTGCGAGAGCCCCGCCACGTCGATGGCGGTCTCGCCCCGGTGCCGCAGCTCGCTCAGGTTCGCCACGTGCTGCATCGCGTCTCCAGCCAGCGAACGGTCTCGTTGAAGGCAATCGCCACAACCGCCAGCAGCACCACGCCGGCGAACAGCTGCGGCATCTGGAAGTTCTCGCCCCAGCTGGCGATCAGCTGGCCGATGCCCGTGCGCGAGGCGTACATCTCGGCGATCATCACGCCCGTGAAGTTGAAGATCATGGAGATGCGCAGCGTTTCCAGCAGGAACGGCATCATGCTCGGCACGTACACTCGGGTCAGGATCTGAGCGCGGGTGGCTCCATAGCTGCGTGCGACCACCACATGGTCGGCTTTCACCGACTCGACGGCGGCCGCGGCGCTCATGATGACGATGAACACCGTGGAGAAGGCCGCGTATGCCACCTTCTGCTGGAAGCCGATGCCGAAGACGAGGATGAACATCGGCAGGAAGATCGATTTTGGGATGCTGAAGACGTAGAACAGCATGGGCCGGAAAATCTGGCCGAAGTAGTCGCTCTCGGCCGCCAGGACGCCGATTGCCGCCCCCAGGGGCACCGCGATGATGAAGGCGAGCACCACCTCGCCGGCCGTCACCGCAATCGCCTCCTGCACCTGCCCGCGGCCGAGGATGTTGGCGAGCGTCGCCAGCACGTCGGACAGCGGCGGCAGCAGGGCCGCATTGACGAGACCCGAGCGCGGCAGCCACTCCCATGCGGCCAGCACAGCCGCGAGGAGGGCGAGGCGCGCGGCAATGAGGGTGAAGCGGCTCATGGAGACCCTACGGGACGAGGGGGTCAGACCCCTCGCCTCCACGATGCGATCGATATGAGACGGTGTACTCGAGGGGTCTGACCCCCTTCATGCTGTAACGTCTCATTTCACCGTCGGCACCGGCTTGAAGTTCGTCACGAACGTTTCCTGCACGGGCGCCAGGTCCGTCATGCCGATGAGGCGCGCCAGGTCCAGCGCGCGCGCCATCCACTCCTCCTTCATCTCGCCGGTGGTGGAGAGCTTGGAGATGTTGCCGTCGAGCTCGGCCTCCGCCACCTGAGGCGGGATCTCGTCGATCTCGGCGATCATCTTCACCGCCTCGGCGCGGTTGGCCTTCAGGAAGACCACCGCGCCGTAGATCGCGTTGAGCGCCTTCTGCAGGACTGCCGGCTTCTCGGCGATGATCTTGTCGGTGGCAATCCAGAGCCCGCTCAAGTGGGCCTCCACCTCGCCGCCGTAGTCGATCAGGCTGCGGCCCTGCTTCTCCAGCATCATCTTGAATGACAGCGGGGAGTAGAGCACCACGGCGTCGACGTTGCCCGAGAGCAGGTTCGGCACCAGCCCGCCGCCGCCGAGCGGCACGGTGGTGAACTTCATCTTCCGGTTCTGCATCGTCCACAGCGCCAGCAGGTCGGAGCCCGAGCCGGCGGCCGTGATGCCGACTTTCTTGCCTTCCAGCTCCGAGACCTGGCTGATCTTGGCGTCCGTCTTCACCATGAGATACCAGCCGTAGTAGCCGAGCGCGGCGCCGGCGACGGCCTTGGTCATGACGCCCTTCCTGCGCCCGGCCGCAATCAACGCGGCGGAGTTGAGCTGCAGGTCGGCCGCGCCCGCGGCCCCCGCCTCGAACGTCTCGCCGCCGCTGCGGTAGATGGTGAGCTCGGCCTTGATGCCCTCCTTGGCGAACAGGCCCTGGCGCTGAGCGGTCTCACAGATGATGGTTGGATAGTAGGTCTTGGTCGGCAGCCCAATGCGGATCGTCTCTTGCGCATGGGCCACTGCTGCGCCGCCGGCGCAGAGAGCCGCCACCGCCCAGCACGCAAGACGATAGGCGTGCTTCCAGTATGTGTGGTGATGCATTCGTTGTTCCTCCCGAGATTCGAAGCTTAGCTGCCGCTCTCACGAGCCTGCAAGACGGTAGGTGGCAAATTGGTCTTGCAGGCTTGGCAGGGCAGCATCGGCAGCTTGGGACAAGTCCCACCCATGGCCTCGCGTGCCCAGCTTCGCCCGTGCTCTAATGGGCTTCACTCTACCTGCCACAGCTCGGAGTATGCTCCATGGACATCAGCATCCCGCAGACGCTTGCCGAGTGGAACGCGGCGGGTGCGGAGTATCTGCCGGGGCACCTGGGGCTCGTGTTCGAGCGGGTCGAGCCGAAGGAGGTGGTCGCCCGGATGACGGCCCGCAAGGCGCTCGGCGCCTGGAACGGCTATTTGCATGCGGGCGCCGTGGTATCGCTCGCCGACACATGCTGCGGCTACGGCACGGTGCGCAGCCTGCCGAAGGGCGCCACCGGGTTCACCACCGTCGAGCTCAAGAGCAACTTTTTCGGCAGCGCCCGCGAGGGGACGGTCGTGTGCGTCGCTCGGCCCCTGCACCAGGGCCGCACGACTCAGGTCTGGGATGCGACAGTGACGCCCGAGGGATCGGCGAGGCCGATTGCGCAGTTTCGCAACACCCAGCTCATCCTGTGGCCGAGGGGTGAGCCGTCGTAGGGCGCGATAGGCGTCAGCCGTATTGTGCCGTTCTTCGGAGATTGCGGCGCAATAGGGCTTCGCCTATTCGCGCCCTACGCTGCCCAAGGGCAGATCCATGCCGTCACGCAGAGACATTCTCGGGCTTGCTGCAGGTGCAGCGTCGTCGCTCACCTTCCCTTGCCACACTCGAGCCCAGCCGAGGCCGACCATGCTCACCCGTCCCATCCCTCAAAGCAGCGAGCCGCTTCCCGTCGTCGGCATCGGCACGTGGCAGACCTTCGACATCGGCGAGGATCGTGCCGCGCTGGACCAGCGCAAGGAGGTCCTGCGCATTCTTTTCGAGACCGGCGGCAAGGTCATCGACTCCTCGCCCATGTACGGGCGCGCCGAGGCGGTGGTCGGCAGCCTGCTTGCCGAGATGAACGCGCTTGGCCAGGCCTTTCTCGCGACCAAGGTGTGGACGACCGGACAGTCCGCCGGCATCCAACAGATGGAAAGCTCGCTCGCCAAGCTGCGGGCGCCGAGCATCGACCTGATGCAGATCCACAACCTCGTCGACTGGCGCACGCATCTGCGCACCCTGAGAGCGTGGAAGGAGCAGAACAAAGTCCGCTACATCGGCCTCACTCACTATACGGTGCCGGCTCTCGACGAGCTGGCTGCCATCATCCGCGCCGAGCGCGTCGACTTCCTCCAGTTCGCTTATTCCATCAACGTGCGCGAAGCCGAGAATCGCTTGCTGCCGCTATGCACAGAGCGCGGCGTGGCCGTCATCGTCAATCAGCCCTTCGACAGCGGGTCTCTCTTCTCCCAGGCGCGCGGCAAGGCGCTGCCGGAGTGGGCCGCCGAGATCGGCTGCGCGAGCTGGGGCCAGTTCTTCCTGAAGTTCATCCTGGGGCACCCCGCCGTCACGTGCGTGATCCCCGGCACGGCGAGGCCCGAGCACGCGCGCGACAACCTTGCCGCGGGCCTTGGCCGCCTGCCCGATGCCGCCGAGCGCAAGCGCATGGTGGAGTACTGGGAGAGCGTGAGATCGTGAGGTGAAGTCAGCCTCTCACGATCTCACCATTTCACGACTTCACCGCCTCACAGCCACCCGCGCGCCGCCAGCTGCACCTTCAGCTCGTTCTCAGCCTCGGCCAGCCGCGCGGCGTCGGTCGAGCGCAGCACGAGCTGCGTGCCCGGCTTGCCGTCGCGCTGGAAGGGGTAGCTGCCCATCGGCACGTCCGGATAGCGCTTCTGCAGGGTGCCGAACATGTCGGCGATCTCTCCCTCCGGCCGGTAGAGGTCCAGCGCGGCGGAGAGCATCTTCCTGCCGGTCTTGAGGAAGCGCGTGGCCGCCTCCAGCATCACGTGCATGATGTTGGGCACGCCGGCCATGACGATCACGTTGCCCAGCATGAACCCCGGCGCGATCGAGACGGTGTTCTCCACCAGCTCGGCGCCGAAGGGGATGCGCGCCATGCGCATGCGCGCCGGCGTCAGCTCCACGCCGCGGCGCTCGAAATAGGCCCGCATGGGCGCGAGCGCCCGCTCGTCCACATCGATGCCGACGCCGAATGCCTTGGCGATGGCGTCCGCGGTGATGTCGTCGTGCGTCGGGCCGATGCCGCCCGTCGTGAAAACGTAGTCGTAGCGCTTGCGCAGGGCGTTTACCGCGTCGACGATGTCGGCCTCGTCGTCGGCGACGATGCGCACCTCCTTCATCTGGATGCCGATGGCGGTGAGGTGGTCGGCGATGTGGCCGATGTTCTTGTCCTTGGTGCGTCCCGACAGGATCTCGTCGCCGATCACCAGCAGGGCGGCCGTGACGATGCCGCTACCGGCGGCCTGCGACGTCTCACTCATGCTTGCCCCCTGTTGCCGCTCGTGCCCTGCTCTGTGGGGGCTCGGCAATGAGATCACTATAGAGATTGATCATGCGCTGCGTCACGGCTTCGCGTGTGTAGCCCTTCTGGTAATCCACCGCCCCGCGCTCGATCAAGCGCGCTTTCAGCCCCGGATCGGTCATCAGGCGCCGCACTGCGGCGGCGAGCGCGGGTGCATCGTCGATCGGGACGAGCAGACCGTTGGCACCGTCCTCGACCAGCGCCGCGGGGCCCTGGCTGGCGGCCGCCACCAGCGGGGTGCCGGCTGCCCAGGCTTCCAGCATGACCGTCCCGAACGGCTCCCAGCGCGAGGGTAGCAGGCAGATGTCGGCAGCCCGCAGCAGGGCGCCGCGGTCCGTCCGCCAGCCGAGGAACCGCACCCGGTCGGCGACGCCGAGCCTGGCGGCCAGCGCCTTGAGGTCTGCCTCGAGCGGCCCGTCGCCGGCGATCCAGGCGATGCACCCGGGCAGCTCGGCCAAGGCGGCCAGGAGCACGTCGAGCCCTTTCTTCTCATGTAGTCGCGACAGCGTCAGAAGGACGGTCGCGTCCGCGGGTGTGGCAAGCCCCGCGCGATCGACCGGCGGGCCCAATTCGACGGTCGGAAAGGTCGGTACGTAGTGGGCCTTGCCGGAAGGCACGCCGCGCTCGATCATGTGGGCAACGATGCCGGGCGTGACGCCGACGAAATGCGTGCAGCGGCGGAAGTGCATCGGCTCGTAGTAGCCGCCGAACCAGCCGATCACCGGCACGTCGAGCTTCGGCACCAGGCTGGCCGCGCGCCGCATCCAGCAATGCACCAGATCCGGCTTGTACGCGTCGATGAGGGCCGCGAGCTTCCGGCGCCTGAGCAGGCCGAGCGGAGGATCGAGCACGTCGCCCGCGAGCTGCACGCCGGCTTCAGCCAGGCGCGCGTAGTGGATCGAGGCGCGCGGAATGACGGCCCTCTGCTGCAGCCCCGCCCCGTGCAGGCTGGCGATCATGTCGGCCGAGTATGTCTCAGCTCCTCCGTTGGCGCGGCTCGCCATGACGTGCAGGATGCGCATCCTCGACCTTGATGTTGTCATCCCGGCCGGAGCGCGACCGCGCATAGAGCCGGGACCCAGGTCCGGAGCGGCACCCTCGCGGTGAGCTTGGCGGACCGCGAAGCCAACGGTACTGCCCATCGCCCTTCGACAAGCTCAGGGCGGTGTCGGGCTTGCGGCCCTGGGTCCCGGATATTCGCTTCGCGAGTTCCGGGATGACAGCAGCATAGCGTCTTGCACCCCGCGCGCCAGCCGGCTTACTTCTTGCGCCTATGCGACTGCCTTCCCCGCTCCTGCGCGGTACCCTGATCCAGCGATACAAGCGCTTCCTGGCCGATGTGCGCCTGGACGACGGGCGCCTCGTCACGGCCACCTGCCCCAACACCGGCTCGATGATGGGCCTGGCAGTGCCGGGCGCCGCCGTCTGGCTCTCCGAGAGCGACAGTCCGACGCGGAAGTACCCCCACACCTGGGAGCTGGTGGAGGCCGACCTCGGCAAAGGGCCCACGCTCGTCGGCATCAACACGAGCCACCCCAACAAGCTGGTTGCCGAGGCGGTGGAGGCGCGGCGCATCAAGATGCTGTCCGGCTATCCGGGACTGCGGCGCGAGGTGAAATACGGCCGCAACAGCCGCATCGATCTCCTGCTCGAGTGCGCCAAGAAGGGCCTGTGCTACGTCGAGATCAAGAACGTGCACCTGTCACGCCGGCACGGCCTTGCCGAGTTTCCCGATTCCGTTACCGAGCGCGGGGTCAAGCACCTGGCGGAGATGTCCGACATGGTGCGGGCCGGCCATCGCGCCGTCATGGTGTTCCTGATCCAGCGGAGCGACGCCCGGCGCCTGGCGCTCGCCCGCGACGTCGACCCTGGCTACGGGGAAGCCTTCGACCGGGCCCTGGCGGCGGGCGTCGAGGCCATCGCGCTCCGCTGCAGGATGAGCCCGGAGGAGATCCTGGTCGACCGCCCGGTGCCGATCGTCGGCTGACGGGACCAAGCCGCGCTTCGACGAACTCAGCGTGGGGGGCGGAGCAAGCTTGCTGCGTACTCGGCCCCGCCCTGAGCCCGTCGAAGGGCGCGACGCGCGTGGCCGCCGTGCTTCGACAAGTTCAGCATGGGTCGGCGCCAAGAGCTGGGACGGCGTTCAGGCGCTGCGGCCGTTGGCCGCCGCGGCGGCCTCGCCGGGGAGCTGGCGCCAGGGCTTGGCGGTGCTGTTCTCCTTGGCGTAGAGCTGGGCCAGCAGCTCGTCGATGCGTGGGTCGGGAGGGGTGGCGCGGTCCTGGCGCACGCGCTGCCGATCCTGGGCGCGCCGGGCGCCGCCGGTCGAGCCGCTCTTCTTGAGACGGCGACCGCTCGAGATCAGCAGCGGATGGTCGGGCTCCTCCAGGTCGAGCTCCTCCAGGAAGGTCTCGCGCAGCGCGTAGAACGACTGCAGGATGGCGTCGCGCACGAGGTTGCGGGCCTCGACGCCGGGATCGGGGTTCTTGCGCGGATCGAGCGTCTGCAGCGCGCGGCGCATGTCGTGCAGCGGGGCATAAGGGTAGAGGCCGATGAGAGCGTCGGTCTCGCCGACGTTCTGATAGACCGAGCGCATGTTGTCGATGGTCTCGGAGAGCCTGCAGAAGGTGGCGACATACTGGTCGAGCGTCGGCCGCTCGAGCTGGGTGTAGGCGAACAGGGCGGACTTGGTGGCGATGATGTCGCGCCACTCCTCCTTCAGCCCCTCGATGAAGCTCGAGCGCTTCTGGAACATGTTGGTGATGTAGGCGACGCCGCCGGTGGCGATCAGCAGCGACATGTCGCGCAGGTACTCGTAGGCGTCCTTGAGGATCCTCTCCAGCCCGGTGCCGGCGAGGAACGGCACGTGGTCGGCAATCTTGGCGAGGAAGGAGATGGCGAGCACCACGACGAGCAGGACGTAGATGCGCCGCAGCGCCCTCTTCAGCGTCGAACGGGTCATGTGGCAGTGTCCCCGGGCTCTGCGCGCCGCCCGAGCAGGGTCAGCGCGGTCGGGTGCAGCATGGGACGATATCCGGCTGAAAGTACGGCGACGATCGACCGGGGCGTGAGCACCTCCAGCTCCTGCGCCAGGTCCGTTGGCGCCACCACGCAGGCGTATCCGCCCGGTCGCCACGCCAAAAGATTATTGTCCTCAATGAGATAGGATTGCGTGCCGGCGGCGCCGCCGCGATAGCGCACGAAAGCTCCGCTCGGAATGTCGGCGAGCCGGGCTCGGAAGGTGACTTTTGCACGGCCCGGCCCCACCCTTTCCGTCTGGAGCACGGCGTCCATCTCGTCGACATGGGCGCGCGCCGGCCGCCCCTGCAACTTGGCCCACAGTGCGGCGAAGGCCTCGGCATCGGCGCGGCGGCACTCGAAGCAGGGGCGGTGGCCGGCAGCGAGCGCGGTCGCCTCGTCGAGAAAGAAGAGCTCGGTGTAGCGGTCCGGCTGCATCACCTCGCGGTGCCGGCCCTTGAAGGAGAGCACGCAGGCGATCCAGTGACGGCTTGCCCAGCGGCGGGTCGCCAGCGTGCGGTCGGGCAGGTGGAAGCAGCCGCCGCGGTTGCCCATCAGCAGGCCGCGATGCGGCGTGGCGATGATGTCGCCTTCCGGCGTCACACGGTTCTGGAGAGGCATGCCGCGATCTGTCAGACTGGCGTCGTCTTGCAGGAGGAACGGAAATGTCCGAGGCGACGGTGCGCGTCAACATCGCGCAAAAGCACGCTGGCACGATTGCCACGGTCACCGTCGACAACGCGCGCCGGCTCAACTGCCTGTCGACGCCTCTCATCGTACAGCTTGGCGACGCGTTCGCCAAACTTTCCCGTGACACCGAATTGCGTGCCGTCGTCCTGACGGGCGCAGGCGACCGCGCCTTCATCGGCGGGGCGGACCTCAACGAACTGGGCGCGCTGTGCGCCGACAGCGCGCGGCTCTTCATCACCCGGCTGCACAAGGCCTGCGAGGCGATCCGCAATTGCCCGGTGCCGGTGCTCGGCCGCATCAACGGCTTCTGCCTGGGTGCCGGCCTCGAGGTGGCGGCGAGCTGCGACATGCGCGCGGCCGCGGAGGGTGCACGCTTCGGCATGCCGGAGGTGCACATGGGGCTGCCCTCGGTCATCGAGGCGGCGCTGCTGCCGGGCCTCGTCGGCTGGGGCCGGACGCGCGAGATGCTGCTGACGGGCGAGCTCTACTCGGCGGCGGAGGCTCTGGCGATGGGCTTCGTGCAGAAGGTGGCGCCGGCGGCTGAGCTGGACAGCGCGGTCGAGGCCTGGCTCGCTGCCATCTGCCGGGCCACGCCCCAGGCGATCCGCGCGCAGAAGGCGCTGATGGACCGCTGGCAGCGCGTCTCGGTCGAGGAAGGCATCAAGGCCGGCATCGACGCGCTCTCCGATGCCTACAAGACCGGCGAGCCGCAGGCCGCCATCGCCGCCTTCTTCGCCGGCAAGCAGCCAAAGCGCGGCTGAGAGCGCTCCCCTCCCCCTCGCGGGAGCGGCCAGGGGTGGGGGGAACCACACCGCGCGTCTTCTGGAACGCCGCTCCCATGCCACCCCCCCCAAGGCGCAGCGAATCGGCGGGCTATGCCGCGCGCGTGCCGCTCTGGTCCACGATCAGGTCGCGGCACCAGCGCTCCAGCAGGCGGTTGAGCTCGTCCCGGTCGAACGGCTTGGCGAGATAGTCGTCCATGCCGGCCTCGAGGCAGCGGCGGCGGTCCTCGTCGAAGGCGTTGGCGGTGACGGCCACGATCGGCGGCGATGCCCGGCCAGTCTCACGTACGGCATAGAGCGCCTTGATGGCACGCGTCGCCTCGAGACCGTCGAGCACGGGCATGTGCGCATCCATCAGCACCAGGTCGTACGTCTCTTCGCTGCCGGCAAGCACGCGCTGGAAGGCGTCGACCGCCTCGCGGCCGTTGACGCAGTGGCGCACCCTGCAGCCGACCTTTTCCAGCATGCGCCGCGCCAGCAGCGCATTGATGTCGTTGTCCTCGACCAGCAGCACCGAGGGGACCGTTACGAACTTGGGCTGGCGCTCGACCCTTGGCGCGGCCGGCACGGGCTCCGGCGCCTCCTGGCTGGCTCCGAGGTGTGTGAGCACGGATTGCGGCCGCACCGGGCGTACGAGGTAGGCGTCGAAGCCGGCCTCGCGGAAGCGCACGAAATCGGCCTTCGCCGCCGTATCCAGGACGATGACGCCGTGTACGCCCGCCACCGCCGCTGCCCTGGCGCCGGCGAGCAGGCTGGCCGCCGTCTCGCAGCCGCTGCGGCCATCGACGATGAGTCTCGTGAAGGGCTCACCTGCCTTCGCGGCCGCCGCGATCATCTCCGGAGCCGTGGCGATGGCGCTCTCCTCGGAGGGAATGGCGGCCCCTTCGAGCGACAGGCGGAGCGCGCGCCGCTCGATGGTCCGGTCCAGGGCCAGCAGCACGTGCTGGGAGGATGCCGCCTCGTCGGCCGCATTCGCCCGGCAGGCCGCCCCCTCGGCCCGCTTGAGGCGCAAGGTGGCCGTGAATGTCGACCCGCCGCCCGGCGTGCTCACGATGACGATGTCGCCTCCCATTGCGCGCGCCAGCCGTCGCGAGATGGCAAGGCCCAGTCCGGTGCCGCCCTGCCGGCGGCGCACGGCGTCCTCGGCCTGCTCGAACTCGGAGAACAGGGAGGGGAGCGCCTCGGGCGCAATGCCCATCCCCGTATCCTCCACGCTGATGGCAACCTCCGCCTCGTCTGCAGCGATGGGACGCCTGGGCGTGCCGGTGTGTGCGACGGTGACGAGCACGCCGCCGCTGTCGGTGAACTTTATGGCATTGCCCACGAGGTTGGTGACGATCTGGCGCAAGCGCACCTCGTCACCGAGCAGCGGGCGGGGCAGCGCGGGGTCGACGGCCCAGGCTATGTCGATGTGCTTCTCGTAGGCCTTGGGTGCCAGCAGCTCGACTACGCCTTGCACGCAGTCGTCGAGCGCCAGCGGGGCCGAGTTGAGCTGCAGCTTGTCGGCTTCGATCTTGGAGAAGTCGAGGATCTCGTCGATCAGCGAAAGCAGGGTGCGCGCGGAGCGCTCGATGGCGTGGGCGTACGTGCGCTGCTCGGCCGAGAGCTCGGTATCGCTCAGGAGCGACGTCATGCCGAGGATGCCGTTCATCGGCGTGCGGATCTCGTGACTCATGGCGGCCAGGAAGCGCGACTTGGCGCGATTGGCGGCTTCCGCCTGTTTGCGCGCCTCCTGCAGGTCGGCCTCCGTCCGCCGCCGCTCGGTGATGTCGCGCCCGAGGCATTGCACCTCGGGAATTGCCGTCTCGCCGGTCGCCACCGCGTGCTCGTCCCACTCGAACCACCGGGCCCCGCGCACCGTCTCGATCTGCTGCACGTAGCGCTGCTGGCGCAGCTCCGAGGAGGGAGAGAGCGGGGTCGCCCTCTCGCCCGCGAGCACGCGCGGGCTGAAGGTGCGGCCGAGCACGGTGGATCGGTCCAGCCCGAACAGCCGGCAGAACGCCTGGTTGACGAAGGTCAGCCGGCCCTCGGCGTCACGCCGGAGAATGACGTCGCTCTGGTTGTCGAGCAGGTCCCGGTAGCGCGCCTCGTTCTCGCGCAGCTCCCACTGGATGTCCTTGAGCGCCTCGAGCCGGCGCTCCAGGCGGTCGCCGAGCTGGATGAAGCGCTCGAACTCGAGCGACAGGTCGCGGGCCGGCGGCAATGTCCGGCCAGGGGAGCTCTCCCCTTGCCCGATACCGTCGTTCTTCCAGGGTAGCAGCCAGGTGCGCAGGCGACCGGGCAGGGCTCGGAGTGGAGACACGCTTGACGCAGGCCTGTTTATCGTTGACGCCTTTGCGGGTAAGGAAGCACGGCGGCATTTAGAAACGCTTACTCGGACTGCATAGCGAAGCGCGGGCGCAGAAACGCGCGCCGGGCGCACGCGGTGCGGCACCGCGATTGGCGCAAGGGAAAGGTAACCACGATGGGTCCGCTCGCGGGATATCGCATCATCGAAATGGCCGGCATCGGCCCGGCGCCGTTCGCGGCCACGCTGCTCGCCGACATGGGCGCCGAGGTGATCCGCCTCGATCGCCGGGAGGCCGCCGATCTCGGCATTCCAGGCCGCGAGCCGAAGTTCGACGTACTGCACAGGGGCCGGCGCTCGCTGGCGCTCGATGTGAAGACGCCGGCCGGCCGCGAGGTCGTGCTCAAGCTTGCACGGCGGGCCGACGCGATCATCGAGGGCTTCCGGCCCGGCGTGATGGAGCGGCTGGGCCTGGGGCCCGAGGAGCTCCTGAAGGTCAATCCGAAGCTGGTGTTCGGCCGCATGACGGGATTCGGGCAGAACGGGCCGATGGCGCAGGCGGCCGGCCACGACATCAACTACATCGCGCTGGCCGGCGTGCTGCACGCCATCGGCAGGAGAGGCGGGCCTCCGGTGCCCCCGCTGAACCTGGTCGGCGACTTCGGCGGCGGCGGCATGTTCCTCGCTTTCGGCGTGGTGTGCGCCCTGCTCGAGGCGCAGAAATCCGGCAAGGGCCAGGTCGTCGATGCCGCCATGGTGGATGGCGCCGCCTATCTTGCCGCCGGCATCTACGGCCTCTACTCGCAAGGCTCGTGGGCCGACGAGCGCGGCGTCAACGTCATCGATTCCGGCGCCCCTTGGTACGACGTCTACCAGACCAAGGACGGCAAGTGGCTGTCGGTCGGCGCCATCGAGAAGCGCTTCTACGAGGAGCTGGTGGAGAAGCTGGGCCTCGCGGATGCGCAGCTGCCGAAGCAGCACGACCGCAAGGGCTGGCCCGTGCTGCGGGAGCGTTTCGCCGCCGCAATCGCCTCCCGCACGCGCAGCGAATGGGAGCAGGTGTTCGCAGGTAGCGACGCCTGCGTCGCACCGGTGCTCGCCATGGGGGAGGTCGCGAGCCATCCCCACAACGTCGCGCGTGCGACCTTCATCGATCGCGACGGCGTGCTGCAGCCGGGGCCGGCACCGCGGTTCTCCCGCACGCAGAGCGAGATCGGCGCCCCGCCGCGGCCGCGCGGGGCCGACAGCGAGGCCATCCTGAAGGATTGGGGTTTCGCTCCCGCCGAGATCGCGGAGCTTGCCAAGGCCGGCGTCACAGGGGTGGCCGGCTAGGCCGGAGGGCCCGGATGCCTCGATCGTCTCCTTATGCGTTCAGGAGATTGCCATGACCGAGACTCGCAAACCCGTTCTCACCGGCGGTTGCCAATGCGGCAGGGTACGTTATGCGCTCTACGCTTGGCCCACCAACCCCCACGTGTGCCACTGCCGGATGTGCCAGAAGGCCTTCGGCAACTTTTTCGCGCCGTTCGCCGGCGTGCCGCCCGGCGACTTCGCCTGGGTCAAGGGCGCGCCGGGCATCTTCAGGAGCTCGGAGGCGGCCGAGCGCGGCTTCTGCCGGGATTGCGGCACGCCTTTGTCGTTCCGCTATATCGACAAGGACCGCATCTCGGTGTCGCTGGGCAGCCTCGACGATCCTTCCCGCGTGGCACCGGCCAGGCAGTACGGCATCGAGAGCCGCCTGCCGTTTCTGAGCGGTCTGGCGACCTTGCCGGGCACGCGCACCGAGGACGACGTGCCGCCGGAGGCCAGGGCACGGCTGAGGAGCCGCCAGCACCCTGATGTCGGGGCGGGGTCGGAGCCCTGACGAGCGTGGCCCTGTCACCGTCGACGTCGAGGTCTGGCGTTTGACCCCAGAGACCGTCATGCCCAAGCTCAAACTGGACCACTGCGTCATCCACGTCTCCGACTGGGTGCGCTCCAATGCCTTCTATCGCGACGTGCTGGGCGCCGAGCTGATCCGGCAGGGCAACGGCTGGGCCTATCGCTTCGGCGACACGCAGCTCAATTGCCACGGGCCCGGAGTCCATGCCCACCCGGTGGCGCGGTTGCCTGTGGCGCCCGGCAACAGCGACCTGTGCTTCGAATGGCCAGGACCTATCGAGGCCGCCGCCGCGCATCTCGCCGCGCACGGCGTCACCGTCGAGCTCGGACCCGTGGAGCGCCGCGCGGCCCGAGGGAAGGGCACGAGCCTCTACTTCCGCGACCCGGACGGGTCGCTGCTGGAGCTCATCTCGTACGCTTGAGCCCGCCACCGCCGCGCGAGGGCCCGGTGCGCACTTGACCCGGGCTACCCCGCAAGGCGCGCCTCGATCGCCTCCAGCGCAGCTTGCGCCTTGGAGCCGTCAGGCCCGCCGGCCTGCGCCATGTCGGGCCGGCCGCCGCCCCCCTTGCCGCCCAGCGCCACCGCGCCGATCTTGACGAGGTCCACGGCGCTATAGGTGGCGGTGAGATCCTCGGTGACGCCGACCGCCAGGCCCGCCTTGCCGTCCTCGGTCACGCCGACGATGGCGACGATGCCCGAGCCCACCTGCTTCTTGCCGTCGTCGATGAGGCCGCGCAGGTCCTTGGGATTGAGCCCCTGCACGGCGCGGGCGATCAGCTTGACCTTGCCGACCGTGCGCACCGCCGACTCGGCGCGTGCCGCCGCTCCGTTGCCGGAGGCGCCGCCGGCCAGCGCCAGCTGCCGCTTGGCGTCGCCGAGCTGCCGCTCGAGCTGCTTGCGCTCCTCGAGCAGGCCCTTGACACGCTCCACCACGTCCTCGGGCCGGGCGCGCAGGACCGAGGCGAGCTCCCGCACGCGGGCATCCTGGTGGGCGAGGTAGTCGCGCGCGCCCTCGGCCGTGAGCGCCTCGACGCGCCGTACGCCCGCGGCGCTGGCAGTCTCAGCCGTGATTCTGATGAGGCCGATGTCGCCGGTGCGCGCCACGTGCGTGCCGCCGCACAGCTCCACCGACCAGGCCTTGTTGGCCTTGGGCCCGAACTGCGCCACGCCCATGGAGACGACGCGCACCTCATCGCCGTATTTCTCACCGAACAGCGCCCGCGCACCGGTCTCGAGAGCATCTTCGATCGCCATCAGGCGCGTCTCCACGGGCGCGTTCTGCAGGACGAAGGCGTTGGCCATGCTCTCGACCGCCGAGACCTCCTCGGTGCTCATAGGCTTGGGGTGGGAGAAGTCGAAGCGCAACCGGTCCGGCGCCACCAGCGAGCCCTTCTGCGCGACGTGCTCGCCCAGGACCTGACGCAGGGCCTCGTGCAGCAGGTGGGTGGCGGAGTGGTTGGCCCGCGTGGCCGCGCGGCGCGCATGGTCGACGTCGAGCCCCACCGCGTCGCCCGGCTTGAAGGCTCCCTTCTCGACGTGACCCACGTGCACGAAGAGGTCGCCCAACCTCTTCTGCGTGTCGGTGACGCGGAAGAGCGCGCCCTTGGCGCCCCTGATGAGGCCCTGATCGCCGACCTGGCCGCCGGACTCGCCGTAGAACGGGGTCTGGTTGAGCACCAGTGCGGCCTCTTCACCGGCCTTGATGTGCTTGATCTCCTTGCCGTCCTTGATGATGGCCCGGATCTCGCCTTCGGCAGTCTCGGTGTCGTAGCCGAGGAAATCGGTGGCGCCGACGCGCTCCTTCACCTCGAACCAGATGCTCTCGGTGGCGGCCTCCCCCGAGCCCTTCCAGGCCCTGCGCGCCTCCTCCTTCTGCTTCTCCATCGCCGCGTCGAAGGTCCGGGTGTCGACGCTGATGCCGCGCGGCTTGAGTGCATCCTGCGTGAGATCGAGCGGGAAGCCGTAGGTGTCGTAGAGCTTGAAGGCGGTCTCGCCGGAGAACACGTCGCCCTTGCTCAGGCCCGAGCTCGCCTCGCCGAGGAGCCCCAGCCCCTTCTCCAGGGTCTTGCGGAACCGCGTCTCCTCGAGCTTCAGGGTCTCGGTGATGAGGGCCTGAGCGCGGATGAGCTCCGGATAGGTCTCGCCCATCTCGTGCACCAGCGCCGGCACCAGCCGCCACATCAGCGGCTCCTTCGCGCCCAGCAGATGCGCGTGGCGCATGGCGCGCCGCATGATCCGGCGCAGGACGTAGCCGCGCCCCTCGTTGGAGGGCAGCACGCCATCGGCGATCAGGAAGCTCGTGGCGCGCAAATGGTCGGCGATCACCCGGTGCGATGCCTTGTGCACGCCTTTGGCGGGCACGCCGGTTGCCGCCACGGACGCGGCGATCAGCGCCCTGAAGAGGTCGATCTCGTAGTTGTCGTGCGTGCCCTGCAGCACCGCCGAGATGCGCTCAAGCCCCATGCCTGTGTCGATCGAGGGCCTGGGAAGGTCGGCCCGGTCTCCGGGGCCCCGCTGCTCGTACTGCATGAAGACCAGGTTCCAGATCTCGATGAAGCGGTCGCCGTCGGCATCGCTCGAGCCCGGAGGCCCGCCCGCGATCTTGGGACCATGATCGAAGAAGATCTCGGAGCAGGGTCCGCAGGGCCCCGTGTCGCCCGCCGACCAGAAGTTGTCGGAGGTGGCGATGCGGATGATCTTCTCGTCCGGGAAGCCCGTCACCTTCTTCCAGATGCGGTAGGCGTCCTCGTCGTCGTGGTAGATCGTCACCAGCAGGCGTTTGGCGTCGAGGCCGTACTCTTTGGTGACGAGCTCCCAGGCCAGCGGGATCGCCAGCTCCTTGAAGTAGTCGCCGAAGGAGAAGTTGCCCAGCATCTCGAAGAAGGTGTGATGCCGGGCCGTGTAGCCGACGTTGTCGAGGTCGTTGTGCTTGCCGCCGGCGCGCACACACTTCTGCGCGGTGGTCGCGCGCGAATAGGGGCGCGTCTCCTGGCCCGTGAAGACGTTCTTGAACTGCACCATCCCCGCGGAGGTGAACATCAAGGTGGGGTCGTTGCGCGGCACCAGCGGCGAGGACGGCACGACCTCGTGACCGTTCCTTCGGAAGAACTCGAGGAACGTGGCTCGGACCTGATTGACGCTCTTCATGATTCACAACTCTTGCGCCGGGCCTTGCGGGCACGACAGGCAAAGTTCAGCTCGCCGCCACTTCTAGCGGCGCGCCAGGGGCCTGTCCACAAAGGGACGGCACGCACGTGCAGTCCGGTCGCGCCCTGCGCTCCCGGACCGCCGCTGAGGCGGCTTTCGAGATGATACGCTTCTCAGCGCTTGCCGCGGGCGCCCTTGCGGCCCTCGGACTCGGGCTCCGGCTCGTCGCCCGCGAAGCTCTCCGGTCCGTCCTCGGCCTCGGCAGCCTCGTCGGCCTCGGGCGTTGCCTGCAGCATCTTGTCGACGATGAGGCCGGCATTCTGGCGAATGGCCTTCTCGATCTCGGCCGCCACCTTCGGGTGCTCCTTGAGGAACGCCTTGGTGTTCTCCCGGCCCTGGCCGATGCGCTCGCCGCCGAAGGAGAACCAGGCGCCCGATTTCTCGACGATGCCTGCTTTCACGCCGAGGTCGACCAGCTCGCCGGTCTTGGAGATGCCCTCGCCGTACATGATGTCGAACTCGACCTGCTTGAAGGGGGGCGCCACCTTGTTCTTGACGACCTTGACGCGCGTCTGGTTGCCCACCACCTCCTCGCGCTCCTTGATCTGGCCGATGCGGCGGATGTCGAGGCGCACGGAGGCATAGAATTTCAGCGCGTTGCCGCCGGTCGTGGTCTCGGGGTTGCCGAACATGATGCCGATCTTCATGCGGATCTGGTTGATGAAGATCACCATGCACTTGGACTTGGAGATGGA